>Ga0315312_1000608_pt1 | contig 38295 bp, 30 predicted proteins | sample TDP7_MG_FD_203629 | JGI IMG/M metagenome (GOLD analysis project Ga0315312, IMG submission 203629) | Freshwater sediment microbial communities from Lake Towuti, South Sulawesi, Indonesia - TDP7 | ecosystem: Environmental > Aquatic > Freshwater > Lake > Sediment | place: Indonesia: South Sulawesi... | reverse complement strand
AGCCTGGAGTTTTTTAATTTTCTTTGTCTTTTGTTCCATTGAGTCAACATTTGTTTTGTCTAGAATGTCATATAATTTGTCTAGTCCAATAATTATGCCAGAACAAATTCTATTCAGTATATTGATGTAGTTCTGTGCAATTTTTTTTGAATCTCCGCCAGATTTATCGTGAATATCGGAGGTGATAATAGGTATTGGTAAGCCTTCGCCATTGGAGACTTCTCTTATGCGTTCTAAGAAGTATTCAAATACGCTGTATTTTTCCAGCATCAGTTTAGTAAAGAGTTTCTTTAATTCCTCAGAATCTTTTCTTTCGATCAGCGTTGCTACATTCTTTCCTGCGCTTGTCAATGTTAAGTATCCATTTTCTTTAACAATAAGTTCCAAATTTATGAGTTCAGACGTAGCACGTTTAACAGTCTCAGTACTTATATCTCTAGGTTTAAATGAAAGCCCATACCTGCTGGCTTTCGCCTCGTTGTAGTTGTTTATCATTTTCCTAAGGTATTCAAAGGTCTTGTCACTACTCTCAGCCCTTCCGCTTCTCCGACTAAGACCCTCCAGTATGGTGTAGAAATATTTGATATCGTGTATACCACTTGATGGAGCTGTCAATTCGGTTTTGATTTCCACTCTTCCCTCACCATTTCAAATGAACTATAATACTCATTGATTTTACTTAAAGCCTCACTTGGCCTAATTTCTAATGATGGTAAGTCAATTACGATTTTTTCATCTTTGTATCTAAAGATGTCAGAAAAAGAGTAATCACATTGTTCTTTCAAATTGTTAACTTTCTCTATTAATTCTGCGACCTTATGCTTCAATTCACTTTCTTCTTCGGCTATTTTTTGATAAAGATCTCTGAAGTAATAGTCCATCACCTTAATTGTCATCAGAGGAGGCTCTATTAATTTGATGCCATACGTAATGCACAGCTTTCGAATAGTACCGTCTACATTCTTGTTAATGGTAACAAGATACATAGTGATTTTATAGCTCGATAAAAGCTCAGCATTCTTGAAAAAGAAGTCCATTACTTTTCCCAAGAAAGTGAAAACAATCTCCTTAGTAAGATTGCTCACTTTATAATGTTTTAGCTCAAAAACTAGCAGATCTTTATCCTTAGTGCAAATAACATCTAATTCGTGAGGAGTATCAGATAGAGTTGAATAAGATAAGCCGAATCCCATATCTCTTGAATTAGATATCGAATCAAAATTTATTTTCCCGTAAAGATATTCACGGAAACTGTCTTCAAAACCTTTGTCAGTCGTCGGCATCCTCTTTAATCTATTCCATTCCTTGTAAACAAATAGCCATGAATACACTTCTGCACTCATCATTTTTGGATTACCTTCCTAATGAGTTCTTTTGGTTCAGCTATAATTTTTCCGCATTTTTCACATTTCGATACTTGAAGAGGTATATACATTGGAATCATAACTTTCACTTTAGGTTCTGGATTTGGCTGTTCAATAAAGAGTTTGTTTACTTGAACTCGGTTCCAATGTCCACAGCTTGGGCATTTCATTCTCAGGGTCCTTTTCACGTTTTCACCTTGACAAGGCAAATTGGTAGGCTGCGAACGTTCCATCAGTCGTTCCGTACAGCTTTCTGATGTAGGCTTTGGCTTCTTCGACGCTGTTGGCATTAGGAATGATTTCTTTGAAGTTTAGGCTTTGCAGAAGTGCTTGCAGATTTCCTTCCTCTTTTCTGATGATTCTTGCTCTAAGAATGTTTCTGCCGCATTGGAAAATTGCTTGGTCCCCAGACTTCGCTTTGCCCTTCCTTAGTTCAATCGTCTTTTTGCCTGTTTGTATCCATTCGAAGACTTCTTTCTTAACCATGAATAGAGGCGTTTTCTTCACCTATTCTTATTTACTTGGTTTCGGTTTTATCACTTTCACTCAACTGTCTCTCTGTTATTCGCTTTGCACATCCATTCTTTATATGATTTTATTGCGATTTTCTGTTGATTGGACGGAAGTGAACGAAATGGCTGAGCCTGTTTCTTTAAAGGATGTTCCTGGAGTTGGTCCTGCTACAGCCTCGAAGCTTCGTCAAGTAGGAATCACAACTATTGAAGCCCTTGCTGTGACGCCTATACGGGAGATAACTGATAAAACTGACATAGGTTTTGAGAAGGCGCTTCAAATCATTCTTGAAGCTAGAAAGCTCGTTCAGGCTGATTGGACGACGGCGAAGGAACTGTGGGAGAGACGTAAAGGCATGCTACGTTGTTCAACTGGCTCTCAGAAGCTAGACGCTCTCTTGGCTGGTGGAATAGAGACTCAAGCTATGACGGAGTTGATAGGCGAGTATGGCGTGGGCAAGACACAGCTTTGCCTAAAGCTTTGCATAATGGCTCAACTGCCCAAAGAACAAGGCGGCCTAGAAGGTAACTCGCTCTTCATCGACACTGAGGGAACATTCAGTCCAGAGAGAGTTTATCGTATAGCCGCTGCTATGGGCTTAGACCCGCAGCAGATGCTTAACAACGTGATTATCGCCCGAGCCTACAACAGTGACCATCAAAGCTTCCTAATCGACGGACTCTTCAAGATTTGTCCAGAAGAAAACGTGAAGCTAGTAGTCGTTGACTCTATGATTAGCCACTTCAGAGGAGAATATGTTGGAAGAGAAAGTTTAGCTGAACGTCAGCAAAGACTCAACCAGTGCTTGCACAAGCTGCTTCGATTAGCTGAAATCTACAACATAGCGGTTGTGGTGACAAACCAGGTTCAAGCTAATCCAGCTCAGGGCTTTGGCGACCCAAACAGACCGGCTGGAGGACACGTACTAGCTCATGCTTGTACCCATCGGGTTTATATCAGGAAGGCTAAGGGAGGCACTAGGTTAGCCACTGTTATCGATTCGCCTTGTATTCCAGAGTCAAAAGAATACTTCATGATCACTGATAAGGGCATCGAAGACGCGCCTAGCGCAGATTAAAAACAGGCAGAGTCAGGCTCCACAGCGCGACTAAGCCGCTGCAAGGAAAAACATAGGTGAGTTCAGCGCAATATCCTTGAATAAGTGTCGAAATCATGTGGAGATTTGATGATTTCGAATAGTCTTTCTCTCTTTGTTGCTTGTTGAACGCAGTTGAGAAGATAATTTTTCGTCACAAATATTACATCTGGAGTATCATTGAGTATGCTCGTAACCAGGCTGAGAGATTCCGCATCAAGTGTTCCTTCATAGACTAACAGAACAGAACTTGGTTTAACTTCAGCAATCATCTGCTGATATGTCATAATTTCCTTTGGTACACTCTTATTGCTTAGGGGCGCTTTCCATTCTCCGATGCTCTTACATTCAACTAGACTTTCTATACCATTTGTGATTAGGATATCCGGATTATTTTCAAAGAATCTTATTGTGTGCTTTTTTGTGCACCTATCAGCCATTTGTCCTTGGTACTTATTTGCGTTGAGATCAAGTATCCTTAAGAATAGGGCAACTTCCTTTTCAAAATCGCTTCTGTATTGGCTTAAGACTCCTACAGACGGCATAACGGAGGAAACCTTTGTGAGAATGGGTTCTGAGACGGTAGCCGTCCTAGTGGCAAAAGACTCTGTTTCCTTCTTCCTTATCTTTTCATGTTGCTGTTGCAGAGAAAATCTTAACTCATCGATTTCATCGAGCTCTATAACATCGAGCAGTTCTTCAATTTTGAGATTATATGTTTGTCCTAATTTTCTGAGAAGCGATTTGACCATAATCGCTTCTTCTGACGGGACATCATATTCGAACGTGAAGTCAACGTCAGACTCCATGCTGGAGTAATCATCGGCAAATTTGAGACTCGACTTCTTCTCCAAGTCTTTTAAGCATTCTTGCGCCTTAATTTCTACTAAACCAGTAGTTAACCTTTGATTCAGTAGTTTCGACCCTGCCGCCAGATTCCTTGCTCTTAGAAATTTGTAAAGCAAAATTAAAGCTGCTTTAAGTGGTGCTCCATTGCCTAAATCAGCGTACCATATTGGAATTTTGTTCCCGTAGATGGAGAGAATTTGCGAGCCCCTCTCTGTTAAGTCGTACCACCTGCCTCCAACACCCGGTAAATCCTTCGAGATTACAAGACCAAGAGCTTCACACCAATCTAGCAACGGTCTTATATTTCGAGTCATATTTCTCTCCAATTCTTGGTCTATCTTGTAGGCTTGATAGAATTCAGAGAGGAGTTTTTCGTCTACCACGCCGCCGTATTTGCTCACTTCAGATAACGTTAGTTTTGTCTTCCTATCAGCTAAGAGCGGGTCACACCTTTCCAGACCAGTAGCTATTGCTATTTGGTGTTCATGTAGCCATTTCTGGAATTGCAGAGCATGAAGGATGTACAAACAGGGTCTTGATCTGAGTCTTACGTATTGCTTGCTTTGCTGAAGGTCAAAAACGTTCGTTAATTTAAGTCTCATTATCTTATCAATGAAAACAGCCTCTTCTTTCACATCCTTTGGACATTCTTCATCCACACTATAGGCTTTCAATAAGCCTCCTGCCGTTGTAGACCAATATCCAAAAGGTCTTCCGCTTCTGCTCAAAAGGCCCATGTATGAAGCGGTAAGTAAGTGATCCCTAGCTCTTCTCATTATCCTATCCTTTATTTTTTCTCTCCTTAACTTACTGAGACCCCTTTTTGCCAAAACCATAGCAAGTTCTTCGTCACCTGGAAATTTTCTCTTAACATTAAAGTCAGTTATCGCGTTGACAATCGTCCGTATCCTAAATAAATTATGGACCCGTGTGATAGGTTGCGCAAAAGCTATCTTTTTTGTCATTTCATATCTCACTTGTTCAATATTACAATGCTTTCCCTTGAGATGGTTTTGCCTGTAGGGGTTGTCCATGGAATAAGTTTTTGAGGGATCTCTCTAAAGAACGATATTTTGTGATTGAAACCAGCTTCCTTTGCGAGTTCTACTGTTACCTTTTCCATGTCTAATCGCTTTTTTCGTATAGACCTATCTCCAATAACTATGCAACAATAAGAATAAGTTTTTAGCACTCTATACATTTCTTTTAACGCATCAAGATAATCAAAGAAGAATGGCAAAGCGTCTTTTATCCTATTCTCATCATACCTAAGAATATCCTTCATGAGACTTGATGCAGTTAGAGATGGTAAAGTCTCGAGCAACTCTTTCGCATTTGTTGTAGCTTTAGCACCAAGTGTCTGCCTTTCAGATTCTTTGATAGCTTTTCCATCAAGTCTTAGCCACAGAAGTGAGAATTTAGCCCATCTCGAGTAACCGACTGTGTTTTTCTCTTCACCATATGGTGGCGAAGTAATTATGGCGTCAAACCCTTTTTCTTGGAAAGGCAGTTTTCTTGCGTCTCCTTGTCTAATTAGGACTACTGCATGCTCTGGATTCCACTCTGATTCTATACTCCTAATCTTTCTTGTGAAAAGGTTAACTTGGCGAACGGAGTCCATTAATTTCCTTCGAAATTGGACGAGAACATTGGGATTAAAATTGATTAGTTTTTCTTTGGGCATGGTGCGTATAAACCTGCTTGTTCGAAGATCTATGTTGGAAGTTCTAAAGACCGTGTCAGAGAAAACTACTTTCAGCAAATCTCTAATGTCTTTATTCTCAACCTCTTCTATCTGTTCATAAAGAAACTCTAAGTCCCGGGCTACATGTGCTTTAAACCAGTGCAGAAGATTTCCATAAATGTGTTTCGGAGGTTCAGGGAGATTTCCTTCCTTTTTTGCGTTTTCATATTCGCTTTCTACGTTGCTCAAGAACTCCACTGGGTCGAAACCAATGGTTTTGAAGTCAATAGATGTAGCCTTAACCTTTGCTAGAAGCACAGCGAAGGGATTAATGTCAATTCCTGTGGGGCATCTCCGAGAAAGCCTTGCTTCAACGAGTGTTGTGCCGCTTCCGCAGAATGGATCAAGAATGTTTCCTTCTTCGACAGAATATTTGATGATCAAACGATTTGCTATTTGAGGTATCATTCGGGCTGGGTATTCGTGAAGGCCGTGAGTCAAATATGATGTGTTTGCCTTAGCGAAGTTCCAGTCTTCTTCAACTCTCTCCCCTGTTAAACTTGTCTGAACCTGTTTTTTCCTTGGCATTGTCGTGTCTTTTACCCCTTGCAAGTTATTGATATGCTCCCTAACCCTAACGTTAGTCGATTTATTTTAAATAGTTAGTGACCTTTTACAATTCCGTTCTCTGTCATGCTTATCAGCTGACAAGTTTTCGTGTTTCTCCTCCCATCACAACGCCAACTTGAGGGCTCACTTCAACAAACACTGGATAGTTTGATGTCACGTTGCCAACCACAATGCATTGTCTGCTTTCTAGATGCTTCAAGGCGTAAATAGATTTGAGGTCGATAAGTCCCGATTTGGCTAATTGTCTAAGTTCGTCTTCGTTGCGAAACATGAATGCCACCAAGTTATCGAGCAATGTAAACACCTCATCTGGCAGTGTACGAGGGTCATTGGTTATGAACGTTGGGAATATGCCGAAGTGTCTCATTCTTGTGAGGATGTTGACCATGTTCTGCCGCTCAACGTAGAGTTGAGCTTCCTCTAGAAACAGAGAAACAGCCCTAATAGCCTTAGACTGTCCGAGTTGAGCTAGTTTTCGGAGCACAAATTCCACTATTATGCCTCTTTCCCATTGACCCACCTGCGCAAGATTAAAGACGATAACTCCCCCTGTCTTATGCATCTCCGCGATGAAGTTTGTGAGATTGCTCGGACCGAAAAGCCCAACCGCCCTGGCAGCATCAACCCTGCCTTGAAGAGCCGTCTTTACTGCTTCGTTTTGAACTCCATTTATAAAGCTTTGAAAGTCGTTGAGATCGAACTGTTTTTCTCCCTTTTCTCTCCAAAACTGCATGAGATGCTGATAAGTCGGTGTACCTTGAGGCACGTTTACGAAAGTAGCAAAGTCATCGTAGGTTATCTCGTTCAGCGGGATGAAGAAAGGTAGTTCATTGGCTTGAGCTTTTGGTAACCGCGGAGTGAACACTTTTACTAAACCAGCATACTTGTTTGGCGTCTTCTCATCCGCCTTCCAAAGGTTCAGGTATTCAGCGTTCAAGTCAAAGACCAGAGTCAGCACCCCTTTCTCGATCAACTTCAAGAGTAAACGCTTTGCAGAATAGGATTTCCCGGAGCCTTTCATTCCTGTGATTAAGTTGATACCAAGTCTTTCTGCTAATATCTCGAAGTCTTTCGGTTCGCTTGAGAGAGTTTTGCCAAAATCACATGAACTCGGAAAACATAGCCCTAGAGCATCGAATAGGTCGTCTTGGCTCAAGACCTTTATTTCGGCTCTCGCTCTGCTTATGTTAAATTCACTCAACCCGGTTTTGAAAACCTTCTTCTTGTTTCCTTTGTCATCGCTGACCTCAACTATTCTGCCTCTGATCTTGGCTATGGCCAGCCTTTGATCGGTCAATGAATCAATGACGCTTTTGACTTCTGGTTGTATGTGCTCTTTTGTCTCAGATTTAGCGACCAACGATTTCCTTAAAATGTGTTCAAGGACGCCGGGAAGGTCTGCGAAGTGGATGTCCACGACCTGCGCTATTATTCCATCAATTGTTAAGGTATCACCAAGTCTAAGTTTTTCCTCGGGTGAGTAGACGATCGCTAACTCGTCGGCTTCTTTTGTGAGTAAGTACATTTTTATCACTATAATGGGAATATTTTTGGTCTAAGCTCTTCTTTCATAGCCAATCCATGTAAAACTATCGCTGCCGACTGCAGTTCCACAATCTCGATAGAGCTCAGAACACACGTCATATGCGCTAACCTCAACTCTTCAGGATAACCGTAATCTCCAGCTAAACCAGCTACTTGAGTGAAAATCTCTGAGTGTGGGATGGGTGTGTTTTCCGGTATGTCTACCCTGAAAGGTTCGCCTAAGGGTGTGAGCTTGGCCACGTAAATGTGTCCAAGATACCTCTCCTTGTTTTGGGTAATGTGATCCTTGACGCCTCCTATGTAGCATGGTCCATGAAAGTTATCCAGCAATGAAAGGATGTTTCTTTTGGTTTGTTGCAGGGTAAGTCCAGTGGATTTGGATATGGCGACGACTGAATTTCCATTCGAGGCCGAGTCAGCTATGATTTTTCTCATAACAACTCTGGGGTCTGCAACTGTGCCTCCTATCAGGCTGCCATCTATTAGGATTAGACTGTTTCTATAATGCTTCACTACTTCTAATTGGATATATCTTTCAAGGAGGTTCCTTACGCGGTCAAGGGTTTTGAAGCAGTCTGGAGCATGAATATTAGTTTCTTTTCTATAGACTGCTTTGTACGTTGTTCTGTAGATTAGATCTTTGTTTTGATTTGTGACCGGAACCAGATAGGGACCATATCGTTCAAGGCTGTGATCCATTTTGGTAACAGGTTTAATAATTATTGAAGCTCTTACCGCTCCAACCAAGCCGTCGGGTAGCTGACCCAGAGTAACGCTTGTGCTGTCAATTGCTATCACTTGATTGTCAGTGGGATATTTTGGAACAATTGAATGTGCCTTAGTCCACTTTTCCTGTTCATCCTCACTCACGAAAGCTACCTCTTCCCCATCGCCCTTAGTTGTGGAAATGAAATAGTCAGTCAAGTTGATGTCTGAGGGTTCAAAGGTCAGTCCCTCAGGGATCTTACCGCAAATTGTCGATACGACTTTGTCAACTTCAAGCATTTTACCAACTCCTAGACTTTATCTCCGTATACCCATGCTCATTTCTAGCCAGTATTATATGGTTGTCCACAAAATTCGAGATGTCTTCATGGGCTATCACGAAGATCTGCGAAAACGTCTTCTTCATTACGTCTAACACTTCGAATATCCCTTGCTTCCTTACATCATCACTGCTAGAGATGCATTCATCCATTAATAAGGAATATTTGTCTGCCATAACCCTAGAGTCAAGTATACTCTGCGTGAACGCTAACCTCAGCGCAATCAAAAACTGGTCCTGTGTTCCGCCGCTGAAGATTTCTCTCTCCTTGTAGCCCCCCGCTTCATTTGAATGAACCTTAAATTTCAGGTCTTCGGTGATCTCGAAGTCTGAATACCTACCGTCTGTGAGGGTCGGAAGAATCTGATTGATGATGAATCTGGCATGGGGGATCACCTTGTTCCTCAACTCCTTGCTCGTTTCAGACAGCTCAAGAAAGACACGCTTCAGAAGCTCTATTTTACTTTGGCATGTCTGGACTTCTTGTTCAAGCACTGGATAGAGCTCATAATCCGGCTTGAGCACTTCAAGATCTTGGCTCAATTGTTGAATCGTTCCCAACTTGCCTTGAATCTCTTTGTCCAAGTTGTTGTATTCCCTTTGGAGTTCTTGGGCTCTCTTTTTGGCAACTTCGTGTTGCTCCTTACCGTATTGAAGCTCGTCGACAGAGGCTGGCTTGGTCTTTTGCAAGTTTGTAATTTCGTTTTCCTTGCTCTGGATTTGTTTCTCTAACTCCTCCTTTCTTTTCGCGGGTTCTGAGTCTTTGAGCGCCTTAAGACTGCTCTTGGCGTTTCTCGCAACAGCCTCCATCCCTGGTATGGAGTCTTGCCCAGTCATCGTCTTGATTTCCTCAAGAATAGTCGAGAGGCTTTTATTGACACCTTCGTGAGATTTAAAAGAAGTTCGAGTCGTTAGCTTCTCTATTTCGGTTTTTAATCCAGAGACTTTGGTCGTTTGCTCCTCAAGCTGTTTTGTCAGAGAGTTTACTTCAGAATTGGCGGTGAGCAGCTTGTCTATTTTCAAGTATTCATAAAATAAATAGGCTGATATCGCGAAGAAAAACAAGGCGAACACAATTAGGACAAAACTCGTTATCAGCCCGATTAACAATAAGCCCAGCCCAGCCATAAGCCCCAAAGCAAAACGAATGAGTTGTCGGTGCTTCTTGGCTAGTAGATCTTGTGACAACAACTCTATGTCCTTGCCTGTAAGTCCCGTCTTCGTGATGACCGTCTGTCTTCTTGTTTCAATGGATCCCACCGAATCCTCTGCCTCCTTTAATCGCCTCTCTAAGTCAACAAACGTCGCCCGCAAAGTCTCAAGTTCTTCAACTTGAGGTTTGTATTTAGCTAGTGCCGTTTCGTATCCTTGAATCTCCTTCTCCAAGTTAGCGATCTTTTCAACATCTTTTTTCACTTCACCCTGCTGCCCTTTTAATGAAGATATTACCTCGTTGGTTGAATCGGAAGCGTATAACCACTCGTATTTTTCTAGAAGTTTCTTTGCTTCATCTAACTGATTCTGCTTTTGTCCCAAGTTTTGCTTTAAATCAGTGATTGAGGCCTCCAAGTCCACCTTTTGTTTTTGCTTGGCTTCGTATTGCTCCTTATTCGTGCGGACAGAACCCAATTGAAGATTCTTCTTCTCAAACTCGTTATCAAGGTTTGAAATATCACCTTTCACATTGGCTGAGGCATCGTCAAATACTTCTATGCCCATTACCTTGTTGACAAGCTGCTCCCTCTTGGATTTTGCCAATTCTCTGAGAGCGTCCAAATCTTTTTGTTTTACGTAAATGAGCTTGGTGAAAGAATCCCTGTCCATTCCTGTGATCTGTTCAATCTTGGCTTCTATGTCCCTCAGGCTTGTTACCGAATTTGACTTGTCTTTGACGCCCTCGATCACCGGAGTCAAGCTGGCTCTGTGACCTGACTTGGCTCCGAAAACTCTTTGCAGAATGTAGGTATCTTGCCCCGAAGTAAATTCAATCCCTAGTTTTGCTTCGTTTTTGCCCCAAGTTACGAGGTTTTCTCTCTCTCCCTCCACTCCAGCTCCCCTTCTCAGTCCATAGAGTGCATACTCGATTGCTTGAAGGAAAGTTGTTTTTCCGCTTTCGTTCTGTCCCAGTATGCCTATTCTGCCTTCCTCAGGAAAGCGAATGTCTATGGGCTCTCCAATAATTCGAAACCCTGATGCCTTTAAAGAATGAATGATCATTTTACTGCCTCCAGATACTTTATTCCAAGCTGTTTCACTTGCTCCAACAACTGTCTCTTGTTCTCATCCAAACCAGCATCCGCAATTAAGGAATCCAATCGCTTAGAGAAGGCTTCCACCGGGTTGTCAATTCGCTCAATGAATATTCTTCCATAACCCTCTACTTCAAGTTCCCTTCTGTCCAAGATTAAGTGGAAGAACATGTCTCTACAAGCACTAAGGATTTCATTTACCTTGAGTTGGCCATATTGTTCTTGTGAGATTAGACCACGAAGATTAATCTTGACCATATTCTCCTTTTCACCTAGCCTAGAAAGGGATTCAATCACGTAGTCTTTGATGCTAGGAGAGTAATCTGCATCCTTAGACAGGTTGAGCGCTTGTATTTCCATTGCCCTCGTGCCAAGTTTAACAAATTCAACCGAGGTTTCAGAGCCATGTAACTCAGCCCATACAAATCCCTTCTCATCATTTATTTCAGCCCAAGACAACTTTTCCAAAGAACCTGGATTAACAATGGTGCATCCCATGTGTTCTCTGTCAAAGTAATTGTGAAAATGCCCTAGCGCGAGATAATTGAGACCTTTCTTTATATCATCGGCTAAGAAAGGGTTCTGGTTCGCCATCTCTGGGCTAGAAGGAACCACGTTTAGCCCTTGAAGAGAACCATGGATCATTAGAATATTGTAATCTCCTTCAAGTGGAACGTCAACGCCTCTCAGGGGATTTGCTCCCTCAAATTGAGTGTAATAGGACCTGCCTGACACGCAAACGGTTCTTCCATCAACGTGCAATAATTGCTTCTCGACGCGATCAGAACGTGAAAAAACAGTCGCAAGCCCTGCCGAACTTAGCACATCTATGGCTAACGAAGGGAACGCGCCAAATTTTGGAACATCGTGGTTTCCACCGATGATGAAAACAGAAATATTTGCATCTTTAAGCTGCTTAATCTTTTGCGTTACAAAAACTCTTGACGCATTAGTCGGAGAAACCCTGTCAAAAACATCGCCGCCGATCAGAAACATGTCCGGCTTATTCTTTAAAGCGTATTCCACCACAGCCCCAAAGTTCCTGTTCAAATCTTCCTTCCTTTGAGATGCTCTTGCAAAATTTGATATGTTAAAGTTCTTATCCAGGTGCAGATCGCTACAATGAAGAATTTGAAGAGACATTTACCCTACTCTCCATGTTAAGAATGTTGATAGCGTGCGCTTATACCGCTTAAATTCAGCTCTTACAGTACTCAAATAATGTCATCCATTAAATAGTCTGCTGAACTAGTATATTTTTATTAAGATTTTCTTAATACACTACCTCAAAGGTGTGATGAATAATTTGGTTTGCCTAGAAAAGCGTACGTTGCTTTCCACTAAAAATTAACAAAAACTTCTCTGCCTCCTTATAGCTCGCTTTCTCAACGTTCTCCTTAGCTTTGTAGATTGCATTTATCTAGCCTTGCATTCCACTGGTTTTCCTTACCGCCACTATGATATAATAATAGAACCCCTTTGGTCCAGTTACCTTGATCGGGATCACATAGTCCTTGAAGTGTTTAATCTGCCTCTCATAAAGTTCCAGATAATCTTCCTCCGTATTACATGAAATCCAGTCTTCAGTTCCAAAAAATTTTGTTAGAGTCACAGCAAAACTTTCAGAAGTTGAAATGGACCCAACTGCTCGGCGTCTTACATGTCTTCACGTTTTTCCCTTTTTTCCCTTAATATTCGAGTCGAAGTTTTCTTTTCATCTTTTGAAATACTATCAAGTCCTTCTCTTTGACTCATGCGTTTTATTATCTTTAAAAGAGTGCGAAGCTCGGACTTAGGATAAAAACTCAATTTTTCCTTCACAGCATTCTCAAGCATTTTAAGAGCTTCTCGCAGGCTTTTTCTTTCCTCGAACGCAGTTAATTCAACAAATCTCATAATGTCATCCCTTGAACCCTTTATTTTAACTTCTTCTTTCAAATCTGCAATAATATCTTTCATTAGCAAAACATGTATCCCAAACTTTTGGAAAGCCTTCTGAATAAATGAGTCGGTCGGTTCTTCCGTGCCATGTACAACAAGAACCCTATTGTAATTCAAGTCTCCAAAAAGTTCCTTTATTCTTGCTATAACCATTTCATGATCAAACTTTTCCTTCTTGAAATAATCTAAACCATCTTTGTGACTTGTTCCGTTTTCTTTCTTAGTAGCTTTCTCTCTAAGCCTAAAGGTGGTTGAAACCCTTGATTCAATGTGATATTTCTCTCTTGTTATCGGATTCATAGCTAGCAAGTCTATTTCTTTTCCACCTTTACACCTTATGTTAGTCATCGTAAAGCAATGCATGATTTCTTGAAAGTATTTCTCAATAATGTGAACTTCTGGTTCTATCTTGGTTCACCTCTTATGAAAAAGAATCTGATAAGCTAGTCGTATTTTTTGATTGTGGTACAGACAGCCAGAACTTGTCTGGGCTCTGGACAAGGTTGTTCTATTCCATCTTCTAACCGTGCTTTCGTTTCTAATTGTATCACATGATATAGTTTTTTCTGCTTAGATTTGACGCTCAAGAAATTTACGCTGGTCTTCTTTAAGGATTTCTCGGATATGAGGAGAACGCCAATTGAATCGCTCAAAAATCCAAACAGTGTGATCTAAGGCTAGATCATGCCCTTTGCCCAGAATCTCCTCTGTTGACATAGTTTGAGTGTGTGGTAAATCATTAACTACACAAATATATTCATCAAAGAGACTTCTTCTCGGGTCCAAAAACATCAATCTCCGATTCCTCATTCCATGTAGCTCGATTGTCAATTGGAGACCCTTATCAAAGAGAACCTTTTCAGCTAGTCGCGATGCAAACTCGTAGATCTCAGTAACGCTAAACAAAGTCATCAATGCCTCTAAAACTGAACCAGGCTCAAATCTACGTACTTCTTCTGAACTTAGAGAACTTTCACGCCACCAATCTTCCCTACATCCAAAGAAGTGAATAAACTGCCCACTCTGATACATTCGCCAAAATTCTTTATAGGATTGCCAATCTGTTGTGGATTGAACCCAATCGAGACCTGAGACTATTCCATCTTTACTAATGTGTGGATAGTCCCAACCTCTTAGAGAAATCTTGCATTCTACGATGAGTTTCTCACATTCACCCAACGAACGGATGCGTTTCTCTCCAAACTGCAAAGGTCTAATAATCACACGCCAGTAGCCACGCGATTTAATTCTATCAAGTATTCCATCCGTCATCACAATCCCTCAAGTTGCTTGCCAAATAATTCGTCGTCAGAGGGTACCGCTGGAATTCGTGCAGGCACCCCAACACGTTGCAGACGTTCATAAAAGCGTCTTATGTTTTTTTCAACTGCCATATCGATAATTTCCCTCATTTCAGATTCATTGCGCACCTCGCCACTTTCATTCATCCTTGTCGTTCTAGTTGTACTGGTAGTGGACGATGTACTTAGGCCGCCGTCAGGCGAACCAATCCGCCGAGCAATTGAGACTATTAGGAGGGAAACGAAAGTAGTCGTTAAAGGGGTAGGGATTGTGGTCGATAGAAGCACTATAGAACCCGATTTTGGCGTAAAAACTGTTAAACTGGCAAGAATTGACTTCAAGGTGTGGGCTCCAGAGTCTTGTCCTCTATGCCGACAAGGCATCCCCCTAATCGATCTAAGCTCACCAGACACCGATCCGCTGGGTTTGTTATATTCCTTGACAGATGAGCCAGATCGAACAATTCTTGCTAGCATGTTAGGAAAAATTTTCGAGAAATTGAAAGAAGGAAAGCTACTTGCAGAGATAATGAGCTTTTATAGACCAACTTTAGAACTTCCAGGATCGAAATACGATAGAGTTGCCATTCTCGGATCATATGACAATTTCAGTGTTATGGACCACATAGCGAAATTTGTGTCGAGTCTTGGGTTCTACGCTATAACTTCTAGAGTGATATACGAAAAAGACACGGGAGACAGAAAAGAGTTAGGACCATATAAATACGAGGCAATGAATGATTTTCTAAGAAAATTGATTCATAGCTGTCAATACATCCTAATCATTTACTCTGGAGCTGGAGGGCAATTCATTGAAACAGCATGGTGTAGTGAGTCCCACAAACCAACCTTAGGACTAGTCCCTCTTAGACCATTTCTTTTCTGGATTTAAAAGGGTGCGATTATCTAGTTTACAATAAGAACGAGAATGTGCTATTCTGCAACGGATTCCGTGCATTGGAACTGAGCACTGAACTTGTAGGAGGATGGGTCTGCGAAAGACAGAAAAACTGTCCATTTCCCTCATCTGGTTTAACGAAATTGATTCTCGATCTTTATGCGACAAGTAGAACAATGTTTCTTGTTGGGGCTGATGACTTGAAAAGGTTCGAAAGTTCAATACGATCTTTTTTGAAGAAAAGAGGTGCTTTCAAGATTAATACTCTATTCTGACTTCTTATGGTGCAAAGAAAGAACTTGCAGAAAAAGAGAATACTGCGCAGAGGATTGTTTTAGAAAGTAAATCTGGTCTTAATCGTGCCGTAACGGATACAATCGCATTTACATTTACATTTACTCTTAACCTCAAACTTAATATATTTCTTCCGCTAATAGAATGAAGCGAAAACAATGGGAAAGTTGAACGAACGGATCCGTAGTAGGAGAAATTCTATTCTCGCTCTACTTCCCACCGAGCGTGATAAGGGAAAGACCTACGATGAAGTCGCATCTGAAACCAAATATTCGGTCGCGACAGTTCGTGGAGACTTGGACTCACTTAAGGCGCGTGGTCTTGTTGGATGCGACGATTCTAGGAGACCTTTCAAATGGTATAAAATTATAAAGGAGAAGAAATAGAGTGGTAATACAATCCGAGCAGGAAAACTGGTGATATGTTTGTCTGACATTCAACGGACAGTAGCTAACATTCAAAGCATTGCTGAAAGATTAAAAAGCGAAAGGATAGAATCTCCAGAGAAGCAAGTGTTATTCTTGAGAGAGCTTAGAGAGTGCACCGTTGGCCTAAATCTCCTCAAACATCTTGAAGAGCTGGATGGCAGAACTCTCTCTGCTCTCTACATAGTTAAGATCTTAATTAATGACTTTTGGAGAAATTTGGCTGGTGATGCTACCTTTGGCTTTGATGAGGTAATGGATGACGCAGCTGGCTTTTCAAAAAACTTGGGACGCTTTGTTTACCTCACCTTGATGACATCCGGCAGAGAAGACAAGAAGGCTATGAATGCCTTATTCGAATGCATCACTTTATACTACAGTTGCCTTTCACACATGAGAAAGAAGAACGAGGAAGTATTTTCAAGTATAAAGAAGTGAAAATATGAAGACACTTTTTTATTATAATAAATATAAGTTGCGTGAAGAAATGAGGGAGTTCTTTAGGATTCCCTTTGTATTCAAGAGGAGTGCTAGGCTTTACAGAATGGGGTTATTGGAACCTTATTACATCGATTTTGACCTGATAATCAATGACCCTTACAGATGCGAACAAGTTGCAAAGTTTTACTCGATCAAGATTATCGAGATATCTAAACAACGTCCAGTTGAATTATTGGCTTTCATAGAAAAGTATGGTGGTGGAACTTTCGGAGCTGTTAGGCTTGCGGGGTTGATATCAACTTTGACTAAAATTCCGAATGTGCTAGTTAGGTTAACAAGGGAACTTGAATACGAACAAGTCAAGGTTCCTCCCATCGCTGGAAAAACTCTGAAAGGCAGATTGTCAGATATAAAAACTACTATAATTACCGACCATATATCAACAGGCACAGAACTGCTTGATGCAATTGATGCAATGGAATTTAATGGTGGAAAGGTAACCGATGTAGTCGCGTATACGGTGAGAATGGACAAGGTAAGAAAGGAAGAATTTACTCGGAGAGGAACAGAACTTCATCCTCTTTTTGAGTTGCCTAACGATTTGCCAGAAGAGCTTAAGAGAGTCGCCATTGCAATGACTGAGCGTAACAGTTTCTCAAAGATAATTTAGAGGATTTCTTTTTGCACACTGAGACAACATGGCTTATAGAGATTGATAAGGATAGACACGCAAAGCATACGCTTAATATCCACCTTTTTAACCCCCGGGAAACGCTTCCTACTTTGCAGGACTACATTGCCATCCAGTTTTCAGAAGAACAGCCACTTGAACAATTTCAGACTAAAGTGGACGGCACTCTTTTTCCGAACGGTTATGGATTTAATCAAGATGCCAGAACCTATTATTTGAAATTTGAAGATATCCCACAATACGCTGGAAAGCCTCTTGATAATCCATCATTCAAAGTGGACATATCTTTCAAACAAAGAGAAATTGCACGCAAGACTATGGACATGAATATACTCGACGTTCCTTTTTCTACGAACTTTCGACCATCATCGATTGAGTTAATTTTCAAATTGCCTAAAATCTTAAACCCTTTTTCAAAACTCGCGTACTATCTTGCTGTTTTAGTTAATAGGAAAAAAGATCTTTATGAAATTGAGCCGTTGCCTACAAGTTTCTTGCCCCCTACAACTGTAAACAAGAAAAACGGAGAGATTATCTTCCATACAGGTAAAGAAATAAAAGGGCCTATCCAATTTGCATATAGATTTGTAGGAGAAATAGATGTTCCTTCACTAGTTCTTGGTGCAATTCTTATAGTAGTTACAGGGGTTATTGTAAAGCTTTTAGTTGACTGGATCTACTCTCTTTTTGGAAGGTAGATTTGAATGCCTTTTATCTCAATCAAAATAGTATATATAACATAGGTGTAAAGAATAACGGAGGAAACAGGCTGATGGCACAAACATTCGTACAGAGATTTGAAGAAATCTTGGAGGAGAAAAGGAGCGTCTTATGCATAGGCCTAGATCCCGCGCTACCAGCACAGCGGGATAAACATATTATCCCTTTAAAGTATCTAGAAAGAAAACACGAAAATGAGGCGCGGTTAAATTTCTGCCTAGACATAATAGAAGAAACCTCAGATTTTTGCATTGCGGCAAAACCCAATGAACAATATCTCCGCGGATTCACATCCGAACAGCATCAGAAGTTGACTAATTCGATACGTAAACACGGGCTCCTTTCCATCTATGATTGCAAGTTGGGCGACATCAGAGATACTGCTGAATCTGCTTTGTTTTATTATCACAAATGGGGCTATGATGGAATAACGTTTAACCCCTTTCCAGGCAATATTGAAGAAGTAGTCCAAATAGCCCACAGTTATAACCCACAAATAGGCATAATCGTCCTGACATTAATGTCGAATCCAGAGGCAGAAACATTCATGAGGCACGCAACAATAATCCGTAGACCCGTTTATCTTAGGATAGCGGAAGATGTTAAAAAATATGGTGCTGATGGTTGTGTGGTTGGCGCAACGGGACACGTAACAGAAGACGACATCAAAATTATTAGGAACACAGCAGGGAAAGATAAAATGCTTCTCATACCGGGCGTTGGAGCGCAAAAAGGCGATCCGGAAAAAGTAATAAAAGCCGGAGGGAAGAACGTCTTGATTAATGTGGGCAGGGATATAATTTACTCAGATGATCCAAAGAAAAAAGCAGAAGACTATTGCAAAATGTTCAACGAAATAAGAAGCATCTACGAAAGGGCCGTCTAGGATAATTCAGCTACCATGGTTAGACGTGAATATAAGTTAAAGCAAATATGCAGAGCGCCTCGGAACAATAAACATCAATACTTCGAGGGTTCAGGTGAGTTTTAAGTAACCCGCCGACCTACAGTGATCAGCATATCTAATTTCTTTATCACCTTTTCTGAGTGCTTGCCGCCGTGATCAACTGTGCAGTATGGAATTGGGACTCGAAGATTAGCATCAATATCAACTCGAAGAGCCAACTAAAGAAAGGCAAGGTAGCTTCTTTTAAACTTGACTTACTGAAGCCATTTTTGTCCATTTTGATTCATACTAGTCTCGATTCCATTCCAAGGCAACCAGAACACCGCGTCTCATCTCAATATTTTCAAACTCGGTTTTCATCTGATGTAAGTTGCCTCACTAATTAGTTCTGTTAATCCCTCTTAACACACATGTTTTACGGGTTTTTCAGAGCGATCGATTTTCAGCGGTCGAAAGGCTCTTGAAACCTTGGTGATAGCGTTTCTCGTAGCCTTGATTTCAATTGCCTTCAATATTCCGCCAGCAGAAGCCCTCGCCATACTGAACCAGTGGATAGCAGCCTTCCTGCAATTCGTGACCAGCACGGGTCTTATCGCTCTCTTCGAATTCTGGTATAAAGCACTCTGGCGCAGAACACAAGCAATACAGACAACAGCCAAACTATAGCTTTTCGATAAACCTCATTTTTCTCAGTTTCAATATTCACTTTGTGCTGGCATCAACGATTTTGAATATGCCATTAACCTTTCTTATATTATCTGCTCTTACATCACTCAAGCCATAGGGCTTAACCTTTTTCTTCAAGGATTCTACAACATGAGGTGGAACTTTGACAGCCTTCCCATATTTCTGAAGAAGACAATATTTAGTATTCCAGTATATCTTTGCAAAGCAGCGGTTTCTCTTGGTCCTTGGAAGTCTGTAATAGGTCTCTATATCATTTCTGATATTTTCATTTCTACTCATCTTCAGAACCAGATCACGCTCTCTTGAAGAAATTTTGTGAACTGTTTTGAAGGCACCTCTTCCTCTGCTCATGGAACTTGGAAATAGCAAGCGTATAATTTGGCCTACTTCTTTATGAGGAAAAGTCCTTCTCTTTTTTGCTCTCATATACAGGTCTACAAATTCATCAATATACAAGGCTTTTTTGTAGATGGTCTCGTGCCGCATACCCGCATTTTCCCCATCGCAATTTCTTATTTTTCTTCAAGAGCTAATTCTTCCCATAGCTCTTTGACGCATTCAGGGCAAATGTATAATCTCCGCCAGTCTCCTTTTTTCCTTCGAGAAAACAGCAACTTTCTATCAGGTTTCCTCCACACCAAATATACTTTGTCTTTCTTTAGCGCCTCACTCCAAGACTCGGAAACGTTACTGTAATCAACAAAAATTCCGCAAAACCCACATCTCACAAGTCCCAAGCCACGCCTCAACAATGTTTCCAGCTGGTGACCATGCGGAGTATGATTTGCTGAAGTAAGGACCTCACGACAATGCCAGACACCATGTGATTTTCTTATCTCCAACAATCCTACACCAAGTCTTGTGGCTAACTCCTTCTGTTCAATGGAAAACGCTTCATCATTCGAAAATGGAACTGCAAGATAACATTTGTGTGCAAAAAGTGAGTAACCTAATGCCTGACCAAGTATCTTGCCAAAGTTGCTTGGACTCATCTTCACTTCTACAGCTATAACTTCAATATCACCACGTACATCTCCTCCAACATCTCTAACTCCGATGACATCGGCGATACCGACAAAAGATGTCCCGACTCTTTTCTCAGTTCTGAAGCAACTAAAGGCTTCGCTTTTCAAAAACTCTTCTATGTATGGGTAAAACGTCTGTTCTTTCATAAGCTATAGTTTATCGAAGAAACTTTAAATTTTCTATAGTTGACGAGCACAGGCTTAATTGCTCTCTTCGAGTTCTGGTATAACTCCACAAACAACAACCAAGCAATAGCTTTTAGCTGCTTACCTTTTCTTCAATTTTGATAGCACCAAGTAATAAATACAATCCAATTCATACTAAACTCGTTGAACCTGTCGTGGAGAGACTGTCATGGATGAGAAGACTTTGGTGAAAGTCCTAGCAGGGTCACTGGAGATGGCTGGTTGGTTAGTTCTGCCAGAATTTGGAGTGGGTTCATATGAGGGCTTTAAGAAAGTGGATGTGACGGCTTTTAAATGGAAGAATGATGTGGAAGTTGAAGTAGTTCCGTTCGAATGCAAGTGCCAGAAGACTGCCAGAGAAAGCTTTCTTGCCGCCTTGGGACAAGCAGTTGAGTATCAGCGATTCTTTCCAGAGGTTTTTATAGTCACTCAAAACGGTGAATTCTTTCCGGATCAAAAGTCAATTCTCGAAAAACTGGGTCTCGGTCTCATGATGATTAATGAGCAAGAAGAACGTGAACTCGTCGTTGCGCCGTCAATAAAAGAAAATAGTTTATTTGATGAGAGTTTGTTTTCTGACCAAGTCAGAAATAGAGCTGTCTTATTACTTGTTTTCAACGAATTGTTTCCTGAAGCTCAGAAGAAAGGCTACTTTGGAGGCCAGAATAGAGGTGAACTCTGGATTTACAACAAGCCGATTGGAGATGTCCAGTTTCGTGCTTGGACCGGTATAGGCAGCGACTCCTACCTTGGTATTAACATTGAAGCGGTTGAGCTAATTAGGAATATTACCAGGAACATGGATGTAGATCAGCTCTTAGAAGTCTTTGGTAAACTGCCTCCCGAATACACCGTAGACCTTGGCGAGAGAGCGACAATAAAGGACAAAAGCGGGCATCCGATTCTTCTGGACCGACAGAAAGGAAGTGTGCCCATAGAAGGCTCTATCTTTGAAAGCCATACATTTAGCGAAAGTGGTTTTCCCGCATGCAATCTAACAAAGGAACAAATACAAAAGGAGATTATTGAGAGAAGCAAAACGTTGAATTACTTTACACATTTATTGATTGACAAAAAAGTTTGGGAGGCCAAAAGCAAACTAACACAAGACCAATATTTCAAAGAGATTCTTAAAGCCAAGGAAACTTTAGATGAAGTCTACAATAGATTGACACACTGGTCAGAGTAAAATATCGAATGCGCCTGGGCACTGAGGTTTGGCTTTGTGTCAATACGTTTTGTCAAACATGTAATCATTGTAAAGGAACATTTATCTAATGTGCACACATTTTTATTTCAAAAATCCCGACTGGCGCTTATAAAGAATATAAAATGAAATGATTCCACAAAGGAGAACAATTGTTCCCCATATCAGAAGATTGTCACATGTTTGCACGTAACTTTGGTAAAATAAGCCTTCCACAATTCCTGTTATGACCCCATGAAAGGCGATGGTTAAAAAAGCGAGTTCAAAGCCAAAAAGCAAGCCAATTTCCGGGAGTCTCCTTCCATTAAAGATTTTTTGGAATGTGACTTTTGTCTTTTGCATCGTGAGATATCTACGGGCGTACAAGAAGAAAAGCAGTGAGAACAAAGCTTGCCCCATTCCACCTGCCAACCTTACGAAAATATTCACTACGGGATTTGGGCTTTCAGCATAGACAACCTGACCCCATGACAAGGAATATGGGAGTCCAAAAAGAAGACAAGCCATGGCATGGCTACTTTCATGCAGAAGATTTCCGAGTAGAAAACCTCCAATCGACAAACCCAGCAAAAGAGCAGCAATGATGGCAGCGTAAAACTTCCAATCAGGGATATTGGCTCGAATAGTTCCACCTCAGAATTCATCATTTTTCCATTCATGGTTACAGTCTAAGCAGACCCAGATATCATGATCTTCATCATAGCGTATATGTTGGGACCCGCAATTTGGACAGCGCTTCCTTCGCTTTTGTTCTTCTTCCTCCAGCATTTTGTACCACCAGAACATTCCGAAAGCTTCTTCGTCGCTCATGATTACGCATCTCTGTCTAAGTTTTGTTAATCAACAATAAGAATTAAGTTCTCTCTAAAGATGTTATATCAAGGAACCAAGTGATGTTGTCTCAACATAGTTGCAATTTCTACAAATACTGGAGAGAAAATTATCGTTGGCCAAGGAAGAACTCACGGCAGATGTCGGAGGAAAAAATTGCGGAACTGTTAAGCCAGACTAAGGTAGCTTTGCGTGATCTTAATTCATTAGGAAAGCCTTTGTTAATAAAAATTCATTTCTGGAAAACTCAGAACCGAGGAAAGACTACCGAAACCTATGCTCACATGTTGAATAAGAATACTGAAATAATCCCAAATCTTCAGAAACTATTTTCTGTTTCAAGACCTCTATCACTTGAATACATCAAAGAGCTGATAGATAATTTGAGAGTTTACGGGGCTAACTTACCAGTTTGTTCGGCACAAGCCAGTTTTTTATGTAATCGAGCCATTCCAATCCTGGACAGATTTGTCGCCCAATTTTATAGCCTCACAGTTTCCCCGGAAATACTTCACTTTAGCAAGTCAAATATGGTCGACGTTCTAAGAAACATCAATACTGTAAGATTTATGATTGAAGATGATGGAACGCATAGGTGCATACCCAGATTGGCGGTTTATGGATCGCGGAATTATGCAAGAAACCAAGACCTTTTCGTATTCGAGTTATTGCCCGAGCTCAATCGTATTGCCAAAGAGCTGAACGACAGCCATGTCACTTATCAAGACATATACGGGAAACTCGGGGGGTTCTCTTGTGTAGATGTTGAGATGGCAGTTTTTGCATTCGGGACACAAAACCGAGGCTATTTTCAATGCTGGTATGAAGAACAACCCACTCGCTTGGATCTGCGTCTTTCTTCTTAGTTCAGTTACGTCATTTTTGGTTGTGTGTGTGCGTGTAGTCTCTGTCTCTCTGCACATGCTCATCCAATTCTTCTTTTGTGCTGTCCCTAGGGACGCGGAGCATTTTAGGTAGTTCCCTTGGGCTGGCCTTGCAGCCGCTACGTAAAGCAATTGCTGTTAATAAGCCTTAACAGACACTTAGAGGAGACCTCTGTGGATTTGGTGAGACACTCGCGTCGGGGAAATTCTGCAAAACCTCAACTCTGCAAATCATGATTCCATAATAGACGGCTTTTTACAGTTTTTCCCGCTGTGTATGAATTCTAAAAAAGAGGCAACACCCCATTATTTTGACGTTGAAGCAATGTCTGAAAGCTTGTATTTTGGTTTTCTTCCGCGCTTCCTTGGTTTTCTCTGTTTTTTTGGAAAGCCTTTCTTCCGCTGGGCTTGCCAGCTTGGATATTCAGCAAAGGGATTCAGCCACCTGGGATCTCTCAGCCGCGCTCTATTCACCTTATAATAGGTGCGAAGGATAACCGTGGATTTGCCCCTTTCTGTCCTGGTTGGCAAAACTAGTCTGTATTTTCTCAACAGGTACATATAGGTTTTGAAGGCTGTATAATCACCCGGCTCCAATTCAGCATGAAACTCCAGAAAAGCAGCCTGGCAGAACTCAAGCCACCTTTTGAACATACCATAAACATAGTCTTCCCCAACGTCAACCAAATGGCGTCTTATCCAGACGCCTTTCCTGGGCCTGGACTTCCCGCCCCCCTCCTTAACCGTAAACGTCTTAAAAGCCCTGATTATCCCTAACTCAAAATCCCTGAAATTACTCGCGTTGTTCAACATAAATACAGATAAAAATCAAGTTTCATTTAAAAATTTTGATAAATAGTATTTTTCAAATTTATTTTTATTTATTAATAACAGAAATATTTGAAGGATTTGTTCGTTTTTTAAAATTTTGAAAGACAACGAATTTGGGCAAGCGTTTCACAATTAGAGTTCTGGAAGGCTTTTTACCACATTGTGATGCCATGAAAAGTTAGGAGCTACTTAGTTTTGTGGCTATGAAGATTTTTCCGTTTTCTTCAGCAAAAACAATGGTGTCTCCAACGGAAATGTTGAGGACTTTTCTAACGTCTTGTGGAATTGTCACCTGGTATTTGCTTGACACTTTGCTTGCGCCTAGGATTCTGCTCATAGGGGTTCGCCTTGCTAGTAAAGCTAGTAAAGAAATCCTTATAAGGTTTGGCAAAGATAGTAAATCTAGTAAAGCAAGTAAGACTAGAAGGTAAAAAGCATGAAGGTTGTTTACGAGGATGCCAAGTATTTCCGTGATGTTCTGAAAGGTTTGCAGCTGTGCGGACTTGATGAGGCCACGTTCCAGGTGACGCCGGAAGGTTTGTTCTTTAAGGCCATGGATTCAAGCCGTGTTGCTTTGGTTCAGCTTGAGCTGCCTAAGTGTGCTTTCTACGAGTTTGAGGCTGCCGAGGAAAAGCGTTTTACAGTGAACCTAGAACACTTAGTCAAAAACACGTTTAAGAACATCTACAAGGATGATAAGGTAAGCCTAGAGCTGACTGAAGACAAGCTAGTTGTTATTTTGAGGTCGGATTTAGATAGGGAGTTTAAGGTTCCCTTGCTTGAGAATCCAGAGCCCGAAGAATTGCCTGAGCCTAAGATTGCTTTTAATTGTATGGCTAAGGTGACTGTTGAGGGGTTAAAGAAAATCTTAAATGACGCTGAGACCGAAGCTGTCACTTTAGTTGCCAACCATGACTGCTTGACTTTTAAGGCTGTTAGCGACTATGACGTTTATTCTGTAGTTTTAGAGAAGGGAGATCAGCACCTTCTAGATTTGGAGACAAAAGAAGACTCGGTAAAGGCTGCGTACTCTTCGGAATGGCTTAGAAGTTTCGTTAAAGCCTTAAAACCTTTGGTTGAGTTTGTCGAAATATTCTACGCTACGGATATGCCTATGCGGCTTAGAGTTGACCTTAAAAGTGGTGGAGCCTTGACTTTTTGGTTGGCGCCACGAATAGAGGTAGAAGAGGAGCCCATAAAACAAGAATCGCAAAAGAAACAAACGCCAGAAACAGAACAAAAAGAGACTCCTATTCAAGAGCAAGAGGAGACTGAAACTGAGATTCAACCTATAGCAAATATTCCAATGGGATACGAAACAGAAAAACTAGAGGAAAAACCTACAGAAAGACAGAAAGAAGCGTCAACACAAGACTTAGTTAGAAAAGTGTTCTTTACCGAAGTTGTCTTTATAGAAGATGCCCCTTCAATCATAGGTGAAGATCTGAAGACGTATGGACCGTTTGAAGCAGGAAAGTCATATACGATTCCTCTACGGAACGCTGAAATCATAATAAGTGACGGCTTGGCTGTGTCTTGGTACATGTGGAATAGTGCACAAGCGAAATGGAAAGAGAATAATCCGGACAGTTTAGAGAAACCTTCAATACGAGAACTGAAAGAATACTTGTCTTAGGTCGCGCGTGCTCAGCAACATTTATAACTTTAAACTAGATTATAATGTTAATTGTAAGTGTGCGCTTAAGCATACATCGGTTTAATTCTCGGAATTTTGAACCACGCTTCGTTGGTATGTTTCCCGCACAATACTTAAATTTATAGTCATTGTCATTTAATCTAAGGAAGACGCAAAAGTTGAGTTTTTTGATTAAAAGGATGCCTAAAAAGGAGAAGTTGTTGGACTTTGACAGCAACCGGGTATGTGACTCTTTGAAAGGCTCCGAACTGCACTCTCCACTAAGAACTTTTTTAGAGCCATTATATGACCCAAAGCATTCGTTATGGATAAGTTGGATAAGTTCTCCTTGTCGCTTTATGACAGATCATGGGTTACGCCATGTTTTGAACGTCTTTCGATACGCTACTAGGTTATATTACGATGTTGTTGACAATCCGAAAAACCCCTACAAAAATAGGGATTTTTTGAAAGACGACGTAGATAAAGTTTGTTTAATCGTTTCCATATGGTTGCACGATTGGGGGATGATAGGTCCGTCTATGCCCATAATCCCTCCGCAATTGCTTTCTTACTTAGAAGAAGGCAAGGCACGTGAAAAGTACATTGAAAAGTATAAAGAAAAACTTAAAGAAGAACTTAACGAGATTCTTGAATCTGCAAGTAAAAAACTAGATTTTAAAGAATTCACTAGGGTAGAAAACATAGATAAAGACATTGATTGCAAATGGATAAGACCAAATCACGCTTTGATAACTTATTTCAACATAATAAAAGAGAATCAAACTATAGGGTTGGACAAGTTAAGCCAAAAATTAGAAAACTATGGCAGGAACTTCGAGGATATAGCCACTATTTGTCTTTTTCACAGTTTTTCGCCCAAAAAATTGAAAGAATTTGGTAAAGAATCCCTGTCAGGCTTATGTGCATCACTAGCGTTCTTAGATGGATGTGATGAGAATTGGCAAAGGCTCATGAGTATGAAAGATGTCGATGCTCTGACATCGCAGAGTTTTTTAGAGGGGTGTAAAGTCTATGAGAAAATCAACTCTATAATTAACTCTGAAAACTTCCGTTTATTTCTTCTGGGCCAAGGAATTATTGAAAATGCTATTCAAAAATTAAGGAAAGCTTGGGACGAGGAAAAACTCGAAGATGCTGAAACAATTGTTGGCGATTTCCTAAAAACTTGCAAAGATAATAAAGGAAAACTAGTCAAGCTTAGGGGAGATATCAAATATTACAACAAAAACTTTGTAGATAAGTCCAAGATGCATATCGAGAGAAAGTTACTTATTGAGGATGTGTATTTTAAAAATGGCGAAATTATACTTGTCCCACGTCATAAACTTATAAGCGCAGAAAATCCTGCTATCCAGATAACACTGAAAAACATTAAAGAACATTTAGCTCGCGCGAGAGAAGGTCTAGAAAAGTTAGGCTTACGCTTTCCTGAGGAGAGCGTTAGGTTATGGAAACCAGAGGACGGGGATCCTGAAAACCTCGAGATTCCAGAACCTGAAGTTATTCCATTCGTTGATAAGTCGATTTTATGCGAAGTAACATCACTTGAAGACTTTTATGAGCTGGTAAAAAATGGTAATTTTATCGAAAAGCCATTGAAAGAAAATGAAGACTGGAAATCTAAGAAAGAAAACTTAATCAATTTTGATAAGAGATTAACAGAAAATGCATTAAATAAACTAACCAGCAATAGGATACTGCTTATTACTGGATCACAAAATGTAGGTAAGAGCACATTCCTACTCTTTTTCCTTGATGAATGCTTAGGGAAAAAAATTACAGACTGGAATGCCATAATCTTTCTCAACCCCTTTATAAAAGAGAAAGACCTCGATTCAGTTCTGGAAGGCGTTAACACTCTTATACAATCAAAGTATAAACGAAATAATGTTTTGTTGGCAGTGGACGGGCTACGTCGACAAGAAACTGATGAAAATTATGTAAATAAATGTGTGAAATTATTTGAGAAAGCATCTGAATATGGGTATAAATTGATTGCAACAGTGCGAGATAACGAGAAAGAATATTTGAAAAATAAACTTGGATCCATTGGAAGAGGCATAGACGAATGGGCTAAGTTTGATCCAAAAGAAATAAGGATAACATACGAAAGTAAGGAATTAGAAAGGATTCTTTTGAAGCATCTCAATTACTATAGGAAGGAAATTGAGCTTAAATACATATCACATGATGAGATGAATAAATTTTTCTTTGCAGAAGAAGAAATTCCTCAAGAAAAAGAGCGGTATCAACAGTTTAAATATTGCGTGGAAAATGTGGTTAGAAAGAGCGAGGGACTCGCTGGTTACATAGCTTTTCTTATTGAGGAAATATCAGAACATGAGCGTGAATTTTCGGAAGAAGTTGTCGAAAATTACCCCGTTGGGATGATAAACCTCGTTTTGAATACTATATGGAGAGACTATTACATAGGAGAAAATGAAAAAGTCGATCAATTGATCCCATTGTTAATAATATTCTTAATGAAGTTGGAATATCCCTTTGAATTTTCTTTAACAAAGCATTTTTTTGATTCATTTAAGACGTGGGGAATTGAAAAGTTAGATGAAAAATTTAGCGAAGAAAACAAAAAGAAAATTCGGGAGAAAATAGATAATTTCATAGATTTCTATACGGTTCGCACTAGTTCCGTTCAAGAAAGTGAATACAGATTACTAAATTACTGGAAAGATGCAATGGATAAAATAATGCGTGAAGAAAACTACGACAAAAATTATACAAAGGTAGTAAATAGCCTAAAAAAAGCGGAAAAAGACTGGAAATACTTGATTAATAGCTACCTCCTTGATACAATGAACGAACTAAGTAGTAAGAGCTTCCACCATGATATGCCTTATCTTGTTGGCGACATAGCAAAACTTCGGAATATAACAGACCTTGATGTTTTAGACTTTTCAGTTACATTTTTCAAAAAATATGAAGACAATTATGCAAACTCTCTTCCAGCTCAATTCAATTTTCTCAGACAAAATCTTTCCCTTTCGTTAAGAACAAAAGCTCAGAGTTTGTTTGAAAAATCAAATTATGATCTTGCCATTGATTTCTATAAAAAGGCAATAGACATAGATAGGGACGATCATAGATCTTATTGGGGAGTCGGGGAATGTTTTGAGGAAAAAGGTGAAGCTAGGGAGGCACTGAATTGGTACATTGAATCTGCTCAAAAACAAGATACTTCCAGAGGCTATGGAAGCTTAATAGACAAGATAAAGAATTACTACAAAAGATTCAGATTACCTCTAGAAGCAAAATTTGAGTACTTGAAGTTACAAGAAGAAGTAGCACAAAGAGCAATAGAATGCGATCGTGATGACCATATAGCTTGGGGTATGCTTGGCGATTCATTACTACAACAAGGGAAAATTTTAGAGAGAAAAAAAGAATATCTGAAATCAATCTCTAAATATGAAGCTGCAATAAGATCCTATGAAAACGCATTAAGCAAACTAGAAAGAATGAAACTGCCGCCGAAAGATCTATATTATTGGCAGATTGGGTATTGCCATGATAGTCTTAAATCCGTCTACAATAAATTAAAAGAGCCAAAAGCTCAAGCTCATTCAAAAGAGGCAATAAAACATTTAAAGTTGGGCGCTGAGCTTGAAAATTGTGTAAAGGGATATCTACAATTAGCTAGGATTATGAGCAACGACGACTTCTACAGAGAAGATAATTCCGCTTGTAAAGTAGCGCTAGAAAAAATTAATGTGGATGAGTTAGATGGGGAAAATTTAATCGAATATTGCTACATATGCGGATTGGATCACGAAAATAGGAAAGAATTTGATAACGCATTAAATTGTTTTGAAAAGGCAAAAAGATTGATGTTTCCAAAATATTTAGGGCTAGCAGATGTTTTGGTTGGCGAAGAAAAAATGCTTGCAACAATCGACGATATTTACCAGCATATTGGCAATTGTTACGAAAAATTAGGAAACTATGATAAAGCAGCTGAGAATTATGTGACATACTTAGAACTAAATGAATATACCCCAAAAGGATTATCTGGAAAAATATTTGGCATATATGGAAATAAGCTACTTCGAATGGGAATTTATGATAAAGCGTATTACTGCTTCCGCAGAGCATTGAAAAGAGACCCCACTAACATCCAAAATTTAGATCAGATGGCTTTAGTAAATGAAAGATGTGGACAACTCGAATATGCCATATCTAACATGGAGAAAGTAATAGAATTAAAGCAATCAAGCGAAATAGCAGAAAGATGGCTATTGTCAGATATAGAAGAAGCCAAAGAAAAGTTGGACAAGTTGCGCAAAAGACTGAAGAAAATGAATATGGTTGCGTACATATTGGAAGAGGTTTGTAACATAGCGGATTTTGTTCACATTGTGGATGGAGAAGAAGCAAGAGCAGGTGATTTGTCATCGATGTTCTACAAAATTAAGCTGTTGCTGGATGGTGTTGATTCAGGAACAATTGGTGGCGACATTAATGATGTTGATGACCTCAAAACTAGCATTTGTTGTCAGTCCTTCATCCTTAATGATAGTGGCCCAGCAAAAGGAACCATTGAAAAAATTGCGCACGCGCGCGGTACCACAATCGATGAAATCGTAAAAAGGTATCACGTGAAATATCACATATCCCGCGCACGAGAAGCGTCGCAGGCGGGTGCCCCAATTTTGGAAGCCTTTCACAGAGTTTTTGCCACGGCACTTAATACTTTGAAAGTGGCTGATTCTATTAGAAAGGGCACACTTAAAGGAAACGAAAAACAAGAAAGAATCCAAAGATTATCCGAAGAGTGGGGAAAAACAGGACGAAGGATATCCAAAATTCTGGTTGGCGGTATTCGACAGTCGGTGGCAGTACGATGCTTTGAACTTTCGGTGAAGTTTAACCCAGAGAATATAGACTCTTGGCATAATTTAGGATGGAATTATTTTTATGATTCAATTAAGTGGGGGCATTCTTATGATTTGATTAAGCTTGATAAGGCATCTGATGCTTTTAAGAAAAATTTAGAAATAGAAGAAAAAGGCGAGAAGAAATACAGTCATCGTTCAAAAATTGGAATTGGAAAGGTATATGAAGCAAAAGGAGACGCAGCATCGGCTGCAAAATTATTCAAAGAAGCCGCGAGTTTGTCTGTGGATTTATATGCACAAAAAGATCCGCAAAAAACTGTTGATGAACTAATAAAAACAGCAGATAGCTTAAGAGACCTTAGATTCCTTAATTTATCGAAAGACGACGAGATAGCTTTTTTAAGAGACGCACTAGACCTCTACGAGAAAGCTTTAGAAATTTCGCAAAGAATTGAACCTTCGAATACTCAAACTAACCTAGTTAGAGAAAAGGTGTTATTGTTTGAAAAGCATATCAAAGCGGTAGAAACTCGATTAAGAGAAGTGGAAAAAACTCTTCCAACACTAGCTCTAAAGCTTGAGAAATCGTTAGATGAAATAATTTCTTCTCCTTTCAAAAGTAAAGGAGAAAAGATTAGGGATATAGTTTTCCAAGTGACTAAAAAACCAGAGGATTATAATTTATTTAAACAAAACTTTGATACTGAATTTAACTATTACCATAAAATGAGGCAAGGGGAAAATTTATTGATAGACACGCTTGATAGAATCGTGAGTCTAAGCTTGAAACAGGCGACAAAAAAGTCTCCTTTTGAAACGCCTGCCAAAATGTTTTACTCTTGTCAAGCCTACTGTAGAGATTTATATGGCGAAGAAGTTAAGCGAGAATTCATCAATTTATTTGATGAACGAATGATCTTCAGGTTCGCTAAAATCGCACTTGGCATTGAATATAAGATGGGACCAATCAAATCTGAAGAAGAGTTAGATTTTCTTTTAAAGGAGTTTAGAAAAACTTTTGGGAAACTAGGTGCAAGAACGCCTTCATTAGATGAAATCAATCAAGCAATAAAAAAGAAAAAAATGGTAATATAGCGTGCGCTGATGGTTTAACTGTCCCTGCGACAGATTTTTGATAGCATAAACAAAGTATCCACCGTTTGAACGACCACGCTTAAAGCTTTCTTTTCTTCATCCTCATTCTCCCTTTTCTTATCCATACCATATCACCTTCCTTTTTCTAAAATAACGTGCCTAAACTCTTCTGGTTCAACTTGCGGTTGATAAAAATGTCTATGTTAATCATATTCCAAATTTGGGGATTTAGCCTCTAGAAATAGTGGAAGATTTCTCCAATTTGGCGGAAACCCAAAAAATTTGGACGATAGAAATTTCCATTACTTTTTTATAGATTTATATAAAGTGCTTTACCACATTGGGCTACATTTTACTGGATTTTTTCACTTGAAAAAGAAAGAAAATATAAGTGAAAAATGGCGAAATCGCTGAAATATCCTTAAAAACAGTCTATTTTTTCAAAAGTTTTATTACACAATACCATTTACATTTTTCATGGAAAAGGTAATAGTTGAAAGAACCTGCCAAACGATACTGCATGATACAAGCGTTTATCCATTAAACTTTCTGATTTTTCCGCATAGGCTGGTGGCAAACGCTTATGTTGGCTGTGGACATGACTGCGTCTATTTCTTTCAACTTCAACATTTCAGAGCAGTTGCTAAACTAGTAACACAATTCTTTTATTTCAACATGATTACTTGTTTCTGGTTAAGTGATTTAGATGTTGTCTGAAACCACAGTTTCAACTATCTTAACAGCGAGCATTGCTGGTGCTGGTCTTATAATAGCAATCTATGCTTTGATAACTCCAATGGCGAGAAAAATATTCGAAGAAAGAGTTAAACTACATCGCAAGAAAAAGAAAGAGTTTGACAAACTGATGGAAAAGATTAATGAAGAGAGTTCAGACAAAGATTTTAAGCGGTTGAAGACAGTAGCTAAAGAAATTAAAGGAATAAAAATTTTCCCGAATATCTTAGCGTTGGTGTTTTTGCAGTTTTTGTATGTTACATTTTTACTATAATGTTTGCTTTCGATTGGCTTATATCTCAATCAGCAGAAACTTTTGTGTTAGAACTTATGATGATAATCTTTTTCGGTCTTTCCACATTTGGTTTTTTCCTTGTAGGAGCTTATTCTGTCATAGATGTGTATAGGGCAATGAGAGAGGAATTTGAACAAGTAAAGAAAGAAAAAGAAGAAGTTGAGAAAGTCAGCAAAACTTTGACAAAAAAATTTACAGTTGATGCTATCCTTGTAAAGAAAAGTGAAGAAAAATAGCAGATTTGCATTAATGAGTTTTAGAAACTGGACAACCTAGTTCAGGGCCTAAAGTTAAGGTTTTGATTCCATTGTATGAACCGTTAGAAGTTGTTAAATGCAAGAAATGTGGTAAGATTATAGCAGAATCTAGAGAACTGATTAGAATTCGTCTGTGTAAGGTGCGTGAAATTGGAAATACCAAAACCTGAACATTTTCGAAAAAATGTTGAAGAGATGGAAGAGAAGTACGGCATAATGAATTGTGTTTATGTCAGATGCATAGAGGAGTTCAATCGACTTAAATTAAGTGAAGTAAATGAATCGCATAGAACTAGAATAATTGAAACGTTCCTTTTTGACTGGGGAAAGATGCAGAGGTGGCTAGGATATAACAGTGTAGAAAAAGTTTGTAAAAAGATTAAAGAGAAGTCCTTTGCTGAGAGAATAGAACCACTCAGAAATAAAAGCTTAAAATCGGTTAAACTGGAAGAATTGAAGGGTCTAATCACCAGTTTATTTGATGAAATTGCAGGAGTTTCTTTCAAAAGTAAAAATGGCAAGGTTAAATACGTCGAATCAACGGCGGCTTCAAAAATTTTGCACTTATGTTGTCCAGACTTATTTATGATGTGGGATGCAAACATAAGACAAGGATATAAGAAAACGAATGGCGACGGAAAAGACTATTTCCAGTTTTTAATCGAAATGCAGAAGCTATGGACAGCTTTAGATAAAACAATAAGAGACCTGAAGAAAAAGTATGGAAAAAGAGCTACAAGGATAATTGATGAATACAACTGGCGTGAGTTTCATAAGGAAGAATAAATTCGCTAACAGTATTTAGCTGTCTTAAATCAATGTATCTGTATTTTTCCCAAGCTGATTTTAATTTAGTGAACCTATCTACTGCCATTTCTATTAGAAAACATACTGCTGATACAAGGCCAGCGCAAAAAAGATTTGACATTCGAACAATGACAACATAAATGTCTTTAACTGTCGAGGCTTGCTATATAAGTAATTTAAATTAAGCCTATTAATGGAGATTTCTCCGGTAAACACTAAAAATAGCGTGCACACGCAAACTAAAAGTGGAAGTTTCCTAACAATATTTGCATAGAGAGATTTTATGAGTAAGCCGAGGCTTTTTGATAGACCTAGTGTAAGAATTGCAACTTTGAGTGAAGTAGTTGCTGCTGGAACCAGTGCCCATATAATATCTGGCGGAAACATTGATTAGTTACATTTCTTGTCGAGTGTTCGGGCGCGCACGTCTCTCTTAATTGGGCGTCTTCCTCGTGTGTGTCTCCTTTTCAACAGGGACAAACGCAGTCGCAAAAAGGAGCTGTCATCGACATGTACACATGCGACACAAAACGATCGATCGATCGAAAGCGTGAAGTTTAGGGAAAATTGGCTTTGAGGTTAACATGGGCGCTGCAGAACTCAGTAAGAATCTTTCATCAATCAGGGGCAGTTAGCGCAAAGTAGATGCCGAAAAAAGGGGATTTGGAGGCGTTTTCTTAGGCTATTGCTGACACCAACTGCGCAGGTTTCTTATCCATCCAGCCCTGAAGTCTCCCTGAATTCATATCTTCCTTGCGACCAGGCACAGCATAATAGCCATGCATGCTAAAAGTATTGGTGCGGGATTCGAACCCGCGCTTCCTGGTTCACGGCCAGGCGTGCTAGCCTCTACACCAACCACCGATTGCGGGATCCCGCAACATATTAAGAGTAATGTTCTGATTATTAAGTATTACGACATGACGCACTGTTCAGCTATTACTTACGTTTGAAATCTAGGTATCTAGTCACAGACAAAGTAAGTTATGATTCTGTTGCACTCGTTTGGCTTTCCGCCAAACTCCCAACGATGCGAGCAGGTCGTTTGCCATGACAGTACCTCCGAATATTCGGCGATTCATTTCAACCCGGTAATGTTTGAGCCGTGCTAGATGGAAAAAATCCGAACTCGTCAGTGTGCGAGCCAACCTATACGAACAGAATTGACCTAAGAAGCGTCCCTACTTTGGCTAAGTCAAATTCAAACGATTGGGAATGGGCGTTTAGGCACCCTCAATATTGTTCTGGAAGCTTTTTATTCACAGCCTTGCATACATTTCGTGGACAACGTAGAGGGAACTACAACGTGATAATTTCAGACATCACCATTCAGAACGTCCGGGGAATCAAAACATGCGAGATTCGTAAACTGGAGCAGATTAACCTGTTTATTGGAAAGAACAGCATGGGAAAATCCACAATTCTGGAATCTATACAGCTCATTCCTTCTCTGATGTTCTATCCCCTCGCTCAGGTGTCCGTCATAGTCAATAGGAGGTCAGACCGTAGCTGGCATCCAAGGGAATTGTGGCATAAATATAACCGAGAACTTGAACTCTCCGTCTCTTTGTCCTTTGACACCGGAAAAAGTCTTCGTTTGGTGGCGAATACAGACAAGACAGACCCGGAAAGTCTTGTGTTCAACATTACCGACTCCGAGAATATGACTGAAGTCAAACGGATGGGAAGTGAACAGATGCGCGGTCTAGAAGAGCAAAATATGCGCAGAGGACAAACCACATTTAGACCGGACAGAAGGAATATGGGCAAAATAAGGCTGCCAGAAGAAATCCTGAGATTTCTTGAGGGTGTCACGTTCATAGACCCGATAGGCAAACGGCAGACGAACGTACTTGAGGAGGAGTTTCAGGAAGTGAAGTTCTCAGGCAAATACGCCGAAACGGTCAAAGCTCTAAAACAGAGCTATGACGAGAGAATGCAGAGTTGGGAGTTGTTTCCATACTTGACGAGAAGAACTGAGAATAGAACGGCCTTCATGTATGAGGGTCAACCTGTCTATGTAGATGATCTGGGAGATGGAGTGAAATATGGATTTGCGGCTATAACGCTTGCCTACAATAGGCACGATACTGCCCTGCTTCTCGAGGAAATAGAAACACATCAACACCCTTCTTCGCTAAGGAAACTCGTCGAACGACTAATCGAAATAGCAAAGAACAACAATCTACAGCTATTTGTTTCCACACAAAGCCCAGATGTTCTGAGATATTTCAAACACTACTATCCCGTAACAAAGATATTCCTAATCGAAAAAGATCCAGCGAAGGACATAGTTCACGCCGGCGACGAAGAAGACCTACTCAAAGTCTTCAGGGAAGTAGGGTGGGATATCGAAGACCTACTCCGGTACGAGAAAATAGCCATAGTTGACGGAATTGAAGACGAAATCATAATCAGAGACTTCTTTCAGAAGATGAGAGGTTATCCACTTGATTCGGAAGGTGTCAAGCTTCTTCTTGTGCGTGGCGACCAGAAGAAATTCGGCGAAATTGTCAGAACGGTTGCCACTTCTTCCAGGGAAGTAATTGTTATAAAAGACCTCGACGAAATGATCGAACGTAATGATGTGGTGAAGCTGGTCACTTCTTGGTTGACAACTCTTGGTAGTGAGGGCTGGGCAATCAATGAGGAGACCGATCAGATAACCGGAGAGCACAGCACCTCAGGAAAGAAATGGAAGGTACTCAAGTCAAGAATACTTAAGGCAGGTGACCGTGAACGGTTTCCGGATTACAAGAAGCATTCGATAACAGATTATCTCCTTCGAACGATACTAGATAATCAGGAATTGGCTTCAAGACTTGGTTTGACGCAAAAAGTCTCAGAATACGAATTGACAGGAGAAAGCAGCAAACAGGAATTGGAGCTTTTGCTTAAAAAGTACAATATGGAAATCGTCACTGAGATAACAAAAGCGATTGACAAGGAAATGATACCAAAGAGCATTAATGATGACATAATAATGTCTATCTAGCTCACTTTCGTCAATGACTAGTGGAACGCCGTCTTCATACAAGACTACAATCTAACTGAAGTGCGCGCGCTAACTGAATGTTAAGCATACGTTCACATTACAGAACTGAAGTGCGGAACAGCGCACCCCACGGCAAACTTTTCTCGCTCGTATGTTTATACTCAGGCAAGAACTTGGTCAACCTCACTTGACGAGTAACAACGAAAGGACTGCAAAGCAACCGATTCCATAAGACCAATGCCTGCTTGAACCTGTACTTTCAATCAGACTCTTCCATGACCTCACAAACGCGGGAAAAACCCAACTGTAGCCCCAACTCATACGCTCAAAACTCTGCTTCGCTAAATAATTGCCAACAAGATAAAATACAATGCCAGTCAAACCCTTCCTTGTCTCGTACAGCGATCTAATGTCTACAATAGGAGACTTGTGTATATCAGCCCATTGTGCACTAAGCCACCTTTGAGGTATGTATTTTCCTCGAAAAACAATATGCAATACTCCATTACCTTCGTTTGTTCGAATTTTCCAATACTTCATTTTGAAATGATACCTGCGAAGAACACGCATTTTCAAAGCTCTGAAGTCAGCATTAAGACTTCGACCTATGAATTCAGGAGAGCTTGTAAGCGTCATGAACCTCAATCTCTCACGTCTGCTCTTGCCGACAGTTAGGCCACTCATTAAACGCTGAAAAGCCCGCCTCTGTTTCTTGGTATAAACAGGCTTATCATCTTCCACGTAGCGTCTACGCTCAAGATCAAATCTTCGACCAGACAATTTTCGGGCGATTGAATAGGAAAGCTCTATTCATAGCAAAGAAAAAGGGAAGAGTATTCTTCAACACATGGATTGGTAGCCCGGGAAAGATTCGAACTTCAGCTTTTCTACTTGGAATAAACGTGAAGGAATTAATGGAAATCCCAGAAGATGGCAGTAGAGTAATACTATTTTTTTAAAAGGCGAATTAAATAGGCTTTTCTGCTAGATAGTCTTAAATTCATCTTTTTTATTGTGAAAATTGTTTAAATTTGGCTTCTTTTCCATTTTCTGCTTGAAGCAGAGCTGTTTGACAATCGTAACCGTTGACGATGTTCGTGATGTGATTAACGTTAGCGCTGCAGAGGTTCCGGGCTCTAAATTTTGAAGATGATTAAGAGGGCTGAGGTTGTAGAAAAAAGCGTTCAAGGAGTTATAAAAACAAAAGTCTTCTTGATAATGGGAGACTTGGCTATTCAGCTTACGGGTGATTAAGAGGTTGGTTTAAACGTGAAGGAGAATCGGAGGACGGTTGTTGAGGTTCAGGATGACTTACATAGGGAGATTAGGAAGTTGGCTTTGTTGAATGATCTGC
>Ga0315312_1000607_pt1 | contig 38296 bp, 29 predicted proteins | sample TDP7_MG_FD_203629 | JGI IMG/M metagenome (GOLD analysis project Ga0315312, IMG submission 203629) | Freshwater sediment microbial communities from Lake Towuti, South Sulawesi, Indonesia - TDP7 | ecosystem: Environmental > Aquatic > Freshwater > Lake > Sediment | place: Indonesia: South Sulawesi... | reverse complement strand
GTATAGCCAGGCTAAACACCCACATGGACCAAGTATTCCGGCCTTTCGCCGCGAAAGTGGGAGAAAGCCGGAGACCCGGGTTCGAATCCCGGCCGGAGCACCACTCTCTACGCCTGGATCAACGCCCTCTGTGAAGGGCGGATCGTCCACGCGATGTTCAGGCTTCAACGGGCGAACTTAGCTGACAGAACAGTCAGGGCATCGTCTACCGGCTGAGCTACTTGGCGAGACACGTTGACTGGGGCCTGTCAAGTTGCGGTTCTCTACAGAGGTTCGTACAAATATAACCAAAGCTATCACAGGGAAACGCTCACGTTGAGGCGAGCGCACGAGAACCTAGACCTACTGAGGTCAAGAGTGCGATTAACAAGAGAGTGGAGATAGTTCTCATAGTGATCCTTTTTGACGGAGCCTCCTAACTTAATTTGCGCAACATTAACCTGGGTTTTCTAGAACAAATCTCCACTACAGCCAACTCATATGTCTCGAACCCGCACAGGATATAGCCTACGGCACCACTTACGGCGATGGTGCTCGCTCAGAATCTGCATTACGGTTAAGAAAGCAAAAAGGGGGAGTTGAACGGTTTGTAACTGGTGCTAAATGACGGTGAAGGATCTGATCTCTGAGACTGCGCCTCTGTAGGTGCTGCTGCCCATTCAGACCATCGCTGATGTCCATTGAAGATATTTCTAGACAATTGGTTTGCGTTGTTCCACAAGTTTTAAATATTGGATATCAAAGATATTCTGTTCGGCGAAAATGAACTACTCTAAGACATAGGACGGAACGAGAATTTAGAGGAAAGGGGAAAGGATAGATGAAAGCAAGCTCAAAATTGACAGCTTTGCTGTCTGCTTTGCTATTGATGAGCATGGTTGCAGGTGTTCCTTTAGCTTCCGCCACATCAGTAGTAGCCGAACCAGCCACGACAGGCGTTGTCGTCCGGGAAGTCGCTGAACAGCTAGTTGTCACAGAAAACATTGAGGCACTTGGCCCGGCAGGTTCTGGCTGGAAACCAGACGTATGGGTGGGGGGATCACCCGCAGCATGGGACGAGGTTAATCCCTCAATGGCCACATACATTGACCCAGTCACGGGAGCGGTCACTCTATGGGTTGCGATGCAGGCTTGGATGGCCTACACTTATTCTCATTGGGTCTTATGGATTTGGAGATCTGACGACAGAGGAGCTACGTGGTGGCAACGGGGCGCGGCCTCCTGGATATCAAACCGAAGCATAATCAACCCTTCTATAGCAGTCAGCCCCTACAATGGAACGGTTTTCGTTGCCGTTCAAAACACTGCATTCGGCGCATTTACAAACGACATATCTATTCATCGTATATCTCCAGAAGCAGGCGGCCCTTGGTCCTCGTTTGACATTGATGCTGACGCTGACGATGATCGCGATCCTCAACTAGTTTCAGAATACGCGTTCAAACAATCTAACTATCTGTTCGTTTCCTATGAGAAGTACACCAGTTCTGACGACCGCGACTTATATGTTGGAAGGTCAACTAATTGGGGTAAAACATGGTCTACGAAGCTTCTTCGAGGAGGCGACTTGGACTCCGACGTATACACGCAAAGCAGTATTGCATATGTTCAAGGCAACTTGTACGTAGCTTACAGACACTCCACCGACTATGGGACGACTGGTCATATCGATGTGTCAAACTCCAGCGACCTTTTCTACACTTGGTCTACGCAGACTGATGTTAGCCATGTACCCAACGACGCTTCTTGGCCATCCATAACAGGTGCACACGTCGGAGAGTGGTTTAAGCCAGTTAATGTCATGGTCGCCTATCAGTACGCTGCGACCACTACCAATGATGACATCCTCTTTGCTGCGTGGACGCTAGTTGAAGATAAATGGAATGGTGGCAACGACTATTGGCACCAAGTTGCGGTCACATCTGCCAACGAAAAAAGACCAGCGCTTACAATAGACGGAATGGGTACCGAAAAAACCTCAGTGGAAGGAAACTATCATCTCGCATATTGGACCAGCGTAAGTACAGCGACAAGGACAAATGGATTATGCTATACTCAACTGCCGTACTGGGACGTTCCACTCTACTGGGGAGGCCCCTACTCCTACACGGGTTCCGCATTAGGATGGTCTACACCCCATGGAATGATCGTTGACGACAACGCTCATGTGAGTGCCCGTTATCCAAAGCCCACAATAACCCCATTCACACGAACTGTTGGAGGTTACTCTCTCTGGATGCCTGGAGTTGCCTGGACAGACTATCGGAGTGCATCCTACGCAGGTGACATATATTTCACTACGCCGGGCACAGACTTCAGCATAACCTTCTTTCCAAGCAGCCAATCGGTTGTCGCTGGCAAATCCATCAGCTACTACGTCACCGTAAACTTGCTGGCAGGCACCACAGCCCCAGCCTACATGGGCGTGGCCAATTGGATCGCTGGAGCCAGCTGGGTTGGAGCTTGGTGGACCGCCAGCTACAGCACCTCGCCGATTACTCCCACAGCCACAACGACGTTAACCATAACCACATCAAACCTTCATCCCCTGGGCAGCTTTTCCTTAAACGCAACCGCCACAATTGGTGGTTACAGACGCATTTTTGCAGTTCCATACACTGTAACTGCTCCTCCAACACTAACGTTAGACTTGAGCCCGACCACTGTTGCTAGAGGTGCGCTATTAACGATAAGCGGTGATCTAAATCCTGACCCAGGAGCACCAACAACCATATATCTGTTCTATAGATCCCCACATGAGATAGGTTCGTGGAGGCTAGCAACCACCCTGATAACTAACCCGGCAGGAACCTTCAGCGTAACCGTAACCGTTCCTTGGAGTGCGCCTGTGGGTCAAGTCGACCTCGTAGCCTTCTGGGTCAACCTGGCAAACGGTGCCTACGCAACAAGTCCCATAAAGTTGCTCACCATAACGTAGCCAAACACGCCCAAAACCCTATCTCCCCTCTTTTTGCATAGTTCATAAAAACTGAGGAAGACAGCTAACTGTTGATGTTGTGTCCAAACAATTTTGATGCTTGCAAGAAAGAGATGTGGAGCTTGATAATCTATTTCGCGCTTTGCTTTCCTGAACCCAACGTATTATTCAATTCCTTTCAATATTTTTCCCAGGATTGAAGTTGTTTTGCCAAGCTGTTCTTTGATCTCTTTAAGAAGTCTTTCGGTATCGCTCAAAAGGCATCACCGCCTTTCTATGTTTGATTGTCAAGTCGTTGAGCCTAAAGAAAATTGTGAAATCTAAATACTCATCCTGAAAGCAGAATACAAGAGCAATAAAAAGGATTGTGTTGTGTTTTTGTCGCTTGTTATGCTATGGTCAGGGTTCTGATTTCTGAGACCGCGCTCTTGTAGGTTGCGCTGTCCATCCGAACCATCACCAATTCATAGGTCCCGCGCGCCCCTTCCAAGGGGCCGCCCCACATCTAGAATTGCAACTCTAGACGATCCAGATAAGTTTTCTGAATAATTTGACAAATAATTCTAGATGTAATTCTAGATATCTTCTTCTAGATATATTTTCCGAAAGCTTTATCTTCGAATCTGTTCCCAACGTTGCGAAGGAAGGCGAGGAAGGAATATGCGTAAAGTAACCATAGTTGTTTCCTCAGTGCTCCTATTGCTGGTCAGTAGCCTAGCAATGGCTCCCGTGACAGTCAGCGCATACAACCCTCCACCCATCACGGATGCGCCAGACAGCTGGTACATACCGGGGATCATAACGCTCCTACCAACTCCATCTGGCTACGGTGGGTCGGTTTCCGATTGCATAGCCGGGAGAGGCGACAGGGATGTTTTCAGGTTCGAGGTCAGCGTCCTCGGCGACCTAATAGTGAACATCAAAGCTCCAAAAACCATGTCGACTGGAGGGGCGAACCCGCGACTGGCCGTTGAACTCTACGGAACAAACTATCCGAGTTACTGGCTAACGCAGGAAGTCCCCATTGCCACTAGTGGCGATCTTGGACCTGTCATCCTGTGGGCGGGCATTTACTGGCTCAGGGTTCGTGAGCACGACGACGCCGGCTGGGACAATGGTGAATCTATCGACCCATACAATCTCACCGTATCCTACACACCGATGTCAACTGGAAACGACAGGGCGCCTGAATCCTGGTACCGAGCCACGCTCATACCTCCTACAAAGGTCTGTACGGATACGATAGCCAGGAAGAATGATAGAGATATCTGGAGGTTCGATGTCACATCCTCTGGTACGCTGCAGATTAATGTGACCGCCCCCGCAACCATGCGGACAGACGCGGCGAACCCGCGGATCGTAGTCGAAATACTAGGGACAAACTACCCGTCGTTAATTGTCTCGGGCGAGGTGGCCGTAGGGTCGACCGGTACAGTCAGCGCACCAGGAACCGTGGCAATCGGAACCTATTGGCTGAGGGCCTACGAGAGGGACGCTGGCGGCTACGACAGGGGTGAATCCCCCTCCCCATATACGCTTCTGATAACTGGAAATGCTACGATTGTGCCCGATGCGGTTCCCATAGTTGGCGACATAGGAAAGTGGGACGCCTACACGACCGACTACTATAGCATAGGCGCCACCATAACCGATTCAATCACCCCTGTCGGAGACCACGATTGGTACAAGTTCCCTGTTGGCGTGCTTGGAGAACTCAACGTCAACATAACCGGCCCAACGACTGGCTCAGGGATAAGAGTTAGGCTCTACAACCCCGACGGCGGATACATGACACTCCTCGATGTGGCTATGGGCAGCACCGGCATCCTTGGACTTGTACCCGTATGGGATTGGACGTACGGCGGCTACTTCCTACAGGTCACTGAGTACGACGCAGATGGAGAAAACAACGAGGTGACAGGACCATACACATTGAAGATAAACTTGACCCCAGCCCCCGGAGGTAACGATGTCGCAGCAGACTGGTATCTGGCGAGGCTGATCGATATTGGAGAGTCGGCGTCCAATACGATCCAACCAAAAGGCGACCAGGACTACTACGCCTTCGAGTTGCCGAGTGTAGCGTCTCAATATGAGGTACGCATTCTCTGCACGGCGCCGGCCTCGATGAGGACGGGAGGCTTAAGCCCGAAGGCTAAACTCCTCCTCTACGGGGCCAACTACCCAAGCTACATAACGACGGCATCGGTGGATGTGGGCACTTCCGGACAGCTGGGCCCCATCATCTTGGGTCCGGGCCTCCACTGGATCATTGTGCGTGAGGTCGACAGCTTAGGCGAAAACAACGGCGAATCCAACGACGCATACACGATCCGAGTCGTATACCGGCTTGGCCGGTCAAGTGTCTCAATGAAACTCGACAAGCTAGCCTACAAGCCAGGCGACCCCATGGACTCCGTACTTCATGTCGAGAACGCTGGAACCACGAGTTTAACCCTGGAGTGGCGGCTCGCTGTACCGCAGAAGGGGATCATCAAACTTTGGCTGAGCGCTACGATACCTGCTGGATTTGCTACAGACGTACCTTACAGCATCTTGGTAGTCGGCAACTGGGGTCCAACTCCCTTCTACGGCATCTGGGTACTCATACTAAAGGATGCCTCAGGCAACATCATAGCATGGGACACAACCTACTGGACCTATGGGCCTCCTTAGGCTCCTCCTTCCCCCTTTTTTACCTCAACAAAAGAGTAGACTTCCCTTTTCAGTCTGGAAGAACCTTTAACATCCACCTCACCTGAAACTCTTCAATCAGAGCGCTTCCACTCTTCTGTAGGATAAGTGAGCCGGTTGAAATCGTGACGGGAGAGCTAACGGTACTCACAAGCGTGTTCGATGAAAATAGGGTTACTGCAACACAGGGAGGGAGCCTTTGCAGGCATTATACTGGCGTCCTATAGCTGCACGATCATATAGTAATAAACGTGGCTATCAGCTATAAGCTTCGGAGGCGTTGTATAAACGGCGAATTTAGTTGGAGAAAGAGAAGGCGGTACAGTAGTCATGGTAGCCGCTCCGGATGCGTAACCGAAGCAGAGGCCGTGATCAAAGTGGTTTCTGCAACAGCAGTGGCTGTGAAATATTTCCCGACAAAACTGGATCCTACAGAAATAGTGCACTAATGTCGACTGTTCCAACGGTAGTATTCGAGGACCGGAGACCCACGCCAACTCCGCCCGAAGGAGCATACGCGGGTTGCCTGCAGTGTCTTCGAGTTGAACGAACATGCAGTAATGGCTTCCCACTTCTAGCATTGGCTGAATCTATAGAGGAAGCCATTTATAGAACGAATGGACGGGCTTGATTCTTGACGAAGGCGCGTTAAAAAATGGGGGAAGATTTGAGTTTGTGTTCGGTTATTTTATGGTTAGCACTTCGATGGTGCTTGTTGCATAGGAGCCGTTGGTTAGGTTGACCCAGAAGGCAACTAGGTCGTATTGGCCAATTGTTATGCCCGTTGGAACAGTTACGGTTACGCCGAGGTATCCGGAGGCACCGGTTGTTAGGGTGGTAGCTAATCTCCATATGCCAGTTTGATGTGGAAACCTGTAGAACAGATAGATTGTCGCTGGTGCTCCTGGCGCAGGAGTTAGGTTTATGTAAATCGTTAGTGATGAGCCTCTGGCAACAGTGCTCGGCACTATGTCCAAGGTTAGTGTTGGTGGAGCGGTTACTGTGTATGGAATAAGAATTATGCGCCGGTAGCCGCCTATGATTGCTGCCGCAGTAAACTGGTAGTCTCCAGGTGGCATAAGGTTTGACGTGTACAACTTTAATGTCGAGGTGTTGTAGTCGGGTGGGAGTAGCTGCGTAGTGCTGTAGTCCCATTGCACGTAAGTCGATTGGAACTTGGGCCAGTGGGCTGTGCCTTCTAAGGCTACGTAGGTTGCGGGTCCTGAGAGTATACTGACAGTGACCTTGTACGAGACAGATTTGCCAGCCACAACCGTTTGGCTGCTTGGGGAGTAGGTGATGTTGAAGTCTGTTCCCGTGGTTGAATAGTATATGTCGTAGTTGAGGTTTCGATTGTCGGTCCATGCGACGGCTGGTTCCCAAAGCCACTCGGTACCCACCTTCCGCATATAAGCGGTAATAGCTGGCGCACCCCATACGGATGCGTCTTCGTCTGTGATGATTCCATGGAGCGCAGCGTATGGCCAACCGAGCAGCTGGCCCCAGTACAATTGTCCATCTGGTCCTTCTCTGAATTGTGGAAGGTCCCACCAGGGTAGCTGAGCGTAGCACAACCCACCTGGGGTCGCATATACTAGATGGAAGTTTCCCCTTACATCGGTGAGTTCGGTGCCCATACCGTCCACGGTCACTTTAGGTGAAACTGCAGTCAACCAAACACTTTCAATCCTATGGTACTTGTCGTCTCCTCCACTCCAGGTGTCTCCGCCGTCAAGGCTCCAAGCATAAAACAGTCGGCCGCCATCCTTGTTATAAGCAACCATAACAGGTTGTGGTGGCGCACCAGGAAGTAGGACGCGCGCGGTAGCTATAGATGGTGAATGGAAGTCGAGGTATTCTACGTTGCTCACGTCCTCCTTATGGACCCATGCTGCTAGATTCCCCGGATCCCGGGAGTACGATACGTCGATATGTCCTTTAGTGTCGGCGTCTGTTGAGTGTCTGTAGGCTATGTAAACGTACCTACCAACATAAGCACAGGTGATGTCCATCTCTGAGAACACATCCTCCTGCTCAGGAGTCAAAAGAGCTCCACGAAGACGAATTGTTGTCCATGTCTTACCCCAGTCCCACCATGAATATGCAAACATTAGGTCACGATCGTCCTTGCCAAACCATGCCTCGTAAGTAACATACAGGTCATTCCCGTCGCCATACCCGTACTGTGAAATTATCTTGGGATAGCGATGGTCTTCGATGCTCCAGTCGATTCCATAAGGGTCCTCAGGTCCAGGAAACCGATAAACGTATATGTCATTCGAAAACAACGGCTCCAACCACTCACCGACCTGCACAGCTATGAAAACGGTTCCATTGTAGGGGCTGACGGCTATAGAGGGGCTTAAAAGGTCTCTGGGGGGAATGGCCCACCAACGCTCTGCTATCAATGACCAAGAGGCCCCTTGATCGGTTGATTTGTAGAGCCTTATCCCCCATCTTGGCGGAACGAAGTCATCGTAATAATGTCGGGCAACAGCGTACAAGGTAACAGTACCAGTCTTCGGGTTAATGTAAGTAGCGATTGAGGGTTCCTGTTCATGCTTGAGCGTCCCAGCCACGATAACGTCAGGCTTCCAGCCTGAACCAGCCGCACCTTTTGGAGTTATGGACTCAAGAGAATCCAAAGTTTCTGATCCACTAACCAGGTCAGCATTGGGTTTTCCAAAATTTTCCAAATTACTTGAGGGTTCGCAAAAAGTCACCGGAACACTTGCAGCGACGCCGAACAGTAGCAAAGCGGATAGCAGTATTGCCAGTTTCGAACTTATCTTCATCTCTCTTTTTCTCCTTTCTATTAACTTTGGAGGTCCTTCCGGAACTACGTTATCGTCATCCATTCTTTTAAGCATTATGAAAAGTCCGGCACAATCTTCTAGAGAATAATTATAGAGTAAAACAATTGCGGTCTCATTCGAGGATGTGGTCAAGACAGCCGTATCCGCTAGAGCCCAAGCCGGATCACCATCAGCGTCCTGCGATTGAGCCATCACGGAATAGGAACGTCGAGAGTTGTCGTTTGGAAGCCTTGATGGACCAAGAATGACACGAGTTTAGAGGCGCAAGTATGTGATCACCTCATTACGGCTGAACGTGGGGCCAGACCGGGGATAAAAAGTTAACACTAGGTATCGCCGGTCGCCGGTTTTTATCCTCACCGGCAGAATAACCGGTCGATACTTTTGATCTTTATTTCTCTTTACAGAAAAAGTTAGTAAATAATGAGCCGAGCATACTGAAATAATTGTAGTTAAGGCTTTTGTGAGTATATAAACTCATGTGACATACAGACTTGCAAATTGGAATGGTGTAGCGGACTCTCGATTGGACTGCCAGACTATCCTTTCGCAACTTCTTCACCATCGCTGGTAACTCGCCTTGTCAGAATGACGAGGAACTTACATTGTTGCCACTCGGTCGACCGTTTGCTGCTTCTTCAGAGATGTTGACCGCGGAACGAACGATCGACAGAGGGTTAAGAGAGCTTGTTTTCGCCCGATGCGAATGACGCGCGTATTGGTGTGGTGTTTAATTTCTGAGTTGAGTTTTTGAGTTTCATTCAGTCTTGCTGTGTGTTCTACGCGCGTCGCTGTTCCCTAGAACGGCTTTGCGATCCATCGAAAATTTCAATTTACGATCGAGGAAAAAACTTGAAAGATCGAGGGATGAGAGTTGGCGCTCACAAAGTCTTACTCTCTAGCTCTTTTCATTTTCCTTTTTTGGTGGTTTTCTTTCAATCGTAACTTGTGTTCTTTTATAATCGCGGCTGTGGTGAAAGTGATGGTCAGTGGAAGTAGGCTAAGGGTGACGGGTGTCATTCTTATACCCAAAGGGGTGCAGTTGAGAAGCAGCCCGGTGAGGAGAACCAGAGCGAGACTCATGCCAATGCTTAATGCCACCCTTTCAACATCGTCTAGTTCTTCTGTCGGAAACAGAACTTTGATGAAGCTGTAGCCTGGGAGGAATAGGACGAAGATGGACCCGAGCGCGTATCTCGCGTAAACGAGTGGGTAGGCGTTTTCTGGGACGGCGAAGACTAGTGCCACGGTTGCTGCGGCTACAGCGATGATTATCCAGCACCAGTTCGCTTTTGTGGAAAAAATATAGCTCTTAAGCGAGGGAGTGAGCCGAGCTGGATATTCTTTTAAAGCTAAAACTCCCTGGTCTCGCAGGCGCAGAATGGCATCAAGGATTTCCTGTTCGGGAATGGGATGTTTTACTCGAACCAACTTTACAAGTTCCTTAACAGTTTTCGGATTCTTACTCTTCAAGCCGTCCATTATATATTGGTCTATGGTCGTCTTAGACTTCTTCATAGGCAAGGAGAACTCTCCTAACTCCATTTATTTGAGGGAGTTAAAGATATGCTCTTAAAAGTGACTTTTTCTTATGCGCAATTAATCAAAGTTTAGAATAATCCCCTTTATAGTACGTAGGTGGCCAGGGTCCCAAGGATGCTGATCACAATAGTAGCGTACCGAATTCTACTCCCCGTCAGGCATTACTAAATTTATTGTATCTCAGATGTTTCTGTCAATTTTCCATCTTGTTCTGATCAATTACCAATTAAGGCAGTCTAATTATTTCGTAGATTTTTACGAGAACGGTTAACATGAATAGTATACTGAGCAGTAGTGCTGCTCCTTTTAATCGTTTTTTGTTAATTAGGAGATTTGTTTTCCCGTAGTATGGAGATGTAAGTTCTGACGTGGCAAGCAGGATGAGCGCTGTGACTGCTAGCCAGAGGCTGATGTTCCAGAAGGATATGGGAAAATTCATGTCATCATTCCTCAATGATTCTGTAGTGTTTCTTGATTGTCTCGTTGTCCTGGGAGAATTCATGTTCTTCGATGATGATCGGTTTTCCGGTGGCTCTGGTTAAGGCTATCGCAATAGAGCTGCATAAGGGACACCCAAGTGAGTTGCAAACGCTGGGAAATCTTCCTGCTTCTTTGCAGAAGTCTTTGTAGACGGATCCTATTATTTTTACTTGAATCACGTCATCTTTTATGTTCATCTTTAAGTCTTCAGCTATTTCTAAGTCTTCTATGAAAAGCTTGGGTAGGTTGTCCTGTAGATAGTTGAGATCCACTTTGGTGAAGTCTTTCCCTAGCTCGTCTTCGTAGAGGTTTGCGAGGCCCAGTCCAGGCGGAGTGAGGCACATTCCGTGAGGGTTTGCAAGAAAGACTTTTTCTTCGGCTACTTCCTCTGTGGGCGGTATGATGATTTCGTTTTTGAATGGAATGAAAACTATCCCACCTTTAAGTCCCTTTAGGTACCGAGGGGGTAGGTATATGCTTTTTCCTTTGTAGTTTAGCTCTGATGTGATGTGGTCGATGGTCGTGAGGGAGGAGATTGCGGTGGAGTCTAAGAGGCTGGCTTTCACGTATGCTGCCGTTTTTATGAAGGGGAAGAGGGCGCCCCAGAAGGTGAGCGCTATGCCAATAAAGGCTAGCATGGATGAAAAGGCCGGTATAGATGACGAATACACGACGGATGAGACAAGTGCAATCATGCCAAAAACCAGAAGCACGTACCCAACCTTTCCCGATGATTTACTTCTGTATTTCCATAGTTCAAGCCTTAATGCTTCTTTTTCCCTTTCTAGCTGCTGAATCTTTTCAGTAAAGGCCGGATTACTGGTTTCAGGTTCGGTAGGAAGTGGCAACTTGACTTCAGCCGCCAAGGGTTGTTTTCTTGTTCTTAATATTACAGCCGCAATTATCACAATCACTAATGCGATATTTAATATTAGGAAAATGAACACTTGGTTGGAAACACCGCCTACGTCTATGTACAAGTGATCTCATCCACTCTATCTTTATGGCAATTAAGATACGATGCTTGGAAAATAGCAAGATACCTAACAGGGGTTGCGCAATTGCGCCTTTAGTACTTTCTGCGCTTGATTAACGCTGCAGTAAAGCCAGCGAGCAAAACCGCGATCGTGCCTAAGGGTACTTCCGGGATGACAGTGTACCACGCTGAGGCATAGTGTGTGGTAGCCGATCCAGCCTCGACTTCCCACCATCCTAGCTTATCCGTTATGTCGCTCACCACTTTGCTGTATCTTGGCGTGTAAGATTTGTCAGTGTAACGAATTAGGCCGTCCGAATCTTTTACGATGACCTCGTACGGCAAAGGATTACTGGAATACGCCGTGATATTAACTTTCTCGCCTTTGTTGAAAACATCGCTGGGAAGGCCGTCCTCTCTAAACGTTGCAACCCAAGGATTTCCTCCGCCCCTCACAACACTTGGAGCAAGCGTTGTGAGGGAGAATATCATAAGAATTGTCAAGCTCAAAAGCGTTAGCCCTCGCAATCTGTCAACACCCGGCATGTGCCTCTTCCACCTACAGTTTTATTCGTATGGTGAAGGCATATTTAAGTACGTATGGAAATTAACAACCAATTTTCTATAGTCTTCGTCAGAGGGGTACGTGACTTTTCCAAGCGAGTATTGGTTCGTCTTCTTTGCTGGTTATGTCCCTTTCTATTAGTCCCGCTTCTTCGGCTTCGTTGAGTTTTTCTATGAGTGGCTCTAATTCGATGGGTTTTTCTGTGAGTTTTTGGTAGTGGGAGGCTATTGCGTTGGCTGGGGGTTTGTCTTGGTGGGAGGCGTGGTTGACAGCTTTCAAAATGAGTTTTTCTTCTTCTAGGATGAGTTTGTTGTAGAGTTTTAGGTTGGATTTTTTCTCTTCTCGTTTTTTTATGACCTCGTATGACAGGATGGCTGCTAGTGAGGCGATGGTTACCGCGATGAAGATGATTCCGTTCTGGGAAATGAATAGGGCGATCTGGGACCAGTTCTTGATGGGTTGCCAGTAGCTGGCGATGGCTTTGCCGAAGGGTTGGAGTTGTTCTTCAATTAAGGGAATGTCTTCTGGGGTTTCTGCGAAGGCGATGAGGCTGATCTTTACGTGTTCTCGTTCTAGGCTTGAGCCTGTATTGAATAGGGCATTTTCGTACCAGTATAGGACTACTTGGGTTATGTTAGATTTGATGTCCTGGAGGGCGATGTAGCGGGCGGTTATAGGTGGGTTTTGCAGGAGTTGGACATCTCTTCTGCTCAGTTGGGTTACTCCTGTTGGTATCCATGGGGTTAGTAGCCATGTGGCAAGGCAGACTTCCCAGCGGTGGAGAACCGATCTTGTCTTGGCTATTTCTATAGTTACCCATATGGTAATTTTTGATGGGTCGGTAGGCCTATATGCATAGGTGAATGAGGCGTCTTGTTTGGCCACTTCTTCGAACCTTTTGTTTCGGTAGGTGAAATTTGTTGTGTAACCCGGGACTTCTGGCAGGAACTGTGTGACAGTTTTTTCGCCGCCCAGCGTCTGGATATCGACTTCTGCAGGTCCTTCGGTTAGGGCAAAGACGGGTACTTGAAGACTGATGATGAGGATTGCACTTATTGCCAGAATAAACATTTTGGCCAAGTCCCGTTTGGAAAGCTTGACGTCCATGGGGTTTAGCATTCTTCCGCAGGCAGTGCAGAAGTGTTGTTTACTTTCTGAGTTTTGGTGGCAGTAGTGGCAAGGCGCCATTTTCGGTTTCGTGCCAAAGAGTTGGATTTTGAAAAGTTTTTCGGATAGGGTTAGTAGGATGAGAGTTCCTAATAAGATGAGAGCCCAGCCTCCGAGTAGGTGGAATGCTTGGATGGCTACTTCCATTCCGTATCGGCTGCCCATAAGTACGGTGATGATTATTCGTGTGATGTTGAGACCATAGACTAGCGGGATGCCTGCGAGGAATACGACTGCTTTTTTCCACGTGAGACCTCTTGTGATATATGCCATGAAAACTGTGAATAGAGCGAATCCTATGAGAGAGTATATGCCTGCGCATGCTAAGTCTATGGTGAATGTGAGTGGCAGGGCTTCGGGCTTCTGGAAGATTATGACCGGGAGCCCATTCTGATCGGCTAGGCTTACGGGCAAGCCTAGGGCTTTGAGGACGTTATAAGCGGCTTCGGAGCTGACGGTGGATAGGGCTGCGCCCGCTGCATAGACGATGGGGAGTGGGGGCGGTGTCATGAAGAGGAGGAAGGCTATGGGAAAGGCTAAGACTTTGAGCGTTTTCGTGTTGAATATTACCAGGGTGAGTCCGGCAGTAAAGAGGGGAAGGGATATCATGTGGTATTCGATTAGGTGGAAGGTGTAGGACCCTTGCCAGTAGAGGAGAAAGGATGTGAAGCAGAGGAGGGCGCCGACGATCTCATGTACGTATGTCGGTTTTCGGATGGCGTTGGTCGTTTCGAACGGAATCGTGGCTCTGAGCATTTTTCTCTTTCGGTAGAGGAGATAAGCGAGTAGAAAGGGTAAGGCTACGATGTGGCTCATTAGTTCACTTCGTATGGCCTCGTTCGCTATCATGGTTAGATCATGAAAGTAGATGGCTATGGTTACGCCTAACACAGCGATGACCTTGATGCTCAACGCCATTGTGCTACGTGAAAGGTGCAAACGATCGATTTCCATTTTTACAACGGCCTCTCAGGTTTGTACCTTTTGGAGGAGTATCTTGTCTATCATATTTTCGTGACCGATCGTGTATAGCCTCATTGTCTTATTGAATGGCTCTGAATCTTACCTTGCCTTCAGGCATCTTTCGCGTTACAAGATTTTCCTCAGATCCGGTGGCGAGGGAGGAAAGACTAGCGCAAAACTTAGATGGGTGTTTTTCATTATGCAAATACTGGTGAGGATGATTGAGTTTCGATATCGCCATCGTAGGCGGAGGGCCGGCAGGATTGTCTGTAGCCCGTGAAATCTCTCAAAAATGTGACGCTAACGTGGTCGTGGTTGAGGAACACAATGAAATAGGACGCCCTGCGGTGTCTTCAGCTTTCACTTTCGTAGAAACAGTTAATAAATATGGACTTAACAAAGCCGTAATGCGATACTATACAAAGGTAGGCATGTATTCCTTTCTTGGAAGCCGAGCAATTTTTGAGTTGAGCGCCCCCAAGCTAGCTGTCCTAGACTTCACCAAGGCATGCCGTGAAATATTTCTCAGGTGTGAAAAAAGCCATATAGAAATACTTACAGGAACCAAGGCCATCGGACTAAAAAATGTTGATGGAAAACTTACTATTGATCTCGCAGGTGAAAATGATTATTTCATCAAATGTGATTTGTTAGTAGATGCCTCGGGGACTTCATTTTTCAGCGAAAAGTATGTCCACTTTAGAATTCCGAGATTCTACTCGCAGCCCTACGGTTATGAGTTAGAAAACTGTAACATTAAGGAATACTTCCTAGATGAGCTGTCATTCTTTATCGGAAGAACCATTGGGACGGGAGGAGGCTGGTTTTATCCTTTAACGAAAACGAGGTGCAGGTTTGGCATTGCTGAAATAACTAAGACCCCTACTCCTCCAATAAAAATACTCAGAGCACGTTATAATTTTGCCAAGACGAACATGCGACCTTTCTCAGAAATGATAGAAGGTGCAAAACCATGTATCAAACTGGCCGGCACCATCCCGGCGGAGCCGATGAAGAACATGATTTCAGATAATATCATGAGGGTCGGAGACTCTGCAGGGCATGCAACTCCTCACATGCTAGAAGGGGTGAGGCCAACCATTGAGTCAGCAACGTTGTGTGGTGGTTTTGCAGTGGAAGCTTATGAGAAACACGACTTTAGCAAAGAGTTCCTCGAGAGGTACGAAAGAGCGTGGCACAATCGGAATAAGTCGCTATATCTTTATCTTCTGTCATTAGCAGAAGTGGCATTCTCATGGGACGATCTTATAATTGAAAAATCAATCAATTTTCAAGCAAACAGAAAGGTGGACCCGGAATTATATGCGGAAGGCCTCAAAGGTCATTTCAATTTTCCAAAAAGCTTTATTGTTCCACAACTTGGTTTACAACAGTTGAAAATCTTGACTCGATTCATTTATCACAACTTTGCATGGCTTCTCGAATAATGACCAAATTGAACAGCCACAATTTAAGATTCGATCATGATCTTGCTTTTATTCCGCTTACTATATAATTAATCTTATAATAGATATTATTTCGTCGGATCCCAAGGGAATCTTGTGTGGAACAAATAATCATGCTCATTGTTGAATATCAGATTGATAATTGGTTCCTCCATCAAATGTGTTTTGAGTGTTGGATAGTAAGTTACGACTCTCCCCGACGGCATTTCAGTTAAAGTTGCGTTAGGAATTTTAATCGATATTCGATAATACTCGACAACGTAATCTCTTTCCATTGTATAATCCAGAAGAGAAATGTACAATTGCTCGTTGTATGATGGTGAATAAGGTTCAAGAACAGAATACAACGAAGTTCTGAGTTTAGGATGGTAGATTCTCAAATTCCACCAAAGCAGTTCTTTAGCCCTCATATCAGCCAAGAAAAATACGTTCTTTGAAGTGGTTCGATTTAACCATTCAGAAAACTCAACATCAGCATCCATCTGAAAAGGTGCGCTCGCTAACTCTTCAACTGGCATAGAGGACTTAGGTAAGTAATAGAAAGATGGTAGAATAGCTATACTATTTATGAAGAACAAAGAAATAAGAAAGCAAACTAGTACATAGTGAACTTTTTCCTTCTGGTTTTGCACTATTGATGCTCGTGACGATAGAGCTGATTTCGCCGATGAAGAAACCCACAGGATAGAGGATACCGCAAAAAAGGAAAAAAAGGGAAGAGCAAAAAAGTAGACCCTATCCAAGTGAAGTGCATCTGAAATTTGCGGAAGTACAGTTGAAGCGCCAAGCGTAAAAAACGTACAGAGGCCGAGGAGAATGAATAAGCGAGTATTGTTATTTCGGTATTGTTTGATGGTGATAGGGATTCCTAATAGTATTAACAATCGGTATAACCACAGGATCACTGAATTAAAAATTCCACCACGAGGGAATATGGTTACATATTTAGTATAGGGGTGAAAAAAGCCTATTCTCAATCCAACAATTCGCTTGAAAATATCCCAGCCTTCGGACACTTCTGTACTAAAGGCATAGTTCACAATGAAAACCTGCCACGCTAAGGCTGCAACAAAAGAGAACAAAAGAATGCTGTTTGGCACGAATCGAGTAGTTTTTTGTTGTTTTTTAGGAAATTGATTAATCAAAATCCGTGGAACCCTGAGAAAGCTGAATATTTTCAAGATTATAATGAAAGCAAGAAAAATGAGAGTTGTTGTGTAATGGCTGCTAATAACCCCAAAGATTGCCAGATATATTAAAACTGTAAGGTTTGCGGTCCATTTACGTCCTTGAAACAAAGTATAAAAAATCGTTAGTAGAAATATTAATGAGATATTTTGGCGCATTATTTGAGCCGCTACTGTCAAATAAGCATAGTCGTATATAAAGAGAATGGAACTCAAACCTGCAACTGTAGTAGACCCAGTCATACGCCTAATAAATATAAACAGAAAAATCGGTAAGAACGCTGATACGATAGGAAGAATAAACTCGAAAGTATTTAATACTGTCATTCCCGTAACTTCAGATACGATTGCTGGCAAAATCGTAACGCTTAGCGTGTTGCCATGTAATTCTGATAATACTGGAGTTGACCACCCGTAACGTAGTGTTTGTTCAGCAACAACGCGTTCACTAAGAACGTCTGTGCCAAAAATTTTACTAAACCTTAACTGCGCCCAAACTAGCAAGGAAAGAGATGATAAATACAAGGCAAGAACAAACATTTTCTCATGTTTATGAAACAAACTGAAGACAAGCATAGATGACATAAATCCAGCACCTGTCCATAGAAATAAAATGTTTAAGCTACAATCTTCATTTCTGAGACTTAAAAGATAAGTAATGAAGAAAACTACGCCAATCAAAAATGAAATAAAAGTGAAAAGGGATTTGGCTTTGGAGGACATAAATTTTCTCCTCGATTTTAGTAACTCGATTCCGGTTTCATCAAATTCTGTCATAGAGCGAATTTCTTCCTACTACTTGCAACACATAAATCTCCCGAAGTGTTATGTATTTTTGTTTCATAAATTGACAAATGTTTTAGCAATCCTGGAAATAGCTTTATGGATTGATCCGATCCTTGGATAATTTTGTATAAAAAACTGAAGTTGCATATACCTATTGTATTGGCCCTCGATTTTCTGCAAGACTTGTTTCTGGTGTGTAATTTCTTTACCAAATTGACAATTCCAGTTTTCTTCGTATTCCAGAAGCCTTGCCCTGGAGACATCATCCTCGGATATAGCATCAGAAACTACTTTACCGGCTAAAACACCAGCCTTCATTGCATAGTAAATGCCATTTCCACTGAGAGAAGAAACTTGACCCGCCGCGTCACCTACAACCACAATTCCATGTTCACAGATCCTACGGTTAGGCCTTAGAGGAATGCAAGCAGCTTGAAGATTAGATCTCTTGGAAACGTTCCGTAGAATTTTCGAAGCTACAGGATGTTTGGTCATGAGATACGCAAGGTTTTGAGTAAGGCTACTCTGCAGACGGGATAAAAGGCAACCTAATCCCACAGTGTAACCATGTTTCTTTGGATATATCCAACCGTAACCGCATCTAGAAATCTTTTTTCCGAAAAAAAGATAAACTGAATCGCCCTTAACTCTCGAATTCGTATAGGTCTCGTATTGAACTGCAAGGCCAACATCTGAAGCATCGTAAAATGGCTGAATGCAAGCGGATCGTGCCGTTATGGAATAGAACCCATCAGCAGCAATAATCACTTTGCCTAACATTTTTCTAAACCCCTTTGGCGTTTTCGTAACAATACCGATTATGTTTTGATTTTTCTTCAAAACTTTAATGCACCGGGTTGAAGTAAAAAGCCTCGCACCAGACTCCACAGCAGAATCAGCTAAATATCGATCGAAGTTCCTTCTATAAACGGTTATAGATTTTTCTTCTCTGGTTGTCCGTAGTTTCTCACCACAAATAAAAAATCTCTGCGGATAACATTCCACCACGCTATCTTCTATGTTAAATTCACTCAAAATATTGTATTCTAATGCTCCAGCACAGACCTTAAGCCCTGCTTGTGAGTTCTTTTCAACCATGGCAACTTTCAGGCCTTTCTCTGCACATTCTTTTCCCGCAATTGAACCACTAGGACCTGCACCAACGACTATAACGTCCCAAGACAAACCGATTGATTCCTCTGAGACTAATGATCAAATAGTGCGCATGTATATACGAGAGCTATCAATTGTCACTTATTTTCTCCTTGATTTAACAATAGCAACAAGAACAACAGTGGCGAGAGCAACTATAAGAACAAATGCCGCAACAACAGTAACACTTGAACAGAACCAGTCCAGAATGCGTGCGCGCGGCGGTCGTACAACTCCTTGAAGTTCGCTTGCTCCCAAGCTATTAACATTAATAATTTCGCCATCTATAGTTATCGTTCCTTTCCAAAGGATATACGGATGATTTTGTTCATAGTATAGCCAACCTATTCTTTCACCCTCTAAGTCAACTTTGCCTTTTTCAAATGTTCCTTTAAGATAGAATAAATTTGGTCGATAGTCTCCGGAACCGTAATAAACATAGTCATCAAATGCATAATATTGGTCCAACTTTGGAAAGCCTATTCTGCCAGTTCGAACAAAAACCTCACTAGAGTTTCTTGAGTTTCTCGCGTGGGCAAGAAGTAAATCGATGTAAAATTCCTCCTGAGAATTAATAATCAAAAAATACATATAATCGCCTTCTTGACCACCTGCTTGACGCTGTGGCATTAACCATATATGTTCAAATTCTCCAAATCCATTAAAAATTAAAGTTTGGTTAGCTTGCATCAAAGTAGCACGTATAGTAATGGCATCCTGAAACCCACCCGCGTATATCGGAGTTCCATCTTCTCCATAAGCAAATGGAATCATTTCATTTTGTGTTCTCGCTCCCCATAAAGGAACTCCTCTACTCCACATTTCAATCGTTAAACTCTCCGATTCCAGTTCATGAGTCCAAACCCTGTATCCGTCTCCATGAAATTTTAAGGTCCATAAACCATTTTTTCCATCGCTTCTTCTCTTCAAATTTCCATAAGCAGTATTTGTTGTCTCATTCCAATTCCAATTACCTTGCCAATCAAGAACTAACACTTTTCCGTTAAGCGTGAAAGCTGAACCGTATAGCAAACCTCCAGTTTTCCCATTGATATTGATTAAAAGCTCATTCGATTTGTCAGTGGTACACGCATATCCATACATGGCCCACCATTGATTGTATCCCGCGAAGGATTTCGGTGCTTCATCAGTTATTTTAGGTTCTTCCATTATCGAACTATTGCCTTCATATTTATGGTCTTTTTCTGGACACCACAAAATTTTTAGAAAAACCGTTATGATAAAAAACGCGATAAGCAAACACGTGAACGATATCTTTGACTTCCTTCCCCCAAGGTAAGTCGTTCTTCTCACCGAATTGTTGTTGTTCTTAGCCGGTATTTAATTTTTTGGGTAAGTGCACGCACGTTCTGCCACCATAACTAAAAAGGATTCAACACCTCCACCTGAAGAGGCGAACCAACTGGAAACTTGACAACCTCGTGGAAACATGAAGCACCACATGGGGTTGAAATATTTTTATTCGAAAAAGAGGTTGAACATTACAATGAATTGGTTGATTGCCTCCAGGAAGGATCCAACGCAGTTACACATAACCAAGCTTCTTTAATCTCTCGACAATCATTTTTTCTTCTTCGGGAGAATAGACCTCAGCTTGCGTTCTTCCTTGCAAACCTTTATTTTTCTTTTTATACTCAAGGGATCTAACCCACGTGGATAGTTTTTCCTTAAGTATTTTGGCCATATTCAGGTTTTTCCCTATGATATTGTTATTTTCGCGAGGATCTTTGTTCATATCATATAATTCTTCGATTCCACCATGAACTTGGTCACATTCCTGACATATAGCATCTTTGGGTGACACGGCTTTTATATACTTGTAATTGTCAGTTCTCACAGCCCTTTTCCATTCGGTATCGGCTTCTTCACAGAACACCTCTTGTCGAATCTCGTTCAGTTTGCCAAATATCATTGGAATTAAACTCCTTCCATCTAGACTTAAAGCACCGTCTTCCATACCTAAGACATCTAATAGGGTTGGAGTTATATCCACATGTTGAACAAGTCCTATGATTCTCTTTTTTTCAAGAAAGTCCCCGTATTTGAGGATGAACGGCACATGGATGGTTACATCGTATAAACCGTGATGTGAAAAATAGATTCCATGCTCCCCAAGACTTTCACCATGGTCAGATGTCAAAATAATAAATGTGTCTTCTTCAATTCTATTTCTCTCCAGAGTTGCGATCAACCTCTCAACTTCGTGATCAACGTAAGCTATAGAGGCATCATATCTTGCTAAAACTTCATTAATACTTTTCACGCCGCGCATTACGTATTTTTGTACATAAAATCGTTGTTTGGTCTTGAGTGAGCCAAGAACCTCTTTGACACTTTTGTTATCATCGTAATCGTATCTATTGAACTTTTGGATGTAATTTGTTGGAGGATTATATGGTGCATGAACATCCCAATAATGGACAAAGAGAAAGAACTCTTTATCTCGATATTTATTTATGAGATTTACGGCTTTGTTAGTAACGGTCTTAGCGTCTATTTTGTGCAAGTTCAAAAAATTTTGAATCCCTAGCATAAACTTTGTTCTAATCGATTCAACTGTTAGCTTTTGGATCAATAGCAGTAGTTTCAATCTTCTCCTTCCTAATAGCCCACTATAATAGTCATACCCTCTCTTGTTCCATCTTCCAAGCCAATCAACCGCCAAAGTTGTATAACCAGTTAATCTCAGAACTTCGGGCAAAAAGACCGTCCTAGTTTCGTTCAATTTTTGAACGTTCCGATGTACTAGACGAGTTGGTGCGACCTTTATGACTCCGTGGGACAAGGGATATTTACCAGAGAAAATAGTTGCGAGTGACGGATAAGTGCTAGCCGCACACGAAAAGGCGTTTTCAAACAACACTCCTTCCTTTGCAAGACTGTCGATGTACGGACTCGTTGGTTTTGAATAAGCATAACAACCCAAATTTCTGGCTCTTAAAGCATCAATAATGATAAATAATATGTTAGGCTTCTTCGCCCTTCTCATTTTCCCTTTCCCCGGAAAAAATTATAATTCCCTATGTAAAACGTTGTTATGTTATTTGAAGTTATCAGATCATCATTAGGAGTATATGAAACGAAACGTAAATGTATAAACATCTGAACAAGTGTTATACAAACGGGTACGTCCGCTATAGGCGTGATCGGCCTGTGCGCATTTGTCTTCAAAGATTCTTTGGGATGATAAATGTTTATAATCTTGTATGTGAGTGTTGCTTAGAAAATAAATTGAAGTAATCTCTGAAAAGTGAATGGTGTACGTGCGTCATTTATAAGGATAATTTCTATAACAATATATATTATTATCAGCGCCAATAAAAACAACGATAATTATGTGGGATTATCATAAGAATCTATTCCGCATTATCCCTTATAGGAATACTAAGAAAATGACCGCAATCACCAGAAATAGTAAAACCCATGATGGACCGATAACGTTCTTCACGAATCGCGGAATATACTCATAAAACCAATACCAAAATCCTAACATAAAGAGCAAGTATATCCCTGAAAGAAAAAGAAAATTAAACGAAGACCAACCGAAGATAAAAAGAATCAACAACACAAGTGTACTCAACAGTAAACAAGTATAACCTAAAGTTTTGGCTATCCATTGACCATAGACAACAGCAAAAGTCACCTTCCCTGTTTTTCGATCAACTTCATGAAAAACACTCTCATGATGAAATCTCCAATACATCGAAAAAAGAGCAAAGGGTAGTGAAACGATAACTGCCCTAAAGTCAGCTGAACCTAATATGGTATATCCTGATAAGAAAGGCAAAAATGATCCAATAAATTCTCCCAATGTAGAGAATGGAAATCTTTGCTTATATCTAATAGGAGGAACAGAATAAAATGTACTTAACACTGTTATCAGTAAAATGATGACGATGAAGGATTTCGATATAAAACAGGAGATCGTCATTCCTAAACCTAGCATAATTAAAGCTAATAGAAGTGCGTCTCTAATTGAAATTTCCTCTGAAACGATAATTTTTTTCCCCGCACTTTTACTTTTAATTCTATCGTCCTCTACGTCAAAACAATCGTTGATGGCCATCACATAGCATAGAACCAAAAAAATAGCCATTAAGCTTATGAATAAACGAGATAAGTTGAAAGATTCTTTAAGAGTTTCAATGAAATAGAAAAATCCCATAACCGAAGCGGCTAGCCATCTATTAATCGTTGTGAGCTCGACTAAATGGCTAAAAGTAACTAACTTTTGGATTAAACCTAATTTATGCATCCTCTTCTTCTCCTTCAAGGACATACTTATGGGCGAGCTTCATGATCGACAAACGTCAGGAAATTTCTGGCGGTTCGATCCAGAGTAAAATGTCTCACAACTCTCTCGCGCCCCAATTTTCCCATTTTTCCAGTCATGTCTTCATTTTCAGCCATTTGTGATGCTGCCTCGGTTACTTCTGGAATTGATTCCATATCTACTAAGAATCCAGTTTCTTTATCGACAACTGTTTCTGCTGTACCACCATATTTAGAGGCAATTACTGGGGTCTCACACGCCATGGCTTCCAAGGGAACGAGACCGAAAGGTTCACGAATAGAAGGATATATAACTAAATTAGCAGCTGAATAATATTTAATCAAATCTCTTTCTGAAACATAGCTTATAACCTTAAGAGAATCTTGAACCTTAAAACGTTTTATGAGATCCATCAACTTTAATTCGTCTGTTCCTGTGCCAACATGTACCCATTTTACATTATACTTTTCTTTTAATCTACTAAGAACAACAGGGATAATTGCGGTGTTTTTATATGAAAACTCTATGCGGCCTACCGAGAGTATCATGAAGTTTTCATCAGCTCTTAGCTCAGAAGAAACTCGTCTGAAGCGATTAATATCAACACCAGGATAGATAACTTGTGAAGACTTTTTGTATATTTTTTTTATACAGTTCGCGGTGTAATTACTATTTGCTCCAATATCGTCTACAAATAACTGTACATACTTCAAATCGCGAGGTGAAATAAAAGAGCGCAATAGTCTAAAAAAAAGTTGCTCATACTTGGGCTTATGATTCAAGACATCAGTGTCATAAAATAACCTAAAGGGTTCATGACAGAACCAGGAAACTTCTACGTCTTTTTCATGAGCTTTATAATAGCTTGCGTATAGAACATCTGGGAAGTTATGAGGATTTAAGAGATCGGGCTTGATCTTTGCCAAAATTTTGGCCATTTTTTTAGCAAGGATGGGTAGAAGGGTCCAATATTTTGCCGCTCTTAAACCATGATGTGAAGCCATTCCAGAGAAACCGGTTTCTACAACATTTACGTTATCAAGTTTAGTCATACAACGTGCTGGCATCTTTTCGCACAACACAAAAACTTGATATTTGGGAATCTTAGCAAGCGCCTTTATTGTCTCCAAACAGAAATTCTCCGCGCCTCCCATTTTCCACATGAGACTGTTCATGACGCAAATTCGCATCGCAGCCACCTCCTTATCTTGCGAAAAATCGTTGTTTCGATAGAGTATCGTTAGATACTTAAAAGTCGCTGTTTATTTCCCTAACACAAAAATTAACTAGATTCATATAATTTGACTAACTTTTCAGTTATTTCGTCCCAATCAGGTAATTTTAATCCTTTCACGCTTCTTCCCTTAACATTGTTAACGAGATTCACGAGTTCCTCAAGATTTATTGGATTACTAATTCCAAAGCAATTCTTATTGTCGATCCACTCACCTAAAGCTGAGGTATCGGCCACTATACACGGTGTTCCACAGGATAAAGCCTCCGCAACGCAAATTCCATAAGCTTCATACTTCGACAGTAAAACAAAAAGGTCTGCCTCAGCATACTTTTGTAAAAGCTCATTCCTTGGCAAATTTTGGAAAAATCTAACCCTGTGTTCAATACCCAGCTTCGATGTAAGCTTCACCAGACTTTTCTTATAAGGCCCTTTACCAACAATCTCTAAAACTATATCATTATCCAGCTTTGGCAAAACCCTGATTAGATGATGTATTCCTTTGTACTTTTCTAACCTGCCAACATACAAAATGGTCCTATAATGTTTTCTTAGCCGTTTGCTTAGCTTTTTTAGATCCCTAAACTCTTCTAGGTCAATACCATTCGGGATAACTACGATCTTTCTCTCATCAACCTCAAAACGCTTCCTCGTAATCAAATCTCTTTCATAATTTGAAACACAAACTATCCTGTCGGCTTTTTGAAAAATCTTCTTCCCCAAGGATCTGTAAAATACGTGAAGCGCGTTCCTATAGAAATTATGCCCTGTCCCGTGATAATGCGGTGTAAAAACCATTTTATTCACGCCTTTAGCTTGTGCAGCATAAAGCGAAGGAAAAGCATGATAACTATGAGCATGCACAACATCAAAACCGTTAGAATTATTCATTAAATATTTTTTAAGCTCTGCAGAAAAATAATATGCCTCACTTGGGGCCCATGACTTAAATCGCCTAACATCAACACCGTTAACGATTTCATCTTCCAGCAATTTACCAGAAGGATCCGTCGTTGTAACTGTTACCTCATGGTTCTCAGCCAATCTCTCGCTAATGTTTCGAACATGCTCTTCAACCCCGCCTATGTGGGGGTAATACCTTGGGCAGACCTGGAGAATCTTCATCAAACCATCCACTCTTTAATATGAACCCATTTCAGGTAGATCAGTTGCCAAACTTCTGATCGGTCACCGTGAAAACAATCGACTAGTCTCAGTGCGACTTCCCATGTGTCTCCGCCACAGCCAGCATTGAGTCGTGTATCGTCTCTCACACGAGAAAATGACCGATAAAAGTGGAAACCATCTTTTAACTACTCAAGCATTCCTATAATGAGCTACAGTTGTTTAAATTCGCCGCGGAGATTAGACTACTTCTATCGTCTTCCTGTCTGATGCTATTATGATCCCTACCGAAGAAAATATTTGAAATGCAATAGTGTAATTGCCCTTTCGCGCGCTGGGCGGGACAGTTCCGTTGAACAATGTGGCGTTGAATCTTTGCCCCTCAGTTAGGTTGCCTGGTCCATAATTTTTCAAAAAGATGACTTGGCCAACACTATCTTCTATGGCCAGTTTCGCGGTTATTTCAGTCAAATTATAGTAGGAAACACCCGATCCATAAATTTTGTATGAATCCCCATGTGAGTAAGTAGATTTGCTCGTAGTCACATTAGTTTGAAGAAGGCACGATGCCTTCGCGTTGTTGGCATGGTACTTCGCAAAATCCTGAACGCTCCGTTCATCAATGCGTTGTCGCGTAAAATTTACCATTATATGGTATGTGTGAGCTGAAACGTTAGTAGCCTTGCTAAACTCGTGTACCGCGCCGCTTTCTGTAATATTATTCCTTTGGCTGTGATAGTTGTCTGATCTCCATTCATTGACATTGAGCATTTCGTCATACTTGTAGGCAATAAGAATGTTATGCGCCCCGTCTCCTCCGATGCTTGTGTTGGAAAAAGGCAAAGCAACTCCGAAAACACGCCTCGTATCGTTAGGAAGAAGAGGAAACAAACCAAAAATATCTCTATAAATTTCCTCATTAACAACTGAAACATGAGTGTATGTCGTGTTAAATATATAGAAAGTACCATCGTAATTGAAGCCAGCTCTTCTGGTCAAGTAAAACGGATACCACCGCCACCCTGGCATAATGGTCATATAATTTGGAACAAAAAATGTTCTCTCTACCGAAACAAGACCGCTGGCACGTATGACCCACGTGGAATTCACGTAAATAACATTACCATAAGCATCCCTGGTGACCTCTCCCGACCGACTCATAACTCTTGAAGAAGACTGCAGAATCGCATATTCACTAGTGTTGCCAATTAACCACAGCTCAGCGTTAGCGTCTCCGCCCGTCGAAAACACCTTCTCTGGATTTGGAGGCCTATAAAAAAGGGACGCAAACAAAGGAAGAAGAATGTAGTAAGGCTTCCATCCAATATTTGCCAGGTTCCTTGAACGGGAAGGATCGACCATTAAATCGAAATATTCCGTGATTTCCCCTCCGTTGGTCTTGTTGAAGTAGAACTCGAATTCATCTTTAACGAACACCCTGATTCCGTTTCTATCCGAAAAAATCTCTATGCCATTTTCTCTGTTCATAAAAGCGTAGGCGGGCATCAGAGCGGGTGAGGAAAAGACTATTAGCAAGAACAGAAAAATTGCGCATGTTTTAGACTTTTTCAGTCGCCCTCACCTTTCATTAAAATTCAAAGCGATATGGCGTTTGACCTGACGTATCATTCGATCGAGACAGAACCTATCTGATGCGCAGACTTGTTGGTTCTAAGGAACTTATAGAAAGTTGCTACATCTTCGGTTACGGTCGAGCCCATGTGGTTCAAGGATGCATACCACACGTATTTCCCGGAAGACAACGTGAGCGGCCCGTAGGATGCGCGCGCGCATTTATTTATCGTTTACAGATTGTCAGCCCGATATGTACATGTCGTATCCGGCTGGGAAGGGTCCAGTGTGTGACGGGATGTAGCCAACGAAGAACGTGTATAACCCAGGATTGAACCAATAGTCAATCACAACTATTTCTGGCGACTTCGCTCCAATATCTTGTCGGCTTGTCTCCAAGGGCTATTGTGTCGCCCATCACGCAGCAGTCTACCACCCCTATGTGTACATGTGTTCTAGAAGTCACAGTTATGACAAACTTGTCAGCATAGCCAGTTCCAGTCGTACTGCCGTAGACATCACCGAATAAAAATGAGAATGTACTCTAATAACTACCAGGCCAGATCGAAAAAGTGTAAGTGTGCTGAATCACAAGACCCGCATCCGTACGCGGAAGCACATATGCTATTGTCGCCGTTATACTCATCAAGTTATCGCATCTCCTTTTCCTCTAAGGTGCATTGAAAGTGCTCGTGTGCACACGTGTAAGTATGCTTATGATGCTGTCTATCGCTGTTGACTTTAGCGTGTCTAAGGGGCTCATGGAGGTCGGGAAGGGGCTTTCTGCAGATATCAACAGTTCTTCGGAGCGGTTTAGCACGCCCATTAGGGTAGGAATAGTATTTATACTTCCCATTTCGCCAAGACGAAGTATAGCGTGCAGAACATCGAGCCAATCCACCAATCTGTTAGGGTCAGTCAAAATGGCCTTCACCTTTTCAATGCATTCATTGTATTCTTCATTGAATACTGCGGGTTCTTCTACGTCTGTAAAGGCATTGGTGTCCATCTGCGCAATAACGGAGCGAAGGTCTTCCATCTTTTCTTTGAGCGGATAGCCCATGAAGTAGTAGTGCATTTCAAAGGTTGCTGGATCGCTTGGGGCGCGTAGATCAGGTATTAGGCTACTTTTGACATCCAGCGTCCTAGTGGATGCATCGGACATGTAGATGGTTCCTTCCATGTGATCGATAGCCATGTCGTGATAGTTTACTCTGAAATTGTGAAGCGCTGTTCCCTTATAGTCGCCGCTGGGAATGTGATCAAACGTGTCTGGCCAAGGTCCAGTTCCGAACGAAGCATCGTAGAGATAGACTTTGCCCTCGTAAAGTAAGAAATTGATGCAATGACCATCCCCAGGAGAGTAAAATATGTATCGCTTTTCGTAGACTTCGTGAACATCCGAATCATCTGGATAGGGATACTCTGTGTCAACGTCGTACCACCATCTGTATGGCCAGGTTGGCTCAGGATTGTTCAGACCCGGATTCTTGATGACGATTCCTATCCATTTTGTTTCTGGAGAAGGTGCAGCATCGCGTTTTAGAATGTAACAGCGGTCATAGACAAAGACTCCTTGATCTCCACACATCTCGTGGAACATTTTGTACCAGCCTCCGCACATGCCCCCTCCAATGTCCAATATGCCATCGACCGTCCATGCTGGATAGCCATAGTGAAGGCCTGAAAGATGCACTTTTGAAATGATAGCGTCGGCTATATCCTTTGTAGTATTTGTCTCTCCTGCACCCGCAGCCCACTGGGTCGTCCATTTGGCAACTGACTCGTAGATTGGGGGATCAAGAGGGTTCTTCCAAACTGCGAAGACCTCATGCGTGGAAGAAACATCCATCTTCACTGGTGGAGTGCCCCAGCCGTTGATATCCCTGTACCACCAGTCCCAAGTTATATTATTGACGGAAACAACATCTGGCAACGGCTCCGCCGTTGTGAAAGAGACATAGCTAGACCACCCATTGCTGAAGGTCACAGGCTTTTCACCGAGGCCTCCCAGCGAACCACTAGCCAAAATCCGGGCGCCTTTGATAACGTTGTAGTATCCCAACAATCGGAACTTAGCCTGAATGACGATTCTGGTTCCACGTACGTAGCAAGCGGGTTCGTTGATCTCTGCCGAGTAATCCCACTCTGGCGCAGGAAGAACCTCATCGGTTACGTGATCGATCATTTGAACCGCTGTCGATGAGGGCCCCCAATAGAACGCAATCTTTTCTACCCTAATGTAGGGTATGGCAGTATTTAGGGCATGAGCTTGTGAGGGTGTGAGCATCAGACTTGAAAGAGTGATTATCGCGATCAATGCTATGCTGGAAGTGAGCTTCTTCTTTGTGAATAACATAAACATTTGATTTTCACCACTCTAATTATATCAGTTTTGCGGTAACGAATTGCAGCATAATGATCTACACCTCGCCGCACGATTATAGCAACACGGCATATAAATCATTTGTTCTCCTCCGCTCCTGCCTGGAGATTATTCTACAGAATTATGTAGAATGTTGCTATATCTTCGGTTACAGTCGAGCCCATGTAATTCAACGTCGCGTGCCACACATATTTTCCAGTGGTCAACGTGGGTAGCTTGTATGTTTGCCAGTTCATGTTGATGTACTCGAAGCCAGCTGGCACCGTGACCGACGGATAGTTCAAAATGACGCGTGTCGCGCCTGTCGGAAGAACTACCCACACCTTAGCCGCGACAACCCTCGAACTTCCGTGGTTTATGACCTCTATGCCGAGACTCATTGTATCGCCTACCTTGTACGTAGGCTTGTTCGTTTCAACTGAGATGATCAAATCTGGAGCCAAAATTGTTCCAACGGGATAAATATGCCTGAGTCCGGCAAGGTCACCGGTGTAAAGCGTTCTCTTACTTATCTCCCCCGTTGACGCATATCCATACATGGTTTCCTCGTTCTCGGCAGAGCTATACAAATCTAACAAAAGCAGGGTGTGTCCTGCTTCGTGGGTGCCTAGGTCTTGAATGTCAAACTTGCCCGCTTCGCCAGAAACCGACCAACTCTCATACTCGTCAAACGTTATGTCACACTCCTCTATCTCTTTCGTGGAGGGCGAATACCATGTCACGCAATGCGCCAAGACTCCGCCTGGGCCGTCCATGTAATCCCATGAAACCACGTTGTAACCATCGTATCCCTCCGTCTGAGTCGTTGTACCCATGTAGGTATAGTCCATATAAGACTGGGGGTCGATCTCCCAGGTATCAAAAGAGGCCAGAACAGCACAGAACTCCGTATTGCCGGCAACGTCCGGAGTGCCAAGATCATTGATGTAATACTTAACGGGCAAGTCTGCAGCTTTCCAGTGAATTCCCGAGTAGCTATAGCCCAGTGGTTCTACGATTCCATCGGTTGTAAGGGAAACCTTGCCCTCACTCCCACCCACAACGCTAAATTCCCCGGATTCCTCACGTTTCAAGAAGACCTTCACTCTCTCGCCTCGTGTAAAAGTTGGTTCTTCGGAAACGAAGGCGCCTATAGAACCAACCTCGCCTCCCAAATATCTCACGGTAATATGTTTCCCATGGTGGCTTCCCTTCAACGATTGTTCGACGTACAGAGTGGCATAAGAATAGATCATCGTTCTTTCCTGGTTCCATCTAGAACTCACATGTTCCACCACCGCGACTACAGTATCGGTGACAAGCTCCGATATCGAACTCAACTCATCACTTCGAACATGGGGTACAGAAAACGAGAACACCGAGAAAATAAAGGAAAAAGTCACCAACAACGCCGGCAACTTTCTCAATCCTTCCACCTTCGAGAGGCCTCCTCTCGATAACTGCTATTTAAAATTTGCGGCTTTCGCAGAAAACTCTGTTGTCAGCTGACGATTAGGATAGCAAAAATTGACGCTGGATTCGTATATTACCGACCCTGCGTAGTATAAGCTATGTCCACATCGATGTCAGTGTGAGGTATAGCCTTTACAGCGGGTAAACTAATTAATGCTTGCAGCATGACAATCAGCATCAGCGCTACTAATGCCCTCATTTTCATGCACTCATTCCTCAACACATTCGTCCAACATAACTTTTGTCTTTGAAAGAAGTTTAGTAAAAAGAGGGAAAACTAACGCAATATTTGTTACGTTTCCCTCCTGTAGTTCCTTGTCCACTCGCCTGAAGATGTATTCCTTTCTGTTATTGACGTGTCGGGGTTGACTTATCATCCGTGACTGGCAATGATCCATATGTAATAGCCAGCAGGGAATACCATCGTGTGGGGCTTCATATAGCCTACCCAGAAGGTGTATACACCCTTTGGTAGAGCGGCGCTGCCAAGAATGATCTTTGGTGATGTAGCACTAAACTTGGGCGTTGTAGAATATGGATAGAATATTGCAATCGTGTCGTTCATAAGGCAACAGTCAGCGACGACAACTGTTATCGTAAGCCTCGTAGTCAAGTTCATAACGTATTTGTCGCGGTCAGTGAGGTTGTCTAGATCCGAAATGTAATTTCGGCTTTGTCCTTCTCCAGTGAAAGTGAACGAACGAGTCACTCCTGCTGAGTCAGCCATTCCCAAGGCGTTGGACGGCACGTTCGCTTCTGAAGAGAGTCCGACTGAGGAGAGTCCGACCAGGCTTGCAAACACTAGCAACCCGACGAGACCTAACAGTGCTTTTCTTCTCACGTTTTTCACCTCCTACATTACCTTTACCTCAATGTTATCTGCGCACGTCCATAAAAATTCATATGAAACATTTGCCCCTTTTGTTCTAGCCCACCCGCGTGCGATATCTAAAAACTTCGTTCAGTCAAAAAATCCGCGATGTCCATAAGCATTCGCTTCGCCTCAGACCCAGTTAAAACGTCCAAATTCGACTTCGCTTTGGTTATGAACTCTCTCGAAGCTTCCCAAGCACGCTTAAGAGCGTTTGTGGACAGCAGAATCCCAATAGCCTCTTTCACATCGAAGTCACTCAACCGAAAAGACCTAAGCACGTGCAACAATTTGTCTCTCTCCGCCTCAGAAAGCTCGTCCAAACTAAATAAAACAACTATGTTTCCAAGCTTATGCTCTTTAGCGTCTTTGCCAATCTCCTTACCTAGTTCCCCCTGCCTTCCACCAATGTCCAGGATGTCGTCAACTATTTGAAAGGCCACACCACAATTCCTACCAAACCTAGACAAAGCTTCTACCTGCCCAGGATCTCCATTGCCCACAAGACCCCCCACTTTACACGCGGCTTCGAATAATGTAGCAGTTTTTGCCTTAATCATTCTAAAGTAATCTTTTTCGTCCACCGCCTTATACATCATCTTCTTGACGTATTCCGATTCTCGTCCAGCTTGCTCAAACAAAACGTCAAACCTTTCACCTTCAATAATCCTCCTAAGCGCCAAGCTCAGAATTTTCTCAATTCTCTCCGATTTTGGAGACCTCCTAGCCGCTTCATAAATTGTTTCTCTATAATGCATTCCCGCCAGAATAGCCATAACATCACCATACTTCGCCCTAACTGTTGGCAAACCTCTCCTCAAATCAGACTGATCTATGATATCATCAAAGATCAGCGTGTAATTATGAACCAACTCAATACACGCCGCAGCAGGTATCGCGTCTTCAGCACTACCACCAACCGCCTCACAACACAAAATCGTCATCGCAGGCCTAACTCGTTTTCCACCAGTGATAATCTGATGTTTAACAATCTCGTACAACTCAGCTGATGCACCTAACCTCAGCATTTTTAACAAGAAATCATCCACTAACTTTCTACGCGCCGTCAATATGTCGACAACAGACATAGAAAGTTCCTGCCTCCCAGACGTTTATGCCCGCCAAACGATACTTAAAATGCCGTCAAGTTTAAGCGAATTGTTGTTCTATTGAATAAAGACTCTTTAAATGTCATAGAAATATTATGTGCGAGTTTCTGATCAAGGGATGTTTTAACAGCACACTTCCTAGAGAGGGTCGCACCCCTCATTACGGCAGTACTTCAGGCAATCTTTTGGGCTTCTCTTAGGAACCCCGCGAATTAACCTCTCACTCACCTGTCTGAAACCCTCCAAACATATTTGTCCCTCTTCTAACGTTAGCTTCTTAATTCTGCCCCTTTCTTCGATTTCAAGAACAAAAGATTTTCTTTCAGACAGGAGTTGCGCGTCTCTCCTACTGTAAATTCCGCCTTTCAACCGTACCTATCCACCTTGCTTTGTTCTCAACTATAACCAAATGCTCCGATTTTCTCAACTTTTGTTCTCAACTATCGCTGTTTCATGTAGTCTAGTTGCCAAATTCCTGAGCGGTCACCGTGTAAATAGTCGGTTAGACCAAATAGGATTCCTTTCATCCAGAAATACCCCTTCTTTCCTAGGACTAATAGCAGAGGTGAAGCAATCGGCAACAAGATGTAAAAGAGTCTTATAAGGCCAGAAGGTTTAGTGTAGCTTAAAGCCTGGTATATGCCACAAACAGTCTTCCTCTTGTAAACTTCCTCCATTTCGATACTTTTAGTCCTCTCCGTTATCACATAACATTTCTCACAGAATACAACCCTTCGACCGAGCTCCAAAACCCTAAAAAGTATGTAGCTATCTTCGGCCTTGCAAGTCTTTAGCGGAGTAATAAACTCCAGTATGTTGCGCCTAATTAACATCAATTCCCCACTGGAGTTTATTGGAAGTTTCCTTCTAATGAAGTCAAGGATGACATAGAAAGACTTTTGTGGGCCTTCCTTAACCAAAACCCTCCCAAAGACTAAGGCGACATCCTTAGAATTGAAATGCCTTAATGCAGTCGGAATATTGTAAACTTTCGTGTCCACATCATTTAAAATAACAATATCAACATCTTTCGGGATAAACCTTACGCCAAAATTTATGGCGTCAAACTTACCCTTAGGCTCACGGTAAACAACATTAGGGTGATTCAGCCTCTTGCCACAAACAATTAGGGAAGGCACGTCTAAATTCTTCAATTCCTTAACTTTCTCATCAACATGTCTTTCATCCCTCGCCAAAACCAAGAAGAACAGCTTCATACCTGAGAGGCCCTCTAACCCTATTGCGACAATTATTCCACAACTAAGGCTGGTACAACGCTTAGAACATTCGCAGGCTTTCCAGCAGAATCCTGCCCAAAATTGTAAACCCATGCCTTAACTTTAATTTCTTTTCGCCCAGCCTTTGCCTATAGCGTATAGGGATTTCTAAAATGCGGTAACCACTTTTTCCAACATAATGGTTTAGTTCTGTCTCTATATCAAAACTCTTAGCTTCAGGTTTCCAGTCCTTCAAAACTTCCCATCGCACAACCCTCAACCCCGTCAACGGGTCCCGCAACCTCACCCCATTCAATAAATACTGCATCAGTGCGAGAAATCTATTACCTACATAGTGAGGGTTACCCATAGCCTTCAAATCAAAACTCTCATTAAACCTATTCCCAGTCACCATCCCCACGTCAGTATCCTCCTCCAGAATCTCAATCATCTTCGGGACATACTCAGCCGGATACGTATAATCCGCATCAATAAAAACCAAATAACGCGTCCCCAGAATCATATGTTCCAAAGCCTGAGCTACAGCTCGACCCTTACCCCTTCCCTTCTGCATCACCACCTCAGCACCCATCTCTTTTGCAACCCTTACCGTCCCATCCTCACTACTACCATCAACCACCAGATAGAAAGGATCCTCCAAAACCTCTCTAAGCTCTCGTAAAGTGGAACCAATACCCTTCTCCTCGTTAAGAGTAGGAATGATCACAGTAACATCTGAGTTACCAGTTTTTTTCATTTTTAATCCCCTAAAAATGCTCAACAATAACCGTACGCATTCAATATTCTCATGTAGGAACTTTACCAGCAGCGGCGGTGTGATTGAATTAAACTGTCATGTTCAACCAGATCCAAACGAAACGATTGTGAAACTGAAAACTCCGCGCTGTTAAATTGTAAAGCCAGAGTTCAAAAAACAATTGATAATAAAATCCCTTATGCTCTGAATCCCATTTTGCAGAGACATTGACAGAGAAAACCACATCATTAATCGATATACGACTCACAAACGCGGAATCATCGCAGAGTAGAGCTTCTAGGACCGAAAACTTCAAGGTTTTCTCCCAAGTTTCGCCATCTTTAACAAAAGCTTTATATTCATAAAGCGGTGGCAACGGACTAGGCTTAGAATTCAAAGTATCTGGCAAAGGTTGAGTTTGATTGCGAAACTTCACATCAAGCAGGTAATATGATGAAGCGCCCATATGGTTGCCCATACCCACAAAAATGTTGTACGTTGAATTAACCTGGATGTTAAAGGGGTATTCCTGCGCCATGAGATCGGGGCCCAGAACCCAAAGCTCCGAAAACCTCTCTATTCCTCCTGGAAAACGCACAATCAAGCTAAGCGTAGGAGCCGCCACAATCAACATCAGAATTAAACTACCTGTCGCGAAAACTGTGCGACATTCCTCAAGATTCACCAGAGCTGACCTCCGGCTTCATCCTCGAAACCCGCATATAATAACGCCTCTTGAAAACGCGCCAGCCCACAAAGCTCCCAAAAACAACGGCAACCACACCAACCAACGAACCAGTCATTGTCAACCAAAAACCCTTAACCCTCAACCCATAAGCCTCAACCCGCATTTCTCCAGCCTCATTCTTCACGCTCTCACTAATCTCAGAACAAAGACTGGCCGAACGAGCCGCTTCTTCAAAATCACCCAACCTAAACGCAACCCATGCCCCAGCCAAAAATTCCCCGGCCTGATTCAACCGAGCCAACAAACCAGAGACATTGGCGCCAGCCCGTTCTGCCTCCAAAACAGCTTCATAAGCCGAAGCCACAACATCTTCAGCCTGATTAATGACCGATGAAGCCATCTCTTGACCTGATGCATGAGCTGGCAAAACAAAAATAGGAGATATGAAAGTTGAAAGAACCAACGAAACAATCAAAAGCTTTAGCATAGACATTGAAATCAACTACTTTCAGTCCTTGTAAGAGGCTGATTCCATCCACTTTTTGCATCAAGAAATCTTGAGGAATGTCGCATACTAACTTGCTAGCACATTCAGTCAACTCTTCTATTCTTCTTATCCTTGTACGATTGCCCTCCTTCTAAGCATAGGAAAACAGGTTCTCCAACGTCACCCTCTCATTCTTAACATCCTTCAGCTGCGCCTCAATCTTTTCACGCCGCTTAGAATATTCACTAATTCTGTCCAAGAACCGTCTCCCTTTCAGAGTAAGCATATAACAATCTGTGCTGCTGAGACTCAGCAAGCCAGCTTCCTTGAGATCATTTAAGTATCGATTCAAAAGCTCCCAACTCAAATTTGCCATATGCATAATCCTCGTCTTTCTAGCGCCATCATTGTTATCAACCACGGAAAGTATATCTGATACAATCTCTAACTTATTTCTATACTTTCCCATTCAACCGCACTACCACTACGAATTTTGTGCTAGGAAAACCTAGTAACTAGAAACTACGTCGCGCAGATGTCGCTATCACACCTCATAGCGGAGGCCAGCCGCGATCACCTTTCTTTCGTTCCCACTCCTCTTACGCTCTGGGTTAGAGGGAAACGGTCTCCGACTCCTGCGGGACATCTATGTTTACTTATGATACTCCTGACTCTTTAACATCGTCATATCGGCTATTCAATCCCGCCTGATTGGCTACGGATGAGAACAATTCAAGTGTGGAGCCAGGATTTCTCACATTTTAGACCCTTCACTCACGACGCCAAAGCATACTCCGAATGCTTAGATGTGTCTCCCACGAACGCCCTTATCCCAGATCGCAAGGCTTCGCTTCTGCCAGGGAGACGGGGCCTCAAGTCGAACTCTTTGACAGGCCGCCTAGATGCCTGAAATCCTACGAGAATTAGACTCTCGCTGTTTGGAACCCTCTCCTCAAACCCCTCCTCCTTCCCCGACAAACAACAGTCTCCTTAGCCGACTCTGACCGCCATTCCACCGTCGAATCACGTTTCTTCACTAACTCGCATATAAAGCAATACGAAAGCAACTTCTAGTCTTCAGTTCTATAGATCTATATAAAATGTTCTAAAAAATTTTGCGAAATGTTCTACAATCATAGCTTTACACTCCACGAGGAAGTCGTGTCGCGGGTAATTTACGAGATTTTAACTTCACTCGAAAAAAGAAGACAGATTTAAGGAAGACCGTCAAGAAACGTTCATTTCTCGAATTAAAAGTAGAAATGATCGTAAGCTTCCTGTCGAAACATGACTTTACGAAGCTGGGTAAAAGGTTGAAAAAGCAAGATTACATCCCTTGATGCCGGAGGTTATTGATGAAACAAATGAGCAATTGTGGGTTTTTCTGGCTGAAAACTGTCAAGGCCCCATCAGAAGACTTTAACCAAAAGCAGCCTCAATCCTTATCGGTGTGACTCGAACGGCTTTGGAGGGGACTTCATGGAAGCGCTCATCCAGACCTGCCTGGAAGAGTCTCCGGTTGATCTTCTGCACGGAAACGTGGTCAATGTCTACACGGGCGACATCTGCGAGTCGTACGTGGCGTAAAGGGGGGTAGGGTTGCTTACGTTGGTGACCGGTCCGTACCGTCTCAGAGGCGGATCAGGCTCCGGTCAGGGTACATCCTGCCCGCGTACATCGACGACCACGTGCACGGGGAGAGCTCCCTGATGACCCCCAGCCAGTACGCCCAGACGGTGGTGTCCACCGGGACCGGCTGCCTCGTGATAGACCCGCATGAGATAGCGAACGTCAGGGGGATCGATTGCATAAGGTTCATGATAGAAGACTCGTTGAGGAGCCCCCTGAGGGTGTACGCCATGATCCCCTCCTGTGTGCCCTTGACGAGGCCCGAGACCTCCAGGGCCGCGTTAGGCCTCAGGGAGATTGAGGAACTTAGGGGGTTCAATCGGGTGACTTGGCTCGGGGGGAGGTGGTGAACTTTCCGGGAGTTGTGTCCTGCGAGAGAAAAACCTTAGAGAAGTCCGGGCTACCTCCTCTCCCAGGTCCAGTTTCTCCCTGTACGCGGCGGGTATAGTCAGCCTCCCCTTCCTGTCCAGTTTGGCCCGCTCCACGCGCCTTCGCTCCATTTCCCACACGGTGGGAAACGCTATATAAAGTTATCTTGCGGGGTGGAGGCCAGAAGTCGTTCTGCGGGTGTCGAGTTGTGCATGCAAATTGGCTATAGGTAAACGTGGCAGAAGCGAGAATACAGAAAGAATTTAAACGAGATAATTAATATCCAAACCGACGTTGAGGACGTGACCAAAGGGTTGCAGTCAACTGAACTCGCCAAGGGCGGAACAGTTGCAGAAAAATCCTTTGTAGTCCTC
>Ga0315312_1000606_pt1 | contig 38314 bp, 40 predicted proteins | sample TDP7_MG_FD_203629 | JGI IMG/M metagenome (GOLD analysis project Ga0315312, IMG submission 203629) | Freshwater sediment microbial communities from Lake Towuti, South Sulawesi, Indonesia - TDP7 | ecosystem: Environmental > Aquatic > Freshwater > Lake > Sediment | place: Indonesia: South Sulawesi... | reverse complement strand
TGTAGAGGAACATGTTCAATTGGCATATGCGCCGACCGACGAGAAGAATTGGTCGCTTGCAGCTCTTTTGTTGAGTTGGAGCGAGTATCAAGTCTTCGTAACGAAACCGATTCTTTTCGAAATAGTTGTCTCTAATAAGCATATTCTCTCAATCCAAGCTGCCTATAGTGACATCTCAATAATCGTCGACGGTGTAACATACAGGACAGATCGTGAGGGAGAGGTTCAGGTAGAAGTTGAGTCTGGTATGCATACGATCGAGGCTCAACAAATCGTTCCCCTAGATCAAGGCTCTAGGTTGGTCTTCAGAAGCTGGCAAAACGGTGTTGACTCAAATCGGATAGTCATTAACATTATTGGCGATGAAACGCTTAGCCCTTTCTATGTAGGACAACGCCTTGTAACAGTGAAGTCGTCCTATGCTGAAACGGAAGGGGCTGGATGGTATGATAAGAATACGAGAGCAAGAATCGCAATAAGGCCAGAGTCGTTAAAGAAGAACGCTGCAGGAATCTTTCGAGCAGAGTATGCCTTCGAAAGTTGGAGTGGCGACGCAACTGGCGTGGAACCGCAGATTGAGATAATAGTGGACCGCCCGAAGCTGGTAATCGCGACCTGGAGGATATGCTATGACTCTTTGATTCAGACCATCGTCGTTTTGAGCATCGACGCATCGGCGGCATCGATCGCATTCTTCGGATATAGACGTTTGAGAAGAAAACTTTGAATATGGTCTTTAGCGTCCACTCTACGCTCGTTTCTCCAGCCTCGCTGCAAGATCTCCGACTTTAGAAGAAGCGTCGTGAACGATGGGTGCCCCATGCCCCGGGAGAAGTGACTCAAAGTCCAATTCACTCAGTTTCTTGACTGAATGCCTCACCTCAGACGGATTCATTGAACTAGATTCCGCGGGTTCATGGACATTACCCCCTTCGCAGATGACTGTGTCACCTGAAAATAGAACCTTCAACTTTGGATGGTAGAGGCAGATACTTCCTGTGGTGTGCCCTGGAGTGAAAACGACTCTTAATCCCCCAGAATCAGGAACCTCCATTTCATCACTAAGTGGAAGATCAACCTTGACTGGGTGAAGCCTGAGAAACGGCTTCACTATCCTGAAAGCTACTCCCAATATGCCTCTCGGCGCAGGATGTGGCGTAACGCCGGATATGCAGCCCACGTCATTCTCGTGAGCGGCAACTGTAGCTTCCGTCCTCTCCTTAACCTCGGCGGCACTTCCGCAATGGTCCACGTGGCAGTGAGTCAGAACAATATAGGATACGTCAGAAGGCTCGTATCCAAGACTAGATAGGTATGAAAGAATCCGATTCGCGTTTCTCGGCCATCCTGTGTCTATCAGCGTGATAGAGTCTACTAATAGTAGGTAGAGATTCGCTCTGAAGTTTGAAAGAAGGTGAACTCCTCGAACTATTTCCACCGTGCCCTGTTCCCTTAAATGCTCTTTTGATGAACGTCTCTAGGAAGATGAGACAACAGTGATATATCCTTGTCTTAGTGATCTGACCAAGCGTTGAGGTCGGCCCGATCACTTGGACGCATATGAAGAAGTCGACGACTTGTCTTGACAAACCGAGACTCATGGGAGGATTTTCGAAGCGGCAATAGGCTCTCGCCGCAAGGATTACGCTACGTAAAGTGCGAAGAGAGTAGGATACAAGCTTGGTCGTCGGTTTTCCACAATCTTTATTCCAGCTATGACCAATTCAAAGCGGAAAGGAAAGCAATTGAAGGACTACGCTCTCAGTGATCTTCATGGTTCGATCTGAACATGCCCTATTGCCGACATGCTGGTTCGCTTGGTTCTGGAACTTCTCGTACCGCATGATGGTTCCAGCACTGCTGCCCGCAATTCAAGCTTCACTACTACTTTCGAACTGGCAAGCTGGAAATGTCATCGGAGCTCTTAACCTTGGGTATGCGGTCTCAGCTTACCCGTCAGGACTCTACTCAACAAGATTCGGTCCAAAAAGGATAATCTGCTTCGGAATCGCCTTGACGGCCGTATGCATGTTACTCTTAACAATCTCACAATCTTATCTAACAATGCTAGCCGTCATATTTGTCGCAGGTCTGGGTCTCGGAACGTATCTGCCGCAGGGGCTCGCGCTTCTTTCGCAAGAATACGAGAAGCGGAAAAGAGGGACAATCATGGGAGTTCATGAAACAGCCGCGCCAATAGGGCAAGCCGTCGGGCCACTCTTCGTTAGCATGATGCTTCTGCCATTTGGATGGACCGGCTGCATACAGGCGTGGTTCGCTCTTGCTGCCATCCCTGTGATCTCATTCTTGTTTGTTGTGCCTAAGTATAAAGCAAATCCAACTGCTGGTGAGAACATGCATGAGGCCCGAGAATGGCCTCTTAGACTTTACGCAACAGTAGTTCTATTGAACAGTTGCATATGGTCGGCCAACTTAGGGCTACTCTCGATGATTCCTATCTACATGGTGCAAGTATTCTTGGTGGATGCTGTCTTTGCTGCATTTCTCGTAGGCGCTACAAGGTTCTCAGGAGCATTTGGACAACTCATGGGAGGATTTCTCTCCGATACAGTCGGAAGATTCAAGGTACTGGTCGCGGTCGTTGCGGTTACAGCTGTCTCAACTGTCGGGGTGGCCTTCGCGCCTTATGGTCCCGTAATGATAGCTTCCATGGTGATTCAAGCGATGGCAACAGCAGCCTTCTTCCCTGTGATATTCGCAACTGTTTCAGATCATACGTCTTCTAGAACAAGAGCCAAAGTTCTCGGGACAATAAATGCAGCAGCAGGTTTCATCGGTGGGAGTTTATCACCCATGATCATAGGCTACTTGGCAGATGAATTCAATTTCAAGGACGCATTCTTATATCCGGTTACCTTAGGATTCTTCGCATGCTTCCTGATACTATATTTGAGAAGACAACTCTCGTAAGTAACGAGCCTATCTACATACACAAGTCGAAAAGAGATGTGCGACTGATGCTGCAGTTTCCTGGAAGACGGTGCAACGTTGTGCAATTAGGAAGAATGAGTTACGAAGATGCGTTGGAACTGCAGGAGGATATTGCAAAAGCTCGTAGAGACACTCGGATTGAAGACACATTACTACTCCTTGAACATCCTCCCGTTATCACTATCGGACGAAGTGGCGACTCCAAGAATATTCTAGCCTCAAGAGAAATTTTGGAGAGGGAGCGCATTCAGGTGTATACAGTTGACAGAGGAGGAGATGTTACTTACCACGGTCCCGGACAGTTGATTGGGTATCCAATCATTAATCTCGCCAATCATGGTAAGGACATCCACTTGTATGTATATGGAATTGAAAAGTCGATTGTAGAGTTACTCAAACGAGAGTACGCCGTAGAGTCCGACATTGTGCGAGGGTATGTCGGCGTATGGTACCGTAACGAAAAGATTGCTGCAACAGGCATAACGGTCAGATCGTGGATTACAACACATGGTTTTGCGTTGAACGTGGATCCGGATATGAATCGTTTCGCGATGATACATCCCTGTGGAATAAGGGATAAAGGAGTAACGTCGTTAAGCAAGATACTAAACAGAAAAGTAACCGTTGATGAAGTTGCGAAGAAGTACCCAAAATATTTCGGGGAAACATTCGGTTTAGACCCATATGAAATAACCTTGGAAGAATTGATGGGATGTCTTCGTTGAGTGGCAAGAAGCCTAGTTGGCTTGTCGTTAAGGCTCCGAAAGAAGAGACTTTGCAGCAGATGCGAAGTTTGCTTGACGATTTGAATCTACATGTGATCTGCGATCAAGCGCTTTGTCCGAATATCGGCAACTGTTTCGCTCACGGAACTGCTACATTTCTTATACTTGGCGACACTTGCACCAGAAACTGCTACTTCTGCGCTGTCAAGAAGGGGGAAGCTCGCCCTCCTGACCCTGAGGAAGCTGAACGTGTCGCGCAAGCTGTTAAGCGATTGAGACTCAAGCATGTAGTAGTAACGTCGGTTACTCGAGATGATCTGAAAGACTTTGGAGCTGGACAATTCGCCTCTACTGTTAGAAGAGTTAGGGCTCTGAATCCGGAAACGCGGATTGAACTTCTCGTTCCGGATTTCAAAGGTTCATCTGAAGCCTTGAAGAAGGTGGTGAAGGCCGATCCAGATATAATAGGACACAACCTTGAAACCGTACCGAGACTTTACCCTCGAGTGCGTCCAGGAGCATCCTACCAACGATCTCTCAAACTGCTGAAGATGATTAAACTACTCAACGGTGCAGTTTTGACCAAATCAGGGTTGATGTTGGGTTTGGGAGAGAAAGAGAGAGAGATATTGGGTGTTATGAAAGACTTACGTTCCGTCGATTGTAATATACTGACATTGGGGCAGTATCTACAGCCTTCACAGAGGCAACTGAAAGTCGAAGAGTACATTACGCCTGAGAAGTTCAAGGAGTATCAAGAGATCGGACTACGCCTCGGTTTTGCATATGTGGCTTCAGGACCTCTCGTCCGAAGCTCATTCAACGCAGGAGAATACTCATGGAGCCTTGTCTAGCGTGACTCTTTAATGAAAGCGATCGCTCGCTCGACGGGAACATCGTCTCCTTCAAAAGCGACAATCTTGCGAATCGTACCATCGACTGGAGCGGCAACCTCGAACACGGCTTTCTCGGTTTCAACCTCGAAAAGCGGCTCGCCTTCTTCCACGGCGTCGCCCTCTTTCTTAAGCCATTTCACTATTTTACCCTTCGTCATACTTTTCCCGAGTTTGGGCATGGTAACCTTTCTCGTAAAGTAGCCCCCATCAAATTTGGCAATATGTTCAAAGTGTAGAGTATTTTACTATTCCTGAGGGATATTCTATCCGTTATGGATTCGCATTGATCCAACATAGGCCAGATTGAAGATACGCCTCTCGGACGTCACACCTTGACTTGACAGTTTTAAATGCACCATCATGTATACTTTGAATTGGAAGTTTTGGAAATGACAGATGGTTCCTACTTAATTGGCACGGACATAGGGACCCTTGGGACGAAGACTGTTTTGGTCGATACGTCAGGAAAAATCCTCAGCTCAACATTCGAGGAGTATGATGTTCTTACCCCCAAGCCATTATGGGCTGAACAGTGGCCTGATGTCTGGTTCGATGCTGTTTGCAAAACCATAAGATCGACTATAGAACAATCGCATGTGGCTCCTAAAGAGATAGCAGGCGTTTGTATTAGCGGATTGTATGGAGGATCAGGAATTCCGTGTGACAAGGACCTTAAGCCAGTCCGACCTTGCTTGATCTGGATGGACAGAAGAGCTGGCGATGAGGTTGAATGGGTGCGCAAAAACATAGATGAGAAGAAGCTATTCAAAGTAACGGGCAATACAGTTGACCCATACTATGGTTTCACGAAGATGCTCTGGATCAGATTCAAAGAGCCAAAGGTCTGGAAGAAGCTCCATCAATTCTTGACTCCAAATGCCTACTGCATCTATAAGCTAACCGGAGAACTCTCCATAGACTACAGTTCGGCAGGAAACTATGGAGGAATCTTCGATATTCACAAGCGACGATGGTCCGACACGATGCTTGAAGAGATTGGTATACCGAGGGACTATCTTCCTGAAAGGATACTGGCTTCGAAAGATATCGTCGGCGAAGTAAATGAAGAAGGCGCGAAGCTCACGGGGTTGAATATTGGTACACCCGTCTGCGCAGGCGGTATAGATGCCCCTGTGTCGGCGTTGAGCGTAGGCGCTCTAAGAGATGGCGATTTAGCCTCGATGCTGGGAACATCCATGTGTAATGGGTTCATCCAGGACACCTTACGGCTCTCACCGAAGCTTGTGAACTACCCGCATGTGGCCTTTGACATAAAGAAGGTATACTCGTTCGCGGGGATAACTACCGCTGGTGCCTGCGTGAGGTATTTCAGAGATCAATTGGGAAAGACTGAGGTCTCCATAGCCAAAGAGAAGAATGTTAGTGCATACAAGATATTGGATGAAGAGGCTGAAAAGATTCCTATTGGCTCTGAACAATTGATATTCTTGCCGCATATGATGGTCGGTGAGAGAGCTCCTTGGTGGGATCCCTTCGTAAGAAGTTGCCTAATCGGATTGACGTTGCACCACACAACAGCTCACCTCTTTAGAGCTTTCCTTGAAGGAATCTCATACGCTTTCAGATACAGTATCGAAACCGCGTTGGAAACAGGGATTCCTCTAAGAAGAACGATCTTAGTCGATGGTGGGGCGAAGTCGAAACTGTGGCGAACAATACTGACAGATGTCACCGGCTTACCAATGATCTACATTGCAGGTGCACCTGGCGCCCCGCTTGGAGACGCACTACTGGCAGGAGTTGGAACAGGAATCCTAGAAAGTTACGCGGTTATCGACGAGTGGCTTGAGGTCACAGAGACAACAAGCCCTAACAAGAAGAATAAGCAGCTGTACGACAAGTACTATCGTGTCTTCAAGAAGGTTTACGAAGCGAACGAAGAAATCTTCAAAGCGCTTCACAAGATCACTTAGCCACCGCAAGGCATGAAACTGAATCAAACCAAACGGTTCCGCAGTTAGACCATCTTTTAGGCAACCAGTATCAAATTTTTTATTCTGAACGCGATAACATATGATCGAATAAGAATGGCAAAAGGCAAGATTCTGAAATACCCAACAGTTCCTATCGAAGTTTGGCCGGATAAGAAGATCGATGAACTTGTCGGAGAAATGAGCTTCATTGGGTTTCAGGGAAGACGGCTCTCGCAGGCTGTTGATATCTGGTCAAAGATGCTGAAGAAGAGAAATATCGTCATTTGGTTTGGTTTAGCTGGAGCGATGGTTCCGGCAGGTATGAGACGGATAGTCTCATACTTCATAAGGCGCAGAATGATTGATGCTTTGGTAACGACTGGAGCCAATCTCTATCACGATTGTTTTGAGGCATTAGGAGGAAAACACTACATCGGGTCAGACTCACTCGATGATGTGAAACTTAGAAAAAACAGAATAGACCGAATCTATGACGTTCTCGCAAACGAGAAGAGATTTTACGCAGTAGATCTTTGGATTGAGAAGGAGTTCTGTCTGAACTTAATCGACGATTTTCCATACTCGACAAGGGAGATACTCTATCTTCTCGGCAAGACACTAAGTGAAAAGCCCAAAGAGAAAGACTCGATTCTTGTGAGTGCATTCAAGGCTGGAGTGCCAATATTCTCGCCAGCTCTTTGCGACAGTTCGCTCGGGTTTTCAATAATGTTCGCAAATAGGAGAAGGGGAAGGAGGATAGTCATCAACGAGATCAAGGACATCGATGAAACCTCTCGAATAACAGAGAAGTCTAAGTTAACTGGAGTCATATTCGTTGGCGGAGGCACTCCAAAGAATTTCATTCAACAAACAGCGGTGGTAGCAAGCTATCAAACTCGACATAACAAGAGCCACAACTACGCAATACAGATAACCACGGACATACCTGTATGGGGAGGTTTAAGTGGCTGCACATTCGAAGAAGCCCAGAGCTGGGGAAAGATCAGCAGAAATGCTCCGAAGGTGACGTGCCATTCGGATGCCACAGTAGCTCTACCGATAGTGGCTCATGCGCTCAGCGAAAGATTCAGAAAACTAAGAAGAAATGTCCCCATCTTCGAATGGTCAGAAAATGACCTCAATATCAATTCTCAAAGAATGAGGTTATGAAGACCTGTCTTAGACCACGCTAGGACACACTCATATATACGGCGAAATCCTCCGTCAAGAGGTGATCATGCGAAATTCCATGTCACCGAAAGGAATCGCCCATAAGCCATTACATAACGACTTGAACCGTTATTTGAAGCAAACTTCATCCAAAAACGACAAATATCAAGAATGCTGGAGATATGCAAGCAAGATCTGAATCTGGAGAGTGAAGACAACCAATCCTCTTCGAGAGAAAAGGCGTCAAAGATGTTCGGAATTAACATTGCAAATGAAGCTCTGCGTAAAATCGTTGCATATACTCAAAGCTCCGATGAGAAGATCGGCCTACTTATCGGAACGATGGCGCAGGACGGACTATGGGTGACTGACGCTGTAGGCGGATACGGTCCTGCACATAGCACCGGCACTGTTTTGCTTCCTCAAGCTCTAGCTAGAGTTGCAGATGACATTATCAAGGGCAAGATTGGAGGTACCATTGTTGGATGGTATCACTCTCACGTCGGTCACGGAATCTTTCTGTCCAATGTTGATATCGATACGCAGCTAAAACTGCAACAATTTTCACCATACGTTGTAGCTTTGGTAATAGACCCTACAGTCAATCAGTTCGGAGTATTCATGTATGATCCCAGATTCGGTTTGGTTCAACTACCTTCAAGTCAGATAAGGGTAGTATAAGGCAGGATGTAAGGAGGGGAGATCATGAAGTTTTCTGAAGTTGAATTTCTTTCCAAACTCGTTGGGATAGACACTAACGCACAAACCAAAGTTGGGTACACTTCATGCGCAATGTTGATCGAGAGGGAAGCGAAGAAACTAGGGTTTAAGACAAGAGTTTACGATGCAGTTAATGAGACAGCGGATAAAAAACCGAGACCAAGTGTGGTTGTAGATCTTGACTTAGGAGCGAAAGACACCATTCTACTGGTAACGCACTATGATGTCGTTCCGCCAGGCGTTGGTTGGAAGCGTGATCCTTTCAAACTGACGGTTGAAAGAGGGAAGGCCTTCGGGAGAGGTGCAACTGACGATAAAGGTTCGATAGTAGCAGCCCTTGGAGCGCTCCATTACATCGGAATACAATCGAGGATCAATCTCTCTCTCGTAGCCTCACCGGATGAGGAAGTTGGAGGGGAGTTCGGCATCGGATATCTCCTTGATCACAAGTACATCGACGGGGATGGAGCGGTTATCTTAGACGCTTCTCCAGAAATGGTCAGCGTGGGAGCTTCAGGTGTCATGTGGGGAATAATAACCGTGAAGGGAAAGCAAGGACACGCAGGATACCCGCACAAGACACGCAATGCAATAGAAGCAGCACTACCGTTCTTGAACGATCTGAAAGAGTACTCGAAGATTCGGGAGAAAGTTCGATCGAGAATCCTTGCGCCGCCGGGATCCCCGCACAAGTACATCTGGGGGAGATTCTCACTTACGATATTGAAAGCTGGAGAAAAAGAGAACATAATCCCGGGACAATGCGAAGCCCGTTTTGACCTTCGCGTGTGTCCCGATGAAGACTACAGTGCCGCGAGGCAGAACCTGAAGGAGTACTTTGGCAGGCTTGTGGCCAAGCATAAGATTGACGCGAAGCTAGAGTTGCCGAAGCATAGATTCTCAAACTACTATACTGATGCTGGGCATCCCTTGGTGAGAAACTTCCAGAAAGCCGCAAGTACCGCCGCGAAAAGGAGACTGAAGATATGCGGCGAATTGGGTGGCAATGACGGACACTTCTTTGCAAGAAAAGGTATCCCCGTAATATCCTTCGGCACAAATCGTATCGAATGCAACTTCCACGGCGCGGACGAGTTCGTCTATCTTAATGATATCAAGTTGGTGGAGAAGACGTTGGTCAATCTCGCAAGAAATTGGACTTAGACAGCGAACTTGCGCTATGAACCGAACATCGATGATCAACTCTTGAGGCGCTCCATCTCGATTAGTTGGTTGGCAACCCTTTGGAAAACTTTCTCGAACATTTTTCTTAAGGACTTCTGGAGGTTCTAGTGAGTTTTATAGAGAAAGAAAACTATACAAGTTATTAGCTTAGAACAAATATTAGGTGGAATTATGGAAGAAGAGAAAAAGATTGTAGGCAAAATAACCCACTATTATCCAAAGATCAGTGTAGCAGTAGTTGAGCTACAGGCACCGATCAATATTGGCGACAAAGTTCTGATCAAAGGAAGCAGTACCAACTTCGAGCAAGTAGTAGAATCTATGCAAATAGAGCACAAAGACGTCCGGAGTGCAGAAGCTGGACAGTCGATAGGTCTCAAAGTCAAAGAAAGAGTTAGAGAGAACGACGTAGTCTACAAGTAAAGAACGCTGAAGATTTCGAGCTCAGCGAGGATACTGCTAATAGCTACTGCGTGAAGCTTGCTCTGACCGTGAGGCTTGATGCTAGGCATGCCTCTCACATAGGGTCGATATTCTGGGAAGCCTCACCCATACCATTTTGCGCAGATATAGTCGTCAAATTCCTTCCACTTTCTCCTAATAGAGATAAAGTCCTAAATATAGAGCTGAACGACACAACTACTGCCGCGAAAACCTTCATGAAAAGTTACAAAAGATGACTGAGCTGCATATCCGCCAAAATAGGTGTTTCACTCAGTTGAGCTGACTGTGATGAAAGCCAGAAGGAGAACGATAGTTATACTCGTTCAGCTCTTGCTCATTACATTGTCGATCCTTCAGCTCCAACCCAAAGAGGCATCGGCGGTCATAGGCGATCTCGCAACAGTTTCTCCGGGCAAGTTCGATTGGTATCTTGGAACAGCTGAGGATCCTACAGTACATAATGACTATCCAAATAGCACGATACTAACAAATACAGTTGGCGACTTGCTCTTCAACATAACTTTAAACGGCCCTCGAAGCTCGATCTCAATTTACATCCCTCCAGAGTTCGGAGGTCTAACTTCCGGAAACACCACAAATATCTGGACGACAGTTACCAACGACTACAAGTTCATATCCGTTTCAAAGATGCCGATTACCGGTGCCATTGGCCCGGATTGGTGGAAGATAACGATCTCGACGCCCCTCGCAAGCGCCATCCCCGTTGGTTGGCACTTGGTGAAGGTCTTCGATCTCAAAGCGCCAAGTATTGCAGGACGATACTTCTTCAAGATATTCACACGTCTTCTAGGGGCTTTTTCCGAAACGTCAATAGGTTCCACTAATTTTCCAACACTCGTCGTCAAAGACGAATTGAACCCTGCATATATCTCAGGGCGTGTCCTCTACGGCGGAAGCGAGTATTACGGCTACTATTATGGCCTTCCGGTCAATGTCCCCGGAAAAGTTGTAGCAGAAGGGGTGACGCCTCAGGGAAGAGTTGTGAAAGCTGAAGCTTACTTCAATGCCAGCGCAAACGGTTACTACACGATTTACGGCATGGCCCCTGGCACATACAATTTGACTGCATCTGCTGCAGGTTTCCCTCCGATTAAGATGCGCCGCCCTGTATCAGTACTTGCTGGACAATCGCTCGATGGAGTTGATCTTTACGTATATCCCGGCGCTGAGGTATCTGGAATAGTCTGGTCAAAGTGTCCCATACAACCGGTTCAGTGGGGATGGATTTACGACATAGCAGGAATAATGAGACCTCGCCCTATAACGATCGAGTTGCTAGACATTGATGGTAGGCTTGTCGCCTTTACCATTGGAGCGACCTCTCCTACTTCTGTGAACTACAACTTCACTTTAGGAAACGCAATAGAATATGATGGGCATATTCCTCAAGACTTTGCTGGCTATGTCTCCGGGTTTTCACCAGGCGATTATATAGTCAAGGTCTATGTGAACAACTACATTCAGCTGGATACAGCGTATATCCACGTGTTCAACGAGACCAAGTCTATATTTGTTCGGATAGACCTGCTGAAGAGCGGTTTATTCAATGTGACGGTACACTTCAAAGATTGGCCTGGGCTTCAAGAGACTCCGACCAAACTGGATCATTATCTGGTTATCGAAGCTTACGACTCATATGGTACATTGAAAGGATGGAATATCACTTGGGTTCCACAAGGTAGTACGAACAGAGTGGTGGAGATAACAGGCTTCCTTGGCTTATCTAACTTTAGAGGAATTAGAGATTATGGATTGTATCCTGCAACCTATATGATTAAGGCCTATATGAGTGGCTACACGCAACCGGAGATGCAGTATTCCACGGTAGCTTGCTGTTGCAATGTAACCAGCCTGAGCTTCGAGATTGTGAAGGGCGGAGCTATCAATGTTACACTCTACTCTGTTGATTGGCAAGATCCGCGTATCCTCAGGCTTTGGCTGTATCCTGGAAGGAACATAACGATTTACTTCATAGATCAAACTGGAAAGGACTGGGGCTCAACATACATCAGCCAGCCTTCGACCGGGACCTATGTGTCTTTCAGCTATTATGGAACAGATTACTATGCCTTGACCAAAAGCCCCTACGTCTACTACCTAGGACTGCACGACACTGCGTTGCCGACTGGAACCTATCAGATGAAAGCATATACGGCAGGATACTTGCCCAGCGAAATCACTTCAATAGAAATAGCCGTTGGAACCGTAGGGGATATAAGAATGAACCTGATTCAAGGCGCGACCATCTACATCATCATGAATTTTAAGACCGAGGGTCTACTCGCGCCGATAAGCATGTCAGAAAGAACGCCGGTAAGGATTGAGGTTTTCAATACAGTAGGCGAGCTGGCAGGAGCCTCTATAGGTTACGTGCCGCCTAACATCGTTCAGATAGCATGGCCAGCATTTGATTTCGCTAAGATATACGGCCTCGATTCGTATGCTGGCACTTACACTATCACTTGGACGAACTATTTCCATACGACCGATGGCAGGCTACAGAGAGACAGCGGGTTGCCAGCCGACACATTCTTCGTCAAGGCCTATGTGCCTGGGTATAAGCAGAACGCAGATGTAGAGGCAACAGTGTCCTTGTCCGGAGCAGCGACTGTAATTTTTGATATGGAGAGGCTGGCGCATGTACATGGAGTTGTTCGTTGGTTCAATATGTTCGGAAACCTGTCACCTCTTTCATGGGCCAGTATCAGCGCATATAATATGAGGCAAGTCACCACCAGCTCTTTGGATGGGCTGTATCACTTTTGGATTCCTGATGGTGATATTTTAGTCACCGTTGCTCTGTATGGGTACGAAACTCAGACAGTGAATATACACGTCACTCTGGGATCCGAGACTGAACTCAACTTCAACATGCTTAGCCACGGCATGCCGATCCCTGAACTCGATCCTTCTGCTACTCCACTGTTGTTTACAGTAGCGTTCGTTTCTCTAGCCTTGAGAAAGATAGTCAGATTTCGATTGGGAAATCGATTAATGTCTATAAGTGGTATAGATGTCGATCAAGCCAAAGCGAGTCTCGGCTTCTCCTAGAGCTTCCCAATGGCAAGTCCAGCATTTCTAGGCGGACATGTTACGAGAAGAGAAACTCTGGGCCTCGTACTTGTCAGTTGTGTCGAATCACGTCTTCCTCAGCGATTCAGCGATATTGTTTCTCGAAAACATCCATGGCTGCTGCGACGCCGGAACCAGGTTTTACATCAACGCCAAGTTCCGCGAGAGCCACTTCAATTGCAGCTATTGTGGGTATAACGTACATTACTGAAGCAGTTACACCCATGTGACCTATGCGAATCCCCTTCACCCCAGTTAGAGCTCCCATCTCAGCGATGAGTATGTCAAATCTCTCGTTGAGTATCCCCTTCAATTTGCCTATATCGACATCGCTGGGAACCCTCGCAGCGGTGATCGTACTGGAAGCTTCCTCTTCCTTAGGGACTATTTGGAAACCGAGGTTTCTGAGACCATCTCTTGTTGCTTTGCCAGCTATGTAGTGCCGTCTATATCTATTTTCAAGCCCCTCTTCTAGCGCTAGCTCCGTGGCACGTTTTAGCGCCAAGATGACTGAGCAGGGCATCGATGATGGGAACGGGTGGCCCCAAGAGCCCCATTCGTCTATGAATTTCTTCCAGACTTGAAGATTTAGGAATCTGGCTCTCATTGGAGTTCTTCTATGCAAAGCGACTTTCCAAGCCCTGTCGCTAATAGCAACTGGGACAACCCCGTTAACACTGCCCAAAGCTTTGCTGGCATATCCGATGCAAATATCGATATTCCAGTCATCCATCCTTACTTCAATACCGCTGAAAGACGATATCGTGTCCACAACATACAAAACATCGAATTCTCTACAAATCTCGCCGATCTCCTTTACCGGATTGAGGACCCCAGTACTTGTTTCAGAGTGGACGGCGAACACCGCTTTGATATCTCTTTCTTCACTCAACTTGTGTCGAATCTCGTCTGGACTGACTGCTTTCCCAATGTCAGCCTTGATGTCAATAGATTTTCCGCCGTGCATTTCGATAGAGTTGCGGAAGACCCCTCCAAAGAATCCATTCAACACGTTCAGGGCCTTATTCCCAGGTTCTACCAGATTTCCAACGGCTAGGTCTATGGCAGCGTTGCCTGGACCCGGGAGAAGTAGAACGGATTGGTTCGTGTTGAATATTCTCTTCAGTTTGTTGCATGTTTCAACGTGTATCTGACCCCATTCAGATCCGTAATGTGGAAGAACAGGCCTAGCCATTACAGATAGTACTTCTGGGTCCACTTCAGATGGACCAGGAATCATTAGAATCTTCCTGCTATCCATTATGTTCACCGCGTCCTCTATTCACATAGAGAATCCTTAAATGGTTTCCGCAATTTTCAGCCAAGCCAAGCCCGCTATGATGAAACCTTGGACATCGTCTGGTTTCATTGCAATCAACCAGTGCTTCATGAAGGCTGGAGCTAAAGTATTCATTGGGTATGCAGCTGATGTTTACTTAGAATGGGGGGTAGGCGATCGCGCTACTGCGAGCCTCTTCGATTTTCTTTGCAGAGGGCATGATGTTGAGACAAGCGTTCGGGAGACAAAGCAGCTACTCAATAGTAGGTGGGGCGTATCTGCTCCGTTCAATACTATATCATATGTAGGAGATGGGGCGCTCACGATTACCTCGATTACAACGACGAGCACCATCACGCACACCGCAACAACCACTAGCCAAACATCAACCGCTGGGACTTCTACATCATCGACGACCACTATCTCCACGACGACAACTGGAACGGCTTCGACCGTGATCCCTGAGTTCCCGCCATCAGCATATTCATTCATTCTGTTCGTAGCAACCGTTATGCTTCTATTTGCAAGAAGACATCTGCTCACTTGTAATGAATGATTAGATAAGATCGGTTGAACGGGGTCCGCCTTCTCGACTTGCCTATCGCTGTGGAGGTCTTCAAGGTAAAGTTGATGTTGTTCTTTAAGCAACTACATCTCGAAGGCACTGCATGTCTATGTATAACCCAAAGGTTCTGGAACACTATAGGAATCCGAGGAATATCGGCGAGATCGAGTATGCCGATGGCGTTGGAGTTTACCTGAGCGATTTCTGCGGGGATATAACGAAGTTCTGGATTAAGGTTAAGGGCGATAAGATCATTGATGTCAAATTCAAGACTCAGGGTTGCGCCGCATCAATCGCCAGTGGCAGCATATTGACAGAGTTAGTGAAAGGCAAGGCCATACAAGAGGTTTTAAGAATCACTAAGGAAGATGTCGCCGGGGCATTGGGAGGCTTACCTGAGCAGAAGATTCACTGTTCACTGTTGGCGACAGACGCTCTATGTGACGCTATTTACGACTACCTCTCAAGGAATAGACTTCTGGTTCCAAAGGAGCTTTCCCAGAAGCATGACAAGATCAATCTACAGCTACAGAAACTGAAGGAAATGGGCTATATCTTGATCTAGACTCTCTTTCGTTCCCGACTGGGTAGACTACAGCCTTTGAATACGGCAAGTTCAGCCTACGCACTATGTTCTCGAGCAGATAGAAGGAACATCTTGTACAATCTAGGAGTCGTCAAGGATCTCTATAGCGCCATGGCAAGACTTTTATCGATGAAGTATTACTTTTTTTATAAAAAGTGTTACTAATGCCTCTGCACGAAAGCAGCTCAAAGATGGTGGCGTTCGTAGCCGCGATGGCTGGTTTGGCTAACGTATTCGGCCTCGTCGCGATACCTGTAGGTCTTACCAGCATACACTTTATGCAGCTTCCGATAATACTGACGGGACTGGCGGTCGGGGCTGTGCCAGGAGCCTTAGTTGGACTCCTTGGATCGCTCGTGATGGCCTTCAGACTGCCAACCGCTAACCCATATATTGTCGTGGGAAACGCGATACTAGGACTGTTCGTCGGTTTCTTATATTCACGCATCAAGAGCTGGAAGGTTAGACCTGTGATCCCTCAGCTTGCATCTGTCATCGCTGCCTACTTGATCCAAGCGCCATATGTGTATGTTACAGACGTCTACCTTGTATCGATGCATCCTGCCGTTGTGCAGGCGATCCTTCTGAAGCTTCTAGGTGAAGACCTCGTCAGCCTCTTCATAAGTCACATCATAATGTTCCGTGTAGATATCGCTGCGAAGCTACGCTGAGATTGGGTGATAGAGTTCCAGAGGATTGAGAGTAATGTTGGATCAGAGGATCAGCAACTGGTTGAATAGAGCCGTCGACTTTCACGGACATCTGGGACCGTTCGTTACATTAGGCGTCAGGTTGGGTCTAGCAGGGCTTCGAGAGACCAGAACCCGGAGCAACAGTAATAAGCTACACGTTACTGTAACGCTGGAGAACCGTCTACCTTTCTCTTGCACTGTTGACGGCATCCAGATCGTGACAGGCTGTACCATTGGAAACAAGCGACTGAAGATAAAACACGGAAAATCTATGGCAGTAGCTTTCCAGATTCAAGGAGCTGAATCGATAAGAGTCATGGTTAACAAGGTTGCACTCGACGATCTCAAACGAAGAGTCCTGTTTCAGTGCCTTACGTCAGATGAGCTTCGTAAGGTTGCTCTTGATGTTGCCTCTATGTCGGAAAAACGTCTCTTCACGATCAGCTAGAGAAATGCGGAATCAAAGGCTAGTTTGCCATCAAGTAGCTGAGCCTGTAGAACTCGACGTTAGCAGGCACCTTTCACCGCATCTAGGACTATAGGGCGCGGTCTATCTCCTGAAGCGTTTTATTCTCTTCTTTCAACCTTGATTCTGCATTTTGTAGCGATCGCTGCGATAGCTCCCAAAGCTGCAAGCCACGGTGCTAGGATCGCACCTACGAGGCTTGCTGTTGCCGGGACTTCGAGAAGAGTTTTCCCATCCTCGTTCTCGACGATCAGCTTGGTTACGTTTCCTTCGTGGAGGATCGCTTTCGCCTTTTTTACGAGTTCATCTGATGCTACCTCGAATTCCTCAACAACAGTTCTGCCGGTATACCTTCCACAATTCGGGCAATACTTAGCATTCTCAGGTAGTGCTGATCCACATTCACTGCATGACGCCATATACAACAAACCTCAATTTTCGCAACTCTTCATGGCTTCAGCAAGATAATAAGCCTTATCTCAGCACCGTAGCTGTAGCATCTTCGACAAGGTGCTCCCCAGAATCCATCCCTGACCGAAACGTCATGGAAGCGCCACAGAGAAAGCAACCAAAAGCGATAAGATCTCTCGAATGACTGGTTCAAGTACATACCCTCAAATTTATAAGTACGAGGCGTCGTACTTTTACCGACCGTGAGGAGTCGGGATGAAGAAGAAAATTTCAGCTTCAATCGAAGACTACCTAGAGAACATCTACAAGCTTGAAGAAAAGGAGAACCTAGCGAGAACAAAAGAACTTGCCAACAGAATGCACGTAGGTCTGGGAACTATAACCAACACCGTGGAGATGCTCGAGAGACAAGGACTCGTTGTACATAGGCCGTACAAGGGGATCAAGCTGACGGGAGAGGGAAGAAGAATAGCTCTAGATGTGATAAGAAGGCATCGATTTGCTGAACGATTGTTAACCGATATTTTGGAGATGGATTGGAGTAGAGCTCATGAACCAGCTTGCAGGCTCGAACATGGCCTGACTGAAGAGGTGATCAAACCTCTTGGGAGGGTTCTAGGCCATCCTAAGACTTGTCCGCATGGAAACCCTATTCCAACAAGATGCGGAGGAATAACCGAAGAGAAGTCTGAGTCTCTAATCGATCTTGAACCGAAGGAACGTGGAACCGTAGTTAAGGTAACTGAGGAAGATCACGATCTGCTACATTATCTCCGTTCACTAGGCCTTGTAATAGGAACGTCTGTGAGAGTTGAGGAGAAGATCCCTTTCGACGGCTCAGTAGTTGTGAAGTTTAACGATGTTGAACACTCACTAAGTGAGAAGGCTGCCTCAACGATCTGGGTTAAGAAATAGTCTCAGGGATTTTCTCATGTCAATCGATCCGCGGCTACTAGAGCTTCTTGAACTGATTGGAACTTCAGAAGCTCAGAGCAAACCAGTGAGACCGGATGAATTGGCTGTTGAACTAGGATGTTCTCTCGATGATCTAGGAAAACTCCTCGAAAGCGCATTGAGAGAAGGCCTAGTTGAACACGTTGCTGATATGTGGAGACTGACGGATAAGGGGCGAGTTGAGGTTCAGAGTCATCGAGAACGCTACATTCACGAGAAGTATGGACATAAGCCGGGCTTCTTAGGACGGATAACAAGATTCATTGAGGGAAGCATTCAGGATTGGCGCGGGCACTGGCATCGTAGACATGGTCTTGATGAAAATTCGTTGAGAGGCTTCTACAGAAACATCCAGGATCTTGAAGGTCGCGTGGAAGAGACTTCCAGTCTGGTGGAACTGCACCCAGGCGAAACAGGAATCGTAGCCCTTGCGCTCGGCGGCTATGGATTGATTAGAAGGCTTGCAGACATGGGTTTAACTCCGGGAACCCAAGTCACAGTCGTTAGGAACGCTCCGTTCCGTGGACCCGTAGAAGTAGCGGTGCGAGGTGTATCCCTCGCACTCGGCTATGGTATAGCTTCAAAAGTTTTTGTCAAGCGATTTAAGGGAACGGACTGATGGAAAACAAGGGTCGCATAACTGTAGCCCTAGCTGGGAATGCCAACGTTGGAAAGTCCGTGATATTCAACCAGCTCACAGGCTTGGACCAAGTCATAGGCAATTGGCCTGGCAAAACAGTTGAGCGAGCTGAAGGTACGTTACACTATCATGGATATACCGTCAAGGTTCTCGATCTCCCCGGCATATATTCGCTGTCGGCATTCTCGATAGAGGAGATTGTGGCCCGCGATTATATCGCTGTTGAACGGCCCGACATGATAGTGAACGTCGTTGATGCCTCTGCACTGGAGCGCAACCTATACTTTACGATTCAACTGCTCGAGCTAGAAGCTCCAATGGTTATGGCTTTGAATCAAGTTGATTTCGCAGCGAAGAAGGGCATAAGAGTCGATAGTGAAAAGCTGTCGAAAGCTCTTGGAATACCTGTTGTTCCGACTGTCGCCATTACGGGAACTGGAATGAATGAACTATTGTTAACGATCGTTAAGGTTCTTGAAGGCAAGACTAAGCTGACTCCCCTTAAGATCCGATACGGTAAGGAAATCGAAGATAGACTTGAGAAGCTCGAGCTAACGATCCGACAGAAGCTACCTGACTTGTCTGCAAAGTACCCAGCAAGATGGATAGCGGCAAAGCTCCTTGAGAAAGATGAGGATGTAATAAAAAAAGTTGAAGGCTATGAGCAGGGACTCGAGATCTCAGCCCTCTCTAGCGCCATCGCAGAAGAGATTGAGCGTATACACGGTGAACCATCACCGATCGTTATAGCGTCCGAGAGATACAGCATCGCCAGTGGAATGGCAAAAGATGCAGCGCATGTCGAGGCCCCTCCAAGGCTACATCTAGAGGAGAGGCTGGACTCGATCACGGCTCATAAGGTCCTCGGCTATCCTATTCTAGCGTTAGTGATGACGGCTATGTTTGCCACTATCTTCATCGTAGGAGATATCCTTGTCAGAACTCTGGAAAACATGTTCGAAAAGATGTTGGTTCCAGCCGTACTAGACCTGCTTTCGACAGCTCTTCCACCCGCTCTCGTTGATCTGGTTTCCAAAGGTTTGCTATCAGGGATGACTGCCGGCGTGACCATAGCGTTGCCCTATATAGTCCCATTTTACATTATCCTCTCAATTCTCGAAGATAGCGGCTATCTACCTAGAGTCGCTTTTCTCTTAGACAATCCCATGCATAAAATCGGATTGCACGGCAAAGCATCCATATGTCTGCTTCTCGGCTATGGTTGCAACGTACCAGCATGCACCGGATGCAGAATAATGGAGACCCAACGTGAAAGACTCCTAGGAGGCTTTGTCACAGTTCTAATACCTTGTACTGCGAGGACCGTGGTAATCCTAGGGCTAGTCGGAAGGTATATTGGAATCCCAGCAGCGTTAGGACTTTACGCTTTCGATCTATTCCTAGTCTTCACACTTGGAAGGATTGGCTTCAAAACGCTGCCCGGTGAGCCTGTGGGGTTAATAATGGAGATGCCGCCCTACAAGATGCCCTCCATGAAAACTGTAGCTAGAAAGACTTGGGCTAGGACGAGAGATTTCGTCTATATAGCGTTTCCTCTAATCATAGCAGGTAGCGTTGTCCTAGAAGTTTTAGCGGTTACAGGCCTTATATGGTCGATAGCAGACTTGATGAATCCTTTAATCGTTGGATGGCTTGGGCTACCCTCAATTGCAGGGATACCTATAATCTTCGGGATCCTTCGGAAGGAATTGACGCTTATCTTGTTAGCAGACCTCGCTGGAACCTTAAACTTCAACCAAGTTCTGACATCAGTGCAAATGGTCGTGTTCTCTTTGGTAACGATGATCTACGTGCCTTGTATCGCGACCATCGCCGCTTTGGTACGAGAGTTCAAGTGGAAGAAAGCCTTGGCTATTTCGATCATCGACATCCTCCTTGCCCTGGTGATAGGAGGAGTGGCATTTCGGCTTCTACCCTACATTCTGGGTTGATAATAGGGATAGACGTTTAGGCGCAGACGGCGATGCGGGTATCAGACTAGTCTCTTAGCATTGGCACTGTCATGCAGTGAGGGCCTCCACCGCCTCGAATGAGCTCTGATCCTTCTATCTCAATTAGGTCTACGCCATTTTGAATCAGGAGGCTTTTCACTCTATCAATCCCAGCGTACCCGACTGCTTTTCTAGGTCCTATTGCAACTAGGTTTGCAGCTCTCATGTGACGTTCATAGTCTGTAACCTCGATAAACCGAAAACCTTCGCTGGTCAAATAGTCGATTAGGTCTATGCGCCTCTTCCTTCCGTTAGATTTGATCAAGGTTGATCTTCCGGTCAAAGATTGCTTGTGTATGATGCAGAGATCTCTGTCGAGGAACATCAAGAGGCCGTCTAGATGAACAGCCCACTGAGGTAGAGGGACAGCTATCACTATGTCCAAATCGTTTTCCTTCAAATGCCCTAGTAACTGCTTTACTGCTGTATTGTTTGTTCGATCTCCTATACCGACAAGAAGGGTTTTATCTGACATGTACACGAGGTCCCCGCCCTCCATCGTCCCCGGTGAAGATACCTCCATTAGCTCAGGAACTCCCAACTTGTCGAGAGCGAGTTTAGCTATTTCAGGTTCCTTCGCTCTAACTTTGCTCTTCATTCGCATAACAATTGATCCTGCTCGCGTAACCGACACTATGTCGCGGGTATAGACTAGATTAGGACACTGGCCAATCAATGATCTCGTCTTTTTGTCGTCTTTCAGAATATCGCCCAGAAGCATGACTTCTACGCCTTCTTTTTTCAAAACGTTAACGAAATCTTCGTGGTCACGACGGAATTTATCGCGAAAGACTACATCTCTGTAAAGATACTTCTTGAAGCTTTTGGAGTCGATAAGATCTAGTTCGCTTCCAGGAGAATGCATCAAGACTTTCTGAAGTCGACCGTATTCGCAGTGAGCTCCCCACATGAAGTGCACCCATCGATTGCAAAGCTGGAAGTGGTAGATGTAATTTGCGTAGTGCTCCTCGTTAGTAAGAAAGCTTCAGAAAATAGACACTGAACTGAAAGAAAGACAGTTCAGAGATGCTCGGTGAAGCCACTCTATTCAGAGGGAGCTTTCTCTTTCGCCTGCGTAGCTGCGGCTTCCAACTCCCTAATCCTGTTCCTAGCAATGTCTAGCTCTCTATTTAGTTCAGATAATTTCGCTTCCAAGTCTTCAAGCTTCTTCCTCATATCTTTCAGTTCATTCTCGCTTTCAACGAGTTTTCCCCGCAGTTCTTCTATCTTCTTGTCAGCTTCTTGCTTTGGCACAGATTCAGCCAGCTTCGATTCTAGTCCATCAATCTTGGAGCGAAGTTCCTCCTCGACTTTCCGAGCTTTCTCTATCTCAGCTTCAACCTGACTTCTCGGAATAGATTGCTCCAGCTTTAGCCTCAACTGCTTCACTTCTTCCTCCGCTCGGTCAAGCTTAGCCTCGAGTTGACTGATCTTGTCTTCTGAGTCTGCCTTCAAGGCATCAACCTCCGATTTCGGCACGTACTCCTTCAACTTGGCATCCAACTCCGCAACCTTGCTCTCCAAAGCCGCCGCCTCTTCCCTTGGAACTGAACGAGACAACTTCCCTTTTAGATCAGCTATCTCATTCAGTCGGCTTTCAAATTCCATTTTTGGAACAGAATTCGCTAATGTTTCTTCGAGCTTCTTGATCTCAGCCTGCAGTTTTCTGGTGACCTCTTTCAGATGAGCCTCCGCCTCTTTCTTGAGGACTGATACGTCTAGCCTTAACTCAAGCTCCTTTACCTTGGCTTGAAGAACCTCAGCGTCGACCTTCGGTACAGATTGCTCAAGTTTCGCTTCAAGTTCACCGATCTTGGCTTCCAGATTTCTTCTAATAGCATCCAACTCTGTTTTTGGCAGAGATTCGCTCAACTTCAACTTTAAGTTTCTAATTCTCGTTTTCAGCCTCTTTAACTCAGGCGTCTCCTTCTTCAGCTTCACGCCTTTCCTAATCTTCTTGGGCAAGAGCAAATTCCTCATGGAAAACCTATTTCGCAAACTTATAAGTGTAGGGCTTGACCGTTCAAAAGCTGGTTATAATGGCTTTCGTCGCTGGCGAGTTTAGGAGGAGCAATATAATATTCAATCATGAAAATTTCTCATTAAACTTAGAGAGCTGAACAAGATGTACTGCTCTATCTTCGCACAGAAGCAAATACTAGCTTCACGCCAGCTCATATCCTGAAATAGTAAGCCAAAATGAATCCTATGAGGGCTATAAGTGTCAGCGGAAGCCAAAAGAATCTGAGCCCTTGATCTATCCTAGCTCTCGGATTGATTGAACGAACGACAGAGAAAAAGACTAGAACTACTAGGAGCTTCAGAGTTGCCATGATCGAAGTGAGAATGAGGGCTGTGCCATTTGTCAAGTCAATAATCAGTCCACCTAGGAAGATCGTTGATAGAAACCAAGACATGATGAACATTCCCATTGACTGGGAAAGCTTGAAAAGCATTAAGGCGACGCCCGAGTACTCAGTGTAGGGGCCTGCAACTATCTCCGTTCTTGCGTCAGGTATATCGAATGGTGCGAGCGTCAGCTTGGCTTGAGTCGAGAAGAAGGCCGTTATGAAAGCTAGGGAACCTGAGATCTTAAAACAAAAAGGACCGTTTGACAATTGCCAAGAAACTATATCCTCTACTCTGAGTGAGAACGGTTGAATGCTGAACACGATTGTGAAAATTGACACTAGCAGAGGCAGTTCATATGAGAAGAGCTGGACGACCTCTCTTTGAGCCCCAATTGAAGCATAGGGGTTAGCGGATGACCATCCAGCTATCATAGCTGCGAACGCGGGTAGAGTGAGAAGGTAAAGTAGTACGATTACGTCCCCTAGAAAGTTCAACGGCGCAGGCGTATAAATTATTGGCAACATCAGAGGAACGATCATCATTGCTGAGAATGAGATGATTGGTGCAAGTATGAACCAGAACCTATGAGCCTGACTTGGAATTATCATCTCTTTGGCGAACAGTTTGATCATATCGGCCCAAGGTTGATACAAAGGCGGGCCCATTCGGTATTGAAGTTTCGCAACCAGTTTCCGATCGATCCAGCTGAAGAACAACCCCATATTTGAGGAGAAAGCCAAACCGGGAAAGACGAGAAGGTAGAACAGTATCTCGAATATATTCATTTGCTACCTCCTTTGCACGACTCCTTCGGGATATCTATTCCATCGCATTTGACGTAGTGAACGCCTTCTCGTCTAAGAGTACTACTCAACTTTGCGCCAACGATCTATCGTTAAATCTTGGGCAGATATCATATCGATGTACCTCCTATAACGTTTTAGATGAAGATTCAGCGTGGCCTGATGAAGATTGGCCTTAACTCTGCTATGTCTTCTTAATGCGTTCGACCACGTACTTTCATACGAAGACCTAAATAGGTAGTAAAAAACACAATTCTCTCGACAGTGTCTGAGAGACAATGACAGAGAACGAAAGTCATAGAGACAAACCTTTTCTGGGAGGAGAACTTGCCGATGAGAAGATATCTGCAACAGTGAAACGTGGGAACATAGTTTTGTACGGAGTCATCTTTGTAGCTGGTTACATTCTATCTCATCTGTACATCCTCTACACCCATGAAGTCGATCTGGCCGCTGAACTGTTTATGCTCATAGTTTGGGTGATCTTATTCGTACCATTCTATAAGATGTGGAGAAGAAGGCGCTAGCCATTCACATATCCCATTAACTGAACCTATTGCCGGTGAATGGCTCAATAGTATACTGCTTACCGACTGTTAGCAAACGCTCGGCAATGGCCCTCTTTCGGTTTACCCCACCTTGATTTCTACGCCCACTGTTCTCTTGATCAGTTCTGCAAGAGCGTCTGCTTTGGGTTTCTCTCCTCTCTTTCCGGGAATGGAAACTACTAGAGGGTATTCTTTTTCGCGTTTCATTCTGGCCAGCCAGGATTGGATCCAGTCGAAGACCTGCTCAGTAACCATTATTAGGGATATTTCTTGGTTTGCGAATAGCGATTCGATGCGTTTCTCTGCTTCTGCTCTGTCGTTCACGAAGTAGCTGTTCTTTATCCCTGAGAGTTTGAAGTAGACTGCTGTTTCTTTGTCCGCTAGGACAGCGATCCTTGCCATTCCATATCAGCTGTTAATCAGTCTTCGTGAAGAGAAGAGCTGCGATCTTCGGTTCGAGATCCTTTCTTCTACTCTCGATTAGGGCTTCTAGAGTGTTGTCAACAGCGACTTTTCCGTCCTTTGATTTTACCAATGCGCCCCCAATCGTGTTTGCCGGTTCGGTGGCTTTACTCAGTATTGTCCTAACTCCCGTAGCTTTCTTTACATTGTCCGACATCTGGTCGAGAGCTAGGTCTCTTTGATAGTCATAACTGTTTAGATAGACTTGCAGCTCCCCTCCCCCTGCAGCGATCGCGCCTTCCTCGATAAGTGACTTGAGAATTTTATCATAATCATCAGTACGAGTGAATCCTCTGAGTTTTTTCTTCACTTCGTCGAAGACTCTCTGAATGATCTTCTCTTTTTCAGAAAGGATCATCCAGTTCATTCTGATTCTTGAGTTGGCTATCGAGCTTTCAATTATGCTCCTCGCTTGATCATCAGCAGTTTTAATCAGGCTTTCGGATTCTCCCTCGGCCTTCTTTCTAGCTTCCTCACGCTTCTCGTCCAATACTCCTTGAGCAGTTTTTCTTGATCGCTCTATAGTTTCGTCTGCTTCTTTCTTCGCGTCGTCCAGTATCTTCTCGATCAAGGCTTCTCGACGTGACTCTGACAAGAGCTGTTCATCTCCTAAACGCGCTTATGTCCTTGAAGACTTCTTCAGCGGCTTTATCGATATTCTTTTCAGCCGTCTCCCTGAGCTTCTTGACTTCAACTTTTGCTTGAGCGATTATCTTCTGAGCTTCAGTTTCTGCGTCAGCTTTTGCCTTCTTGACAATTTCATCAGCTTTCTCTCTGGCTCGTTTCTTTATTTCTGCGTAGGTTTCATCGTAAACTCTCATAGCTTCGATGCTTGCTTCTCGCTCTATCTTCTTGGCTTGCTTCAGTGCTTCTGCTAGATTTTCCTCTGCTTTCTTTTCCGCATCTCTTATCTCTGCGAGGACTTTGTCGACCATTACTGATACCTCGCGCTGAAGAGTTGGGGGTCTTCTCTATGTAGATAGAGTATTAAGGTTAAGCTTTTCTCCTAAAACTGCTTGAGAACGTCTGGCATCTCCATGATTCTTCCGCAGAAGTGGCAGCGTATCTTGAGCGGATCTACTTCTTCTGTGTGGAACATGGAGTCGACGGGCTCCTTGGCGTTTGAGATGCATGAAGGGTTGTCGCATCTCACTATTCCTTTTATAACCATTGGAAGCTTGACTTTCTTCTTCTCGACAACATCGTAGTCACGGATTATGTTTATTGTAGCTTTAGGTGCGATCAGTGCTATCTTGTCGACCTCGTCGGGTCTCAGCTCCCTGCTCTCGATCTTGACTATGTCCTTCCTCCCGAACTTCTCGCTTGGAACGTTCATTACAACGCTCACGACATGGTCTCCTCTCCCTGATATGTTAAGGATTCTCAGAACGTTCAGTGCGTTTCCACCACTAATGTGGTCTATGACTGTTCCGCTAGAGATCTTCTTGACGTAGAGCTCCGTTTTGCTCGGCAAGTCTTAGCCCTGAGAGTTAAATCTCGTTAAAAGAATTATTTAGTACTTCTTTTGTTTCGTTAAATGTGAGGAAAGAGGCTGTAAACCTTCTCAGGCGGCAGAGCGGGATAGACATCTACTTTCTTATGAAAATGGAGAGCCGGCATGACGTATTTGTAGACATCCTCTGAGGTGTCAGCTTCAACTATCTCGACGAATAATCCTCCCGGAGTCCCGTACTCGACTATGTGCTTCACTCCCTTTGGGCGTGGAAACTTGCCCTCCTTGAAGAGCTTCAGGCCTTCCATTAGCTTCTCGGGGTTTGCCTCCCAAATTATCATGAACAGCATCTTTTCTACTCAACCTCCTCAAGCATCTATTTGAATGCTAACTGTTTAATAAGCCAGAAACATCGTCAGCGTATTGTTTAACATCTATTCGATTTGCTCTCAATCTACTTGAGCTAGGAGATAGAGTCCTTCTTCTCTCGATTTCGTAAAACAGTTTCCTTTCTGAGTTTATTCGGGTCGCAGATATGATCGAGCAGGTTCTGTCTCTTATACGCTATCTTCAGAAGCAAATCGTCGGTGTCGACTGCGGGGTTCGATCTACGGTATTTCATAGCTATCTCTTCGAGTGTCTTGAGTTCTCTTATGCTTGAGCATGCTTCTACTCGCGACTTGAGCCTCTCCAATTCTGGCGCTGGGTCTTCCTCGGACATGCATGATCCTTCTTTCAAGCTCTAAAGTTACGCAGTCTCTCAGAAAAAGTTCTCGCTAGCCGAAAGCGACAATAAATAAGATAGATTCTGAATATGAGTAGAATAGAAGCGGTGTGAAGTACTTGAGTTTCAAAGGCAGAGATATTATCTCGATTAGAGACTTCTCTCGCGATGAGATTGATCATGTCTTGGACACTACTGAGCTCATGGAGCCTCTTGCGAAGAGGGGCTCAGATATGCTTCGAGGGAAGATTCTGGCTACTCTATTCTTTGAGCCCAGTACAAGAACGAAGTTGAGTTTTGAAACTGCTATGTACAGACTTGGTGGAAATGTTATTGGGTTCGCTGAACCCAGGGTTGCTTCCGTCGAGAAGGGTGAGAACCTAGCTGATACTGTGAGAGTTGTGGAGAATTATGCTGACCTGCTTGTAGTTAGGCATCCTTTGGAGGGCGCTGCTAGGCTCGCCGCGGAATTTGTGAATATCCCAGTTATCAATGCTGGCTCAGGAGCTGAAGAGCACCCGACCCAAGCTCTCCTCGACCTCTACACTATCAGGCGTGAGATCGGTTCTATCGACGGGTTGAATGTAGGTTTGGTTGGAGACTTGCGTTATGGGCGGACGGTACACTCCTTGGCTTACGCGCTCTCGCAGTACAAGGTGAAGTTGTATCTGATTTCTCCTGAGCTTTTGAAGATGCGCCGTGAAGTCTTGGAGGAGACTAGGAAGAGAATCCAGGTTGAGGAGAAGAGTGACTGGAAAGATGTTCTCTCTGAACTCGATGTTATCTATATGACTAGGATCCAGAAGGAGAGGTTTGCAGATCTAGCTGAATACGAGAAGGTGAAGGGCTATTATAGGTTGACTTCTCAGGAGATGTTGAAGGCTAAGAAGAAGGCTGTCTTAATGCATCCTCTCCCGCGCGTCGATGAGATTGCTTTCGAAGTGGATTACTCTCCTCAAGCGAAGTACTTCAAGCAGGTCTGGTATGGACTTCTCACGAGGATGGCTTTGATAGGATTGGCCTTGGGCGCGGTAAAGTAGAGCTTTGCCGATATCATGCTTTATGTGGAGTTGTTACCAAAGGTAACATTTATAAGAAAGAAGGTTACCATAGGTAACACAAGTGTTCCATATGTTCCTCGAACTGCACATAAGCGCCAAGGGGAAAAGAGTCCTCCCTCTCCACGTAGTTGACTATGCTGCGTTCAAGGACAAGTTCGGGGTAAGGGAAGATGAGTCGGAACTGCATTCCTTAGAGAAGTTCCATGCAGCAAGGTCGCTCGTCGAGGAAGGCTACGATGAAACATATATTGATGCCACCCTCCGCGCTGTTCCTATCCAAAGGCCGCGAGGCTCAATTTTCGCTGATGTCTGCGGAAAGAGAGCCGGTGAATTCACAATAGTTTTCTGCGAGACTGTTCCTCCCAGTGAGCAAACTTACGCTGGCTTAGAGGTCGTAGAGAAAGCTGACAATGCTAGGGCTGTGTTGCTATATCCCTTCGCCGTAAACGCGGAAGCGGTGGCGAAGAGGTTTCCGGAGGCAGTGGAATCGGGGAGGATAAGTATTACGAGAGTTGGTTGGCTGAATCACGGGCTTGAAAGCGCGTTCAGAGAAGCTTTGGATCTACTGGATCTACTGTCGAATGAGACGAGGGTAAGAATGCTTATGCCCCTGCTTGAGAGCCGGCGTGAAAAGAGGCAGTACAGAGCAGAGATAAACCCGAAACTTGTCTACGAAAACCTTCGGGCCTTCCTTGAACGTGAAATCATAGATGAAATCTCAGACGGCCAATATGAACTCACCAATTTCGGGAAGCATGTTCTATGCGAGTACCTAGCCTTCATTGAACGGCTTAGAAAGATTCGTAGAAGGATGGAGGAATGAAGAAGACGGCTAGGGTGCAGATCGAGGAACAAGGGAGAAAAGGAGGTTAAGAAATGTCCATAAGAAAGAGAGACGAAGGAGACGAATGGTTCGACGGATTTCGAAACTTCAGACGGTTCTTTAGAGAGTATGATAGGCTCTTCGAAAAGATGTTTGAAGACTTCGAAGATTCATTGCCAGTCTCAAGGCCTCAAGAGCTGATGAGCTTAGAGAAGCCCATTGAGAAAGAGATCAAGAAAGGCAATATGAAAGGCTTCTTCAGAGTCCAACCGATTAGAGGACGAGGAGTGACCGGCTATGTTGCCTACGGAGAACTCAGCAGTATTCAGACGCCAACTCGAATGCCTACGAGAGCGGAGAATCTTCAGATAGTCAAAGAAGATGAGCCCTTGGTAGATGTCTTGGAAGAAGAGGATGCGATAAAAGTTGTCGCTGAAATCCACGGAGTCTCTGTCAATGACATAGCATTGAATATGCGTGACAACCACTTGGAGATAAAGGCCGGAGAGAAATTCAGCAAAAAGATTGAGATACCAAAGAAAGTGGACTTCGCGCGGGCATCTATCAGCTATAAGAACGGCATACTCCAATTGAGACTACCGAAAACCTCGTAGATCGGCGTGACACCTCATGAACTATAGCGAAGAACTGGACCGCTGCGAGAACTTTGGAGACGTATTCGAACTGGTCAAGAGATCGGTGAAAGAGAGCCTAGGCCAATGGCGTGCAGGCTTGATGCTCTACCTAGCCGATCTACCCATGTACATCGGCGCGTTTCACGGCGTAGGCTCAAACGCAATCGTGATGAATCGTAGACTCCTAGATCTAACTGTCAAGTCCAGCAGATCTAGGAGAGAAATAAACTCCTATGTCTATTACATACTCCTCCACGAGTACCTTCATTCTCTAGGCTACATCGACGAGGGCCAGGTCAGAAGATTAGTTTATGCAGTAGCGGAGAGGGTCTTCGGAGAGGAACACCCCACAACGCAGATGGCACTCACTGGGCCTGCAGCTATCCTATCGCGAATTCGTCAACCCGTGGAAGAATCTTCTGGAAGCGATATGGAGATCGTAAGAGACTTCGATAGATCGAGTCAGACGTATTTCAGTTGAACCATCCCTAATATTTTAGGAGAGAGAATAGCAAACTCTTTTGTCTAGAGCGCGGCGTTTTGCGTCGTTCCAGAGCGTTAAAGGCATGAATACAGCTGAAGAACGCCCGAAGTACATTAAAGTGCTTGAGCCGCATACTGAGCACTTCGGAAGAATACCTACGAACGATTCATCGCACTTTCTGCAATAGGAGTAATTATTCGTGTAGGTAAAGAATTGAAGCCCCTTCTCACATATGTTTCCAGTCAGCTTGACTAGCGCTTCAGCGCTATGTTCAAGTGGCGTTAGACAGATCGGTGCCAAATGGCCTCCTGTCAGAACTTCTTGGAACTTGCTTTCGAGCTCGACTCTTTCATCGATTGAGACTTTAGAGGATAGAGGGAAAGTAGGCATATCGTTATAGTATGGATGACCTCTAGTACCTTCGACTACGGCTGTTGTGAGCCCGTATTTCTCTATGTCAAGTTCAGCTAACCTCCCAGCGGCTTCATCTTGGGGTCTTTGAGCGACCGCGAACCTCGTACCAAGCTCCTTCGAAATGGATCTTGCATATTGAGATATTTCTTGGATAACATCTAGAGCGAACTTCATCGAGCTCTCGTTTCTATAGAAGCTTGAACCCGTATGCGCAAACGTTGCTTCATTCAGCCCGATGAAGCTTATCGTGTATGCAGCATTCTTGTCGTAGAAGTATGGTGAACCCCTTGCGGAGCCGCAGAGAAATGGCAGAAGCATCTGCTGGAACCTTTCATTCATCGACTTCTGTTTCGCTTTAAAAGCTTCCACAACCATCTCCAAGGCCTTCTCTACAGCCTTGAAGAATCTATCATCATTCTTACGCGCGTCATAGGCTATCCTAGGAAGATTCAGGAAGATTGTGTCCATGTTTCCGGTTCTCATACAATCTGTCTCCCAGTAGCCTGTCCAGTCGTCATTCAATCTCAGACCGGTCGCTGTATAGTTGGCTCTACTGTTGTCTGGCTGAGAGAGAAAGTACGGGAGAGAATGCTTCGCAGCCAACTCATGTACCTTCAATAAGTCAGCGGCCGCTGTCTTACCCTTGAGGGCTTTCCGCCTAAGCTTGAAGATTAAACGTGGGCTGAATAGAGGCTTCGCCGAGGAAGCCTCAAGCGCAGATTCCACCATCAACCTCGTAATTAAGCCGGCTTCATCTGCATAGTCACCATAGATTCCTGCGATTTGACCTCCAAGCCCTATCGCCTCAATATCATATAGGAAGTCTGGGACAGCGAACTCAAGTCCGAGCGATAGCCCTGGAGTAGCTCTGTTCGAGAATAAGTCTTGACGCATACTGGTCAAGAACTGGTAGAGGGCTTCTCTCAAACGCGGTTCAGGCAAGCCTTTCGCGAAAGGTGCTAGGAAGACATTGAACATGTCAAATGACTGCTCACCTGAAACCTCGGTCTTAGTGAACTCGAAAACTTTCTGAGCAATTGACAAGGCAGCTTCGAATGATCTTGGAGGCTTTACTGCTGGCAGACCGTTCTTCAGGAAGTATCGAAGGTCATGCTGAATCTCATTCGGTTTCAATACCCAGTGAGCAAGATTGTCCACATGTATTTGGCCTGAGAGATGTGCGTCAGCTATATTTCGAGGCAGACACTCTAAGAGTACATATTCCGCCATAACCGACGCTGAGGTTATGTCTCTAACGGCTTCAGCGTCAAGCATCTGTTCGCTTACCGTCTTGAAGAGCTGAGCTACATCGTGAACTGGCATTCCAAGCCTCGTCAACTTATGTCTGTACTCTTCAAGCCGCCTTTCAATCAGGATTGAATTGACGAATTCCCGGATGAGCGGAGCTGTCAAGTATGTTGTTCTAAGACGGATTAGACGGTCTTCAGCCTCAGCCGCTATTTCTTGCGCGAGTTCGTATGGAACTCCTGCTTCACTCGTAAGCGATTTCGCTATCTTGTCTCTAGCGAACTCTTCTATTGCAAGTCGTGATGTCCTGACGAAGAGCTTCCCTCGCTTGACAGCACTATATTCTTCTATATCTCTCGTGAAGTTGACGACCATCTCGCCGAGCTCTGTTATCCCATACTTTTTCGATTCTTTATTCAGAGTGATTAGGCCAGCTTGCATCAAGTTCTTTAAGTGGTAGACGAATTTTCCTGCATCCCTTATCGGGTCGAGCTTCAGGGAGAACATTATCTCTGTATAAGGTAGAGGGCCCTTTGTGACGACGAGTTTTAAGATTTCCACTCGCACCGGAGCTGACGCGGCATCGAAGATGTTCGCTCCAATTTTCTCGAGTGAATGTGACAATTTTTAGGAACCTCGTTCCATTTGTAGATAATTAGATGCTTCTACAGTTTAAAAAACTAGAGCAACACTCGACTCGATGGAACTTGTCTTAAAAAGGCGCAAGCATCACTCCCGAAGCCTGAAATACACAGCAGGTTTATGAATCGGTCCAAGAGCAAGGGTACCGTCAAATCTCGGTCGACGCGATCCCGATCAGAGTAGAAAACCTTGCTGAAGGAAATCTTTCGCTCGCTAAGGAATGCAAAGAGAATTGCTGCGAAGAACAAAGTCGTAACTATCGTTGCGTTTGTTGCGTTCTCAATAGCTTCATTTCTCTTTCCGATCGTAATCATATGGTTCCAGACAGGTACCTCGCCGAGCTCCGGCGAAATGGGACCGTTAATACTGGGCAAGATCGTATCTTCAAATCGGACATGGTACTTGAAAGCCAACTTGCTTCTAGATCATGTTCTCTTGACAATTGAAGGGAGAAGTTATGGCTATATCATATGGGTCTACATATTTCGCCTGAAGGATCTTCTCGCTCAATTAATTTGGGGTCTTCTGATAGGCGTGTATGCGTCATTGTTAGCTGCTTCTTTCAAAGAGAGAAGAGGTTCTCCATGCTCTATCGGTTTGACGAAGAGGTTAGGAAAGCAGGAGGCGTCAGGCTTTGCGGTGACTCTTGGGACTGCGGTGACAACAATCTTATGGTCTGGAGTTTGGATAGGCTGCCCAGAATGCGGCGGAGCAGTAGTTACAGTTGGTCTAGTTCTATTAGGATTCAGTGTCGGGCTGATGGTCTTCCCGTTTCTTTATGCGCTCGGCCTCTTTCTGACATTTGTCGGCATTCTATACATGGGTAGGAAGATTTCTTAGAGCACATATTACCGAAGTAAGCGTGCATTGTACCAACGCATCTTCATGTTCTCATTCGGTTCAATACGAATGCGACGATCAATCCAACCGCTGAGATAAGCAGGAGCAGTGGCAGAATTACTGAAATTGTTAGTAGAGAGGCTAGATATCCGGTAACGTAAGATACCACGGTGCCTCCGACGACTCCAGCATTCAGAGTTAAAGCGTAAGAAACTCCTCTTCTCCGATCCGAGATAAGCCGGCCGATCATACTTAATTGGAATGTAAAGCAAACGTAGACCGAGGTTCCGCTCAATATCAAGAGTATGTAGAGAACCAGAGACGCGTGCCAATTCATATGAGGTTCAAGAAGATTGCAGACAAGGAAGAGGACCGTCATAAGGCTGAAAAATCCTATCAATGATTGTGATTCCCCTCCAAACCGTTTGGCTATACGGCCAGCAGATGCTACCACTGGAATCCCAGCTGCAAACCATAATGCCATTATGACTGTTGCCGCCGAGAGCCTCATTCCTTGAGCAATCGTCAGATAAAGCGGCATGTAGGACATGAAAAGGATATACACCCCGTACGCAAGTGCCATGCTTGCAGCTATCAGGACGTACAATCTCATCTCAGGCGGTTTAGTTGGTATCTCCACTAGAGGATTAACGTCATCGTTTCCGAAACTCAACCCGCTACCCTTGAACAAAATCAGGAAGAACAAGAGCCCAATCAACCCCACCGACGCCCAAAGATAGAACGGGGCTCCCCAACCGTAGGCTTCAGCTACGACCCCTGTAAAAAGAGGTGCAATGACCATCGCGATCTGTTCTCCTACCCCTTGCACGCCGAAAGCCCTCGTTCTGCACTTCGCGTAGGTTCTACTGATCGATGCAAAACTTACTGGGTGATATACCGAAGTGAACGCGCACATAAGTGAATACGCCATCAGAATCTGCTGGAATAATGAGGCAAAAGGAAGCAGAACAGAGGAGAATGCGACGCCTATCAAACCGATGAAGATGATTGGGTTAGCAAATCCGCGGTCTGAGATGTGCCCAAAGATTAACTGCATGATTAAGTAAGTGATAGAACCTAGGCTGAGGACTATGCCCACCTGATAGAAAGTCAAGCCTAGAGCCATAGTGATAGCTGGAAGCGTGGCTGTGAAGACTACGCTTGCGCCATCGTTTACAAAATGATAGATGGCTAAAGCCCAGAGTCTTCGCATACCCATACCTTCTATCTTCTCGTCAAGCAATGGAAGAGCCTCGCTTCTTTCCGCTCAAACTTTCTGCAAGTACTCTGAATACCTTGTTTTGAAGTTTTCCCTGAATGGTCGCAACAATTGAAAGTCGTCAACTCTTGTACGCGGTTTCTTATAGAACATCAGATCTTCACTTAAAGGGAATTGAATTTGACTCGTGTATGTGTCATTTCTGAGAAACGAGTCGAGAAGCTATTCAGTATGAAGGATGCGATTAAGGCTGTTGAGAGATGCTTTGCTGCCTATAGCGACGGAAAAAGTGGAATGCCTCCTATAGTAACCTCCTATGTTAAGAAGTACGGTGGAGTTTTGGAGATAAAATCAGGCTATCTAGAGACTGACTGCATAGGTGCGAAAGTCATCTGCTATTTCGAGGAGAATCCGTCGAAATATGGTCTGCCTGCTCTCGCTGGTGTTGTGGTCTTGAACGACCTGAAGACAGGGATCCCCATCGCTATAGTCAATGCGGCGCCTATCACAGCCTTGAGGACCGGGGCAGCTGGGACTGTGGCCGCAAAATACTTGGCAAGAAGAGACTCGCGTAGTGTCGGAATAATCGGCACTGGCGTTCAGGGAAGATATCAATTGATGGGCCTAAATGAATTGTTTAGCATAGACGAAGTTAGGGCGTATGATAGAATCAAGGATTCGAGTATGAGATACGCGTCCGAAATGAGTAGCAAATTAGGACTGGATGTGAAGGCTGTTGAAGCACCGAAAGACGCTGTAGAAAATGCAGACATCTTAGTTACAGCGACTCCCTCAAGGGAGCCCATAGTCAATAGTAAGTGGGTGAGAGGTGGAACGCACATAAATGCAATCGGGGCCGACGAACCTGGCAAGCAGGAGCTGGATCCACAGATTTTGAAAAAAGCGAAGGTTGTGGTGGATTGCCTAGCAGAATGTAAAGTTAGAGGCGAAATCAATTTGGCTATATCTGAAGGAATCATCAATCTCTCCAATATTCATGCGGAGCTTGGCGATGTAGTGGCTGGGAAGAAGAAAGGCAGAGAAAGCGCTGGCGAAATAACGATCTTCGACGCGACTGGAATGGCCATTCAAGATATAGCGACATCATTCGAGATCTACAATATAGCCAAAGAGAAAGGGATTGGAACCACTATAGCTATCTAGCAACGGGTTTCCTAGGTTTGTTCGGTCAATTGCATGTATGTGAAGACGAATATGACTTTATTCCGTGATGCCCGCGTATTTGCAAACAATTTCGGTTGCCCGAACCACTGCTCTTACAGCTAGTCTCGCGTTCTCTTCGATCAACTGCCCTTCCTCATCTGTAGTTCCTTGCCAAGGTCCGAACCAGATGTTAGCGTCGTATATTACAGGCGGGTAAACCCCCATCTCGTATATTGTGGCACATAGGAGTGAATCGGCGAACAAGTCTTCTGCGCTAAAAATTGGTATCCCGAATTCGCCATCTTTCCAGGTTCGCTCGTAGTTGGCCTCAACCGCTCCCATATTGTATGACTTGCTTATGATCAATCCCTCTCTAACCCATGAAGGGGCGATGCTTGAGAATTCCTCTTTGACAATGCCGTATAGGTCGTCTATAGGCTTCTTTATCTTCTCTGGAGAGTTTCTGAGGACCTTCAAAACTTCGATCTGGCTGATAACCGCGTCTCTTCCCGGATCACATGCCGAATGGAGAGCTTTGCCATGCGATGATACAGTTCCTCCTCTTTCACCGCCCAAGCCTAACGCCTTTCTTACTGTGACCAGTACGTCTTCTTTACCGATTATCAAACCGCTTGTCATAGCGCGACATGACTTATCCATACTCCATAACATAGCAGAGGCTCCGATCCTGCGTAGATCTGTTCCAATGAATGGGATGCCCATAGCGCAATCAACGATGTAAGGGAGATCGAGCTTTTCACTCAAATTGCCTATCATCCTCTGAATTTTTGGAACCCCATCTTCGGTTTTTTCTCCATATCCATATCCGGGCGAATCGTACCCTAACGATTCGAATCCGCTGAGCATCGATATGTGGCGGTGAGCGACTTCTTCTATTCTCTTTCCGGTCTTCTCTGCGTCTACTCCTGTCAAAAGTGGAACTGGATTGTACTTTATTCCATGGACCTCGTACTTACCACCGGCAAAAGGCACTATAATCGCGTCTAAGTTCGTTAGGGATTTCGCTTCCACACCCAGTTCTCCAGCTGAAACACTTCGATCGACCCAAACGTTCTTGTACTTCGGCGGGAAGGGTCGGCCGTATGCTGCCATGAACTCAAAATCGTGGTTGTACGGCGCGATATACCTTGCCCTGTATGCGTCTCCCTTCCGCATGGTTGGTGGTGCGAAAAGGGTTTCGAAGCAAACTCTCAGCGCAGACTCGCATGTGTTGGTTGCGGCTGCGTCATAATTGTCGCCGTAGACATCCTTAACTGTCTCTCTAAGTTCGTCTTCAATCCTCGTCATCGGCAGAACAGGTATCTTGCTTGCCTTTGCTATGGCCTCTACCACATATTTTGGCAATGGAGGAGGGCACGCGGAGCCGGTGGGATACAGCCCTATTTGGCCCTTAAATCTTTCCAGTCCTATATCAGCAGCAGATCTTCTTGCCTCTTCATAGATTCTCTGTCTATTTTCATTCAGCTTTTGGTACCATCTGAACTTGTATTCTTGTTTCATAATTTCTACTTCCAATACATGTTCATGACGTTGTACTTTGAAGTAGCATTAGAGTTTGCTCTAGAAATAAAATCCTTCTTCTTTCTGAAAATGGAGGCGATTGCAGATTCGAAAGGTTCGATGTAAACGCTTATGATACTTGGAAGACAGCCAGCGCGAGATTGACTATGGATCCCTTCGAATTTTCGATAGCCTGTTTCGCTTGTGCCTCGCCGAACTCTACTGAGGCTTCGCGACCTTTAAAATCTCGTCTACAATCTCGGCCGATTTCTTGGTAGCGTCGATCCTTAAGACTCTTACATCTTTCTCAAATATCTCGTGAATAAAACGTAGATGCGCATCTACATTCTTCAGCAAGTCTAGGTTGAGCGTCGTAAAATCTTCCTTGTTACGATACTTCTGTCTTTCCACTGCGGTCTCGATAGGGGTGTACAGATAGACGTAGAGGTCTGGCTTCGGTAGGGCTTGCGTGGTCCATGCGTTTATGTATAGGCTTAGGCATGTTGGGTAGGCTGAAGACTGCTTTCTCATATAGCGTGCGTACGCGAAGGAGAGGTCTGTTGGAAAGTAGCTGTCTACAACTATGTTCTGTCCGTCGGCGAGGGTCTTTTCAATCTCCTTAAGCCTTCTGGTTTCTTCGATGAAGATCAGATAGTCGGAGGATGTATCCCCTCTATCTCCAATGGGTATCCCTGAGGCGCCTAGAACGGTTGCCACTTCTGGGAATATCTTCCAACCGAGGTTTTCGAGCATTTTGCATATCGTTGTCTTGCCTGATCCTGGAAGCCCTTCTAGAACGAGGAAGAAACCTCTCTTCTCAGCAGGCATCTTTTGGGCTCCTACTCTTTCTCGTATGGTTTCCCGACTGCTGCAGGCGGCTTAGCGCGACCTACAGCGCCTGTGACCACTATAAGTGTTAAGACGTAGGGGACCATCTGCAGGAATTGGGGTGGGAAACCGACGCCTAAGGCAGGTGCGAGACGCATCTGCAGTCCATCAGCAAACCCGAAGAGTAGGCCTCCGACTAGGACTAGTAGAGGGTTCCAATTGCTGAAGACTACTGTCGCTAGAGCTATGAAGCCTCTCCCAGCAGTCATGTATCTTACGAACATGCTGTTCCAGTCAACCGCTAAGTATGCTCCTCCAACTGCTGCTAAGACGGCGCCTACTATCGTCGCTATATATTGGACCCTGTAG
>Ga0315312_1000605_pt1 | contig 38340 bp, 35 predicted proteins | sample TDP7_MG_FD_203629 | JGI IMG/M metagenome (GOLD analysis project Ga0315312, IMG submission 203629) | Freshwater sediment microbial communities from Lake Towuti, South Sulawesi, Indonesia - TDP7 | ecosystem: Environmental > Aquatic > Freshwater > Lake > Sediment | place: Indonesia: South Sulawesi... | reverse complement strand
CTGGAGAAACACTGCTGTCTAGACTAGTTTTTGCCCACCGCATTTGAAGGTGTACAGTTACCACGCACATCATTAAGAAGAAAAAGACTCGCTACAAATTTATATCGGGTACGGCCCGGCCCACCATTTTAAGTTCTCCAGAGTTAATGTAGATATTGTGCTCTGCCAGAGAATGCTTATGTAAAGTCATCGATCACTTCTTCAACAACCGAAGCTTAACCATCATGCGTTTTCTTATCGACGAATCCTAAGGCAACTCATACCCAAGACATATTTAAGAGAGTAAGACAAATAACCTATCCCTGGCTCCGTCATGGAAGTTCTAAAAAGGATCAAACAGCAAGCCAGCACCGTAAAAGAACTGAGCATTGAACTGGAAAACGAGGAAAACTATAGAGGCATAGAGAGGCTCATCCAACTGACGCTCCAAGCCCTCTTGGACATGGGGTTGATGGTGCTGTCAGCAATAGGTATATCACCCGCGGGATACCGCGACGTGGCCACTTCACTAGCAAGGCTCGGCATGATAGCCCAAAAAGATGCCGAATTGATGAGAGCTATTGCAGGGTTGAGGAAGATCCTAGTCCATGGATACGTGGGAGTAAATAGGGAAATAATACTCGAGAGCGCAAAAAGGCTTCCCGAAGACACTGTCAGACTCGCCGACCAGATTCTGTCATCTGCCAAGCTCAGAGTGAAAGATCCCACGGAAACATCGGACGACCTAACCGAGACACTGAGAGAAGTCCTAGAAAGTAGAGTTAAGATGGCTTTCATCTTCGGATCTAAAATTAAACGCTACAGCCTCAAAGGAGATGTGGACGTAGCTCTCTACTTCGGGAGGAATCCGGACCCCTACGAGGTTGGCTTGCTAGTCTCAGATATGCAAGACGGACTCAGAAGAGAAGATATCGACGTTCTAGTAGTAGACACGTGCGACAGCATACTGCTGGTTTACGAGGCTGTCCACGGCGAACCGATACTGGGCAAAGAGGTCGAAATCCTAGAGTTAAGAACCAGAATAGCCTCGCAGTACATTGACTACGAGGAGGGACTTAGCCGCATTAAGGCTCTAGTTGAAAAGGCTTAACAACCCGGATTTATAGAAAGCCAGGACGTCGTATCGCTTCCTCGTTTACGTTTGGAGTCTGCCTTTAAAGGATTGAAATTCGATATTCGAGCCTCTTAATAATCTTTCTAGAGTTCTATCTAAACAAGTACGGAACTTGGAGGAGAAAAGGCTTAAATATGGTTTCTCAAAAAGGGAATCGCATGGCAAGAGAATTCAAGCTAGGGGTTGCAGGACTCGTTCACGATCATGTGTGGGGTCTGCTAAAACAGTTTGGCGCTTTAAAACAGGTAAGGATCGTGGCCGCAGCCGATCCCAACCCTCCTCTGATCAAGCGTATCAACAAAGAGTTTGGCGTTCGGAAAAGCTATGCAAGCTTCTTAGACATGTTGAATAAAGAAGAATTAGACATTGTTCTGGCTTGTACTGAGAATAGCCGTCATGTCGATGTAGTTGAAGCAGCCGCCGAGAAAGGAGCCCATGTGATAATGGAGAAGCCGATGTCTGCCAAGCTGGAGCAAGCTGAGCGGATAGCAAAAGTGGTCGAAAAGCACAGAATCAAGGTCGTGGTAAACTACCCAACCACTTGGAGCCCTGCTGTGCAACATGCTTATAAATTGGCCAGAGAGGGCAGAATCGGCAAAATTTACCATACACGTTTTCGAGGAGCTCATGCCGGACCAAAGGAAGTAGGTTGCTCACCCTATTTCTATGAGTGGCTTTACAATAAGGACTTGAACGGCGCTGGAGCATTGCTTGACTATTGTTGCTATGGCGTAAATATAGCTCGATGGTTTGTTGGCCGTCAACCCAGGAGTGTAGTTGCCACAACAGGAACGCTCGCCAGAACCTACCTAACAGTAGAGGACAATGCTTTGATTATTATGGAGTTTGGGGATGCGATAGGTTTGGCTGAGGCATGCTGGTCTCAGATAGGTCTGCAACCGATTCACGGTCCAATCATAAACGGCGTCGACGGCTCACTCATCGTTGACGAAGAAGGCAACCTGCATCAATACGCGGTCAAAGAGAAAGGCAATTACAGAGACATTCTCAGAGAAGTGCTGAAGGTTCCTCCGCCTCCAGAAGGGTGGAGAAATGGCCCAAAATACTTCCTAGATCGGGTCAAAAAAGACGAAGATATCGATGATCCCCTAAGCGTCGGATTCAACAGGGATGTTCAAGAAGTCTTGGAAGCTGGCCTACAGTCAGCTGCTGAAGGCAAGAGGGTCTGCTTGCCGCTTTAGGGGAGGCTCGAACCTTGAGAAAAGTAGGCTTCGGCATCGTAGGATGCGGCGGCATTTCCAACTATTTTCACATACTCGAGCTCCAGCAGGTCAGAGAAGGCAAGATTGTAGCCGTGGCTGATATGAAGCCTCATAGGGCAGAGACGACGGCTAAACGATTCAAGATTAAATCTTGGTACGCTGATTATCACGATCTACTCGAGAGAGGGGACTTAGAAGCTGTCGTGGTTGCCACCCCTCACCCTACGCATGCACAGATCGGGGTTGATGCGATGGAAGCAGGGAAGCACATAATTATTCAGAAGCCTATGACCACCAATGTCAAGGACGCTGAGAGCATCGTTGAGGCGGCTAAAAAACATAGCGACTTAAAGGTCATGGCTTTACCATTTGTGTACTTCGACACCCCGGCTTTTGATTACGCGAGAGATCTAATGAACAAGGGCGAACTAGGAAGGATATGCATGGCTAGGTCTCGCGTAGCCCACGGTGGACCGGAACAATGCCAGCGAGATGTAACACGAATGTTCAATGAGGAAGAGGATTGCTGGTTCTTCGATCCTAAAAGGACTCACGGAGGAGTCCTACTTGACCTAGGTGTCTACTCAGTAAGCCAGCTCGTATACCTCCTGGGAAACGCCAAGAGGGTCTCGTCTTTCACCGCCACGCTAGATAAGCCAGCGGAAGTAGAAGACAATGTTGCTGTGATATTGGAGATGGTGAGCGGCACCCTGGCCGTGGCTGAAACAAGCTGGACTCAAACCGCCACGATGGAAGGGACATACCTACATGGAACGAAAGGAACTTTACTCCTGAACTCTTTCAACACGCAAGTCATGGCTTACAAACAGGCGACTTCAAGCTGGATCATGCCGAGCTTATCTTGCTCCAATTTAACTCCAACCTTGGAGTAATCTGTAACCGTTTATGCTTGTAAATTTTGCGGTAAGATTGCAGTATTTTTGTTCCTTACTGAGGATTGGTAAGGCTTTTATATTTGCAGTATTTATACAGCAATCACGGGAACGGGTTTCAGCGGATATCGGAAGATGCTGCCAGAAGAAGAGCTGAAGCGTTAGGGATCCTTAGATACCCGGCAAGGCCTCGTTTCGAACATTTTAATGTTTACGAAGACCATGTCACCATCATAGATAACCAGGCGCCGAAAGGCCAGCAATGGGTTGACATCTGGTTCCGAGGCGACCGGCCTTTCTGCGAATACTGCCAAGAATCAGACTGTGAGCATATCCGATTTGCTCTAGAATTGCCAGAAGTTATTCAGGCCTTGAAAAAACATGGATGGACCGTCAAAGACGGAAAAATTGTGAGGAGGTGAAATGGGGAGATGAGTAAGAAAGCTGCGTTGGGCTTTGCAGTCTGTTTGATCGTAGGCCTAATATTCGGTTATGGTCTTGGTGTCTCAAGTGTTAATACTCGAGATTTACAGCGGCAAATAGAGGACCTTCAGGGTCAACTTGCTGACGCGAATAGCGAGATCTCTTCACTAACATCGGAGCGTTCAACACTGCAAGGGCAATTACTTGACGCGAATAGCCAGGTCACCTCGTTAACTTCGCAAGTCTCGGCTTTGCAGACTGAAATAACGCTCCTTAAACAACAATTGGTCCTGGGCGTCTATTTTAGTCCTAAAGGAGGCTGCGAGGGGCAAATCCTCTATTGGATAAGTAGAGCGAACACTTCTATCCACATCCTCATGTATAGCTTCACCTTGGATTCAATAAGCGACGAGCTGATAGAGGCGCATCGCAGAGGCATCGATGTCAAAGTCGTGTTTGAAAAGCAGCAGATAACGGAATACAGTGAATATCAGAAACTGAAGGCAGCTGGAGTTGCAGTCCGCAACGATACAAACTCCGATCTCATGCATGACAAAATTATGATCATTGATAATGCCATCGTACTAACCGGTAGCTTCAACTGGTCCTCAGCAGGAGAGAACGAAAACAACGAAAACCTCATAGTGATAAGAAGGATGGACATCGCCGACCTTTATGAGCAAGAATTCTCAAAGATCTGGAGTGAAAGCATCGCCTAGTCGACTCTATACTTCATCCAGTCTTTTGCCCCAATTTCCAGCTTGAAGTCCAGCATGGAAGGGACATCCCTACATGGAACGAAAGGAACTTTACTCCTGAACTCTTTCAACACGCAAGTCATGGCTTACAAACAGGCGACTTCAAGCTGGATCATGCCGAGCTTGGCTAAGGAGAAGGAGCCTCAACACACTCACCGCCATTTTGTGAGATGCATATTGGAGGATCTAGAGCCCATAGGTACCGTTGAAGAAGGCAGACACACGATAGAAGTTCTGGAAGCCGCATATGAGTCCGCTAGAACCGGAAGGACAGCGGTGATGAACCCCTCACGTCTCTAAGCGAGAGAAAAATGTTCTTCGCCTAGACCTTTACCCTATACCTGCAAGAAGAGTAGACATCTCCTCGTGCAGTCTCTTCAATCTCTCAATTGCCGGATGTTCAGAGCCAAGTTTGCTCTGGAAATCCTGGATAGCTCGGTCGATGGATGCTTTCCTTGAGCCTTCTATCAATTTGTCTGCATAGGAGACAATCTTTTCTTCAATTGTCTGAGGCACGTAGCTCCTATTGGGCCAGCCCAGAATTTTCGCCTCTTCAGCCGTTATGCCTCCGCCTACGTGGCGTTCTATTATTGAAATGATCTCAAATGGGACCCCTTGCGACGTAGCAATCTCGGCCCCTATGACCGCGTGGTGAACACTATGCGTCTTGGAACGCCCAAGATCGTGCAGTAACGCGCCAATCTTGACTAGGTCAACGTCTACATTGACGCCTTTCCTTCCGAATCTTTCCGCCATTTCTGCGGCAAGTTTGGCTACTGCTTTGGAGTGTCTTATCACATCGGGGGAGCAGCCGCTCTTACGGAGCATCGTTAAGGCTTCACGCTCGGAAGGTAGCTGCTTAACCACCGAGCTCCTTCCTCAACTGCTCAATTTTATTGGTTAAAGATTCGACGATTTTACTGTTTTCGAAATGCATCAGCGGCTTGTTGCAGATTGGACATTGAAAGACGAGCTCCACGGCTTCCTCAAACGGTACTGGCTTACATCCGCTTGTATAGCAGTAGTAAAAGTCGTGGCTTTTCTCGTACTCAAGCCTTACCTCAAGCTTGTCTAGGATCAGCTTCTTTTGATTGAGTATGAAACCCTCCAATTGATCCGGCTGAAGTCTCCAATGGAAGATAAACCATCCCGTTTCTTTGTCCCTCGTCCTTCTCAGGGCAACTAAGGAATGGTCATATAGCTTGTAGAGGATTTTTCTAACCTCGTTTAGGTTTATCTCGGTCTTAGCGACGATCTCTTCGTCTGTGGTTTCATCGACCTCGCTCATAGTTTCGACTATCTTGACGGCTTCCTTTCCACCAATAATCTCAGCGACTTTGAATAGGGTATTATAGTCCACGACCGACAATAAGTTCCACCACGACATTGATCATTACCATTATGTCAACCGAGAAACTTAAGTCTATCTTCCAGTTGAGAGGATGATTCACTCCTTAGTTCCTTTTGCCCATGACCATTTTACCCTTGGCCTGCGGCACAATTCCTATCTTGGCGTTGTCGAAGGTCCTCCATAGCTCTCTTCCCTCAAACAATTCGTGTAGGAAGATAGATAGGGCGCTTACCTCAGAGTGGGGCTGTGAAGTAACGGCGATGTTCCAATCGGCCAGCTCAAATACTTCCCCTGGAACTTTTGCTCCTCCGACTACTATGAGTCTATCCATTGAGGATTCCTTTATTCTGCTGATAATGTCCTGGATCGGAAGCCCGTACATAGTCAGGTGAATAACTTCCGCCTTTTGGGCCTTCCAATTCTTTACTATCTTCTTCCAATCCCTTTCATATTCGACTCTGAAGGTTCCACCCCACGTATTGACGACTTCTTGAACAGTTTCTTCCAGCCTCTCATCTCTCTGGCCCGTGTATATGACTTTGTCGGCTCCAAAAGCTCTCGCTGCTAGAAACAGGTGCGTGGTGACCCTCTTATCACGAGCCAGCCTATGACCCAAACGGAGAACAAAGGTTTTCTGTTCAGTCAAGCTTGAATACTCCGCCGAGTTTCTCCACGCGGCTCCTAACTTTATCTGCAAATTGTGGTGAAGATTCAATGGAGACGCGGAGCGCCTCACTTTCATATTTGACTTCATGTCTGCTGGCGTTTTTTAGAACCCAAGATAAAAGGGGCATTGACTCATCGTTTAATGGAAGAGAGAAAGAGGATTTCACATCATTTTCAAAGTATTTAACTATCTCTTCCTTCAGCAGATCGAAATTAGTTTTATTTAACGCCGAGACAGATACTGAGTTAGGCAGAAGGTCCTTTAGCTTCTCAATCTTCAAAACCAGCTTCTCATCTGGAACCAAATCGATTTTGTTGAGAACTGTTATAATGGGGATTCTTCCAGCACCTATCTTTTGGATTGTGTCGAGACAGACAGAAACCTTAGATTCAACATCAGGCTCAGGTTCGCTTACGTCGACAACTAGAAGGATGAGATCCGAGAATATCGTCTCGTCAAGAGTTGACCTAAAGGCTTCTATCAATGTCAAAGGGAGTTGATCGATGAACCCAACGGTGTCAGTCAGCAGAACCGTCTTTCCGAAGATGTCGACCGCCCTGGTTGTAGTGGATAAGGTAGTAAACAGGCCTGAACCTACGTTGACATTCTCATCGGCGAGACTGTTAAACAGAGTGCTCTTTCCGGAGTTTGTATAGCCCGCAAGTGAGATCGATGAAAAACCCAGCTTTCTTCTTCTGGTCCGATATAGATCACGAGTCCTCCGTATTCTTCTCAGTTTATCCTGGATATTGTTCACTCGGCGCTGGATCGTCTCATGATAAACATCGACCTCGTAACTGCCCAACCCGTGGAAACCAGGCTGCTCGCCCATCTTCGCCAGTCTGACTTTCTCTTTGGCATGAGCCAACTCGTACCGCGATCTGGCTAAGTTGATTTGGAGCTTGGCCTCTTTCGTTGAAGCTCTTCTCACGAAGATTTCTAGGATCAGCTGGAAGCGATCGATCACTTCAACGCCTGTGAGCCTTGCAAGATTGTAGATCTGAACGGCTTTCAGATCGTTGCCAAATATTATCTTTCCAACCTCAAGCTTAGAAACTAGATCAGCTATCTCTTCCGCCTTCCCGCTTCCTATATGATAGCGGGAATCAGGAGACCTGACCTGTTCGATTGACTCTATGACCTCATAGCCCGCTGCTTCAGCCAGACTTCTGAGCTCATCCATACTAGAAGGTTCAGATTGGAGTCTCCTGTGAACTACTACTGCCCTCGTTCTCTGGATACCTCCTCTTCCCAGTTTTCAATCGGGCGATCTCCCCAAGAGTCACCACCGTAGAAGGAGAATATGAAACTGATAAAGGTACCCTGTTTTCTTTGGCTGGGACCAAAAGTTTGATCTTAAGAATGTGCTCGAGCTTTGCTGCAACTTTTTCATCGGGAAGTATCTTCTCGTTTTCTATCTTCTTTAGTAACGACACTTTTTCGCCTATCTTCCTTCCCATATCTTCATGGCTTAATCCCAGCTTCTCCCGAGCTTCTCGGATCAGCATGCCAAAGTTCTCTTTGAGCTCCAGTTCCTCATGAAGACTTGTTGGTTCCTTTTTGGTTAATGGAATCGTTCTTGGGAATGTCTTCGCTTTTTTGAGGGGCGTGTAAGAGGATTTTGGGAGCTTATTTGCGGGTTCGAGGTAAGGAGAACCCAGCCTCGAACATTCTTCGCAGACAATCATCTTTGCTTCCTCTATGATTACCTTTCTCGGCTCTCCGCGAATCTGCCTACCGCAAACTTCGCATCTCAAAGCAGACCCCGAATAATTAATAGTAACCATCGCGGTTTAAATATAGTTTAATTCCTTTGACACCGCAATATAAGGGTTCCCCACCATTTCAAGGGTTTCAGATTCGTAAGTTCGAATGTCTGAAATCCAGCCCTTCTTTGCATACTCAAGTTCTGAAGCAGGTATTATTAAGGTCGGATCTCCTTCAAGCGGGAATATGACGAATGACCACCCTGTCATCGGCCAATAGTCACTCAGATAAAGGACGTTCTCCGTGTTACGAAATATTAAAACGTCTACATTCTCTTTTTCCATCTTCTGTTTTACCCTTTCAAGCTTAGGTTTGTCTATTTCCAAAAATCTCACCCATAAAGCTTATTTACGGCTATTTTCGCTCTATTAAGTTGATTCTATGACTAAAAAAGCTTGGCAAAAAATCAGATTTAGGCGCTCACAGTCTTCTATCTACCAGCACCTAGGGCTTCCTAGTTCAGATCTTCTCGTTTTAGACAAATCTGTTGTTTCGGACGCGTTAGTTTTCCAGCACGCTTTATCGATGGAGATTTTGAACGTGTAACCTATTGAAATAAGGATATTGTAATCATCGCGGCTATTCTCAAACACCAATCAAAGGCAAAAGAGGGGAAATAAAAATTCAATAAAATTCATTAAAGTTTAATTATTATTATCATAGCGCTAACTAGGATGAAGGGATGAAGGGATGGAAGAAATCAAGTTTGGTGTTTTCCTACCTACAGATGGACCGAATTCCACTTACGAGTTCAATCTTCAAGTAGCCTGGACTGCAGAAAAGTATGGCTTTGACTCCGCTTGGGCTTGCGATCATCTTTATGGTAGTCAACCACTTCTTGAAGAATTGAGAAAGGAACGTACTCCTGACATACTGGAGTGCTGGAGCATCCTTTCGGCTCTCGCACCCCAAACTAAAAAGATTACTTTCGGGACAATAGTTATCGCCATCCCCTATCGAAATCCACTTCTTCTGGCCAAAATTGCAACAACCTTCGATGCAATAACTGGCGGAAGATTAATCCTCGGGGTTGGTATAGGACGGTCAAAAGACGAGTTTCTGGGTGCAGGAATCCCTTGGGAAAACTTTCAGGCGCGAAAAGAGAGGACGAAAGAGGCTATCGAGATCCTTGAAAGACTTTGGATGGAAAACGAGGTAAACTATAACGGTAAGTACTACAAGCTTATAAAGAGCCAGCTGTGGCCGAAGCCTGTTCAGACCCCTCATCCGCCAATATGGTTAGGCGGGTTTGGATATAAATTAATGACTTCGCTACTCAAGTATGTGGAAGGCTGGCTGCCTCCATCTCTAACTCCAGAGGAATATGCTCGGAGAATACCGCTTGTAAACGCATCAGCTGAAGAAAGAGGGAAACCGATAGAGATGGCGCTTGAATGCTACACAAGTATATCTTCAAATTACGATTTAGCTTTAGAAAGATGTGATGAATCCATCAGGGCATTTACAGGTCAGTCAGCTGAACATGTTGCGAGATTTGGTGTCCCTATACGCTTAACCAAAAAGGGAGAAGAGGTAAGGCTTGGAATGGTGATTGGTGCACCTGAAGATTGCATAGAAAGACTTGAAAAGTACCTAAAACTAGGCGTTAAACACTTTATCTTACACTTCTTCCCTACTAGTTTGGCGCCAGAAGAAATCAAACTATATGCCGAAAAAGTAATTCCCTATCTCAAGGGAGAGTAATGCCTAATCTCCTACATTTGGTTTAGGAGATTCTCAGCCTATCCATAGCCAGCCCTTAATCCACTCCCTCCCCAAAACGTTTGCTGCCGACCTCCACAAGTACGGTGTCCGTCGTGAATACTTCCCACCTTAAAATTCTTTGTCATAGGCTCCAACATCTCCAGCGTGCTCATATTCCAACTTTCTATCCTGTTCGTGTAAGGTCTTAAGATAGGTTTTTTGACAAATCGTCGAGCTGTAAGGGATCTGTTCATCTTTACCGGTGTAGATGGCATGCTACCCAGTAGTCGCCGCCAACATCTACTAGCCTTGGCCTCTCCTTAATGCACTTATCCATCCTTTCTGGACATCTATCGTAGAATTTACAGCTCTCACTCTTAAGCTGGGTGGAGAGCTCTGTCTTCGGAAGCTCAAGCCGCTCCTTCCACCTATACTTCGGGTCGGGAATGGGTATGGATCCTGTAAGCAACTGGACGTAAGGATGTAACGGTTCCTTCACAATCCTATCGGCAGAACCCATCTCTACAATACTTCCTAGGTACATTATGATAATTTTGTCGCTTATGTAGTGGGCTGTTGATAAGTCGTGGGTTATGTAGATGAATGAGATGCCTAAGTTCTCCTTCAAGCTGAGCATCAATTTGAGCACGCCAGCCCTAAGCGACGCGTCCAACATAGAGACTGGCTCATCTGCTATTATGATCTTTGGTCTTAGCAGAAAGGCGCGGGCAACCATGATTCTTTGCCTCTCTCCTCCGCTAAGTTGGTGGGGATACTTGCCAAGAACTTCTTCGGGCTTGAGTCCTACGACCTCAAGTGATTGGGATATCAGATCATTGGCTTCCTTGCCTGGGTTGGCCACTTTGAATTTTTTGATAGGTGTCTTCAATACACCGTCTACCTTGAGAAGTGGGTTAAAGACGCCGTAGGGGTCTTGGAAGATAGCTTGAACTTCCTTCCGGTAGCTTTTGAATTCTTCCTTGCTCATCGCCCAGATATTCTTCCCACGATACATTATTTCTCCGGATGTCGGCTCTAGGAAGCCTAGGATCAATCGTGCAGTAGTTGTTTTTCCGCTTCCGCTTTCGCCTGCTAGGGTGAATATTACAGGTCTTTCAGTAGATATTCTGAAAGAAACGTCGTCAACTGCAATAAGCCCTCTCTTTCTGAACAAGCCTCCAACGGTAAAGGTTTTGGTTAAGTGATTGACCTCGAGGAGATGTCCACTACTCAATGTAATCAACCACACAAATGGCATGCTACAAATCTATCTTTCTCTATCTCGACGAACTCTGGTTCCTCGATCTCACATCTATTGCGGATGGATTTGGAGCATCTCGGATGGAAGTAACAGCCAGACGGCGGGTTCCTAAGGTCTGGTGGAAGACCTGAAAGGCCTAGAAGCTCCTTCTTCACCTTTATCGAAGGCACCGATGATATCAGGGCGTGAGTGTAAGGGTGCAAAGGTTCATCAAAAACCTCCTTAACGCCGCCAGCCTCTACAATCTTACCAGCGTACATTATGGCTAGCCTATCAACTATCTCTGCTTGAGCAGCCATATCATGGGTAATCACCACAATAGAGGAGCCGAATTTCCACCTTATTTCTGATAGCATCTGCAATATTCCTCTCTGCACAACGACATCCAACGCTGTTGTAGGTTCATCGGCAACAACAAGCTCCGGGTTGAGCGCTATAGCCATTGCGATTATAACCCTTTGTCTCATGCCCCCACTAAGCTCATGAGGGTACATGCGTGCAACTTCCGGTGCAAGCCCAACATTTGCAAGGAGCTCTCCCACTCTCTTTCGCAGTTCGGCTTTCGGCATCTTTCGTCCATGTGTTAATATGGCATCGTTTATTTGTTCTTCAGTCCTCATAACTGGGTTGAGGGCATTCATTGAGCTTTGAGGGATGTAAGACATGCGGCTCCACCTCACTTTCTTAAGCTCTTTATCGCTTAATTTGAGGATATCAACTCCATTAAGCAGGATCTCACCATCTTCAATGTAGCCTGGGGGTTTAAGAAGTCTCAATACGGCGAGGGCGAAGGTTGATTTGCCACAACCTGATTCTCCAGCTATTCCAAGAATCTCGCTCTTCTTCACCGCGATGCTTACGTCATCAACAGCCTTTACTCGGCTGCTTCCAGCTCTATAAAAAGCTTTTAAGCCTTCCACTTTGAGCAGATAGTTCGATGAAGCCACCCCACTTATCTCCTCAATCTTGGGTTTATTATTTCGTCAAGGCCTGTGTGGATGAGGTAAAGGGATGTCAGCAACCATATTATTGCAAGTAAGGGCGCCGCCCACCACCACCAAAATCCGTTGAAAACTGCGGCGTAATACATTGACCAGTATAGCATCATTCCTACAGTCATCGTGTGCTGTGGGCCTAAGCCTACTATGCTGATCCCTGTTTCAGTGAGCACAGCCCATAACGATGCGTTAGCAAAGTTGGCTGATAGGAATTGGGCCATGTGGGGCATAATCTCGGTAAAAGCTATTTCCGTACTTCCCTTGCCAGAAAGTCTCGCCATGTAAACGAAGTCTCTCTCCCTTAAGCTTAGCGTCTGTGCTCTTACGAGTCTAGCTGGCCAAGCCCAGCTGAAGATAGAGATGACTACTGCTGTCATCCATATCTCGACAACTCTCACGAATGAAGCGATCATTATTACCATGGGTAACATGGGAAGAAGAAGAAAAGAGTCGTTGAGAACTCTTAAGATCACATCTACGGTTCCGCCCCGGTAACCAGCCATAAACCCTATTACCGCGCCGACAAGTGTTCCGATTGTTGCAACGATGAAGGCTACCTGAAGGGAGTTCTCTATTCCTAGCAGCAGTTGACCTAAGACATTTCTCCCTAGAGTATCAGTTCCTAGTGGGTATTCAACTGACGGTGGTTGATTCTTGGGAAAAAGTCCAACTCGGAAAGGGTTGTAGGGGAGTAGACGCCTGCCGATAAGGGACACTGCAAGCATGAAGGTCAGCATTAGAAAGCCTACAAGAAATTTTCTGTTTTTTTTGAGTTCTCTAAACAAAGACTTAAGAGTGTTGACGAGAACTGTTGAACGTCTAGTTTCCATTTCACTTGGCACCGTACTTAATCTTAGGGTCGATCAATGGATATAGTAAGTCTATGAGAAGGAGGGAGGTGCATACAGAAAGGACTATCATTAGTATTACTCCTTGAATTATTGGGTAGTCGAGGTTTACTATCGCGTAGTAAAGGAGCCATCCTACTCCGGGATAGGCAAATATCATCTCCGTTATGAGCGCTCCGCCGAATATGTTCCCTATGGATAACGCAAGCCCTGTAACCTGCGGCAAGAGGCAGTTTCGGAAGGCATACTTCCACATGATCCTGCTTTCGCTGAGACCTTTCGCCTCCGCCATCAGGATGTAGTCCTCTCCTTTCAGTGTCACCATCATGGATCTCATGCTGAGGAACCACCAACCAAGCGAGGAAAGCAGGATGCTCAGCATGGGCAATACGGAATGCCGTGCAACATCCATTAGGAAATTGAGATTGAACTCTGGTACTGCTCCACGGGTGAACCCGCCGGAAGCTGGAAATATCTGCACAGTATAAGCCAGAAGGAACACCAATATTATCGCAAAAAGATAGTAGGGCACAGTGCCGAATACTACGGCTACAGGAGCCAGATTCGTAGCCAACTTTCCTCCCTTCCAACCAGCTATGGCACCCATAAATGAGCCGAGAAGCCAGCTGGTTGTCGCCGTTATCGCTAGTAGCCCTATAGTCCACGGGAGTGACCGCGCGATAAGTTCATTGACTGTAGTGGGGAAATTGATAATAGAGTAGCCTAAGTTCCCCTTGAAAAGCTCCCTCAGATAGGAGATGAACTGTGTTTGTAAGTCTCCATCTAGACCAAATTTAAGTCTCCACGCCTTTACAATCTCTTCTCCTTTCTCACCTGTCATCGCTCCCTGCAGGCTCATCCTCTGTACAATGCCGCGTATAGGGTCCCCTGGGATCATGCGAGGTATAGCAAAGTTGATCGCCAGCGCTATGAATATTACGATTATGTAGGTTACTGCTCGCTGAAGAAGATAATGCCTATACACCGACATACCTAAACGTTAACGTCTGAATTAATTTAAACCTTTCTACCTATCAATAGACGCTGTAGAATTGTTCAAAGGAGATGTGGGCGACTGGAATGTTTCTGACCAGCTCACATGGATATCTTGTAATGACTTGGAAGAAAGGTTCCGGTCAATAAAGAATATGGCCTAGTGCACTTGTTCTAAGTCTCCCGGTCCCTGCTTCGCAGATATACCCAAAGTACACGGGATCGTTGCAACCCATTTTCTGCCGCTAAGGTTCCGAGCTCATAACAAGCGAAAATCTTATAAACTTAACGAGACAAAATAACGGTAGGAGAAGATTCTTCATGGAAAGAGGAAACAGAATACGAAAGAAGTGGCTAGTGTTAGCGACATTGACGTTACTTGTTGCTTTCTCGTTTCCAGTCGGGCTTGGACCGCAAGGTGTGGGAGCAACGCCGGAGGAAGTCCCAAGAGAGAGAACTATAATTGTTGATGTTGATGGCCGCTCAAAAGTCGTGGAGCCAACTAATCTTAATCCGTTTCTCCCAGGTGTGGGCTATATACCATCGTGGCATGAAATCGTTACGGAACCCCTCTTCATATTCAATTGGCAGACGGGTGAGTTCATCAATTGGATAGGTACGGGCTGGGAGTACTCCGAGGATTTCACGTCGTGCAGGGTATTCATAAGGAAGGGTGTCAAGTGGAATGATGGTCGGCCATTCACTGCGGACGATATCGTGTTCACATACGAAATGTTGCTGAAGTATGACATGCTTGTCCAGCACCCCATTGTGAAAACTTGGGTCGACGAAGTTGTAAAGATTGACGATCATACAGTCGAGTTTAGACTCACAAAGCCGTTTAGAAGGTTCCATGGTACAGGGGCTTTTCCAGGCATATGTTACATTTGGGGCTTTCTAACTATAGTGCCTAAGCATATATGGGAGAAGGTAGATCCGACAACGTTCAAGAACTATCCTAACCCAGTATTCACAGGTCCATACCGAGTGACATACTCAAGCGAAACTGAGTTTATATACGATCGCAGGGATGACTGGTGGGGTACGGAGGTATGGGGGATTAGGCCTGCGGCTCAAAGGATCATATGGCGATTACACACTACTGATGAGATGGCTGCCATGGCAGCTGCCAGACACGAACTCGACTCTGTCATGGATATATCTTTGACAACGTTCCTTACGCTAAAGGATAAGAATCCCTACATGGTTGCATGGGAAGACGATCTGCCTTACGCCCATGTCCCTCATGGATGCGAAAGGTACATCGAAATCAACAAGGAGGGCAAGTATCCCCTCACTCTCAAGGAGGTTAGGCGGGCCATATCGTACCTCACAAATAGAGAGGAGATCGTGAGAGTTGCTTATGAAGGAACCAGTAGGCCGTCACGTGCAATCTTTGGTCAGACAGGCGCCATGCTGAAGTGGCTCGATGTCATAGAGGATCTGCTTGAAAAGTATGAAGTAACCGAGTACAATCCTGAAAAAGCGTACGCGATATTTGAGGGACTGGGATTCAAACGAGGCGCTGATGGCGTATGGGTAACACCAAACGGAACGCGTCTATCTCTGACCGTGATATGTCCGCCCTGGATAGAAAAAATGGCTCTTTCGATGGTTTGGGTAGAACAGTTGAAAGAGGGTGGAATAGACGCTGTACAGAAGGTGTTGGAATCAACACCCTATGGTGACGCAATTATGTCAGGCCGGTATGAGGCGGCAGCTATCTGGCTCTGTCCTATGGGTACACATGAGCCTTACACTTACCTTGAGTCGTACGGCCATAGTAGGCACTATAGACCCGTAGGCGAGATGGTTCCTGGTTGGCACTACAACATCGGAAGGTTTAGGAACGAAACATACGACTACTGGATAGACGTCATGGGCGAACATGATGAAACCGACCCAGAGTACATCGAAGCTTTCAGAAAGGCATATGAGATATGGCTTCAGGAGATGCCGGCTATAGCGGTTGCACTTTGCAGAAAGGTAGTACCGTTCGACACTTACTATTGGGTTGGCTGGCCTACGTCTAAGGACCCGTATGTGGGACCATTCACTTGGTGCGGCTACGGTCTTCGAATATCACTCGCGACGAAACTAAGGCCTAGGGAGATAGAATATGCCACGGTTTACTTCACTAAAGATACACCTAGAGAGTACAGGGGCATAGACCTAGCATGGTATGGCCCGTTCAAGTCTGGCGACTCTACGAGGCTACCCGTAGATGATGCTGAGTGGTATATCAGAACGGGTTACGCGTCCTACACGCCTGTTATTCCGCCTGCCGAAATACCGCCAGAGATCCCGGCTATGGCCAAATCTATCGAAACGTTGGTTAAGGATGTAAGCGATCTGAAGACAGGCATGACGGGTATATCAGATGCAGTATCGGCAACCCGAGGAGAACTGGAAGCCATAAGAGGACAGACGACTATGGTCGCAACCGCGGCAGCTGTAGAAGGCGTCGCCATAATAATACTTGCCATAGGCCTAGTGGTAACACTAAGAAAGAAAGCCTAAAACTCCCCCTCTTTTTTTATATGTCCGAAAACTTCCATTGCGGCAACACATTTCTCGCTTAGAGCATGCAAAAGAGTTTGATGTATTCTATATGTATGTGCACATCCATTAGGCAACAAGGGTAGGTTATATATACAAGACATAAGAAAAGAGGATTCTTGGTGTTAGCCTTGGCTTGGACAACCCAGAACTTAGAGAAATTCCATTTTCCTCCCAGGCACGGTCCTGAATGGGGTTCTGGAGGAATCTTTGGACTAAAATACCATAAGGGTATACCGTATTTTACTATTGCATTCGAAGCTGAAGCCCACTTTATCAGAGGAGAAGGGGATTAGTATTGCCATAATGTATAGATGTGACATCGAAGTGATGAAAAATGGGTCCAAATATGGGTGGAACATGCTGCTTTTTGGGGCACAGCCACATAGATGCTGCATGGCTGTGGACGTTTGAAGAAACAATCCAGGTTTTTCACGACACCTGCGAGACGATCCTTGAACATATGGAGAAACATCCCGACTTCTGCTTCTGTCAAAGCAGCGCCCAATACTATAAGTGGCTGGAAGAGAGACATCCCGAAACCTTCGAGAAAGTGAAGAGGAGAGTGGAGGAGGGGCGTTGGGAAATCGTTGGCGGCACCTGGGTTGAACCTGATGGAAATCTGCCTTCGGGCGAATCTTTCGTAAGGCAGTACCTTTACGGAAAAAGGTACTTCAGCGAAAAGTTCGGCGTTGATGTCAAGATCTCTTGGATGCCCGACTCCTTCGGATACGCTTGGACCCTGCCTCAAATAATGAAGAAATCCGGAATGGAGTTCTTTCTAACCCAGAAGATGAACTGGAACGATAGCACGGTTTTCCCTTACTACTTTTTCAAGTGGACGGCCCCGGATGGCACATGGATCTTCACGCATCAAACTGTTGGAACATACAGTGAACCGGTAGCCGATACAAGCGTGCATCAACAGCTGAGCATGCTGAGCTCTCGCCAACAACTGGACGACCTCCTCGTTCTGTTTGGAAGGGGAGACCACGGAGGCGGCGTTACAGAAGACATGATCGAGAGGGCAAAAGAGTTCGCCCAAGGGAGAAAACCACTAAACGGCAGGTTCGTAACAGCGAAAGAGTACTTCAACATTTTAGCCAAGAAGACTGAAGGGAAGAAGATACCCGAAATCAACGACGAATTATACCTTCAATACCACAGGGGCACATACACAACTCAAGCTAGAGTAAAGAGGAATAATAGGAAAGCGGAATGCCTACTGGACACAGCTGAAAGATTCTCGACCCTAGCAGAAAAGTACGGTTATGAGTATCCCAGTAGAGAACTCAGGGAGGCTTGGGAGAAGCTGCTGTTGAACCAGTTCCATGATGTTCTTCCCGGCTCCTCTATTCCTGAGGTCTATAAAGACTCAGAGGAATACTTCCAATCCATTTTTAGCACATCTAGCTCGATAATTTCGAAATCTCTCAAGACCATAGCAACCAAAGTGGATACTATCGGAGAAGGTAAATCACTTCTGGTATTCAACCCTCTCTCATGGTCGAGGAGCGATGAGGTTGAGGCGACCTTAGACGATTTAGGGGATGAAGTCGAGATCTATGATGAAAAAGGAAGGATAATTCCTTCCCAGCGAATAGAAGAGGAGAGAAAAGTCGTTTTCATAGCGGAGGAAGTTCCGTCACTAGGCTTCAAAGAGTACAGAGTGCAAAGAACAGCTCCGAGAAGAAGACCCCCAACGATTTTGTCATCTGAAGAGAAGGAGAAGGAGATCTCGCTTGGAAACGAGTTCTTCATAGTTAAAGTGGATAAAGAGACGGGCCTTGTGAAGAGCATATTCGACAAAAACAAGAGGAAAGAAGTCTTGCAAGACAGCGGGAATCGGATTCAAATATACGAAGACTACCCCGTAAGTGGGAGAACAAGCATCATCTTTCCGATAGACGCCGCGATCTTTGACGCCTGGGAAATATACATCTACCAGCAACTTGGAGGGGTCAAATACGTTGAGTTGAAGGATCCAGTTGAGGTAAAGCTTGTAGAGGAGGGACCGGTCAGAGCGCGGGTCTTAGTAAAGTACAAGTACGCCCAGGAAGGTCGGTCAGACACGATATTCCTTCAAGAGATAATGCTTTACCACAAGATTCCTTTGGTGAAGTTCAAGGTGGATGTGGACTGGCATACTGAGCATAGGCTTGCAAAGGTAGCTTTCCCGTTGAACGTTCACAGCGACTTCACAACGTACGAGGCTCCTTACGGTTTTGTCACACGTCGAAACCCGCTATCACCCAACGCAACATTAGCGGAGAGGGCTAAATACGAGGTTCCCGGCCAGAAGTGGATAGATCACGGGAGCGAGGATGAAAGCTACGGCGTAAGCCTCTTGAACGACTGCAAGCATGGCTTTGACACCGTTAACGACGTGATCAGAATGACCCTTCTCAGAAGTGCTAGATATCCGATAGAACTGCGCGCGCATTTCGGTCTTACCGTTGAAAAAGGGGCAGAGGCTGAATTGACCGATCAGGGAGAGCACCGTATGGCCTATGCACTATATCCCCACAGCTCCAACTTTAAGGAGGCTTTGACGGCTAGAAAAGCCTACGAATTTAACTATCCTCTAATACCCCTCATCGAACCCGGTCACAAAGGAGACCTACCTAGAGTTTACTCTTTCATCTCAGTTCAACCAGAGAATGTGATCCTAGCGGCGGTCAAGAAAGTCGAAGACTCAGACGACACGATCCTCAGATTCTATGAAACATCGGGGAAAGATAGGGAAGTGGTCATCCGTGTAGCCGAAACCTTGAAAGGCGCTTGGGAGACTGACCTCCTAGAGAACGGGATTTCAGAGATACCTATCCGGGAAAGAGCGATAGAGGCGCCAATCCACAAGTATGAGGTAAAATCCATTAAGATTACTCAGACTTAAGACAGAAGCAGGTACAGGCAAACAATCACAAGAAGTAGACCGCTGATCAGTTCCATAACTCCGAGCTTCGCGCCTCTAAACGCTTTTATCTTTCGGGTATATGCAGCAGAAGATAAGACAGCGAAAAGAATCGCGATGAGCGGTGCCACGAATATTGTGTTGTATAGAGTTAGTAGGAGATATGCTTGAATCGGATCGTTCAATGCTGATAAGAGACCTATACCAACCACGTAGGGTCCGCTACTACACGGGAGAAGGGTGAAGCTTGCGGCGACCCCGAGAGCGAAGGATGCCACGGGGCTGATGTAGGATTTGTTTATCTGCGCCTCTATCAACCTCCTTAGCGCTTTTGGAACTGGAGACCTGAACTTCGGCTTCAAACCTCGTGCAATGGTGAAAGCGCCGGCAGCTAATCCTACGGACGCCACAACCTTCTCAACGTAAGGGATCGCTGCCAGCAAATGGATGAAACCCAACCCCAAAATGTAGTAGCATACGAAGATCGCCAGAATGAACGAGAAACCAGTTAGAGCTGCCTTCGTCTTACCGAGTGCATGTAACGCCATGAACAATAGGGCTGTGAAAACAGCGAATGTACACGGGTTTACGGAGTCTGCGAGTGCAAGCAAAACTATCGATGAGACGAAGCTTGGGGCGTGAATTCCCGTCTCAGCCTCTCCGAGGAATAATCTCTCTAACGAAACCCTGACACTTTCATCACGCAAAGAATACTCTTTGCCAAGGGCGAATACTTTCACGTCATCATCTCCCGCTTTGAGAGCTCGATCTAGAATCTCAAGCTTGGCGATTCCAAGCGTTATAGCTGTGAGCCTTCCGTTACGGAAAAAACCTACGAGGGGTGAGGCGTGACCCTTCAATATGTCTTTCCATGTTAGATGTAGGAGTTCACACGAAGTACATGACTCCGGCGGGGTAACCTCGATGCCCAATGCTCTAAGCATTTCCACTATCTTGAGAAACCTCTCAGAAGAAGAGGAATCCTCCAATTTGTAGAAAATAGTCTGCCAATTAGATTTACTGTCGAAATATCTGAGAAGTGTTTCTGAGCTAGGAGATTCAGGAAAACCGTAGACATAAACCTCGCCAGGTTGTTCAGCGTAAATACTTACTGAGACATCATTTAGGAGAACAAGTAAGCTAAGCAGAAGGGAAGATAAAGCCAGCGATTCATCAAGCTCAGTCTTCAATATTAACACATCACCTAAGGAAACGCGGAAAAACGTTTCTCGATTGACGTTTGCAAGCCACCTTCAAAGTAGCGAATGCTCTTAAAGATGTGGGCAGATACGAATAAAAAGCTTGCCGAACAGACCTTATCTAACAGGTTATGTAGGCGTATGGGACGTAACAATTGGAAAAATGAGGCAACCATAGGCTGTTCTCCTTAAACTGACTCGTTATGTTAAGGCTCAAAGCCTGTGTCGTCTAAGCCATAAGTATTTGATCAGAGATGGCGCTCAGTGCGAAGATACATCCGAAGAGGATGAAAAGGAGCGAGGTTCCGATTCTTAAGTGTTTTTCGGGCAATAGTCTCAAGAGTTTGGCTCCAAAGATCACTCCGATTCCAGTCACAGCTGAGAATGCCAGCATAACACCGACAAGCACGATGAGAGGATTGTTGAGTTCTGCGGCCAGAACAATCGAGGCGAGTTGCGTCTTGTCTCCCAGCTCCATAAGGCAGACGAAGGAGAATGTCCTGATGAAAGTCGCCCTTTGATTCTTGATCTCGATTCTTTCTTTCCTACCTATAAGGGAGAAAGCTCCGAAAACTATGAATAAGAGGCCAGAGGCGAGACTGACCAATTTGTAGGGAAGAAAACTCAGCAATTCTCCTCCTATCAACGTGCTTACGCCGTCAACTAGGAAGAAGGCCAACATGGACCCCGCGAAAACGGATATTGCAGGTGCCTTTGAGGAAAGCATCATCGTGGTTAGATTTGTTTTATCCCCTAGTTCTGCTAGGAAGACGAAGGTAAAAGCGGTTATCAATGGAACCACGTCCAAATTCATCCTTTTGACCTCGATCAGCTCGCTCCATTTTGAGCTTAGGCGGACTCTTGCGAAGCGTAAACGGCCATTCGTCATCCTTCGTCGAAGAGGCATTTTATATACTTTTTCCATTATGCTGTTTCTATTCTACGATTTTTCCACAGAGATTTCTTTCTAAGTTCTGTCATGCGGGTCTCAAGGCGCCAATTGCTGGATCTGCAGATATCTCGTTCTCCTGATCGAAAGAACGTGTCACGAAGTCAATCAGCTCCTAGCCTTACGTAGATCTTCCACAAGGTTGCGCTTTCTGCACTTTTTTCAATGCTAACGTTCAGGAAGAACAAATAAATAGTATCAAACAAGATTCTGATTAACAATGATGCTTTGGAATGAGTCGTAGAGGTGATCTGCAATGCCTTACTGCAAGAATTGCGGAACCCAGCTGCCTGAAGGCGCGGACTACTGCCCAAACTGCGGCTCACCCATTGCGCCTACACCTAGACTTACATTAGCAGACTGGGGAGAGAGGTTTGTCGCATACTTGATAGACGTTATCATTCTCGGCGCTATCCTAGCGCCTTTGAAATGGTTTGTGGCGTGGATGATGTGGCCGTGGGACCCTTGGATACCCAGATTCATGAGTTGGGTTCCCTTCATCGACCTAGGACCTAGCAGCATCGTCTACTTCCTGTACTGGACCTTCACGGAAGGACTCTACAGCCAATCGGTCGGTAAGATGATTATAAAGATCAGGGTAACACGGTCAGACGGCAAACCCGTGGACATAGCACACGCAGCCATCGAAAGCCTAGGAAAAACCTTCCCGCTTCTGATAGACTGCATCCTAGGATGGATTCTCTACCTAACGAGAAGACAGAGATTGTTCAACTACATCTCAGACACAATAATAGTGAAAGCCTCCAGTTAGAGGTTGACTCCCAAAATCTTGAAAGGATAAACCATAAGATATATAGATTCAAACTTATCTACTCATCTTTTTGGCTTATTTATTTTCATCTGGATTCTACTTGCGTTTTCGGGAGACTTTGACCTCGTTGAACTCGCAGACATACTCGAAGCCGACTTGACTAAGTTTGACCACGCCAAAGCAGAGCAAGAACTGGATTAGGTTATCGAGTTCTGGAAGAGAAAGAAGCAGAGAAAGACCAATGAAGAGCAAAAGAATACTTTTATAATACATCTGCGATTATACTGCTGACCAGTTTTGATCCTTGAGCCAGTTTCTTGAAGCAGCTTTTACAGTAAAGCGCTCTCCAATCTTCTTTCCAAGGATACTCAACACTAAATTGCCTAATCATCACCATTTTCTCTTCAGTTGTCCTGCAATTGGCGCATCTAACATCCACGGTCGCTGATATGCAACTTCAGTCATAAAAATCCTATGTCTCCAGAGGACTTAATAGTTTATTCAGCTACTCTTGTTGATTTTCGATTTTTAATCTAAATTCAGGATAAAAAAGAGGAGATTACAGCCTGTTGAAAGATCCCCCGGACTCCGGCGTAAGGAGGTTTAGACTTATCTAGATAGCTTCTGAATTTGCTTTTCTTTTACGGAATTAAGAGGAGAAACTGTTCTAATCCAATAGCTCCAACATTTCGGTTACCGTTACTATTCTTACTCCTCTAAACTCTTTTAATGAAAGTAAGTGTTCATCGCGAGAAACGATGTAGTCAGCTCTTCCATCTATTGCTGTTGTTAGAATTACATCATCGCTGGGATCTTCTCTAACAATTTTGAACCTGCTCTTGACCTCTACGACATTACCTATCTTGAGTACAAAATCGATTAGTGTGTTTTGCTGATCTTTGAATAGCCTAAATTTTGTCTCTGGCTACTACTCTCTCAAACTCTTGGAGTATTGGCATAGATACGATGAGAATGACTATTCCTTCCAAAACTGCATCTATCAACAGTTTTGACTTTGCAGCGTGGACCATTCCGGAAACCAATATATTAGTGTCGAAAACGACTTTAGGCACTGGATCATCGTCTACGCTCTCTTCTGGAGGCATCTACTTCCCTTTTCACGTCCTCTTCCGTTAGAGGGCCATACTTCCTGTTTCTCTCCTCCATAATCTGTTTGATGCTTTCCCACTTCTCCCTTAACTCAGGAAGACTAAGCCTCTTCATAACTATGGTGTCTCCTTCGCCATAGACCAAGAGTTTAGTCTTCGGCTTAAGCTTAAGCTTCCTACGTAAAGCTTGAGGTATAACTACTTGGCCCTTTGCACTTATAGTGGTAACATCGGTCTCAGCCACAATGATCGCCTACAAGTAATACTATTTTACTTTCTTACCCAATAAACGTGCCGCTTAACAAATGCAAAAAACAGGGGAACTTGTCAGCGTGCTAGAAGGCTAAGTTTCGGACTCGCCCGTAGGTTCAAAACCTGTTTGCCAACTCACGAAGATACTTCTGCATGCTAAGGGTCTTACTGCCACTGAAATCGAGGCAGTCCTTGAGAACTCTATTAGTTAGTTCTAATCTCGGTGTGACAGCTAGGAGCGGATATCCTCCGTATCATGCTGAAATAGCTCTTCATGTGAGCAAAGTTTTTTGGGCGTGTTAAAGAGAAAAAGCGGAAGACTTCGCGGAGGACTCGTCGAATGGAGAGCGATCTCCATGAGCTTCTAAAAGAAACCGTGCTTGACGAGTTGGGTAGAGAGGGCTATGAAATCTATGTTGAGCCTCCGAATCCTCCTCTAGGAAGGTTGATGTGGAGTTCTTATCGTCCAGACATCCTAGGAGTAATCCGTGAAGAAATCGGGTTAAATGTCGTGCTTGCGGAATGTGAAACAAACCCCGACGTAGGACGGGTGAAGACAAAGACCTCAAAGATTGGAAGGACCTTCAAGATGCAGAAACGGCTGAACGAGAAGCATCTTCTTCGGTTGTTGCTAGTTATACCGGCGGGCGCATTGCACAAGGTGAACCACCGACCAATCCGCAGTTTCTGGGAGATATGGATCGTGAACAAGAGGGGCGAGATAGTTCACAAGATTCCACAATCTAAGAGCTGACAAAGAAGCGAGTTCCGGCTCGCTTCAAGACGTTTGTCCGAACCCCGCGCCGCAAATGAATTTCATCTTAATAGAAGAATGCGGGTTGCGTCACGGCGCTTTGATTATTCCTATGGTTACGGTCTCTTCCCCGATTTTGTACTTGGATATGTGTGTTCCTTCAGGCGGTTTTGCCTTAGTTATAGAGGTTGACAGCGTTTCTGCCGCAATGTACTCTTCGAAACCAGTGAATGCCTCAGTGATTTTTAGTCCAGCCTCGTAATAGGTCTTGATGTGGTCGGCTATATTGAACCCGGCCTCTTTCCTCTGGTTCTGTATACGTCGGACGATATCTCGGGCGAGTCCCTCTATCATCAAATCCTCGATTATTTTTGTGTTCAAGCCGACGGTGATTCCTTCTTCCTCAACTATGGAGTATCCCTCCTTTGGCACGGCGGATACCTCAACCTCTTCAGGCAGCAACTTGATAACCCGCCCGCCCACTTCGATTTCCACACCTAAGCCTTTCTGAAGATCTGCTACCAAAGTGTTAGCATCAATGCTCGCCACTATGGAACGTATTCTTGGGAATAGGCGTCCGTGTTTCTTCCCGAGAACTTCAGGCAACAATCGTATCCTGAATTCCATCAGGTCTTCCCTGCGGCTTGTCAAGTTCAGTTCTTTCACGTTCAGCTCATCCTTGATCAGGTCTTGAAGAATCTGAAGCCGCCTAAGCACGTTCTCTTCGGCTATGACTCTGATTTCAGAAAGCGGCTGCCTCAGCTTTATCCCCGCCTTGCTACGCGCCGACCGTCCCAAACCGCAGACTTTAATGGCGAGGTTCATATCGTCCATCAAATCTTCATTGATGAGCGACTCATCAGCCCTCGGCCAGCCATTGTGGTGCACGCTTTCCAACGCTTCGGGATCTACCCTGCAAACTAGGTTTTGGTACATCTCTTCGGTTGTGAACGGGATGAAAGGCGCTAGGAGTTTGATTAGTGTTGTTAGGCATGCATAGAGCGCTGTGTATCCAGCTTTCTTATCCACATCGGCCTCGCTCTTCCAGAACCTCCTCCTTGAGCGGCGGACAAACCACGTGGACAACTCGTCGATAAATTCTTCCAAGCTCTTTGTAGCGCTAAACGGGTCATAGTTATCTACGTACATGGTTACATTTTTGGTCAAGAGTTGGAGTCTTGAGAGGATCCATCGGTCGAGCAGAGAATATTCCTTCACTGAATCTTTTGGCGTCCATTTATCCAGAGTTGCGTAGGTCACAAAGAAGCTGTATACGTTCCAGAGAGGGATTAGGAATCTCCGTTTCACGTCGACTCCCCAGTTCCAGATTAGGTTGGTCTCAGGTCTGTTGGTGCAGTACATCCACCTCATTACATCTGCGCCCATCTTCTCAACCGCATCGTCGAACCACACGGCATTGCCCCACGATTTATGCATCTCCCTCCCATCCTCGCCCAACACAAGACCATGCCCGAAACATGTGCGGAAGGGTGAGCGACCTTCCAGAACCGTGCTCATGGCCAACATCGAATAGAACCAGTTTCGAAACTGTCCAGGTAGCGATTCGCAGATCAAGTCCGCAGGAAACCATTTCTCCCAGTAATCCCGGTCAGTACGGTAGCTCAAAGTAGAATACGCCACGATACCAGCATCCAACCACGGGTTTCCAACATCGGGAATCCTCGATGCTTTCGCACCGCATTTAGAACACCTAATCTTGACAGCGTCTATCCAAGGTCTATGTGGAGTGTGGCCCTCAAAGACTTGCCACCCCTCAACAGCTCTCGCTTTAAGTTCTTCCCTGCTTCCTATCACCTCAAAGTTTCCGCACTTTGGGCATTCCCAGATTGGCAGAGCGAGACCCCAGTATCTCTTCTTGGAGATCATCCAGTCTTCCATGTTCTGAAGCCAGTCCAGTTCTTGCTGAAGCCCGTACTCCGGTATCCATCTAACCTGTTTCGCAGACTCCATAATCTGATATCGAAGGTTTTCTTTCTTCTCTCCTTCCGTCACCTCTTCTGGGGGCCTTCCCAATCTCTTACCCATCGAGATGAACCATTCGTCGACAAGTCTGAAGACGAGCTCACTGTCACAACGCCAGCAGACCGGATAGCGATGCGTATAATCCTCCACCTTGAGGAGCAAACCCTTCTTCTCGAGGTCTTCTATTATAGGCTTCGCCGATTCATAGACGTGGATTCCCGTAAGCCAATCAAAATCCTCTATGAAAATTCCGAACTCATTCAAGGGCGCAACAGCTGGCAATCCGTATCTTTTCCCAAGCTCGAGGTCTTCTTTGCCGCATCCCGGGGCAATATGAACGATTCCTGTCCCTTCTTCCTCGCTTACCTCATCCCATAGAATGACCCGGTGTGCCTTGACGACTCCCATCTCCTTGGGAGCAGTCAGCTCATCATAGGGACCTTGATATTCCCAGCCTTCCATCTCCTCTCCTTTCAGTTCTTGGAGAACCTCGTAATTACCACTGGGTATCATACTCCTAAGGGTGGCCTTTGCCAAACATAAGATCTCGTCTTTGTATCTGATCTTGACGTAAGTTATCTCGGGATGTACGGCGGCTGCAACGTTCGATGTTAATGTCCAAGGAGTCGTTGTCCAGATCAAAAGCGACTCATTCTGTCTACCACGTAATGGAAACCTCAGAGAAAGGGCTGGATGCGTAAGTTCCCGATATCCTTCCGTCACGATTTCATGTTGGGATAACGCTGTTGAGCATCTGGGACACCAGGGCATCACGTCTCTTCCCTTGTATATCCATCCTTTCTCGTGGCATTTCTTGAGCATCGCCCAGATCATGTAGTTGTTCTCGTCGGAGAATGTGAAGTATGATCCGCCTGTTTCTGGTAATCCCAGCATACCTACGATTCTCTCAACTGTATCAATTATAGGACCCGTGCGACCCGGTATCGTTACGACCTCCTGCGGGTTGTCCAACTTCTCAGCCAGAAATCTCAGTATTTCGGGATCATCCCAGTCCATCCAATATCCCAAACGCATTGACTGCTCAACCTGTGTGGCTGCGAACTTCAGGGCTCTCTGCTTGCATCTCTTCACGAATTCAGCTACCCCGTATCTTTCTATGTCCCTCTTTGTCCTGAATTCCAGCTCCTTCTCGACTTCAACCTCTATCCACAAGCCTTGGCAATCGAACCCGTTCTGGTATCTCAGATCATGCCCTTTCACGGCTTGGTATCTTTGGAAGAGGTCCTTGTACGTTCTTCCCCACGCGTGATGGACTCCCATGGGATTGTTCGCTGTTATAGGTCCGTCCATGAAGGCCCATCTTTTCCTCCCCGTGTTCAGTGCTACACATTTCTTGAATGCCTCAGTCTTCTTCCAAAACTCTAGGATTCGATGTTCAAGTTCAGGAAAATCTAGGGTTGGATTTACCTCTTTAAACATTTATACTCACATCCGCAATATTCTCAAAATCTTATGAGGGGGATGATCCTTCGGCATTGCTCGACCGTTATTGTCTAAACTAACAGATCTTTGGTGGAGAAGCGCTTCAGCCTTGGATTTGACGGCCACCTCTCATCTTACAACCCCACTAACTCGATCTAAGCCTAAATGCGATCTACAAATATAAGTATTTACTTAGTAGGGTAGACTCATTAGATAGTGCGTGTTCCAGGTGACACCAAGAAAATCAACTCCGTATACTATCAAGATCAGACAACTAACCCGGAACGCTGTAGCACTAGGCTTCCTTAGCTTACTGTGGTTACTATTCAGGTCTGGAACGAAGCCGTCTCGCATCTTTTATCCATGTCAGAAAGCCGCTGCCAGCATCAGTTACACATTTCTATTTCATCCCTTTCTCGTTTTCTTAGCCCCCTTATTCAGGGGCATTAGATTAGAACCCGTTGGCTTAGTCAAATCTGCAAGTAGGAGATTTCTTGTCCCCCTAATTCTGTTATTGTGTGTCTCTACCATCTTTTCCGGTCTTGCAGCCTACTCCCTTTTTATCATTCCCGATCCGAGGGATTTGCTGAGAGAGAGGATTATCCCCCTTGAAAAGGTTACATCTGTCTCTCTTGTTCGCGTTGAGGCTGGCCGCGTTGAAGAGGCTTTGGAAAGAGCTATTGCCCACTTAGGAGGAATTGAGAAGATTGTTCCAGAAGGCTCAAAGGTGCTGATTAAGCCGAACATCGTCCAGAATCAAGCCCCTCCAGACACGAGCGACCCCGAGATAGTTAAAGCCGTGGCAAACATAGTGAGAAAGCGGAAACCATCAACTATCTGGATAGCCGACGGGAGCGGAGACGGCAACACAACTGAGAACTTCCAGTCTTTAGGCTTTTCTCCAGTAGCTGAGCAGTCTGACGCAAAGCTGGTCGACCTAAACTATGGTGAAATGATAAATGTAATCGTTCCTGGCGGCGGGGTGATATTCGACAACTTCACATTCAACCGCATCGTTGCCGAAGCAGACATTCTCATCTCCGTCGCTTGTATGAAAACCCATTCGCAGGCTGTTGTAACCCTAGGGATGAAGAATCTTATCGGGCTCGGTCCTGGATCGGTCTACGGTTTCCCCAAATCAATCTTACACGAGAGAGCAGAGGATAAAGGCGACGATTACATGGCTGGGGTGATTGTCGACCTCTGCAAGGTTAGAAAGATTGATCTAGTCGTGATCGACGGTAGGGTTGGGATGGAGGGGCAGGGGCCTCATGAAGGGACGCCGGTTGAACTCGGTCTCCTCATCGTCGGAACCGATCCTGTTGCTACTGATTCAGTAGCGTCGATCATAATGGGGTTCGATCCTGAGAAATTACCCAGCACAGATCTAGGCCAACGAGAAGGCCTGGGAACTAATGACCTGCATAAGATTGACGTAAAAGGAGAAAAACTCGAAGATGTTTTTCATATATTCAAACCCGCTTCAGGTCACGATTCCTTCCAGATAATGTCACCAACCTACCTCGCCTTTTATCAGGCAAGACCCTTCTTTACTTATGTCAGCGCGATTTGCTGGATTTCAACTATCGTATTCTTGTTTCTTTCAAGACGAAGACCCCCGCTTAGAGGGTAGTGACCATGCATCTAAAATGTGCCCGATCATCTCGACAGCGGTTAGAAAAGGTTTGTGCTTTTAGCGAGCCGGTTGTGCGATTCCTATACCTCAATCCTCTGTTTACATGTTCCTTTTGGGTTTGGCGGGGCCACATAAGATGACAGGGGAAACGAAGACTTTGATTTCTGAGAAGGAGGTAATACGAAGGAAGATCTGGAGGACTATGGAGGAATCTGGTGTAGCAAGGTTTCCTAGGCCTGTTTATGGGAGGATTCCTAATTTTGTTGGTGCAGAAGAGGCGGCTCTAAGGCTTGTTCAGCAAGTCGAGTTTCAAGGTGCCGAGGCCGTTAAGGTCAATCCGGACGCTCCTCAGAGCAGAGTGAGGACTGAGGTTCTTTCAGCTGGGAACCTCTTAGTGATGCCGACTCCAAGGCTTAGAAGGGGTCTCATAATTCTCGACCCCAAAACTATTCCTGAGAGATCCTACGGAGTAGCCTCATCAATTAAGGGATCTTTCAGATACGGGAGGTTCTGCTCTCTCACGGAATTACCGAAAATTGACTTGATAGTCGCAGGGTCGGTGGCAGTTTCCAAAGATGGTGTGCGAATAGGTAAAGGCGGAGGCTACAGCGAGATAGAATACGGCATCCTGAGGGAACTTCACTTAGCTGAGGAGAGAACGCCAATACTTACAACGGTTCATGATGTTCAGATTGTGGATACCATTCCAAAGGAGCCTCACGACCTTACGGTAGACGCGATCATTACCCCGACAAGAGTGATTAGAATAGAAAGAAGAAATCCGCAACCTGGCGGGATATTCTGGGAAAAACTCGCTCCAAACGAGTTGCAGAATATGCCTATTCTTTTGGAATTGAAGAAAATGGTCAGAAGGTAATCTCTCCGTGATTCCTAGTAGACTCCAATAATGCAAGTATACTTTCTTATATATGGGAGAAGGTTACTGGTTAAGCGGGCTCTGTTGCATGAAGGAAGCAGTAGTCTTGCCAAGCAAGAATTTGAAGGCATCAACTCTCTCTTATCAACGTTTTCAGGAAAGGGTTAGATGTCCGTTTCAACATCTCTGGCTTTCTGGAGGAGAACCTTATGGGGAAAGATTACTCTAGATCACCTCCAGGATACGCCCATTCAGCAAGAGTTGAAAGTGTGATCAAAGATACAAAAGAAGTTCCTGGAATTGAGTGAAGACACCTCTCAAGGCCACAACAAAACTTCTAGTGGCAACCACCACAATAATTATCGAGAACAAGTAAAGAGTTAGGAGCAGAACATACCTGTACAAATATTTTGCGGAAAGTACCCGATGTATCTTCACCCTTATGAACGGTAACATAAACGGAGTTTTTTCTGTATATTTCTCATAAGTCTGGCTATAACTTTTCAGTAGATCTTTCTCTTCGAGACTGGCGAGAATCAGGTACCCAAGGGTCATCGTCAGCCAAGCGATGAGAGACATAGGCCTAAGCGACCTAATCGAGATTCCGAGAGTTGCAAGAATTAGTCCCAAGTATTGAGGATGTCTGACAACTCTATAGATTCCGCCAGTGATTACCCCCTTCCTCAGATTCATTAACCAAGTCACGAAAGCGAAAAGAAATGTTGCCGATCCTGCGATGAGGAATGCTGTATCTAGGATTCCCCATCTGTGAAGTGATGGAAGAAGGACATTGTCCCCTGTCTGGATTATATAGGTTAGCCAGTAGAGGCTTTCACCGGGATGGAAGGGATCGGGTACATCCCTAAGGAAAGTCCAAGGCCAAGTCAGAACCGTATAGACGCCCAGCGGAAAGAACATTATGAACAAGAGGGGATTGAGAATCACGGTGATCGAGGGAATGATGTCAAAAAGTGCCAAAATGCCGCCAAGGAACCTCCTTAGTGTACGCTTGATGACCAGTTTCCTTTGGCTCTTCATTTCAGGTCTTGAACGGCTTCTTAACCGCCAGGAAAATAGATAGAGTCAAGGGTTATATTATGCTACGCTTTAGTACAGAATTTGCAGCATACGTTAAAGCCCGGTTATCAGCTACGTTTTGCCCAGTTACCTTGTTCTACCAGGTGGACAGCTCCAGACGAGAAGGCATTACCTTAACCAATCGTTGCATTATTCCCTAGGCATCGTCCGCCATGCTCCGCAATCTCTTGACAGTTCCAGTAACGGGAAAGTGTTTTAGGGGGATTCTGCTTCTAATCCATAGTTAAGCTCCCGGAACAGTGATTCCAGGGGATGGGCAAATGCCTGACGTAGTTACGATCGGCGAGATGATGGTTCAATTTAACCCGATAACAACGGGTCCTTTGAGGCACGTTGCATATTTCGAGAAGCATGCAGCTGGGGCCGAAGCCAATTTTGCGGTTGGGATGGTTAGGATGGGATTTTCCGCAGGGTTCATTAGCAGAGTTGGAGATGACGAATTTGGAAAATATATACTGGCCGTCTTGAAAGGTGAAGGAGTCGATGTTTCAAGGGTTATTGTAGATAAAGAAGCTCCGACAGGCATATATTTTGTACAGAGGGGCTTTCCAGTTCCCGAAAAGAGTAGCGTCGTGTACCATAGGAAGGGGTCGGCAGCCAGCAGACTAAGTACAAAGGACTTAGACGCCGAATACATAAAAAGCGCCCGGCTCTTTCATATAACTGGGATAACACCTGCGTTAAGCGACACATGTCGGGAAACCAGCTTTAAGGCTCTAGAGATGGCCCAAGACAATAATGTGATGATTTCACTTGATACAAACATTCGACTGAAACTTTGGGGAGAGGAGACAGCGCGCCAAACCCTCATACCTATGATTCGCAAGGCGACAATAATGTTCACCGAACCTGACGACTCGGAAATCTTGATAGGTGAAAGAAATCCGGAAAAGGCTATTGGAATGCTTCTAGATATGGGACCTTCAGTTGTAGTTCTAAAACTGGGCGGAGAGGGATCGATAGCAGCAACAAAAGACCATATCGTGAGAAAGCCAGCCTTCAAAGTACCTGTTATGGATCCAATTGGAGCGGGGGACGCTTTTGCTGCAGGTTTCGTTGCGAGTCTACTAAAGGGCTGGAGTCTTGACAGAGCGCTGGAGATTGGCAACGCCGCAGGCGCACTGGTTGTAACGGTTAGAGGCGACATGGAAAATCTGCCATCAATTGATGAGGTGGAACAGTTTCTCGCATCTCAGAAGGGCGAAAGAGTGGTTCTCAGATAGCAAATAGGAGAGAACGAGGGCTTCCGGGAGCTAGCAGCTAGAGACATTGTGGATGAAATCTTCGGAATTGAGGTTCCACTTCTGACGCCGGGCACGCCACTATTCCGGAATCGTAGAAGTCCTTGAGGATCCTCTTCGCATCCCAGATTACGCTTCCTTCGGTTCCTTCTTCCATGATTGTCACCTCCTACGATCCCTTCCAAGTTACAGAAGAAAAAGGCGATCCAAGGAGGCTAGGGACCTGAGTCCGTCTCTGCATGTTGTTTATCTCCGTAGAAACTGAAGAACAACAACATGACCTGCGGGGTCACGGCAGCCGAGGGTCTCCTTAGGCTAGCGGACCCATCCGGGTCTTCGGAACCATACCAGTCCGTTGTCTGCAGTGCCTTCTCCCACCCTTCCGCGATCACCCCTGAGATCTCTTCAACCGCTGTAACCGGGCAGACTTTGACGTCGTAGAGCTTCGATTTCTATGGGCCATGAGAACCCCAAGGATTCTCCCCTTCACGTCTGGCGGTACACGTCCCCATTGTTCTCTCCGATTCGGGCTTACGCACGTTCTAAGTGTCCGTAGTGGTGGGGCCGGTGGAGTTTGAATCCTACATATCGTGGAGATATCCCCGTAAATCCCCTCTTTTTGGTGAGCCGAAAGGAAAAAGTTTTCGAAACCGTAAACCGCCATATTAAACCTTTAAAACGCCCTGAATTAACCTGAAGAAGAATGAATTCGATAGGTGAAAAGTAACCTTTGCTTACTACGTTGAGTATTTCGAGATTTCACTTAAGCTTCAGGTCTGAGATTTTTACCGCTTCCACTTCTTTCAAGTCTTCAAAGTGTTCTTCATAATCCAAAATTACAACAGGTGTTCTAGCTTCGTTAGAGAGGCGCAAAGCCAAGGCAGCCGACGACAGGTCTCCCCAAGGCTTATCCCTATACTTTAGTTTAAGCATGCCTAGATTTACGGTTGTTCCTTCATCTTGGATCACGTTGACGGTTGCATATGCTGACCTTATCACTATTTCTGGTTCCACATCCATTGTCAACATCCCGCGTTTTTCCTTAATCATCTCGGAGATCACTCCATAAGCCTCAGCTAGATTGTTTGGGTGGATAAAGACCTCAACCTCGCCTCTTTCATGTGAAGTAACCGCCTCCCGTGCGACATCTGAGCCCTTCTCATTCGTAAACAGAAGGATGAAGGGCCCTGCATCAAAGACGAACCTTTTCAGCAATTCTCAAGCTCTCCACGTCTTTTCATCTCTGCGCGAACTTCTCGTTCTCTCTCCATGAGTAGAACCTTTGAGGCTTCAACATCTCCAAGGAGACCGAAGAGATTCGAGAGCTTCGGCACTCTCTCTAGTAGTATCCTATTCTCATCTAAAAGGGTGATGATCAATTCAGTGCCCTTTCCGTATCCGTATTTCTTCCTGATCTCCCCGGGAATAACTATCTGTCCCTTGGAAGAAATCTTAGTCTTATGCTTCACATTCTCAATCATACGCATCATCTTACAGATTTTCGCAATTGGTAATAAATCTTACTGTCTTACCAATCCAAGATTGCCAAAAAAAATACCAGACCAAGCATTACTTTTTCTAGGAGCGTCTAATTTCCAACAAGTCTTTTTGTTTACGATGGAGTGCGAAGGTCTCTATCTCTAATGGGGCACTTAGTTCACTTTACGGGCAGTATTCTGGGGCATATGATATAGCCTCTCTGTGTGTCCTGACCAAAGTTTCTAACATGCCGTAAACAGAAAGGGTGATGGCTGGTCAGGTCAATAATCATATTCGTTTAAATTCTTTGATTTTCCCTCTTTGGGTTTTTTTGGGTTTCTTTGAGGGTTTTTGATGAGAAGACTGAGGTGATGTCTTTCCAGGTTTTTGATGGAAGATGAAGCTGTCGACAATTAAGTTCATGTATCAGTAGCATTCAGCTTTTCTGTTAACTGCTGCTCTTTCGTTTTACCAAAGTGCAAAACATAATAAAGTAAAATTGCGAATTTGTTCTATATGTCACCGAAGAGGTATAGGCGGAAGCGGGTTTACGCAGACTATTATGATTCGATTCAACGAAGCATAGTAGAAAGATACTATGCGATGGTAGCTGAGGAACATTATCATGCACCTAACATTAGAAGTCTTCTTACCGAGGAGCTTATAAGATCCGAATTACTTCCACGCTTACCTGAAGGGCTCCACATCTCAAAAGGAGAAGTCAAAAAAGGCACCAGCTCTAGTGGAGATTGCGACCTTATAATATACAAGAGATCAGTCCTCTTTTGGTATGGTTCAGTTTGCACGGTTCCTTACGAAAGTGCCAAAGCGATAATTGAAATTAAAATTTGCGCCCGTGACCTTATAAAAGAAGTAGAAAAGCTGAAGGAATATAGAGATTATGCAGAGAAGGTCTTTGCTATAGCTATGCATGGACATTTCAAGAGGTCGCCCTACGAGAGAAAAAAGGCTGCAATTGAAGAGAGATACGGCATTGGAATTTTACCTTGAGTTATGCCTATAATGGAGAGATAATGAAAAGAGAGTTTCTACGCCTTCTTACAGAAATAAAGCACCTTATTGATTAGCGCACATTGAGATTAGTCTAACCATGTATAGAATTCGTTGCGCTAATCTTTTCAAGAAGCGGAAGTAGCGCAGAAATGGGGTCAGTTCATTCTAAAGTGGGGCCGGTGGGATTTGAACCCACGACCTCGCACGCCCCAGGCGCGAATCTTAGACCAAACTGGACCACGGCCCCAGAGAACGGTACTTCGATCCTGAGATAGTAAATCCTCTTATTAAACTTAAGAACTGATGGTTCGAAAAATGGCTGTGCCCTTCAGTCTCTTGGAGATGATGTGGAGCGTATATATAGCCGATTAGCTTAAGGGAACGTGCCGCCGGGATTTGGGTTTGGCGCTCCGAAACCGTCTTCGCCATAAATGGCTAGAACAGCGCTCAGGTCTAGGTCAGACGGATCAACCCTCACATTGCTGCTTCCGGTAAAGTCGAAGGTTTGAGCCATAAGGTCTAGGGGCTGGGTTCCATCGTCATCGGAATGGCCGAGGCCCCATGCGTGTCCTATCTCGTGGGCAGCAATTGTAAATACGTCGCCCTCGTCGAGAGTCAGACCGACTGCATTCTGGGTTGCTAGAGTGATGCTGACGGAGTTTATGACGCCGCCTGAAGATTTTATTGAGGTTGAGCCGAGGATTACGCCCGTATTCTTCTTCAACGTTATGGTGACGTCTGCTGTCTGCCCTTTCTTCAACGAATCCCTAAGCACATAAGCGAATACCGCACCATCAACTTTAGTATTGAGACCATCAATCCAAGCGTCCAATGCATCTACGACGACTGCCTTATACTTAGGATCGACGCCTTTCTGCAGTTTTATATACACTGTCGGGTTGTGATTCCACGCTACGCCGAGTAGCTCTATAGAAGCTGCAACAGCTTGAACAGACGCGATGAGCAATGTAGCGCTTAGAACATAGAAGATCAAAACATACTTTGACCTTGGCATGATACGGAGATACTCATCTAGTCTTTATAAATCTTTAGAAACAAACCTATTTGCTTTCACGAAGAATCTAAGCTCCTTTGGCAAATCTCTTCTCACCCCAATCCTTTGAGAACTCCCAACCTCAATTCTCATCTCATTGTCAGCCACGACAATCTCACTTCCCGCAGAAGTAACGGAAACTCCGTTCAACCCATTGTCAATCTTTAAAGCCTTCGTCAATTTTCCCGGTCCTTTCGTTAACTCATAAATATCTTCAATCTTTCTATTGCTCTTCATGAGATCCACTCCTTTCGTCGGCTCTATCGCCCTCACCAAAACAGCGCCTATCCCATTCGGTTCATGAGCAATAATGTTGAACATCCAGTTGTTATGAACACTATAAATGAAAGCGTAGCCTGACTCGCTCCACATAAGCCTATTATAGTTTTTCAGACCATGATAGGCGCGTGATGCAGGATCCTCCAACCCGTAATAGGCTTCAGTCTCGACTATGATGCCCTCGAGAACCTCTTTATCCAGTTTTCGAATCAGTTTTTTCCCTAGTAACTCCTTTGCGACAGCTTCGGGGTTCCTCTCGTAGAATTCTCTCGGCAGAACTTTCAGTGCAACCATAATAGATGCCTCTCAACTTATTTTTTGGCTAGGAGGACTATTTCTGTTTATTCCTTTGCAGGAGATGACGAAGCACAGGGCCCTGAGAGGTCTAGGGACTTGCGGATGACATAAGACTCCTCAATACAGTATCGGCTTCCTTTTTTCCACTACTTATGTCCTCTACTGAATACAGGTTAGCAAAGCTTATATGGGTCAAGAACCGGCAGAACTTGAATGGCGAACAGTTACACATGCACAAGAACCAAGTGGATCAGGCTACCATGGGAAAATTGAGAGTGTCTGAGGTGATGTTCTATAAGTACAGGTGAAGACCTTGGAAGATCAAGCTATCTCGACCTGTTAATTACTGTCTTATCTCAACACGAGAAGAACATGGATAAAATCATAGAAAAGATGGAGAAGCTGTCTGAAGAGTTAACAAGGGCAGGGAAGAGCAGGAAAGTACCTGACGAGAACCAAATGGCTAAAAAAGAAGTTGAGACTTCCCAGGAGGGCCCAGAAATTCTGATCTACATGAAGATTAGGCTCAACCGCCCGTTGGAAGAGGTTCTTAGAATACTAGAATCCTTGAGGGAATAGAGATCCCACGAGGCAGGGAGCGCTTTTTGGAGGTGCCGATCGTCCCAGTTTCAGATATCTCTAGACTGGTTTCTGGGAATCCTACTGCCTGAAGAAAATTGGATAGCACTTGTTTGTAACGTGGGAGTATGCACAAATCTTCTTATATCATTTAAGGGCTTTACGGATCACTGGGGGATGAAGCATAAAAAGGTGTTCTTGTTGAAAAATGACGGTCTGGACGCTATAGATAAGGATTACTTCAGTTATCTATCCGTTCTTCAGGACAAGGAAGCTGACGACGAAAAGGTCAAGGAAATCGAGGAGAAGTTCTTCAGCCTACTGAAGGCTTTGAACGAGGATACTAGGCAGTTGAGCGAGTTTATGATAGAAGAAGGAAATATGATCAAAGATCTTTGCACTTATCTTAGAAAAATCTTCTCCCAGTTAGATCTATCAATTGTTTTGCCATTGATTGCTGTTCCATGGGTGGAAACATGTAAGGAGGTAATCCTAAACTCACAAGGTCACCTGATCTTAGTCAAAAACCAGGGTGAGGTGGAATCAAAATCTCTAGAGAATTACCCTCCCGACGTGATTCTGATGGTCATTTGGTCGGTCATACCACAGCTTAAAGAACTAGTCAACTCATATATGAAGAGGGTCAGTATGAGGGTCAACTTCTTCGAAAGGACAGGTGAAGAACTAAAGAATATTCAGAAAAGTTTCGAGATTTCTACAGAAGAAGCATCAGAAAACACGTATGAAGACTTTCGGGAAAAGAGCGTCAGAGAGGTCCTTGTTCCCAAGAAATAGGAGAAGCAGGGCTGTTTGATGAGGAGGATGCCGATCAAGGTGTAATCCTCCGAGTTG
>Ga0315312_1000604_pt1 | contig 38360 bp, 27 predicted proteins | sample TDP7_MG_FD_203629 | JGI IMG/M metagenome (GOLD analysis project Ga0315312, IMG submission 203629) | Freshwater sediment microbial communities from Lake Towuti, South Sulawesi, Indonesia - TDP7 | ecosystem: Environmental > Aquatic > Freshwater > Lake > Sediment | place: Indonesia: South Sulawesi... | reverse complement strand
ACTGTGGTTGCACTGGCTTTGGGGCGCTACCGTTACCCGCCATAAGACGTAGAACACCGCGAATATCAACAGCGTTTCTACAAACCACAATGGACCGGTGCCGATATGAAACTCCTTAAAATATCTAGCAAGAAGCTGGCTAAAAGAGCCCTCGACCTTGATGACATTAGCTCGGATAAGCAGATAAACTAAAGCCGGATTGATGACAAAGTCGTAGCACAACAGAGGAATACCCAGACGCAATAGGCGATCCTTCAAGAACCGCCAGGGACCTTTTCGGTCGTATGATGCGGGCGTAAAGTAGCCCGAAATCAAAAAAAGAAAACCCATAAAAAATGCCTGGGTCGCAGCATTATGCCAGGTTAGCAGGAAAAATGAAGCTGCATCCGCCTGGTCTTCTTTGTAATACCACGAACCCACCGCGCCGTAGGTTACAGATAGGTGCAGCATAATAACAAGAGCAATTAGCAAGATTCTCAGGTTGTCAATGAAAAGCAATCGCTGTTTTGCAATGTTTTCGCCAATCGTTTAATCACCCACTTTCACGTAGATCGGTGAACTTGTAGAAGTCACCGTAATATTACCGGCCGAGTTCGCTGTCAGCATAGTCTGTTTGCCCAGCATCGTGATTAGCCAAGCCTGCGTAGCTGGAGCGATATCGATGATTACGTCCTGATTGATTGGCTTTTGCTTGGATATGCCCCATGGCGAAAAAACTACCCAGAGCTTCGAGGTCGGTTTCTCCCGATGGATAAAGCGATAAACGAAAGGCGGGCTTGACTGGTTGTACTGCCCAGAGAGCTTGCTGTCGAAATTGTAATCGAAGAATTTGGCCGTCTTGATCAGTGTTTGCAGAGCCCACCAGGCTTGGCGGGGCTTGGGCGGATTATGCTGGTCAAGCGAGCTCATCAACCCATAATCAGCTCCCTCCTCGAACAGGTGGGTTTTGCTGAAATACTCGAAGTAGACCCAGCCTTTGAGGTTCACCGGCAGGGTGCGGGCAACGATGAAGGTCTGGACCACCTGCTCGGCGTGGGTCTGCTCCGGCAGTCCGCCCAGGTCTTGGCCGCATTGGAATCCGCCCTCGTTCAGCCAAAGCGGCTTGTCCGTGTAGCCATGCTTGTCGAGGAACTTACGGACGTTAAGCAATCCGATGACGCCGGCATAAGCCGCGGGGCTGTCGAAGCAGGTCACCGGCGTATGGTAGGTGTGCAGGCCGAAGGTGGCATGGGCTTCCAGCCCATGAAATCACGGCCAGGATGGCCGTGCCACGGGACATGGCAAAGGTTCGCCCAAACCAGTCTTGCCACTGTTCTGCGGTCGAGATGCTGGTAGACAGGTTGAAAGAAATAACAATGGTATTGGCGTCGGCCCGTTTAATGCCATCGTAGGCGGCGTTGAGCAGCGGCACCTGGACCTCCGGGGCGTGGAAGGGGTGCTCGCCAAACACGTCGGATGAGCCGCCCCACACGGCCACAAGCCCCGACCAGGCCGAGTGCTTGTGATAACGGTTCACTACCTCGTAGGCAAACTCCCCGTACTCCGCAACGAACCGGGTTGTATCGCGCGTAATCGTCTCGTCCCAGGGCAGCCCAGGCGATTTGGGACAAATAACAAAGGCGATCACCTTCAGGCCAGCCTGGGCCAACTGGTTCATTTGGGCGTCAGTGGCGACCCATTTCCAGACGTCATCTCCTCGCTCAATATGATCCCAGGTAAAATCCACAAGTCCTTGCACGTATTCGAGTCCAAGCTCCTTTATGCTGCTGATTTGGAAATCGTTGTAGCCCGCGCCTGCGTATGCACGCACGGTATAGATAAAGTCTGGTAAGACCCGGCATGAAGGAACATCAGAGCGTACAGACCCCACGCAATCTGATGTAAATATAACGGTTGTTGTCAGTACGACCCCCAACAGCCACTCCCGCAGCGAGAAGCTTAATAAAGTCTCCTGTCGGTTCATAATTTGTACATCTGGTCGAAATGTTTCTGGGCGGCTACGACTGCGGCCCGCATCATATCTTCGGCCTGGGCGGTCTGACGGTTGGCAAGAGCCTGCATCAGGGCCTTGGTATTGAGCTTGCTGGCGGCTCTATCGCAGGCCTCCCAGCTAAGCACACTTCGCACAACACGGTCAATGCCCTGCTCAACGTTATCGTACGCGCGGGTCTGCATGTCGTGGCCACGCCAGCGATTGAATTTCGCCTGCTGCAGAAGCCCGGCGATGGCGATATTCATACCATTGACCCGCGCTCCGTGGTCGATGTCATATTTGCCCGGCCCGCCCAGGATAATGCCATCGTTATAGCCCTGGCTGTTTAAGTGCATGTGCACCATAGCGCCGTTGTCAAGCTCCTCGACCGTATCGTACACGTGGTCAAGCCCAATCATCTCGGAATGGCCGAACTCTTTATTTACGCCCTTTTTCTCTCTGGAAATGCCAAATTCCTCTTCAAGTTTTCGCCAGAAAAGTATCGCGCTTGCCACTGTCGGAATCAGCATCGCCGGATGCCCCTCGTTCGGCTTAGGCTCAAAGCCGATGTAGAGACTGCCACCCTTTTTCTGCTCGTATTTGCACAGCCCGACGACGCTTTCTTTTAAGTTCTGGTACATCTGACGGATGCCGACCGTGGCGATGTCGTAGCCGAACGAGCCGTTCCAGATGATAAATGACGGCGCCTTGACTGGGTCTTTATGCCAGGCTTTTTTCAGGGGGCCGTACGCAATATCGACCGTTTTTGTGCCAAATTCTTCTGCCTGTTTTCTCTCTTTTTTATCCAGAGATGCGATTCCGCCGTAGGCGAAGTGACTGTGTGCGCCGGGTGTAATCATCGCAAGATAAAGGCCTGAATCGACCAGCGCATCGGCAACTTCCTTTGTCGTTTTTTCATTGACCTCCGTGTCGTAGTGCATCTCGATGCCAAGCTCGACATCATCGGGCAGTCTCGGCCTTATCTCTCCAGCTACCAGCTCGATCATATCCACGGTCGAGAACTTCGACCCATCCCACGCCGGCCGCATATCCGAGGGCACAAAGCCACCTTTGCCGGGATTGAACGTCCACCTGCAAATACTATGTAAGGATTTTTCAGCCATTTTGCTCACTCCTTCAACTGACGATTCAAAACATTTTGCCATTTTTCATACGCCTCTTGATACGCCTGCGCTAACTTTCTGTTTGGCTCGATTGTCTTGACCGGCTGCAGACCCACGAAGGCATCCTGTGGTCCTTTGTAGATGCCTGCGCCGATGCCCGCTCCTCGGGCGGCACCCTGCGAGCCATCGGTGTTGTACAGCTCCACCGTTGCTCCGGTTATGGTCGCAAAAGCCTCGGCAAAAAGGGGGCTTAAAAACATATTTGCGTTGCCCGCACGCACGGTAGCAAGTTTTATGCCCATATCGCGCATTATGCCCAGGCCGTAGTTCAGGGCAAAGACAATTCCCTCCTGGGCGGCCCTTAAAAAATGTGGCCGTTTGTGCACATTGAAATTCCAGCCATGCACGGATGCGCCAATATTTCTATTTTCCAAAGTCCTTTCAGCCCCGTTGCCGTAAGGAAGAATGACCAGGCCGTCGCAGCCAATCGGAACCTCCGCCGCCAGGGCGTTCATCTGCTCGTAGTCAATCCCATCGCCGGTGACAAAATTGTGCTTGAGCCAACTGTTAAGGATTCCCGTGCCATTCAGGCACAACAGCACACCGTACCGCGGCGATTTCTTTTGCCGTAAGGCATCCCTTAGCGGAGAATGATTGACGTGCACAAAGATGTTGACTCTGGATTTTTGGTCGTAAGTCTTTTTGTCGCTGATTCCGTACACCACGCCGGATGTGCCGGCTGTTACGGCAATCTCGCCGGGATTCAAAACATTAAGCGACAGGGCGTTGTTCGGCTGGTCGCCGGCCCGATAGCTGACCTTTGTGCCGGCTTTGAGTCCCAACTCTTTGGCAGCATCGCCGGTAAGCTCGCCCTGCACTGAGAACGTGGGGACAACCTCAGCGATCAGCCCAGTAGAAATGCCATAGTTTTCCAGCACAAATTCAGCCAATCCATCCTTTTCAAAGTCCCACATTATGCCTTCGGATAGCCCGGAGGGCGTTGTCTTTATCTGGCTGGTCATCCGCATTGCGATGTAATCGCCCGGCAGCATTATCTTATGAATTTTTGCGAAAATCTCCGGCTCATTCTCCTTGACCCACGCCAATTTCGAGGCGGTGAAGTTGCCGGGCAGATTGAACAGCCTTTTGAGGCACTTTTCTTTTCCGATATTTTCTGCCGCCTTTTCGCCGATTTGCACTGCCCTGCTATCGCACCAGATAATCGAAGGCCGAAGCACCTTTTGGTTTTTATCAACCGCCACCAGCCCGTGCATCTGGTAAGAGATGCCGATGGCCGCCACATTTCGGATTTCGGATTTCGGATTTCGGATTTTAGAAGCGACTTTTTGGGTCGCTTCTTTGACATGCTGCCACCAGATTTCCGGCTGCTGTTCAGCCCAGCCGATTTTCTTTGCGATAATCTCCAGCTCCTTTTCCGGCGAAGATGCCGATGCCAGGACCTTGCCGGTTTCAGCCTCCAGCAATGTCGCCTTGATCGAGGAACTGCCAACATCGTATCCTAACAGAAGCGCCATTTACGTATCCCTTATCTCTCAAACAGTCATTCTGGGTCTACATACTCAGGTGCACCCTCTATCCGTCAACGGCATTCAGAATCACTGTACCCATTCGCGTTGCATCGAACCCATGTCTGTAAAGATAAATGAGGTCTTTGCCGTGTCGGTTCGGAATCTGGGGGTGTTGCATCCCCATGAGGGAGTACTGTATGAATTTGTCAAAATCCGACGCTACGATATATCCCCTTACCGTCTTTGCGGGTGATAGGTGTTTCTTAACCCACCCCATGTAGCGTAGAACTTGCCCCACCGCCTCGTCAGATGTTTTGTCCCGCTTGAACTCAATCACTACGAAGGAACCATCCTCGGTCACGGTCAGCAAGTCTATTATGCCGCCATCAGGAGTCTCGAACTGCTGCCCCACTCTGCGACCCATTTTGTATAAGCGAAGCCCGGATTCTATAAGACCAAGTCTGTCCCTCACGAAATCCTCAATGTCTTTTTCCTTAAGCCCCTCCTTGAGAACTTTCTGTCCCCTGTTTTTGTCGGGAGCCTGTTGAGCCAGCTTCCTCGCCTCTTTGGGCTTGCCCATTCTTGTATAATACTTTATCGCTGCCTCGACATCATACTTCTTCGAAACGTCTCCAAAGTAACAGAACCATGATTCTTTAGAATCGAAATCTACGAACTGCAGGTTCTTGTCCTCGGCCAAAATGTTTTTGGCCTTATCCTCATCAGTGAGTACTATCCCATCTGAGTCGCCAATCTTGCATCTGGTCCAAGGGCCGCTGAGCGTAAGGAGGTTGATGTTTTTTCTGGCAGTCTCAAGGCTCTCGACTAGCAATGGTCTGGCGCGTCTTCTCTGGCGTTTTTTTAGGCGTCGCAGGAGTTCTTGCCGCTCCTGGTCGTTAAGCTTGCGAAACTCGCTTATCCAAGCCACACACCTGCTGGCGTCCTCCATAGCGCGTGCTTTTGTCACGAATAGTGCGAATTCTTCAAGCGTTATTTCATGCGGCTCCACAGCGAGGACGATCTGCAAGCAGAAATGGAATGGGAAGACCCTTATATGCGCGTACCTGCCCCTCGCGCCTTCAAATGAAGGGTTGTAGAACTGTAGTTTTCGCAGTTGATGCTCGAATAGCGGCTTGTAATCCGTGCCAGGCTCAATAAGGCGCTTACCCGCCAAAGTCATTGAAATAAAATGATCTTTCTCGATCCACGCAAGGCCCAGCCTCTGGTAAATGTTTATGATATTTCTCGCGTTTGCAGAGAACCATTCTATCAAAAGCCTGCGCCCGAAGCGTCTCTCCATGTCGCAGTAGATTCCGCCCTCTGTAACTCCGTTAATGACATCATCAAATTGCTTTTTGAGCTTTGCGTTTTGTTGCTCCCTCGAGACGACTCCTTCTTCAAACAACTTGGCGGCAAATAAGACTTGAGCAGCATTTCCCCACCTCACGGCCAGCAGTTCATCTGGAAACAACTGTGGTTGGCTGTCTTTCAAATAATTCCTTAGAAACTCCTTGTCTTGTGTCGATAGGGCTTCGGGTTCGCAAAACCATTTGTGCAACAGGGCAAGTCCTCTGATCAAAAGCCTGATAGACTCCTCATCATAGGTCTTGGCCTTAGGTATCAAGTACCACTGGGATGTGTCACGCCGATATCTTTCAACAAATTTATCCCAGTCCCCAGGCTGGATGCGGAGAGGCATCTTACGCTACCTTCCTCGCGATTATGAAGAAATCGCTTTTTACTGTATTAGAGTGGACGTTTCTTTTCCTGCTCATTCTGTAAACGTAGTACGGCCTCTCAAAAGTTCTTTCTACCTCGAAACCGACAGACTGACACAACCTCTCAAAAACCTCGTTAGTCTGCAAGGCAGTCTTTCTAACTGTCGAGTTGCCCACGACATATATCAGATATCGGTTGGGTTTTAATATCCGATGGCACTCCTTGGTAATGGCAAGCATATCTTTGAAGTACCGGTAAAGCACCAATCCACACTTCCTATCTACATCCAGAACTTTTTTTAAGTCGTGTTGCGCAAATTCAATGCCAGCAAACGAATCTGCGGTAACCTTAGAAAGAATCCTATCCGTTCCCACATATTTGCGTCTGTATTCCCTGAATTTTTCGTTTTCCATACAGAGCAGTAATGTACTAAGTTGCTGGACCCTGGCATAATCCACTGCATAGGCATAGGGGGGCGATGTAATAACAAGGTGGGAAACAGCGTCTTTAAGTGGGATGCATCTTGCATCAGCCTGCTTTACCTCACCCAACTGGCAGCCTCCGACCCTGCGGGAGAAAGAAAATACTTTCTCGTATTTGTCCCATACTGAGCGTTCAAACTCCTTAAAAGTATCCTTTCGCTCCCGAACAGGGTTATTAGGATCTCTCTGAGGAAATATGTCCCTCGGGTCTGCGTTGGAAACTTCGCGGACCACCGCAGACAGCGATAAGCAGGCAAAGTCCCTGAAAGTGGCGCTCTCCTCCTTCGAGATGATCTGCTTAATTAACAGGAGTTCCCTGAGTACATCTTCCCTGAACCAAAGCAACGCATTTGGAAAGTCCTTTTCAGCCGGCAGCGCAATTTTATCTAAATTCTGCCCGTGAGACTCTTTCCAAACCCTCAGAAGAAGCTTTTTCACTTTCTGTTCGAGCTCACCTTTTGTTCCATAACCGGCAAAGGGTGTGGTTGCAACTCTTGAAATCAAGGCCGCAATAGGATCAATATCGCTCCCGAAAAACCTTCTGCCCTTCAGCGCAGACTCTATCAGGGTGGTTCCTGCGCCACACATCGGGTCCACCACGAGGTCTTTCCTCTCGGAGAATCGGTCTATGAAAAAGCCTGGGAACTGTGGGATGAACTTTGCAGGATAATAATGCAGCCCGTGCGTCGCATAGGACGTTTCTGTATTAGGAATCGTTCTCAGTAACGCACCAAAGTCTCGTTCTAATGCGTCAACCTCATCGAAACCTATCATCAATTGGGTGCCCACATTGTCCTCCTTAACTTGTAAGCGCCAAATCGCTCAACAAAGTAAGGTTACCAGACTACCTTGGCCTTGTCAAATCATTTGGTTCAAACTACTGCTTAGGGAACGAAATGCCCGTTTACCTAAACAGCCGCTGGCAAAGCTATCCGCGGACAAGACAGTGTGAGCCGAGATCCCTCATGGCTTTTGGGTGGTCGGCTCAAAATCGATGCACAACGTGCACATCGGCTGCCACATAACCCCACCTTTTGCCAAACCAGCAGGCAGGACAGTAAGGCTCGTCACTCGTGTTGCCATTTGATTAACCAGGGATCGTTTGTCCGGCTTTGAAACTCCTTCAATTTTGTCTTTAGCTCAGCCAGCACCTTTGCATGTTCGGGACTATCAGCCAGGTCCCACAGCTCATCCGGGTCCTGCTGCAAATCGTATAGCTCAAATTCCGGCCGGTGCAGATATGCCTCAACGGTGCGTTTGCCGTAGTATTTAGCCCCGCTTTGCAGCGTCGCCTGCCAGGTGGAAGAATCCCATAAGTCGCTTGCGAACGGATACGACAGCCCGTGAGCGATATTCCAGATCAGCTTGTATCTTTGCCCCCGCACTACACGCATCGGATAATACATCGTTATCTCGTGAAATGTGTGTGAGGCATAAATCTCATCCCAGCCCGCCATGCGGCTGGCGGGCCAGCCTTTCAGGTCTTGCTCATGGAGCACTGATTTGAATGACCGGCCGTGAAATTTCGTTTTTCCCGATAGAGCACCTGCAAAATCCAGAATTGTCGGAGCAAGGTCGGCCCAGGTAATCATCGCCTCGCAAACTGTGCCCCGTTTTTTCTGCCAGGGACTACGCACTATACAGGGTAAATTCATGCCCGGCTCATAGAGCGTGGTCTTGGCGCCTGGAAAAGCGATACCGTTGTCACTGATATATATAATCAGCGTATCATCGTACTTGCCGGTGTCCCTGAGAATCTCTAACAATCGCCCTATACCCTGGTCGAGCCGGGATACCGATTGATAATATTGCGCAAGCTCAGCCCGGCACTGTGGTATGTCGGGCAAAAATGGCGGAACAACAACGTCTTTCGGATCATACTTGACCTCTTTCACGCCCGGATAACCTTTGGGCCTGTTCCCGAATCGGTCAGGTTTATAAGGCAGGTCATCCGCCCTGCCGCCCCCGCGGTGCGGATCGCTGGTGCAAAAATATAAGAAAAATGGCCGACTATCCTTGGCAGCAATAAAATCCTTGCAATTCTCGGCCATCCCCACGGAGCTTCGACTGTCCCCCGGCAGTGCGGCTTCGAACTTGTAAATGTTCTCTGGCGCAACGTGAAATTTGCCGATCCGGGCGGTTCGGTACCCAGCTTCTGTCAGCAGCACCGGCAAGCTTTTTATGTTCTCGAACGACACAAAATGATGGTAACTGTGCTCATGTCCGTATTGCCCGTTGGCGTGGTTATATAGGCCGGTCAGGATCACCGACCGGCTGGCGCTGCAACTGGCGGTAGTGCAAAATGCGTGTGTGAAACGCACGCCTTCAGCCGCTAAACGGTCCAGGTTCGGCGTCTTGATGACGGGGTTGCCGTAACAGCCGACACCTTCAAGTCCGTGATCGTCAGCAACCATCAAAACAATATTGGGCTTTTTGTTTTCGCTGGCAAACGCCCGCCTGGGCATCGCTGCTGAGCCAAGAAGAATGGATGTACCTGCTGCCGCACAGCCCTTCATAAAAGCCCGACGACTAATTGCTTCTCTTTCCATGTTCGGGACCTCCTGATTTTCTCAGTTGCCCTGCCTTAAAGGACAAAGCCCTCGACCCGTCATTGCTCAAGCCGTTCAATAATCTCGACAAGGCCAACGTCGATATACTGGCCACCAGCCGTTTGATGACAGTGCACCGCTAAGCAATTGTTCCCGGCCTTTAGGGCGGTTCTCGCCTCTTGGCTAATCGGCGTCTGAACATAACTGGTAGTGTAACCCTGCAGCTTGGCGGCGAGCACGCCGTTAATATACACCTGGGCGTCCTCATCGTGGTGGATATCAAGATATAACTGCTCAAATTTATCGGTTTCCAGCACAAACTCACGCCTTAGCCAGATGTCGGGCGTCTTCCACTCGGTACGGACAACCGTGCCGGGTGTACTTTTGGTGCCGAAGCCGCCCTGGCCTTTCTGCCAGGCCGAGTGATCAAAATCGCCCTGCTGCCAACTATCAGTCGGCTTAGCCGTTGTGTATCGCCAATCCTGCCCCTGCTCTCGCGACGTGGGCAGGATTGTCTTTATGACCGGCGGTGGTAAAAATAACCGCCTGGCAGCATCGGCAGCCCGTTCGGTGTCCATCTTAATCATCGCCCGGTCGTAGGTCATCAATCCATTGACCTCAATCTCGACATCGGTGGTCTGAGTGTAAACCGCAGCGGATAGGCCGCCGGAAATCAGCAAACGCAGATTGCCCAACAGGACTACGTATGCGTCGGTCAATTCTTCGCGGGTTGTGTAAGTGCGGTAGCCCCAGTTTTTCTCATCCTGCCAGGTATGGCCTTTAATCGGCAGGCCCAGGCCGCCAAATTCGCCGAGCACCGCAGCCCGTTTCTCTTCGACCGGCGGTGCAGCCGGGCCGGGATAGCTGTGAATATCCTGCACATCACCCACACCCTCATCCTTCCAGCCGCTCGCCTGGTTTACCAGCCGAGTCGTGTCCCACTCTCTAATCCGCTCCACAATTCGCGGCGTGTCGTATTGTCCCCAGCCTTCGTTAAACGGCACCCACATAATAATGCAGGGATGGTTACGGAAAACGTCGACCACACGGCCAAGCTCTAACTCGAATTGTCTGCGCGCCTCGTCGCCCTTATTGTTGCCACTGGCCATATCCTGCCAGACCAGTAGCCCCAGCTTATCGCACCAATAATAGAACCGGGCCGGCTCAACCTTGACGTGCTTGCGCATCATATTACAGCCGAGCTTTTTTAGAATTTCGATGTCGTAGCGCAGCGCCTCATCAGTCGGGGCGGCGTAAATACCGTCGGGCCAAAAGCCCTGGTCGAGAGGCCCATATTGAAACATCAGCTTATTGTTCAGGCAGAGCCGAAGGACACCGTCTGAATCCTTGCCCAGCGAAATCTTGCGCATGCCGAAATAGCTGGTTACCTCATCGGTCTTTTTGCCGCCAGAGGAGCTTTCGTCCTTTCTTTCGTGCAGGGCAATTCTCAGGTCATATAAGTAGGGAGAATCAGGAGACCAAAGTCTTGTCTTCGGCTGGCCAGGCAGTGAAATCGAGAACCTTTTTCCAGGGTAGTCCCATACGCCAGAAATATCTTTGTATCCTTGTTTGTCCAGGGTAAGTATCACTTCACCATGCACAACGTATTTATCAGGTTCGCCCACGATATCGACCGTCAGCCAGACACGGTTTCCATCCACATCTGGTTCAACCTTGATCGAGCGAATATATGCCTCAGGCACTGGCTCAAGCCAAACCGTTTGCCAGATTCCCGTGACGGCGGTGTACCAGATTCCATGCGGTTTGCGGACTTGCTTTCCTCGCGGCTGAGAGCCTGCATCGGTTGGGTCCCAGACAGACAGGACAATTTCTTGTTTGCCTGAGTCCTTCAGGGCGTCGGTAATATCAAAAGTAAATGGGTCATATCCGCCGCGATGAGTGCCGAGTTCTTTGCCGTTGATCCAGACGGTGGCCTCCCAGTCCACCGCGCCGAAATGCAGCAGCACGCGTTTGCCCTTCCATTTTGCGGGAATCTGGAATGTTCGCCGATACCACAGGCGATTTTCTGGACCGACCGGCTTGGCCACGCCCGATAGAGCCGACTCAACCGGAAACGGCACAAGAATCTGCCCGTCAAAATTGCTCGGATTCGGTTCATCCTTTGCCTGGATCGCGTACTCCCAAAGCCCGTTAAGGTTCAGCCAATCTTGCCGAACCATCTGTGGCCGGGGATATTCCGCGTGCACGTTATCCGGCGAGACGTCCTTTGCCCATCGCGTTGCCAGCGGTCCTTCTGCAGGCTTCCACTGTCCCGGCATGGCCGAGCATGTGAGCAAACAAACACATGCCGTAAGCCAGCACACCGTTTTGCTTGAAAAAAGTCTTTCGCTACGAGTTGATTCCATTTGTCGGCTCTCCTTAAAACTGTAAGATATTGCCAAAACTTGCAGGCAAAATTGCACTTAGGTTATAGCAAATCAGCCTGTGTTTCAACCAAATTTCGTTTCCTGGCGAGGCCAAAGCAACAGGTAGACCTGCGGAAAAACTACCAGGCACCATTTCCGATTTGGACGGGACGCAAAAATAAAGCTTTTGACATTTCCGGCCGGCTGCGGTTAAATTCTCACGCAGGGACCTAAGGTATACAAACCAGCAATTTTTTGGGCGGGAGTACAAGATGAAGCGAAAACTATGGATTAGTATCGGTTTGGCGATCGCGGCAATATCTTTGTTCGGCTGTAGGGAGATGAGCGAAATGAGCATCAAAACAGAACCTTTCGGCAAAACGCCGGATGGACAGGCGGTCGATTTGTACACGCTGACTAATCGCAATGGGCTAAAAGCCAGGATCACCAACTACGGTGCGATATTAGTTTCGATGGAAGTGCCGGACAGAAAAGGCGTTCTGGCAGATGTTACTTTAGGCTATGATAACCTCGAACAATACATCAAAAGAGGGGCGTTTTTCGGGGCAACGGTCGGAAGATACGCAAACCGGATAGGCGGGGCAAAATTCACGCTCTATGGCGTCGAGTATAAGCTGGCGGCTAACAATGGGCCGAACCACATCCACGGCGGAAGAAAGGGATTCGACAAAGTCGTATGGAAACTCGAAGAGATAAAGGCCCAGGGCAATGAGGCATTTGTTCGATTGAGCTACCTCAGTAAAGACGGCGAGGAAGGATATCCGGGAAATTTAGCGTGTAAGGTTACTTACATTCTCACAAATGATAATGAACTGAAAATCAGTTACCAAGCCCAGACGGATAAGACAACCATCGTCAACTTGACCAATCACAGTTATTGGAATCTCGCTGGCCAGGGAAGCGGCGACGTCCTGGGGCACGAGCTTATGCTCAACGCCGACAGGTACACAGTTTTCGGCGAGGGCCTGATACCTACCGGCGAAATCCGTAGCGTGAAGGATTCACCGCTCGATTTTACTAAGCCGATGACAATCGGAGCACGGATCAAACAGGTCGGCAATGGCTACGACCATAACTACGTGCTCAATTCAGCCCGTGAGATAAAGGACTCAGGCAGTTCAGCCTCCGCAGTATCGTTATCTCACGGGCTAAACGGCGGCAAGTTGGCCCTGTGCGCAAGAGTTTATGAGCCGAACAGCGGACGGGTGATGGAGGTTCACACTACTGAGCCGGGCGTGCAGCTCTACACCGCAAACTTCCTGGATGTAATCGGCAAAGGCGGCAAGCCCTACAAAAAGCATTACGGATTCTGCCTGGAGACTCAGCACTTTCCCGATTCGCCGAATAAGCCGCATTTCCCGCCCGTTGTGCTCAAGCCGGGCGAAAAGTTCACATCGCTGACCGTGCACAAATTCTATACCAAGTAGGTTAGTGGTTTGTGCCGGATGGACCGAGGATCCCTCAAAGAAAAATTTTGTGGATTATTTGCCTTTCGGCTGTTGTTGCTCTTGGTGCAGGATGCGCCAGAGGTTTTTCACGTTGCGTTCTTGCATGCCGTAGCCCCACTGTCCGGGCAGCGGATCGCGGAACGCGGGGAATTTCGTCCGTACGGTCAGTCTCGCTATGGTCTGCTCCAGGGTCAGGCCTTCCCTCTGGGCTGCGCGCACCTCCGTGAGCATCCCCTGGTAGTAGTCCCGGATGGGGGGTAGATCACTGCGCTGCAGAGGTGCACTGTGTGACGGGATTACATGGTCGATCTTTACGCCGTTGGCCAGGAGGCTGTCCAGCACGGCGAGGAAGCGATGCACATCCTGCAATTGCGACTGTTCGCCGATCTCAGGCAGTTGGCCGCGTTGATAGGCGATGGCGCCCGTGACCAGCACTCTCTCCTGCGGAATGTAAACGAGAGTGTCGGACAGGCTGTGGCCCTTGCCGAAGAAGATCAGTTCCAGTGTGAGGTCGCCCAAATCCAGCGTGTGCCTGTCGGCGAACATGAGCGACGGCTTGACGATCTCGTAGCCCTCTTCCAGGTCCTTCGCAAACAGCCCATAGAATTCTATGTCGCTGCGGATCAGCCTGGTGTACCTGGGGTTTGCCGCGAACTGGGGCAGGGCGGCCCGCAGGTTGCGGAGGATCGAGGCCACATGGTCGAGCTCCCTGCGTTTCCAGTCGGGCTCCGTTTGTCTGCGAATCAGCCACTGCATGTCTTCGGGCAGGTTCTGGTGCCCCACGATCACCACGCCTTTGAACAGACAGTTGCCGCTACAATGGTTGTCATGGGCGTGCGTATTGATGACGTATGCCCAGTCGTTGCGGTGAAACGCCTGCTCGATTTTCTCCTTGATCGGGGCCATGACCCACGGCGAGGCCTCCGTATCGATGATTACCAGACCCTTCTCGGTTTGGATCGCCGTGAGATTACACCGCCGGTCGATGCCCGGCCAGTAGGCCAGGACCACGCGCGAGGAGAGCCGCTCGATGCGGACGTACTGTCCCGGACCGCGCCCTGCCCCCGCCAGCACCATTTGCACAAACAGACTGATATGTAAGGCCGTGACCATGTTTGCTCTCCGTGAACAAATTCTATGCCCAGCACGGTTCCTTTGTGCCTTTGTGCCTCTGTGCCTTTGTGCCTCCGCTCCCTTACGGTCGCGGCTCTGCTACGGTCGCGGCTGCGACTACCTTTGCCAGGCGGAAATAACGCCCGTGAAAGATCACCTCGGCTTCGGCGGGGGCCTGGGCTTCAGGAAAAGGTGGACCTGCCGGCCCAGCGGGTCCATAGCGGGGCACATCTGCAATCTGCTGCAAATAAAACACTTGCGGATATTTGCCGATGGTCCTGGCATCAACTCGGTATGCTTCTGCGACATCGGTTTGCAGCACCCACGCTGCCCACCATTCAAGGCCGTGCCGAGCCACTACCAGGCTTTTTTTCGGCTCGGTTATAAGGCCGACCATTTGATGCAACTCGTGGTAAGCAGGTTCGGTGATGCTCGCTGGCCGACCATGCCGTAAAAGCGCCGCTGAGAGAATTACGGTTGGGACCAAGGCAATGGCAGCAACTGCCCACCTGACCGAACGGGTATGCAGGTTCGTCAGCAGAAACGCCAGCACTACTGCGGCGGGGGCATAAGCCATAAGCAGCAGTCGGCCTGAATATCTCAGGCTGATAAGAGGCGATGCCAGAAATAGCGTGGTTACCACCGCTGCGGCAATTAGCGTGCGGTCGGCCTGCGGCAGCATCGACCATCTCCGCCGCAGTAATACAATGCCAATAATAGCTATGACCGTTACGATGCACAGGTTCGCCAGATTGAAAGGACCCCCAAAGACGCGGCCGCCAGCAAAGAGCATAGGCCTTTCAAAAAAGCCGGTCGGCCAAGGCACCACGTTGACAAGCTGTCTGGTGGTGAGCGAACCGAAGGAAAAATACAGCACGGCTGCTGCTGGAATCAGCAGGATGATTGCTATGGCCACCAGCTTTGCTATCTGCCGGAGCATTTGGCCGGACACAAGCGATATTGCCACAACCACCACCAGCAGCAAAATCGCCACGCCGAATGGGCCCTGGTGGGTCAGACCCGTAAGCACCAGGAACAGCGCTGCCAGCAGATAGTGCTTTTTTGCCGGATGCTTCAGGGATAGGTACAGCAGGTAGATGAAAGACAGTAGCCAGACGATGCCGGCTGCGTTTTTGTGGAAGTCCCCGGTCATCAGCAAAGCGGGAAAGTAAAGTACGCTGAAGAGGCTCACAGCAAAGGCGGGCCAAAGTAAACCTATCCTGGTGCAAGACCAGGCCCGGGCTAGTAAAAAGACCGGCACCGCCGCCAGAGCCGGCAGAACGCTGTCCACGCCTTTGCAGGCCCAGATGATGCAGTCGGCAGAGCTTCCTGCCCGCAGCATCAGCAGCAGCCGGGCAGCCAGGGCCTCAATATAGAATATAAGCGGTGGAGCAGGAATATGCAGCCTGCCGTCCTCCAGCAGCGAGCGAACCTGCACCAGATAATACGCTCCGTTGTTTCCGGGCATAAGATTCTGGCTGAAATTTATCCGCCAGCGGATAGCTAATGCCAGGCCCACTACAAGAGCAAGCAACATCCACCCGCCAATCCGCCGCAGCCGGACCCACGATAAGACCGTTGAGAGAAAAGTGCTGCTTGACATACTTGTAGTTCCATCGTGTCCCATATCTCGCGCAGCATTAGTCACTCCAGGTAGACTTTGTCGCCGCGTTTGATGTGCGGTATCTGGTCCCGCTTTGCTCTGACGTCGTCTTTGTTGAGCGCAAAGCTCGGCACGATTTCAAGAAGACAATCGACTGAGCCGTCCGGTTTTCGAGGAACAGGGATGCCTGCTGATTCGAGCCAGTCAGCAGCCCGGCCAACCATTAGCCGCCTCGCGGTGGCGACGCTGTCCACGCCGATGGCGTTTTTTACCGGGGCAAATTCTTGCTGGCGAAGCGTCTCCAGGATTATTGATTTGCGGGCCAATGGCAGTGCATCAAAAACGAAGCTTTCCAGCTTTATGCCGGCGGATTTGGAAGAGGCTACAGGCTTTCCCATGTCGTCTATGTGCGGAACCGGTTTGACCGCACGGTGCAAAGGCAGCGGATAAGCCTGAAGGTCCAGCTTCTCCACGAAGCTACGATTGATAATATGGATAGCGATGCTGCCCATTTCAAAGACCAGCGAGCCGTCCGGCTTTCGCTTCTCGGCTAATTCATCAGGCATATCGCTGTATTCGATGACCGTTACCTTGCCGTCGAGCAGGCAGAAATTGCCGACCTTTTCTTTGGGGTTGGCCTTGGTAAGGGCCTTTGAAGACATCTCGGCCTCATCCAGCACGTGCAGCCCGATAAACAGCGGGTCAAAAATCTTTACCAGCGGATTATCGACCTGAAAATAACTTAGCATTTCTATGCCGCGCTTTTTCATATCTTGCAGGGCGCCGCTCTGGCGAAGGGCCTTAAAGCTGCCGCCGTGGCCGTCAGGCGAGCAGGCGATGGTGGACTTGTCAGCCAGCAGAATCCTGCCATCGAAACCGAAATTAGGAAGCGTGCCTTGCTCAAAAATGAAGACATTGTTTGGATCAAGGCCGTAATAATCGTTGACGCGAAAAATCTCGGTGATCTGGCTGAAGTTCAATGAGCTGGCCATAATATACCACGGCAGCACGGTTCGGTATTTTTCCGAGGCGGCGGCGATATATTCGGCAAATAGCCGAAATAGGGTCTTATTCTTAATAGGACTGATGGGAAAATCTCCTTTTGGGCCATCAAAGCCCAGTCTTGTTCCCTGGCCGCCGGCCACAACCAGGGCAGCGACCTTGCCGGCCGATATTAGCCTGCTGCCGAGCTCGATAGCCTGGTTGTACTTGCGCTGTTGTTGTGAGTCGGCAGGACAGGCACTGTAAAAAGGTGCCGGGACAAAATCGACTTGGCCAGCAGCAGTGGGCATTTTTTTGACCAGATTGGCCACCCAATCATCTACTTGCGAGAAATCAAGCTGCTCTATCTGAGCCAGAAGATTGGCTTTTTGGGCCTGATTTAGCTGGTCCCAGAACGCCAGAAGATGGCCCTGGCGATGCCTTGCCAGCAGGTTTTTTATGTCCTCCAGAGTCCTTTTAGCAGCCATATCCACAATTCCAAGCCTAAAATAGGGATATTAAGCGAACCAAAAAAATTTGCAAGAAACTTAGAAAAATTTGACGAAATTTGGTTGACAAGAAATTTATGGTCTGCTATTATTGGACTTAGAAATGGGTAGGTTCCAGACAGTTATCATAACCTAAAAACCGTTATCATATTTGGCTTCTTAATTTCATATCCCAAACCTACCCGCCAAAAAAGTTGTTTTCCATTTGAATTGGCTATTGAAGCCACCTATATTCCAGACATGTGAAAAGCCGGCTCGATGAATGCTGTCGGTGAAAGTTGTTATGTGAATTTGAAGCGGCCGTTCTTCGGCAATATTGATATGTTATTGGGGAGATTCGCAGGAAAAAAATGGGCTTTGGCGTCTTGCGTTTGCACCGAAAAAGGCATTTATCCATCAAGAAAACGTAAGCCATAATGTGCGTAAGAACGGCCGCGCTTGCGAATCCCAACAATGAAGGAGAAAAAACGATGAGAAAAAGAAGAGGTTTTACTTTGGTTGAGCTATTGGTCGTGATTGCGATCATAGCTCTATTGATGGGCATCCTGATGCCCGCCTTAGCCAGGGTCAGGCAGATTGCCTTCCGGATGGTCTGCGGAAGCAATTTGTCCGGCATCGGCAAGGCAATGCTGATCTATGCCGGCGACTACGAGGACGAGCTTCCTCGTGCCGGCGGCAGAGGCACCACTTGGGGTGGTTCAGGCTGTGTAGTCTGGAATGCTCTGACCCGAATGCAGGCGTACAATTTGGCTGCAGGTGGCACGGGTGGCCGCGCCAGCATCAGCTCCTGCTTCTATCTGCTGATAAAGTACTCCGAGGTTACGCCCAAGTCGTTCTTCTGCAAGGGCGATTCCGGAACTTCTGAGTTCAAGCTGGCCGACTACCAGGCAGGCCAAATGGAATTCATCGACTGCTGGGACTTCGGCCCTGAGCCAAGAAAACACTGCAGCTACACCTATCACATGCCGTTCGGCCTGTATGCCTTGACTACATCCAGCGAACCAGGCATGGCAATAGCAGGGGACCGCAGCCCGTGGATTGAGTCACCTGCTGCGTCAGCCAAGAACATCCAGCAGTTCCTTCCCACCGGCACCGTAGAGCAGCAGAAGTACGGAAACTCCATCTCCCACCAGGAGGATGGCCAGAACGTGCTGTTTATGGACAGCCACGTGTACTTTGAGAAAAGGGCTTTCTGCGCTATCAACGACGACAACATCTACACCTTCTGGGATGGCGGAGACATAAGACGAGGCGGTGTACCCATAGTTGGCTCGACTGAACCGAAGGATAGAAAAGACTCGTTCCTGGTTCACGACGGCCCAGCAGGTGCAGGCGGAGGAGCTCCACCGCCACCACCGCGGTAAGCTACACGATTCAGCATTGTCTTTATACGGGCGGCCTTATGCCCGTTGCATAAGGCCGCCTTTCTCGGCAATGTTTGTAGGCAGCAGTAATTTTGAAAGGAATTTGTAGAACCTGACCAGCCCTTGGACGTACTTAAAATTAGGCAGGTTTGAAAAGTATATTATAAGTTACATTTGCCATTATATTTTTTCTCAAACCTAATTTTCATCCAAACCTACCTGCATAAGAGCGACTGCTCGCTCTGGTAGTTTGTACGGGCATCGGGCACAGTAAGGCACAGAAAGACAGAAAAAGAGTGGATGAGTGGATGCGTGAATGAGTACTCATCAACGCATCAACTCGTCACCGCATCCACGAATAGAAAGCGACCTTAGCGGAATTACTCCGGCTGTTCTTAGGCGAAAGAAAGCAAAAACTAAGGAGATTCGCAAGAGACGCTTTGGCGTTTTATTTACCGCTGAAAAATGTATTCATACGTCAGAAGTCAAAACGTAGTGCGCTTAAGAATGGCCGGTGCTGCGAATCTCCGCGACGATGAAGGAGAAATAAAATGAAAACGAAAGGTTTCACACTGGTGGAGCTATTGGTCGTGATTGCGATCATAGCGCTATTGATGGGCATCCTAATGCCCGCCTTAGCCAGAGTCAGACAGATTGCCTTCCGGATGGTCTGCGGAACCAATTTGTCCGGCATCGGCAAGGCAATGCTGATTTATGCCGGCGACTATGAGGACGAGCTTCCCCGTGCCGGCGGCAGAGGCACCGTCTGGGGCGGCCCCGTTACGTGGAATGCCGCTACGCGACAACAAGCTTACGGCTTGCAAGCAAACGGCACCGGCGGCAAGGCAACCGTCAGCTCCTGCTTCTATCTGCTGATAAAGTACGCCGAGGTTACGCCCAAGTCGTTTATCTGCAAGGGCGATTCCGGAACTTCGGAGTTCAAACTGGCAGACTATCAGGCCGGCCAACTGGAATTCATCGACTGCTGGGACTTCGGCCCTGAGCCGCTGAAGCACTGCAGCTACACTTATCACATGCCGTTCGGTTTGTATGCCCTGACTACATCAAGCGAACCGGGCATGGCGGTAGCAGCGGACCGCAGCCCCTGGCTGAAATCACCCGCGGCAGATGCCAAGACTATAGCCAAGTTCCTTCCCACCGGCACCGTAGAGCAGCAGAAGTACGGAAACACCATCTCCCACCAGGAGGATGGCCAGAACGTGCTGTTTATGGACAGCCACGTGTCTTTTGAGAAAAGGTCTTTCTGCGCTATCAACGATGACAATGTCTACACCTTCTGGGATGGCGGCGATATAAGACGAGGCGCTGCACCTGTAGTCGGCACCACTGAACCGAAGGATAGAAAAGACTCGTTCCTGGTTCACGACGGTGAGTCAACAGTTCGACGCTGGTAGTCTAAACATTTTCGCATCAGGTTAGTAAAAGCGGCCTTGTGGGGACTCACAGGGCCGCTTTTTATCTTCAAGCCGGTCCAGCACAACCTGACCATTCCTGGCGTACGATTAGAAAATCAGATTTGTCTTGGCCGGACATTTCTGTTAGATTAGCCATCTGTTTTCAGGGAGTGCAAAATTGGGCCAAACGCTTATTTATAAAATACTCGCCGAGCACCTGGTAGAAGGCAACCTCGCAGCCGGGCAGCAGATTGGCATCAAGATCGATCAGACTCTCACACAGGACGCTACCGGAACAACGGTGTTTTTGCTGTACGAATCTATGGGAGGCGGTAGGGTCAAAACCGATCTATCCGTCAGCTATATCGACCACAATCTGGCGGGCTTTGGGCCTGAGAACCACAACGACCATCTTTATCTGCAGACGATAGCCGCAAAGTCCGGCGTATATCATTCTCGCGCCGGCAACGGCATCTGCCATCAGGTGCACTTGGAGCGGTTCGCAAAGCCCGGTGCGACCCTTCTGGGCAGCGACTCTCACACACCTACCGCCGGCGGAATCGGTACGCTGGGTATCGGGGCCGGCGGCCTGGATGTGGCGGTCGCTATGGCCGGCGGGCCGTTCTACCTTACCTGCCCGAAAGTCCTGGGCATAAAACTTACCGCAGCGCTTAACGACTGGGTTGCCGCTAAAGACGTTATCCTGAAACTGCTCGGGAGACTTTCCACAAGAGGCAACGTTGGCTGGGCGGTAGAATACTTCGGCGACGGCGTCCTGACTTTATCTGTCCCACAACGGGCAACCATCACCAATATGGGAGCGGAACTGGGCGTAACAACAAGCATCTTCGCCAGCGACCAACAGACAAGAAGATTCCTCGCCGCCCAGAACCGGCAAAAGGATTACAAGCCACTATCAGCCGACGTCGATGTCCAGTACGACCGCATCAGCGAGATAGACCTGGGAAAAATTGAGCCAATGGCGGCGTGTCCTTCTTCGCCGGATAACGTCAAGACAGTCCGGCAGATTGCCGGACGCCAGGCCGGGCAGGTCGTGATCGGTAGCTGCACAAATTCGAGCTTTGCCGATTTAATGATGGTTGCGAGAATCCTCAAGGGCCGAAGAATACATAATATGGTCGGATTCGCAATTGCTCCGGGCAGTAGGGAAGTCCTAAATATGCTGGCGGAAAACGGAGCATTGGCGGATATGATTTCAGCCGGGGCAAGAATTCTCGAATCGGGCTGCGGCCCGTGTATCGGGCTGGGCTTTTCGCCGGCTGACCAGGTCGTAAGCCTGCGGACGTTCAATAGGAATTTTCCAGGCAGAAGCGGCACGAAAAACGACCAGGTATATCTGGTTAGTCCTGAAACGGCGGTCGCATCAGTTCTGACCGGTCGGATTACCGACCCCCGCGACCTACCGAAATTGTTGGGCATCGAGTACCCTAAGATAGAATTGCCGGCACAGTTTATCGTGAATGACAATATGATAGAGCCACCTCTGAGTGAAGAAGAAGCGGCCAAGGTGAAAATCTGGCGTGCCCCGACGATTGTAGTGCCGGAGCAGCCATCGCAGTTGCAGCAGCAACTGCACGGCAGGGTTCTTATTAAGTGCGGCGATAGAGTGACCACCGATGATATTATGCCGGCTGGGCCTCTGTTGAAACTGCGCTCCAATGTGCCGGAATACGCAAAGTTCGTCTTCAATCGCTTTAATGAGCAGAATAAGCCCACGTTTGCCCAGCGGGCGCTTGACTTAAAAAGCAAGGGTATCGTCGGCGTCGTTGTCGCGGGCGATAGTTATGGCCAGGGTTCATCGCGGGAGCACGCGGCGCTTTGCCCGATGTATTTAGGTGTTCGGATGGTCTTAGCTAAAAGTATCGAACGAATTCACAAGGCCAATCTGATTAACTTCTGCATCGTGCCAGTAGAATTCGCCCAGCCGAGTGACTATGATAAAGTCTCGCCCGATGACGAATTACAGATTAGTAATCTACAGGTGGCAATCGAGACTTCCGACAAGGTGCAGATTGTCAGCAGGACCCGCTCACTTGAATTTGTCGGGAGATTAACTCTGTCCAAAAGGGACAGGGAAATTCTGCTCTCGGGTGGACTTCTGAACTACACACGCGGGAAGGCAAATGCGTGAGAAAACAATAACCATTTTCGGAACCGGCAGGGCTAAGCCGGGGGATTCCACGTACGCCCTAGCATACGAAACGGGCAAAATACTCGCTCAGGCAGGTTTTATCATCGCCAACGGCGGATATGGCGGCACAATGGAAGCAGCGGCTAAAGGAGCAGCCGAGACCGGCGGCAAAATAATCGGCGTCACCTGCGCAGCGTTCCAGTCCAGCACGGCCAACAGGTATGTCAGCCGGCAGATAACCGCCCAGTCGCTCGACGAGAGGCTCGACATGTTGATAAAACTGGGCCAGGCATACGTGGTGCTGCCGGGCGGAACAGGAACGCTGCTGGAACTGGCAAAGGTCTGGGAGCTAAAAAACAAAGGCTTTCTTCCAGGCGACAAACCGATTATACTTGTGGGCGGATTCTGGAAGCCGCTGCTGGATTTGATAGCTACCGACGACCCCGACAGCGGTCGGCACTTAGAATTAGCAGATACACCGCTGCAGGTAAAAAGGATTTTGACAGGCTAATAATTCAACAGCGCAAATAATTTCACTTATGATATTAGGAAAAATCTGAAGCACGAAATCCTAAATCCTAAACAAATTCGAATTTCAAATGACCCAAACGGCTACCGCTGTTGAAGTAGGGTTGTTCTTTTGAATTTTGTCGGTCGTCAGAGAAGTTTTGAATTTCGGTCATTTGGATTTGTTTTGGATTTCGATATTCGAATTTCGAATTTGGTGACCAGACATAACTGTTTTCATAACAATGTCTTACAAGCGAACAGGATGCCGCACCAATTGAATCAATGTCTTGGATACCAATCAACAGAAAGTTTGTGTCTCTTTATTTAGGACAATTGGTGCGGCACAGAAGTAGAGTATGGGCAAAAAAGTCACAATCTTGATTTTGGCTCTTTTTGCAGGCACCGGCTCTGTGGCCGGGTCATTTGGCGCAGAAAAAACAGGCCAGGCCCTATTGAACGATGGCTTCGTGCTGACAGGCGTCGACGGCAAAATGAGAAGCCCTGATGGCAATGACGTATGGTTCTTCGTCTTAGCTTCGGATATAAATGACGGCAAAGCTCGGGGCGGCGCCAACACAAGCCTGCAGCTACTGCCGTCTTCGACCCTGGAAAAAATGACCGCTGATATGAAGCAGCGCAGCGGCGAAGATTATAGAATCTGGGCCAGGATCACAAAATACAAAGGCCGAAATTTTTTATTCCCGATTTACTTTTTGCCTCTGAGTAAAGTCAAAGATTCAGGGCTGCCAGCGCTGACCGATGTAACTTCACCAGATGTATCACAACCAATCCAAGTAAAGCCGAGGCCCACAGTTAATGACGCAAACGATAACTTGGCTATTCCCAAAGAGATAATCAACCGGCTCGGTACCAGACCGATTGTCCAGCGCCAGCAGCCGCAAGAACCGAACAGCCAGAGCGAAAAACTGCACGGCATCAAACAGGATTATATACTGGCTGACAGAACGGGCTTTATTTCGGCTCCTTTGCCTTCGCCAATCCGCCTTACCTATGGTGGCTTGACGCTGCCGCACAGCGAGTTTGTTCTTGACGGACTGGGACTGAGCGTACAGCAGACAACTTTTCGCCTGCTGCCCTGCCAGCTCTTGGAGCAGGTTGAGCGGGAATCCGCCACAGCAGGACTCCGCTCCGACCAAATCCGATTGAAAATAGCCGGAATAGTAACCCAGTATAAAGGCAATAAATATCTGCTACTACAACGAGCAACAAGAGTTTACAGCCACGGCAATTTCGGCAGATAAAAGAATATAATTAGCCACAGAAAACACAGAGAAACCAACAAGCAAGGAAAGACAGTGTCCCACGACCTCGATAAACTCCTGATTTCATACGAACAGCCAGATTTCAAAGAAAAGTTGCATCAATTTCTCCTCTCAAAGGCTGGACTGTCACATTTCGGTATGGGTACTCCTCATATCAAAAAAAGACGAAAAGTCGAAAAGATTCTTGACGAAGTTGTGAATGACGAGGCGCTTGCAAGATACACCGAGATATTTGACGGTGTTAAGCTGACGCCTGATCAGTTCCGAATTTCGCATGCAGATTTGGAAAAAGCTCATAAGGAAATTGACGCCGACCTTATGGCATCAATTCGTAAAGCGATTAAAAACGTTCGTAAGTACCAGGAAAAGATATTTGTCGGAAATAACAAGGATTTTGGCGCGACCGGCGTTCGATACAAACCGATAAGACGAGTAGGGATATGTGTACCGGGGTCATCGGCACCACTGCCATCGACTGTGATAATGTGTGCGGTGCCTGCGCAGGTAGCAGGTGTGAAGGAAATAGTTGTGGTGTCACCGCCAAGATATAAGGACAGCGTCCATCCGGTAACTTTAGCGGTTTGTCATGAACTGGGAATTGATGAAGTCTATCGAATCGGCGGTGCACAGGCTATAGCTGCACTTACATTTTCAACCGAAACAATTAAGCAGGTAGATAAAATTGTTGGGCCGGGTAACCAGTGGGTACAAACAGCCAAGCAATTGGTATTTGGGACGGTTGGGATTGATTCAATAGCTGGGCCAAGCGAAGTCCTGATAATCGCAAACGATAAAGCGAATCCAGCTTGGGTGGCGGCCGATATGCTCAGCCAGGCTGAGCACGCACCGGGCAGCGGGGTCGTCTTTACAGATTCGCAGAAATTTGCGGCCAGCGTCCTCGATGAGCTTAAGAAACAAGTTGAAGAATTAGACCGCAGCGCAGATACAAAACAATGTCTGCTTAAATATGGCGGAATTGTTGTGTTCAATGATATGGCCGAAATCGTCAAATGGGCGAATGAATTTGCGCCCGAGCATTTGGAAATTCAATGTGCGGATGAAAGTAAGAAAATCGCTGACAAGATCGAAAATGCAGGGGCGATATTTATAGGTGATTATTCACCGGTGGCGGTAGGTGACTACTGGGCTGGACCGAGTCACACGCTGCCCACAGGAATAAGCGCAAAGTTTTCCAGCGCTCTAAGTGCCAATGATTTTATCAAAGCAACGAGCATCATCGAATACGATAGGGAAAAGCTCGCCAAGAGTGCTGAGGATATCATTCGCTTAGCTGAAGCTGAGGGCCTTGATGCCCACGCCAGAAGCGTAGGAATCCGGCAGCAATAGAATTTCTTGGCATTTTGCGCAACGCAAAAAAACCTTTTGGTATTTAGCCCCAGGTTTCACCTGGGGTTTTTTTCTAAAGTTCCCAGTTGAGCTTATCCTGATATTTCCAATAGAACCTGCCCAATAAATGCGCACCAACTAGCGCCAGATAAGAAGAAATGAATAGGAAAAGGTAGCCCAGAACCCACGACCGCAGCAAGAAGTACGCGGCGACGGCTATTAACATGCAAAGCCCATAACAAAACATAACAAGGCCACAATACAAAAAGAACGTGCTGAATATCGAAGCGATAATGAGCATCGGATTTAGGGCACGGAGAGAGTCAAACATAACTACCGCCAATAAGCCCATCGGCAGCAAAAAACCTCCGCACCCATATAGCACCCAGAAAGTCGTATCGGTTCTTTGAGCGCGGCCAAAGTAGAACATCGCCGGTGCCATAAAAAAGGCAAGACAAACCACAGACTTGAGCGTTTGCCGCAGAATATCCCATAAACCCGGCGCAACTCCTGCTGTCTCGGGCGCTCTTATTCCGCCGGCGGCGCTATCCCGAATGCACTCACACACATACCAAGAAACATACAACATGAAAATCACCAGCGAGGCCCAATGAACGATTATGAACAGGACAAGGAATACAAGCATAGGCCCAAAGGCTAAAGTGAGGGCAAGAAGAAATTTTGTCAATGCCCGAAGGATAAATGGGATGCCGGCACTGATGGCGATGAGCACCAGGCCGGGCTTACTCACAGGATAGAGCAAAATATCAATAATCCAGGGAAGCTTGCGCTGCGGAATTTGTTCGGCTTGCTGTATTATAGAACCACCCTGAAGTCTGCGCAGCCGTTCGTAAGTAGTTTCGGCAGACTCTGCCTGTTCGACTTGCTGGTCTTGAGCCTTGGCTTCTCGCGGGACATCCAGAAGGGTCAGATCATAAGGAGAACTGTTCGAGGCAGCCTTAGCTCTTTCAGCATCGCTCAGGTCGGAGTCTGCACTTCTGGGTTGGGGCTTCGGCACTGTCAGGATGGTGTTACATTTCGGGCACCTGCCTTTTTTGCCCGCATATATTTGAGGGATACGCAACGTCCAGCCACAGTTTTTACAGCGAAACTCTATCATGCAATCGCATCACAAGCCCCAGTCGAGTTCGTCCTTGTGCCACCAGTAGAACCAGCCCAATAGGTGCGCCGTTACCATTGCAAGGTAAATAAAAACCATTCCCGGATAAGTAAGGGTCGCCATAAATAGACGGTTCAAAACCATAATAATCTGAACTATGGCATGTTCTAAGGTCTGCGGGCTTCTAACGTAAAAAATTTTAGATACGATTACCGCAAGCAATCCACCAAGCACACAGAATAGGGGAACCAGCCCACAATATGGCAGAAACGTCCGGGAAATCGAGCCAATTATAAATAGTGGATTAAGAGCGTGTGTCGCGTCAAACAAAATCCCGGCAAGCAATGCCATTGGTAAAAAGAAAATCCCGCAAGCAGAAAGCACCCAAAAAACCAAATCGATCTTTTTAGTGAACACATAATAAAGCGCAACTGGCCAAAAGCAGATAGCAATAGCACCCAGAATCAGAAATAGTTGCGAGATTATCTCACCCGCATTCGGTAAATCCAGCGACGTTATATCCGGCGCACGTCTGCCGCCCTTGGCGCTATCAAAAATACACAAACAGATGTAGTACAGCATATAACCTACAAGAAGCAGATAAACACCAACAAAGAGCGGGCCAAATATAATTATGCCGCCTGTTTGAGCAAAACGACTGAGAAAACCCCAGACCAAAGGCGGTAAGAATAAAAATATCGCAAGATGGATTACGCCCGAGACGCTTATCGGATACAGCAATACATCGATAAGCCACGGCAGTTTACGCTGGACCTCCAATTGTGGTTCTTCAATTATCTTCACGTTGTAAATCCACCCTGTTAAGGGCAATCTTATCAGACAAAAAAGGCCGTCAAACTTCCCAATTGAGCCTTTCCTGGTAATGCCAGTAGAAGCGCCCAAGCAAATGGCCGACTATGAGACCTATGTAAAGAAAGAAGCACGATACTACTGGCTCTAAGAACAACCTGGCCACTTTGGGCACCGGAGGTATCTCGCCCACAGCTATAATGGGCAACGCCACCACGCTGATGAGCAATAAAAGCCCACAATATGGCAGAAAGGTACTGAATATTGAGCCAATCAACAAAACTGGATTGAAGGCTGCGCCGGAATTGAACATTACAACAGCCAGTAAGCCCATCGGAAAAAAGAAAAGGCCGTATGCTGCAAGAAACCAGAATACCGCATCTGTTCGATGCGTAAAGAGAAAGTAAAAACCCGCTGGTCCCACAAAGATAATATAGCAGGCAGCCAAGTGGGCTGCTTGCTCGCGCATGGTACTTGCGTCAACAATGGCAAAAACCTCTGGTGCTCGCGTGCCGCCGGCAGCGCTGTCGCGGACACATTCAGCAAAGTACCAGCACGAGTACAGGCCGATTAGAATTCTTAGGATTATTTTTGGCAGCCACAGCATCAACGCAAATGGCCCAAACGCTTGCAAGACGATGTCAATTAGCAATGGTACGCCCACAATAATCCCAAGGTTTGTCAGACCCGGCTTACTTGTCGGGTAAAGGAGTATGTCGAGCAACCAGAAATACTTGCGTTGGCCGGTCTGTTCAATTTCTTTTGTAGTCGGTACGCGCGGCAGATATTCTGAGACTTCAAAAATCTCATCGCGCTGGGCATTTTGCTGGTTGGGCACAGTGATTATGTTTTTACACTTGGGGCATCGGCCTTTTTTGCCGGCCTGGATTTCAGGAACCCTAAACTTCTGCCCACAGTTATCACAGCGAAACTTAATCACGAAGTCTTCTCCCTCCCGTTGCTTGATTCACGCTTAGTCGTCGCCGCCAGAGCGATCGTTATGGTTCACGTTTAGCCGTCGCCGGTACGGCGACGGTCAGTACCCTGCCGTTGCAGCGTTTCTCTTATCAGTTCTTTTGCCTTAGCCAGAGCCTCTTCAATTTTTTCTGGTTTTTTTCCACCGGCCTGCGCCATTTGTGGTCGTCCGCCGCCTCCGCCGTCAACAATCGGCGCAATCGCCCGCATGAGCTCGTCGGCTTTTAGGCCTTTTTTGACAAGGTCATCCGTCACGCCGGCAAGCACCGTCACCTTGTCATCGTCAGTAAAGCCGAGAACTATGGCTGCGGATTTGGCTTTCTTCTTGAGCATATCTACGGCTTCTCTGGCCCGTTCGATTGGGGCTGTGGAAATCCGCCCAACGATTACATAAGCTGCGCCGATTTTTTCGCTTTCGTCCAGCAGTTTTTTCGCCTCAGCCATAATATCTGGACCTATTGGAGCCGATTTCAACTCTTTCGCGAGCCTCTTGTTTTCCTCCAATAACTGCTCAACTCTGCCGGCAATAGCCTCAGCAGGCACTTTTAGCAGTTGACTAAGCTGGTCAACGATGTCACTTCGCTGCTCAAGATAATCAGTAAGGCCCTGCCCGGTCAGCGCGGTAATCCTGCGGACGCCGGCAGAGATGCTTTCTTCTTTTATTATCTTAAAGCCGGCGATAGAGCCGAGCCTATCAACGTGAGTGCCGCCGCAGAATTCCCTACTAAAAGCCTCGGCAATTTTTTCGCCGCTCGCTGCACCGATGCCGACTACTCGAACCTCCTCACCGTACTTTTCACCAAATAGCGCCATCGCACCGAGTTTTTGGGCCTGCTCCTTCGGCAAAACAGCCCAGGTAACCGGCAAGTCTGCGGCGATTTTTTCTCTGACCAGACTTTCGACCTTCTTTAGCTCTCCTGCGGTGGGCGCCTTGGGATATGTGAAATCGAACCGCAAATAATCCGGGCCGACGAAACTACCCTGCTGCGTCGCCGACCTGCCCAGCACCTGCTGCAGCGCCCATTGCAGCAGGTGAGTTGCCGTGTGATTCTTCTTTGTCGCATCTCTATCTTTGCTGACGACAGCCTTTACTTTGTCACCGACAGACAGCGCCCCTGCAGTCAGTCGGCCTCGGTGAACTACAGAGTTGGCTATTTTCGTAGTGTTCTGGACAACAAATTCGCTCCGGTCTGATTTGATGATGCCGCGGTCACCGACCTGCCCGCCGGCTTCGGCGTAGAAACAGGTCTTATCAAGAATAATGGCGACATCGTCACCGGCAATAATTGTCCCCTGGTTTTTAAAACCTTCCTTGTCAATCCAACCGACGATTTTAGCATCGCACTGGTCGGTATGGTATTTATGCAGGTCTTCAGTTGTCGGCAATTCGGCATCACTTAATGTAACCGAAAGCTGCGTAGTTTTTTGTGCCGCTCTTGCCCGCTCTCTTTGCTCTTCCATGAGTTCGTTAAATTTAGCGGTATCGACTGTAAGCCCGCGTTCTTCAGCCATAAGCTGCGTCAGATCGAGCGGAAAGCCGTAAGTATCATAAAGCTGGAAAGCGTCTTGGCCATCTATTATTCGTTCGGCAGTTTTTTCTGCCCGTTCGGCAGCGGCAACAAATATCTCGATACCTCTATCCAGTGTTCTGCCGAAGCTTGCCTCTTCCGATTCAACAACCGTTGCGACATAATCCGCTCTTTCTTTTATCTCGCTGAACGCATCGCCCATAACTTCGACCACGACGGGCACAAGTTTGTGAATAAACGGCTCGTGCATGCCCAATTCTCTGCCGAACCGCGAAGCCCGCCGAATGATCCGGCGTATCACATATCCTCGCCCTTCGTTGGATGGTGCTGCTCCGTCGGTTATTGCGAAAACCACCGCGCGGATATGGTCGGCTATCACCCTGAAAGCGTTGTCGGTTCTGTTGCCAAGTTTGCTTGTATATCTACGGGCCGTTATCTGGGAGACGCGCTCAATTATGGGCATAAATAAATCAGTATCATAGTTGCTTGTTTTATTCTGCAGGACGGCAGCAATCCTTTCCAGGCCAGCGCCGGTGTCAACATATCTGGCACCGAGGCTCAGTAACTTGCCATCTTCAGTGCGGTTATATTGTATGAAGACGAGGTTCCAAAGCTCGATGAATCGGCTGCAGCCGCCGTTAACTGCACATAAATGCCCTGGCACATCCTTTTTGTCGCACATATCCGGCCCACGGTCGATATGTATCTCGCTGCAAGGTCCACAGGGACCTGTCTCGCCCATCTCCCAGAAGTTGTCTTTTTTCCCGCCAGAAAGAACTCTTTCCTTCGGAATGCCGGCGACTTTCGGCCAGAGCGTTTTCGCCTCACTGTCGGGCGGGCAATTATCCTGGGCATCGCCCTGAAATACCGTAGCCCACAAGCGGGCGGGCTCGATGTGCCAGATTTTCGTAAGAAGCTGCCAGGCCCACTCGATTGCCTCTGCCTTAAAGTAGTCGTCAAACGACCAATTGCCCAGCATTTCAAAGAAGGTGTGGTGGTAGGTGTCTTTGCCCACCTCTTCCAGGTCGTTGTGTTTGCCGCTCACACGCAGGCATTTTTGGCTATTTACTGCCCGGCCGACCTCCGGAGGCACCAGGCCAAGGAAAATATCCTTGAACTGATTCATTCCAGCGTTTGCAAAAAGAAGTGTCTGGTCGGCACTGGGGACTATCGGAGAACTCAGAATGAATTTATGCCCTTTACCCTCGAAAAAGTCTATAAAGCCGCTTCTGATTTCCGCTGCGCTCAAGTTATTCATTTGCCGGTCGTGTATTGATTAGCAAACCCCCAGTGAAACTGGGGGCTAAATATGCCCTACATTGGGACCCCACCTTGCGGGAACCCTACGCCGGGTTCGCCAGACCTTTGGCGACAAGAATTCGATTCTTTATCTGTTCGCACAAGTCCTTGTTCTCAGCGAGGAATTTTTTGACGTTTTCTCTACCCTGCCCGAGTCGAATATCGCCGTAATTTAGCCAGGCCCCGCTTTTTTCAATCACCTGGCAGGCAAGACCCAAATCCAACAGGTCGCCCTCATAACTGATTCCGCTGTCGAACATAACGTCGAACTCACCCTCACGGAAAGGCGGCGCGATTTTATTCTTCACTACCCTGGCCCTGACCCTGCTGCCTATGGCGCCGGTAGCGTCCTTAATCGTGGTCAAATGCCGCAGGTCAATCCGTACGGAACTATAGAACTTCAGCGCCTTTCCGCCGCTGGTGGTTTCCGGGTTGCCGAACATCACGCCGATTTTCATCCGAATCTGATTTATAAATACCAAAGCGGTTTTGCTCTTACTGATGATGCCGGTGAGCTTTCGCAGCGCCTTACTCATAAGTCTGGCTTGCGCTCCCACCTGGCTGTCAGCCATCTGACCTTCAATCTCCGCCTGCGGAGTCAGCGCGGCAACGGAATCAACAACTATGACATCTACCGAATTGGAAGCTATCAGCATCTCAGCGATATCAAGTGCCTGCTCGCCGGTGTCCGGCTGGCTGATTAAGAGGTTGCTGACGTCGACACCCAGTTTTTTTGCCCAGCTTGTATCCAGGGCATGCTCGGCATCGATAAATGCGGCTACGCCGCCTGCTCGTTGAGCATTGGCAATGATGTGAAGTGCCAGCGTGGTTTTGCCCGATGCTTCCGGCCCGAATAGTTCGGTAACTCTGCCACGCGGGATGCCTGCACCGCCCAGCGCGATGTCCAGCGATAGTGAGCCGGTGCTAATACCTTCGATGCGGGCGTACTTTTGCTCGTCCATCTGCATGATAGCACCCTGGCCGTATTGCTTCTCGATCTGTGCTATGACGCGCTGCAGAACCGCCTGTCTATCGCCCACTTTCGAGGCTGTTTCAAGTTTCTTTGCCATTTTGGTTTTCTCCAAATTCAGCTTGGCTAAGGCGTCAGCCTTTGGTGCTTACCGTAGTTTGTAGTTACCCAATACGGTATAGATAGGGCCTGGGGGCCTCAGTTGGCTTTGATAGACGCAGAGCGAATCGGCAGAGATAGTGCCGAGCTTGAGTTCTTTATAGTTTTCGGCCATTTGCGCCAGCTTAAGTCCAGCCTTTGAGTCCTTCACTCGGCATAGAGTCAGGTGACCCGTGAATTCTCTTTCCTCAGGCGGCCAGCCTGCCAAAGCCAACTGCTGCTGGAGGTCCTTCTGCAGTTGCAGCAGATTTTCGCTTCCTTCGCCCGTGCCGACCCATAAAACTCTGGCACTTTTGCCGCCGAAACAGCCGACCGATTCTATGCTCAACTCGAAACTTTCGTGCCGACCGGCAACATCCTTTACAACATTGCAGACATCGGCCACCTGCTCATCCTTAATCTCGCCGAGGAATTTGAGTGTCAGATGAATTGAGTCCGGCTTTACCCATTTGGCGTCGCCCTTTTTAATGTCCGCTTTTTTCTGCAATTGCTGCTGCAGGTCACCGAGGGCCGTTCTTATCGTCTCAGGGATGTCTATCGCTATAAAGCACCGCATTAGACCAATCCTCTACAGGCTAAAATTGTGTCAGGCTTCGCAAAGTCTCAAGCCGGTTATCAATGTCAGCCCTATTTATGGCTGTTAGTCCATTCAACGAAAAATCGGCAATAGCAAACGATGCCACGACCGTTCCGTATACTACTGCTTTTTTTAACGTAGCAAAATCGGTTTTGCCTGTTGCCGCCAGGTAGCCCATCAATCCGCCGGCGAAGCTGTCGCCGGCGCCCGTAGGGTCTTTGACCTGAGCGGTGGGATAAGCCGGCAAAAGAAAAAGCTCCTTATGCTTAGTGTACGTCATTGAGCCAGATTGGCCTTTTTTGATTATCAGCACACCGACACCCATATCAATAATATTCTGGGAAGCCTTTATCAGATTATAATCTTTTCCGAGCAGCCTGGCCTCATCTTCGTTGATAATAAGGCAGTGGATTTTTTTTAGCAGATTCTTCAGGTCGCCGGGATATCCTTCTATCCAGTGGTTCATAGTGTCGGCGCCCACGAACTTAGGCCGTGTTAGTTGTTCAAGCAACTCGATCTGGAGCCTCGGAGTCGTGTTGGCAAGAAACACAAACTTACTATCCCTAAATGACCGTGGAATCTTTGGCGGAGGCTCAGATAGGACATTCAGCTCAAGGTAGTCGGTTGTCCTTTCGTCCATATTTTCTTGGTAGGTTCCGTGCCAGCGGAAGGTTTTGCTATTTTTTCTAATTTCAAGACCTGCCAGATCGACATTCCTGCCTGCAAAGATTTTTTCAAAATCAAATGGGCAATCGGCTCCCACGACTCCGACGAATCTGACTGGCCCAAAGAAGCTCGCCGCCATCGTAAAATAGACCGCCGAGCCGCCCAGGCATTCTTCGCTAACACCATGCGGCGTCTTTACCCTGTCAATCGCGACCGAACCTGTCACTAAAAGCGACACGCAATACCCTTTAGATCATAGCCTTAGTCTGGACAAAATGAATAGCGTTATCAATTCTGGCCAGGGTTTTCTCTTTACCCAACATTTCAACTGAATCAAAGATGGGCAAACTTACCATTGTTCCGCAAATCGCCACGCGCAATGGCTGAGCAATCTTGCCTAAGCCGACCTGTTTTTGCTCAGCTAAGCAACGCAGCATCTTCTCGATACTGTCCCTGTCGAACAGCTCTATCATTGCCAGCTTTTCACGTAGAGTTTTTAAAATTTCAAGCCCATTATTTTTCAGCAGGACTTTCTCGACTGCTTTCTCATCTGGCTTTATCTGCGCATTGGGCAAAAAAAGAAATCTGCTTTTTCGCTCAATATCTGCAAGCGTCCTGGCTCCTTCGCACAGGTCTACAAGTTTTGAAAGAAGCCCGTCATCGGCTGATACGACGGGCGAGCCGACAGCCTTCAGGTAATCCTTAAAGTGCCCAACAATTTTTTCGCGTGACACCATCCTCAGATGCTCAGTGTTGAAGGCAACGAGCTTCTGGCGGTCAAACAGGCTGTTTGCCTTAGTTACACGCGAAAGATCAAAACTATGGATCAACTCGTCAACAGACATGATCTCGCGGTCGCCGCCCGGATTCCAGCCCAAAAGAGCAAGAAAATTAACCATCGTTTCAGGCAGATACCCGCTCCTGAAAAAATCCACCACATTTATTTCCGGCAGGGTAACGCCAAGATACGCTGCCATCGCGTCAATGCTCGGCATATCAGGTCTGGTCTTGCCATCTATAAAGTTTTTTACTTCGCTAACGCTGATGCCACCTGCCTCAGCCAGTTTTTCAAGGTCGATGTCGGCTCGTGCCTTGATTGCCTGGCGAAGCGCTTCCGGTCGCTCGCGCTTGGATAGTTTTCCTCCACCCTGGCTGACCGTAACAGACATGTGGGCATATTTTGGCAGTGGGCCAAATCCAAGCCCCTGCCAGAGTGCCTGCTGAGCGGGCGTATTCATCAGATGTTCCTGGCCGCGGATCACGTGCGTTACCTTCATCAGGTAGTCATCGACCACACAGGCAAAGTTGTACGTAGGAAAACCATCGCTTTTGCGGATGATAAAATCACCGACCTGCCCGACAGCGAATTTGACCTCGCCCCGCACCATGTCCTGAACCACGATGTCTTGATCCTGCGGCATAGCAAACCGCACCACTACGGATTTGCCCTCAGCCTTAGCTTTTTTGACGTCATCTTCATCAGGAAATTTGTCCGGCCGGCGATACATCAAGTTCTTCTTCTGGGCTACCGCTTTTTCGCGCATAGCCTCAAGCTCTTCGGGCGTATCGAAGCAATAGTATGCCTTACCTTCTTTCAGCAGTTGATTTACGTATTTGTCGTATATGCCTTGCTCTTTGCGCTGAGATTGCAGGTATGGACCATTTGAGCCGCTGACCTCGGGGCCTTCATCCCAGTCGATGCCCAGCCAGCGCAGGTCATCTATAAGCTGCTGAGTGGCTGTGGGCGTATTGCGTTTGACATCGGTATCTTCGATTCGAAGGACGAATTTTCCGCCCGTATGCCTTGCCCAGAGCCAGTTAAAGATAGCTGTTCTTGCGCCGCCCACGTGCAGATACCCTGTTGGCGACGGCGCAAACCGCGTTACAACCTTTTCAGACATAGCTTACAATTCCTCAACAATGATTAGGTTACGGCACAAACAAGATGTTGTCAATCAATAAACTGAATCACCGCTACGTTGACCCGGTTGTCATCGTTGATTATAATTCCTCCACAACGTGAAATAGCAATAAGATAAGAACTGTTAAATGAATATGTCAAGTCACAAAAGCAACCAAGGTTACAATCAAACCGAACCGCCAGAGCGATTGGACTTTATCCGGCAGATTATTGCCGACGACCTGAAGACCGGCAAGTGGGGCGGGAGGGTGGCGACAAGGTTTCCGCCGGAGCCGAATGGCTATCTGCACATCGGACACGCAAAAAGTATTTGCCTTAATTTCGGTATCGCGGCGGAATTCAGCGGCACCTGTAACCTGCGATTCGACGATACCAATCCGGAAAAAGAGGAGCAAGAATACGTTAATTCCATCATCGAAGATGTCCGCTGGCTCGGCTGGGATTGGGACGACCGGCTGTACTTCGCATCGGACTACTTCGAGCAGATGTACCAGTATGCAGTCCAGCTTATTAAAGCCGGCAAGGCCTACGTCTGTGACCTATCCGCCGACGAAGTCACACAATATCGGGGCACTTTGACCAGGCCCGGAAAAGATAGTCCCTATCGCAGCCGCAGCATTGAGGAAAACCTTGCCCTTTTCGAGCGTATGAAAGCCGGCGAATTTCCTGATGGCTCACGAACCCTGCGGGCGAAAATTGATATGGCGCATCCAAATCTAAATATGCGCGATCCAGTAATGTACCGAATCCTCCACGCAACGCATCACCGCACCGGCGATAAATGGTGCATCTATCCAACCTACGACTGGGCGCACGGCCTGGAAGACTCCATCGAGAAAATTACGCATTCAGTCTGCACGCTGGAATTCGAAAATCATCGCCCACTATACGATTGGTTTCTTGACCAACTGGGCGTCTGGCATTCTCAGCAGATAGAATTTGCCCGGCTGAATCTCAGCTATACCGTGATGAGCAAGCGCAAACTCCTGCAATTGGTACAGCAGGGCAGGGTCAGGGGGTGGGACGATCCGAGATTGCCAACTATCTGCGGCCTGCGAAGACGCGGCTATTCGCCGGAGTCGATCCGGAATTTCTGCCAGGTAATCGGCGTCAATAAGTTCAACAGTACCGTGGACATTGCACTGTTGGAGCACTGTGTGCGCGAAGACTTGAATAAGACCTCGCCGAGGGTAATGGCGGTGCTCCGCCCGCTCAAGGTAATCATCGACAACTATCCGCAAGGCCTGGTGGAAGAGATGGAGGCCGTAAACAATCCTGAAGACCTCTCCGCGGGCACACGCAAGGTTCCCTTCTCACAAGAGCTTTACATCGAGCGGGACGATTTTATGGAAAACCCGCCCAAGAAGTTCTACCGCCTGGCACCAGGCAGAGAAGTTCGGCTGCGATATGCCTACTTTGTCAGGTGCGTGGATTTAGTCAAGAATACAAGCGGCCAGATTGTGGAATTGCACTGCACTTATGATCCGGCGACTCGCGGCGGTGATACTCCGGATGGACGCAAGGTCAAATCAACGCTGCATTGGGTCTGCGCCCAGCATACGCTAAACGCCGAAGTTCAGCTATATGAGAATCTCTTCACCAAAGAGGACCCCGATGATGTGCTGCAGGGCCAGGATTTTACCGCCAATCTGAATCCAAATTCTCTTATTGTTCTGACCGACTGCAAGGTTGAGCCATCGCTGAAAAACGCAAAGCCACTGCAGCGCTTCCAGTTCGAACGCCTCGGCTATTTCTGTGTCGATTCAGACAGCCGTGACGGCAAACTTATCTTCAACCGCACCGTCACACTGAAAGACGAGTGGGCAAAAATCCAGTCCGCCTGTGGTGCATTAAATGTTTAGCCGTTGTCGGCACGACAACGGCGTTGAGCAGTAGCGTCAAACCGCAGGCGTTTGACATGGCCCTCGATAACTTGACTGTCATCTCACGACTCCAGAGTCGATGTATCTTCTTCCTAACCCAAGCCTCTTGCGAATTCTTGTTGGATTTGCAACAGGTGCGAAAACACCGCCTGAGTCTCCTTCTCAATGTCATTAGCACCCATCTGTATAATAGACCTCAATAGGGCGAAAGTAGCATTATTCAAGGCGAATATCACAAGTGGAAAATGTGCATTCCGTCCTATGGGGCTGATCGACTGCATATGTGCATGGGCAGGTCTACAGAGTAGACGATAGATGAATGTATACTCGAGTTCGCTACTATTACCGTCTTGAGATAATAAGCCATCTGTAATATCTTGCTTCTGTATATCCTTGAGAATCTGTTGGATGGATGGAGCTGGCGTGAACGTGGTCCCTCCTGGATTTTTTCGCGCTATAATTTCCTTGGCCTGAGTGATAATTTCTCTCGCATACTGCTGGGCAAGAGAATTCTTCTCTGCTTCCCGTCCAAATTTTAAGTCCTCTTGTGCAAAGTAGCTTTGGAGACGTCCCAGCCATAAGGCGCTCTGGATGCCTACAGGAGACGAAAGGCAATCTCATAATAGGGACGGCAAACAGCACAAGCCAGCACGGAATCTTTACCATCTTGAAACATACTCTCGGCGAGATCCAAAACATCCCTTCCAAATTCGTATGCGTACGTTATCATCAGAACAGGTGCTTCTTTTGCCTGTTTTCCTTGCTGTGCAGCCGCTGAAAACAAACTAAAATGACGATTTAACAAATTCTTGTATTCCCCAATCGTCTTTTTAAGATCGCCTAACAAAATGAAAGATTTCTGAGGTTTATGACCGATAAACATGGGTAGCTGAACCTTACTGATAAAAGCAAGGAGGCTACTCATGGCAAAATCAATACTTGACGATGGGCTATGGCAAATCAT
>Ga0315312_1000603_pt1 | contig 38391 bp, 40 predicted proteins | sample TDP7_MG_FD_203629 | JGI IMG/M metagenome (GOLD analysis project Ga0315312, IMG submission 203629) | Freshwater sediment microbial communities from Lake Towuti, South Sulawesi, Indonesia - TDP7 | ecosystem: Environmental > Aquatic > Freshwater > Lake > Sediment | place: Indonesia: South Sulawesi... | reverse complement strand
ACTAGACGCAAATACTTTCGGCGTTCATTGATGGTCATCTTCTCTTCGTTGGGCATAGCTCCCTCGGTAACATTATCATTTGAGTGAACTATACCACTTGGGTAACATTTTACGTGAGTGAATACGGCCGATTGACAAAAGGACCCCCAGGGCCTATCATTCCCCCAGCGGGAGGCCAATGCTGGTCAGATATGGGGTAAGGTTAGCAGGATATCGCCGCTGGGTAGCAGTGCTCCTAGTCATCGCTGCTGGCTTGGCCATCGCCTATCTCCCTTTGATTTGGGTAGGGCTCTCTATAGTAGGGACCATCGCCTTCCTGGCCATCCTCATCCGCCCCCATCTGGGCCTTTATCTCCTCATATTCTCCATCCCCTTCGGCTCATGGAGGGAAGTTCAGGTGGGGGTGATGAGCGTCGGTCTGACGGAGGCCCTCGTGGGCTTGGTGTTGGCCGCCTGGCTGGCCCAGATGGTTGCTAGTCGAGAGGTTAGGATCGGGCCTGCCCCCCTTCTTCCTCCCTTGCTCATCTTTTTCCTTGCCATCTCCTTCTCCCTTTTGAACGCCCTTTCTTTACAATACAGCCTCAAGGGGCTCTTCGTCTGGCTGGAGATCTTGTTAATATACCTCCTTGTGGCCACCGCTCTCGATGGGAGAGGTGTCAAGATAACCATCACGGCTATCCTCATCGCTGGGAGCCTGGAGGCGCTCCTGGGGATCTATCAGTTTCTCTTGGGCGTGGGGCCGGAGAGCTTCATCCTCTTTGGCCGCTTCAGCCGGGCCTATGGGACCTTCGGTCAACCGAACCCCTTCGGCGGATATATAGGGCTGATATTACCTTTAGCCCTGACCATCGCTTTCGTTGGCTGGTGGAGGTCAAAGAGTGTGCTCTTCTGGGGCCTGGGGACTATCGGTCTTACCGTCATGGGAACGGCCTTAGTGATGTCCTGGTCTCGCGGGGCTTGGCTGGGCTCTTTGGCTGCTTTGGGCTTCGTAGTTCTGGTTGGGATTTGGACAGGTGCTTTCGAACCTCAACTCATAGGCGTATTGATGGGGATCGGGGCGGGGGTTTTGAGCGGCCTCTGGTTCGGGGCCAGAGATATGGCCTTGGGCAGCCTTGTAGGCCTTCTCGTGGCTACTTTTATAGGCGGGCTGACGGCCACCGCTCTGCGGCGCCGTTGGGGGTTTCTGCTTTTGGCTCTCTTTCTCCTCTTGGGGGTCTTGGTTTTCCTCCTGGGAGGAGGGAGGCTCGTACCGGCTGCCTTAGTCGAACGACTGCTAGATTTTCTCCCCTACCTCAGGGTCACGAGTGTAGAAGCGATACCCCTCAGCGATGAGAACTACGCTATAGTAGAACGGCTGGCCCATTGGCGAGCGGCCTGGAGGATGGTGAGCGATACCCCCCTTTTGGGGGTGGGGATCGGGAACTATGTGCCTGTCTATCCAGCCTATGCTTTGCCTGGCTGGGAGGACCCCATGGGCCATGCCCATAACTATTATCTGAATATCGCCGCCGAGGCGGGGCTTGTCGGCCTGGGGGGTTATCTACTTCTTTTTGGGGCTATCTTCTGGCACGGTTGGCGGGTCTATCGGAGGGTTGAAGAGCGATGGCGGGGCATCACCTTGGGGATACTGGGGGTGATAGTGGCCTTTTCTTTTCATAGCCTCTTCGATAACCTCTATGTCCATGGCATGAACGTACATCTGGCCCTCCTCTTGGGGCTTTTGACGGCCATCGGTAAGAAGTCGCAGGAGGTCCCTTGCAACGGATAGTGGAACTGGTACAGATCCATAGGAAGTTGGTGGAGCGGTTCGTCAAGTGGTCGATAGTGGGTACCATCGGCGCGGTGGTCGATTACACCATCCTCATTCTCCTGGTGGAAGTGATGGGGCTTTACGCGCTCAGCGCCCAGGCTATCTCCTTCACCTGCGCGGTGGTAAACAACTACACCTTGAACCGCACCTGGACCTTCGGCGACATCAAGCATAAGGGACCGGCTGTCCAGTTTACCCAGTTCTTTATCGTGAGCGTAGCGGGGCTAGGAACCAGGTCGCTTATCTTCTACTTCTTCTTCAAGGTGCTAGACCTCTGGTATATCTACGCTACGGCTATCGCCATCATCGTAGTCCTGATTTGGAACTTCTTCGCCAATCTAGTCTGGACCTTTCGAGAGGCGGAGTAGGGGTTGCGGATAGGGATTGACTATACGGCAGCGGTGCATCAGAGGGCGGGGATCGGGCGGTATGCGCGCGGTCTGGTGAGAGGCCTGGCACAATTGGATAGGGAGAACGAATACCTTCTCCTGGTGGCTGGTCGCCCGAAAGATGAGGGCACCTTTCCTCCCAATTTCAAGCCTCGGTATCTGCCTCTCTCCCCTCACCGGGCTACCATCTTGTGGCAAAGGTTGCGGGTGCCTCTCCCCGCTGATCTTTTCACCGGCCTGCTCGACCTCTTTCACTCCCCCGACTACGTGCTCCCTCCCCTCCGCCGAGGGAGGAAAGTCCTCACTATCCATGACCTCTCCTTCCTGCGCTATCCAGAGGGCGCTGACCCTCGGCTCCGCTGGTACCTCACCCAGGCCGTCCCCCACTCTATTGGCCAGGCCGATCTCGTTCTGGCCGATTCCCACAATACAAAGAGTGACCTCATCGAGCTCTTAGGGGTAGAAGCAGGTAGGGTGGAGGTCTTGTACCCGGGGGTCGAAGAGCGGTTTCATCCCCTGGATGAAGGATCTCTAGCGCCCGTGAAAGCCCGATATAGGCTGGATTTCCCTTTCATCCTCATTGTGGGGACCTTGGAGCCGCGGAAGAACCATGTGGGCCTCTTGCAAGCCTACACCCTTTTGAAGGGGAGGCATCCTCACCGGTTGGTCATCGCTGGGGGGAAGGGGTGGCTCTATGAGGCCATCTTCCGGGAGGTAGAAAGGCTCTCTTTAGAAGAGAGGGTACTCTTTTTGGGCTACGTGCCCGAAGAGGATCTGCCGGCCTTGTACAACTTAGCCGATCTCTTCGTTTTCCCCTCCTTTTACGAGGGGTTCGGCTTGCCACCACTGGAGGCAATGGCTTGTGGGACACCGGTGGTGGTTAGCGATATCTCTTCCATGCCGGAGGTGGTTGGAGATGGAGCCCTTCTGGTACCACCGCAAGATGTCGAAGCCCTGGCTGAGGCGATGAAGAAGGGAGTAAGCGACGCCTCTCTGCGGGAGGAGTTGAGGAGCAAGGGTTTGGAGCAGGCAAGACGGTTCAGTTGGAGCGAAACGGCCAAGAGGCTCTTGGCCATCTATAAGCGGGTGGTAGGGGAAGGGGGGTAAGCGTTTGGTATGGAGGGCCAACACTGAGGAGATCGCCGCTCTCGGCGAGAGCCAAATCGAGGGGCTAATACCTGGTCTCAAGAGATGGCTTAGGGGGGTTATGAGGCTGGATATCCCGCCGGAGGCCAGGGCCTTGGGGTGGGCGCCTGAAGGGGGCTGACCATGCTAGAGGGCTTGGTCTAAGCCGAGAGGGTCTCGTACGAACTTATAATGCCTAAGCCACCGGGTGAACTGGTGGCTCAATTGCTCGCTTCTTACCACCGACTCGTTCACATTTCTTGATAGCCGCTACCCCAGTCTCTCCTCTTTCCCCAAGGGCATCATCACTAGGCCGCTGATCATCTTGGGATAGAAGTCGGTCGATTTCTGGGGCATCTTCTCGCCCGCTGCGGAGCAGGCTCTCACCTGGCTTATCTTGGTGGGGTTCAAAAAGAAGACGAACTGAGCCTGGCCACTTTTCACTGCTTCGATGCCTTCTTCGGCTTCTCGGATATAGTTGATATTCTCCCCTCGCTTCACGCTCTCCTTGCTGAGGCCCAATACCCTTTCGATCACCAGTTCATGGAGGATAGAGACATCGAGGGTTTTCCACTCCTGGGCTCGTGAGGGCTCTACGAAGCGATCCATCATCCCTTCATCCCTGAGGCGGAGGAGGTGATACCCCTGGCCATCGAAGAGGCCGAAGGCATGCTCCTTCGCCGCCATCTGGGCCATCCTGGAAAAGAGTCCCTCTTTCCCCGCTACCAGCGAAACCTCAAAGAACTCCTCTGCCTTAACCAGGAACTCCCCCGTCTTCCAGTTGGGGATGGAGTGCATCAGTCGGTGGGTAGGGAGGATGGTGAGGCCAGGATCGTCCATGCTCACCAAAGCCACCATCAGGTAATTAAAGGCCATCTCTGGCGTCCAGTCAGTTATCTTTTCCCGCATCTCATCACGGTAGGCGACGGCTGTCTCATACCGGTGATGGCCATCAGCGATGATTAGGTTCCGTTTGGGGGCCATCTGACTCTGGAGGGCGGCGATGGTTTCGCTATCGTCGATGATCCAGACACTATGTCTCACCTCCCCTTTCTCCACGATGTAGAGGTCGATATCTGGTCGCTCGCTGAAGTATGGGGCCAAAAGTTCATCGATCTCATCTCCTGGATAGAGCACAAAGATGGGATCGAAATTCACCTCCGCAACGCGAAGGAGATTTAGGTAGCCACCTCGGGAGTCATAGAGGGTTCGCTCATGAGGCAATATTACCCCCTTTTCGTAGTAGGTCATCGATAAGGCGGCTAGGAAAGCCTGCCGGGTGACCTTTTTGCCGGAGGGGTGCCGGAACTCCTGCTGGTAGCTATAGAAAGCTGGCTTCTTGTCCCTTATCAATATCTTCTCCCTCAACCAATTCTGATAGAGGTCGCGAGCCCGGGTGTATGGGTTGTCATTCTCACTGTCCCTCGGGAAGGACTTTCCTTTGATGAGGCGTACCACGTTGTAGGGACTCAACTGGTAATATCTCTCCCGCATATCCTCGCTGATCTGGCCGTAGGGTAGGGAGGCGGTGAGGTCGAGCCTCTCGAACCTTTTGGGGTTGTACCTCACTCCTCGAAAGGGAACTATTTTAGCCATTGGCAACTCAAAAATGATATAGGGCTAGTCATAACTAGCCCCTGGCGGTTCATCCCTGAAAACTCTCTCTACAGAAGGAGATCAATTTGGCCGCCACCTCGGCGCTCACTCGGGCTTGGGCCTCTTCGGTTGCCGCTCCAATATGGGGGGAGCCGATGACCTCCTCTAGCTCCAGGAGCCGGTTGTCCACTGCTGGCTCGATCTCAAAGACATCCAAAGCAGCCCCCCCTACCTTTCCCGACCTGATGGCCTCATAAAGAGCCTCCTCATCGATGAGCCCTCCCCTGGCACACTGGATTATTCGCACCCCTTCTTTCATCCTCTCAAACTGGGGTGCTCCGATCATATGTCGCGTTTCCTCAGTCAGAGGGAGGTGGAGGGAGATATAGTCGGCGCTTCTCAGGAGTTCATCCAGGCCAACCTGAGTGGCATCCTGAATATCGACCGGTAGGACATCGTAGAAGATCACCCTCATTCCTAGGGTAGCCGCCCGCTTCGCCACCTCTCTTCCGATGCGGCCACAGCCGATGAGCCCCAGCGTCTTTCCGGCGATCTCCTCGCCTTTGAACCTCTTCTTCTCCCACCTTTTCGCCTTGAGAGAGGCTGTAGCCTGGGGGATGTGACGGGCCAGGGCGAAGAGGTAGCCGATGGTGAGTTCAGCCACGGAGGTGGAACTGGCGGCTGGGGTGTTCATTACCGTGATCCCCTTCGATTGTGCGTACGCCACGTCGATGTTGTCCAGCCCTACGCCGGCGCGGACGATCACTTTGAGATCTTTGCCGGCGTCGATGATATTTTTCCGCACCTTGGTGCGGCTCCGCACCACCATCCCCTGATAGCCGGGGATGGAAGCCTCCAACTCGTCGGCCGATATGTTGTCCCTTACCTCGACCTCGATCCCTGCCTGGCGCATCTCCTCGATAGCCTCTGGAGTGGTAGGGTCGCAGATCAATACCTTCATTTGACCTCCCTATAAGCCCAGGACATCTTCGATTTGGTCCGTGAGCCATTGCAGGTCGTCGAGGGTCAAGTCGCCCATGTGGCCGATGCGGAAGCAATGTTCCTTGAGAGGGCCATAGCCGTTGGAGATCATAGCCCCTCGCTTTCCTAACTCCTCGTTGAGGCCGGCCACGCTGATCCCTCGGGTATTCTTGATGTTTGTGACCGTGTTCGAAAGATATCGCTCATCGGAGTAGAGGGCGAAATATTTGCGAACCCAATCTTGAACGAACTTGGCCATCGCCGCGTGTCGCTGGAAACGGTTCTCCAGCCCCTCGGCCAAGATGTCGTCGAGTTGTCTGTTGAGGGCCATGATCTGAGATATGGCTGGCGTAGTCGGTGTTTGGCCTCGCTCATGATATTTGAGGAAGACGTGGAAGTCGAAGTAGTACCCTTTATCTTTCACCTCTGCGGAACAATCCATAGCCTTCTGGCTCACTGAAGCCACGGCCAATCCCGGAGGTAAGGCAAAGCATTTTTGTACTCCGGCCAGACAGACGTCGATGCCTAACTCGTCCACCTCGATCTTGATCCCAGCCATGGAACTGACAGCATCCACCAAGAAGCAGATACCGGGGTAGTTCTTCATCACTTCGGCGATATCGTAGAGGGGGTTGGTGACCCCGGTGGAGGTCTCGTTATGCACCAGGGTGAGGGCGTCGTACTGGCCGGTTTTCAGCCTCTCGTCGATCATCTCCGGGGTGATGGCTTTTCCCCATTCCACCTCTAAGGTGTCAGCCTCTTTTCCGTTGGCCAAGGTGATCTCGTGCCACCTCTTGGAGAAAGCGCCACAGATGGTATTTAGTACCCTCTTCCGGGAGCAGTTCCTTATCGCTCCCTCCATCAGGCCGATGGAGGAAGAGGTGGAGAGCAGGATAAAGCCCTCAAAATAGAGCACCTTCTTGAGTTTGGAGATCACCTCCGCCTGAAGGGTGGCGAACTCCTCCCCTCGGTGGCTGATCATAGGGCTGGCCATCGCCTGGAGGATCTCGTCTCGGACATGGGTTGGCCCGGGGATGAAGAGTTTTTTGTACATCCTTGTATCCTTCCAAATAGTTAGTCATGAAATTGTGCCTCTCTGCACAAAGCGAGTATATCATATATTTCTGGGGCTTACAATTCTAGATGGTTCGCTTGCCTTCGCCCTCGCCTTCTACAACGGGATAGAGTTATGGACATTGACCGGGGAGGGGGCCTCCCCTTGTGAGCCTCTCCTGCACCCGCCAGACCTCCTCTTTGTCTACTTCTAGAGCCATAAAACGGCTCTCCCCTATAAGTCGGCTGAAGGGGTGCAAGGTGGCTTGAGGCAATATTTTGGAGGAGAAGAGGTAACTGATCTAACCGAGGGGGAAGGATGATATAGTTAGATTTGGCTCCACCTTCTCTTGGAGATTTTCCCCCTCGCCTCCCACGGCCAGGAGGAGGAAGGCATAAGTGGCATAAAGGGGGAGCGAAGGGAACAAAGGTAGTAGGGTTCTGCACCAGAGGCTAATGGCAAAAGAAAGGTGAAAAAGGCTGGCCTTATCAGGAGTTGGCCAGTGATAGCCTATCCCTTCCTCTTTCCAGGGCAGGAGAGTCCTCGATTTAAGAGAGAGGAGGTGGAGAGGGCGGAGGAGTGCTGCCCTCTTTATGATGTGCCATTCATTACTCTTCCGCGCCCTGGGCGTGGTAGAGTTTAGGCTTCAGAACGGCGATGAAAGGCAAATTGCGGTATATCTGGCCGTAATCGAGGCCGTAGCCCACGACGAACTTGTCAGCCACCTCGAAGCCTACATAGTCGAGGGGGATATCTATTACTCGTCGGGCCCGCTTATCCAAGAGGGTACAGATTTTGAGGCTGGCTGGGTTCCGGGTACGAAGGTTCTCAGTTATGTAGTGGAGAGTGCGTCCGGTGTCTATAATATCCTCCACGATGAGGACGTTGCGCCCCTTGATGGGGGTGTCTAGGTCCATGAGGATCCGCACCACGCCCGTCGATTCGGTGGCGTCGCCGTAACTGGAGATGGCCATGAAGTCGATATCCAGGGGGATTTCGATCTCCCGCATCAGGTCGGCCAAAAACATCATCCCCCCTTTGAGGATGCAGACCAAGAGCAGATCCTTTCCTCGATAGTCTTTGGTGATCCTCTGGGCCAGTTCTTTGGTTTTGGCTTTGATCTCCCCCTCGGTGATGAGCACCTCGGCGATATCCTGTATCATGTCACCCGTTTTCCCCATCTCTACCCCGCTTTTGGAACCAGATCTTTAAGACCCTCTCCGTCCTCTCAGTGACTCGGGCCCGCTCATCGATACGGTAGCCAGCCACCCAGACGATATTTTGAGGCGAGACGACCAGAGGCACCTTATCCCTTATATGGTGTGGGATTTTAGCATCGATCATGAACTCCCGCAAGGGCTTGCTTCGACCCCTCATCCCCAGGGGCTGAAACCGGTCGCCAGGCTTCCGCCCTCGCAAGATGAGGTCTTGCCCCACCCGGTCAAGATCGAAATAGCCCTGCCAAGGGTCTTGGTTGTTTAGGGCCTCTTCTTTTCCTTGCTCTAAGACCTCGGTTATCAAATGCCAGTTGGGCAGAGGGGTCCTCCCAGGCACGGCTATTTTTATCTCCTCCTCGATGAGGGGCATCTCTGGTATGGGGATCATATCCCCGATAACGAAGATGTCATAAGATCTGAAGAGGCACAAACCCCGAGGCAGGGTGACCTCCGTCCCTGCAGGCTTCTCGCCGATGGCACGCCTGGCCTCTTCGATATGGACCCAATCGATGTTCCGCAGGTCGGAGCGGAGTTTATGGATAGCCCGCCTCAACAGTTGGCGCTGGAGGCTGGGGAGGAGTTCCTCCCAGGCTTTGAGGTCGAAGACCAGGGCGCCCTCCGTCTCTTTGATAACTTTCTCCCAAGCCTTTTGGCCTTCCCTCGCCAGATAGTCGTGGTCATCGGCTATGATGAGGGCCGCGCGCTGGATCACCTCCCGGATGTTAGGGTTGTATTCCTCGAGGAGCGGCAGGAGTTCATGGCGGATCCGGTTGCGGTAGTAGGTGGTATCTAGGTTGGAGCGATCGAAGCGAGGTTTTAAGCCTTGTTCTTGACAGTAGGCTTCGATCTCCTCTCTTGGGATCTCCAACAAGGGGCGCACTAGTCTAAGGTCGATCCCTGGAAGGGGCCACCGTTGAACGGGGCACATGCCTCGCAGGCCCGCTGTCCCTGCGCCGCGCAGCCAGTGCATAATGATCGTCTCCACCTGGTCGTCGGCGTTGTGGCCCACGGCCACAGAAGAAGCGCCCACCCGCTTTGCCACTTCCGCCAAGAAAGTGTAGCGCACTTGGCGGGCCGCTTCCTCGATGGCTAGTTTCTCCCTCACAGCGTAGCCGGGGACATCTCGCTTCTCCACCGTGCAGGGAAGCCCCCAACTGGTAGCCAGGTTTTCCACAAACCCGGCATCCTCATCGGCCTCTTCCCCTCGAAGGGCATGATGTAGATGGGCCACATGGAGGGCGATAACCAGTTCCTCCTGTAAGCGGTTGAGAAGGTGCAAAAGGCAAAGCGAATCTGGGCCGCCGGAGACGCCGACCACCACTTTGTCGCCAGGGTTGAAGATCTCATATTTAGCAATGGTTTCTCGCACTTGGCTTAGGAGATCTATCTTCTTCTCTCTCGCCATATCACAAGTGACCTATCTCACTAAGTGGCAGGCCATGATTAGAGGTTGTAATCTGTGGGGTCAGCAATGGCCTCGTAGTCAACTCTTTTGAGCCAATGACACCAGATCTTCCCACGTTCCAATCCGAGTCTTCGTCGACTGCGGGACTACTCCAATTTGCCACTTCCGGAAGGCATTTTGGATAATATCTTTGATAAACGAACTCTAGAGCAGGGTTCAGGTCGGTATCTGTAGAGGCTATGATGCCAACGTTATATTCGCCATCAATGGCCAAGGCGATGAAATCTATGGCCAGGGCAACATCAATGCCCTTTTGCTGGGGTTTGCTACTAGGCCAATCCGAGAGGTATTGGAGCGGACGTGGGATGACCTTTGCTCCTGCCTTCTCCCAGGCCAGACACTGTTTTATATGGGCTGCGTAGGTCTTGGGTTCCAAAGAACCATCGGGACGACCGGTATAGATGCGGACTTCACGCAGTGACCGCTTGAAACCTGGTGGTGGTCGTGAACAGATGAGCTCTCCTAATTTGATTGGGTCGAATTGGCCAAGTACGTGTGAATCGCTAGGGTCAAAGAACGCGCGGCGAGCCCCGTTATAGAAATTCTGTGCATCAACGAACAGAACAACCTGTTGCAGAACCATCTGCGCTGCCTTGGACTAAAATACAACCCGCCAATTCACCTCTCGATAAACGAGAGGCGAAGGGCGGGCAAGATTCAAAAATTATTTTACACCAATATGGTACCTTTGTCAAGAGGACACGCCTTTCTGATGGGTACGGTATTGAAAGTAATTATGTATCGTCCTCTCGGTTGCTGAAGAAAGCACGGTCAAGTTTCAAAACCGGCCTACTGACAACCATTATAGCACACTTTAATCGCCACGTGGGAGGATAGCCAGGTAGGAGATTGGCCCAAGGTCAGTAGGCCTGCATCCCCTATCAAAGACCTCCTCGCTTGACTAACGGGTTAAACTACAATAGAATATCCGTGTCGCTCACGGGGGCGGCTTTAGTGTTGGATATGGAGCCGTTATGTTCGAAAGTCTGACCGAGAGACTACAAGGGGTCTTCAAGGGCTTAGCCCGCAAGGGGAAACTGACAGAGAAGGATGTGGATGAGGCCCTGCGGGAGGTGAGGCTGGCCCTCCTGGAGGCCGACGTTAACTATCAGGTGGTCAAAGATTTCGTGGGTCGGGTGCGAGAGCGAGCCTTAGGGGTGGAGGTGATGAGGAGCCTCACCCCGGCTCAGCAGGTGGTGAAGGTAGTGCATGAGGAACTGACCACTATGTTGGGGCAACCGGGGAGGCTCGATCTCTCAGGCCCTTCACCCCATATCATCATGTTGGTTGGCCTTCAAGGCTCCGGGAAGACCACCACGGCGGCCAAACTGGCCCTCCACCTGCGCCAGGAGGGAGAGAGGCCGCTCCTGGTGGCCACGGATACCCGCCGGCCAGCGGCCATCGACCAATTAGAGGTTCTAGGACGGGAATTAGGTATCCCCCTCTATGGTGAGAAGGAGGGCTCGCCGGTGGCCATATGCGCCCATGCGCTGGAGAGGGCCCGGAAGGGCGGCTATAGCGTGGCCATCCTGGATACCCAAGGGCGTCTCCATATCGACCAGGAACTGATGAATGAGTTGGTGGAGATGAAGGGGCGGCTCTCGCCGGAAGAGGTGCTATTGGTAGCCGACGCCATGACCGGTCAGGACGCCATCCGCCTGGCCCAGGAGTTCCACCAGCAGGTGGGCCTCACCGGGCTCATATTGACCAAGATCGACGGGGATGCCCGGGGAGGGGCGGCCCTTTCCATTCGGGCGGTGAGCGGTGTGCCCATCAAGTTCCTGGGCACGGGGGAGAAGGTTTCTGCTCTGGAGGCCTTTCACCCCGATCGCTTAGCCTCTCGTATCCTGGGGATGGGGGATATCCTGACCCTCATCGAGCGAGCCGAGGCTTCTTTTGAGGGGGAAGAGGCGCGCCGGGTAGAAGAGAAGTTGCGCACCGCCACCTTTGACCTGGAGGATTTCCGAAAACAGTTGCAACAGGTGAAGCGGATGGGGCCTTTAAGCCAACTTATGGAGATGATCCCCGGCTTTAGTAGCCTGAGCCGCTCACTACCCCAAGAGGTTACCGATCAGCAGATGAAAAAGATCGAGGCAATAATCAACTCCATGACTCATGAGGAGAGACGGAACCCTCGTATCATCGGCGGGAGCCGGAAGCGAAGGATAGCAAGGGGTTCGGGGACCACCGTCCAAGAGGTGAACCAGCTCTTGGGTCAATTCCGCCAGATGCAGAAAATGATGAAGCAGTTGACATTCGGTGGGGTGGATATCTCCTCGATAATTGGAAAGAAAGGGGTGGGGAATTGGTAAAGATACGCTTGCGTCGTGTGGGAGCTAAGAAGAAGCCCCATTATCGGGTGGTGGTGGCCGATACTCGAGCCTCTGCAGGTGGGAGGTTCATCGAGACCATCGGCTATTATGACCCTCGAGCCGAGCCACCCACGGTACGCATAGATGAGGTGCGGGCCATATTTTGGTTGGAGAAGGGCGCCCAGCCCACCGAGCCTGTCACCAGACTTCTAACCAAACTGGGCATCTCGGAGAGATGGGCTCGAGTGAAGGCGGGAGAGCCGTTAGAGGAGGTTGTCGTGCCCGAGGCGGAAGCGGCAGCAGATCTGGGCGTAGATGAACTCGGCTTACCGACCCGGGTGGCGAATATCCTGACCTCGGCGGGGATAACCAAGATGAGCCAATTGAAAGAGGGGTTGGAGAAGGGGGAACTGTCCAACATCTCCGGGCTAGGTCTCAAATCCTTGGAGGAGATAAAGAAGATCCTGAAGGAACGGAGCCTATAATGAAAGAGCTCGTGGAATATATGGTCAAGTCCCTGGTCGAAAACCCGGATCAGGTAGAGGTGAGGGAGATAGATGGCACCCGCTCCGTCATCTTCGAGGTGAAGGTGGCTAAGGAAGACATGGGGCGGGTGATCGGGAAGGGGGGGCGGGTGGCTAACGCTATGCGTACCCTCCTTCGAGTGGCGGCCATTCGACAAGGGAAAAGGGCCATCCTGGAGATCGTCTGAAGATGGCCAGCGACGCTGCTGAGGAGAGGAGTCACTTCTCGCGCCCTCGTAGGTCGAGGGAGCGCTCGGCTCGTAGGGTGCCTCATTATCTGGTGGTGGGCAAAGTAGTAGCTCCTTGGGGCACGAGGGGCGAATTGAAGGTGGCGATCCTCACCGATTTCCCGGACCGTTTCCGGGAGTTGAAGAGGGTTTATCTGGGCGATCGGTCCTTGATGGTGGAGGGGCATAGGCGACTTGGGAGGTGGGTCATCCTCAGGCTGGAGGGATGCGCCGATCGCAATAGTGCGGAAAAACTTCGAGGAGAATTGGTGCAGATCCCCCTGGAGGAAGCGGTCCCTCTCTCGGAGGATGAGTACTATATCTACCAGATAGTGGGTTTGGAGGTCTGGACGAAGGAGGGGGAACATCTAGGAAGGGTCTCGGAGGTACTTTTCACCGGGGCTAATGAGGTCTATGTAGTGGAGGGAGGGCAAGGCGAGATACTCCTTCCCGCCATAGAGGATGTGATAAAGGAGGTTGATCTGGAGGGTGGAAGGCTCGTTGTTGAACCCCTAGAAGGGATGTTCTAACTCGTCTTGACAAAGAGGCAGCCGTAATGGTATGCTGAGGCATAGAATCTAGGACGTTTTCTGGTGGCAGGGTGACAGATCTGAAGTACTGGATCGGCTTCAATTTGGTTCCGGGCATCGGGCCAGCACGTTTGAGGTCGCTTTTGGAACATTTCGGCGATCTCGAAAGCGCTTGGCAGGCCGAGCCCCGAGAGTTGCAGGGGGCAGGGCTAGATACACGCTCTTTGGAGAGCCTTATAGCCGCTCGCAAGGAGATCTCCCTTGAGGAGGAGGAGGCTAAGGTGGCCCAGGCTGGCGCTAAGGCCATCACTTGGGAAGATGAAGACTACCCCCCGCGGCTCCGTCATATCCACAACCCGCCGCCCCTTCTCTACGTGAAGGGTGAGATCCTCCCCCGAGATGAGTGGGCGGTGGCGGTGGTAGGGACTCGGAACCCTAGCCACTACGGTAGAGAGGTAGTGGACCAAATAGCCGGGGATCTGGCCCGGAACGGGATCACGGTGGTAAGCGGTCTGGCGCGAGGGATCGATTCTTTGGCCCATCGCGCCGCCTTGGAGGCAGGGGGGCGAACCATAGCTGTCCTGGCCTGCGGCATAGATATCATTTACCCCCCCGAGCATACTAAACTGGCCCAGGCTATCATAGAAGAGGGGGCCTTGATCACCGAGTACCCTCTAGGTACCCCTCCCGAGGGGGGAAATTTCCCGCCTCGCAACCGCATTATAAGCGGCCTAGCCTTAGGCACGGTGATCGTGGAGGCTGGCGAGCGGAGCGGGGCTCTCATCACTGCTGACTACACCCTGGAGCAGGGGCGGGAACTCTTCGCCGTGCCGGGGAGTATCGTGGCCAGAAAAAGCCGGGGCACGAACAGACTCATCCAAGAAGGAGGGGCGAAACTCATCCTCTCGGTGGAGGATATAATGGAGGAGTTGAACTTGACCATGATCGAAGAGCACCGAGAGGTGCAGGAGATCCTCCCCGAGAATGAGACCGAATCTACGATCCTTGGCCTCATCTCCCGGGAGCCGGTGCATGTGGACGAGATAGGTCGCAAGAGCGGTTTGCCCATCGCCCAGGTGACGAGCACTTTAGCCTTGATGGAACTGAAGGGCTTAGTGCGCCAGGTGGGGGGGATGAACTACGTCCTGGCCCGGGAAGCAAAAGTAAGGTATCTTGTAGACTAAAAATGTATGCCGTGATACTGGCTGGAGGGGCAGGGACCCGTCTCTGGCCTCGCAGCCGAAAGGATAGCCCTAAACAACTCTTGGATTTGGTTTCTAAGAGGACGATGTTGCAGGCTACCTATGATCGCATCTTGCCCCTCGTCCCCCCTCAGAGGGTCCTGGTAGTCACCGGTGATCCTTACCTGCCCTTGGTTCGGGAGCAGCTTCCTGATCTCTCGGAGAGAAACCTCATCGCCGAGCCAAAAGGACGGGGTTCGGCACCGGCCATAGGGCTGGCTGCCATCCACCTGGCTCGTTCCCATCCTAAAGAGGTGATGATCTGTCTCCCCGCCGATCACGTCATCACTCAAGAGGATAAGTTCCGCTGTGTCCTTCAGGCCGCGACCGAGGTGGCAGAGGGGGGTTATCTCGTCACCTTGGGCATCCAGCCTTGTGGCCCGGAGACCGGGTACGGCTATATCCAGACCGACGAATATCTGGAGTCTATCTCTGGCCACGAGGTCTACAAGGTGAAGCGGTTCACCGAGAAGCCAGCCCGAAACACAGCCGAGGCTTTCTTGCGATCTGGCGACTATTTCTGGAATTCTGGTATCTTCATCTGGAGGGTGGATACCATTCTGGGGGAGATAGAGCGGCTCATGCCCAAACTCTATGCCCAGTTGTTGGAGATAAAAGAGGCGCTGGGGAGTGGCGAAGAGTCTCAGGTTCTGGAGAGCGTCTGGGAGTCGGTGGAACCAGAGACGATAGATTATGGCATTATGGAGAAGGCGATCAAGGTAGCGGTTCTCCCCAGCAGTTTCGGCTGGAGCGATGTGGGGAGTTGGGCCAGCCTCATCGAACTCCTCCCCGCTGACGGCGAGGGTAATGTGATCGTGGGGGATCATATAGGGCTCGACACCAAGGGCACCCTAATTGTCAGCCCCAAGCGGCTAGTGGCCACCATCGGGGTGAAAGATCTAGTCATTGTCGATACGGAGGATGCTATCTTGGTCTGCTCTCGGGATCGTGCCGAGGATGTGAAGAGATTGGTAGCCGAACTTGAAAAGAAGCGGAGGGAAGAGCTCCTATAGTGGAAGCCTACTGTGTAAAGTGTCGGGCTAAACGGGAGATGAGAGAACCCCAGCCTCTCTACACCAAGGCCGGCCGGCCAGCGATGCAGGGGACCTGCCCCTTATGTGGGACCAAGATGTTCAGGATGGGACGGACCTCAGCCCATGCTTCGCTCCCTCAACCTAGGAGCGCTTCTAAGCCCAAAGGGAGGCAGAAACGGCCATCAAAAAGTGATGGCAATTTGGTGATAGTTGAATCGCCGGCTAAGGCACGGACCATGAGGAGGTTTCTGGGCCGAGGTTTTGAGGTCAAGGCTTCGGTGGGACATGTGAGGGATCTTCTCAAGTCGAGGCTTAGCGTGGATGTGGAGGACGATTTCGCCCCCACCTATCGCGTCCCTCGTGAGAAGCGCAAAATAGTCGAGGAGTTGCGGGAGGCCGCCCAAGGGGCGGCTGAAGTCTATTTAGCCACCGATCCCGATCGGGAGGGGGAAGCGATCGCCTGGCATCTCATCGAGGCGGCCGAGATAGAGGTACCGGTACACCGCGTGGCTTTCCACGAGATCACAAAGCAAGCAATAGCCGAGGCCTTTTCTCATCCGCGAGGGATAGACATGCGGTTGGTCGAGGCTCAGCAGGCGAGGCGGATTCTGGACCGCTTAGTGGGGTATAAGATCGGCCCTCTCCTTTGGCGAAAGGTGAGAGGGAGGCTCTCTGCAGGCCGAGTGCAATCGGTGGCTTTGCGCCTCATCGTGGAGCGGGAACATGAGATCGAAGCCTTCGTCCCTCAAGAATTCTGGAGCATAGAGGCCGAATTGGCCAAGGAGGCGACGCGAGGACAGGAGCCCAGAGGCTCATTTAGAGCCAAACTTGAACGGATACGAGAGGAAAAAGTCAGGCTTGAAAGCCAAGAAGAAGTCCAACGCATCCTGAAGGAGTTGGCGGGGGTCGCATATGTCGTAGAGGGGGTGAAGAGAGAGGAGAAGCAGCGGAGACCATTTTCTCCCTTTATCACCAGCACCTTGCAGCAGGACGCTTTCTTCCGTCTCCATTCCTCTGCCAGGCGCACCATGCAGGTGGCCCAGCAACTATACGAAGGGGTGGATCTAGGCATGCGAGGCTCTGTAGGGCTCATCACCTATATGCGCACCGACTCGGTGAACGTGGCCGCTGCGGCTCAAGCAGAGGCCAGGGTTTATATTGCCCAGAAGTTCGGTCCAAACTTCCTCCCGTCTTACACGCCTCACTACAAGACGAGGGTTAAGAAGGCTCAGGAGGCCCACGAGGCGATCCGGCCTACCTCTCTTTATAGGGAACCGGAGAGCATCAAGGGGTTCTTGACCCGCGACCAATATAGGTTGTATGATCTCATTTGGAGGCGGTTTTTGGCCAGCCAGATGGCGCCTGCGCTCTTCAAGGTGACCACTGTAGGTGTGAAAGCCGGGGAGAGTTATCTCTTTCGGGCCTCCAGGTCCGTGTTAAACTTCCCCGGTTTTCTATCTGTTTACGCGATCGAGAGGGAAGACGAGGAGCCTTTGCCGGAATTGACTGAGGGGGAGCCTTTAGACTGCCTTCGCCTCATCCCAGAGCAACATTTTACAAAGCCTCCACCACGGTACAATGAAGCCACCTTGGTGAAGGCGCTGGAGGAGTATGGGATCGGCCGGCCCAGCACCTATGCCCCTATCATCTCTACCATCCAGGTCCGGGGGTATGTGGAGCGGGTTGATAGAGGGCTTAAGCCCACAGAATTGGGCACTTTAGTCTGCGATCTCCTGATAAACCATTTCCCAGAGATTATGGATGTGGGCTTCACCGCCCAGATGGAAGAGGAACTCGATCTCATAGCCTCCGGAGAGAAGGAGAGGGTTCCCGTTCTTCGGGAGTTTTATCAGCCCTTTGAAAAAGCGTTGGAGCGGGCCGAAGAGGAGATGGAGCAGGTGGAGACCGCTCATGAGTCCACAGGTGAGTTGTGCGAGGAATGCGGCAGCCCTATGGTCTTCAAGTTTGGCCGATACGGGAAATTCATAGCCTGTAGCAACTATCCTGAGTGCAAGAATACGAAATCATGCCTGGCAAAGATCGGGGTCTCGTGTCCCCGTTGTGGGGGAGAGTTGGTGGAGAGGCGGTCTAAGAAAGGGCGGCGTTTCTATGGCTGTGCTAGCTATCCGGAGTGCGATTTCGCCTTGGGACGGAGGCCTCTACCTCAGCCCTGTCCAGGGTGCGGTGGTCTCTTGACCATCGTCTCGCGGAAGTTTGCCCAGTGCACCAAGTGCAGGACTCATGTGCCCAGGAAAGAACTGAAGGCCTCGGCATTTGAAGCCGTAGGAGAAAAAGCGAGGGGTAGGGAGTGAGGAGAAAAGGGGGAGGGTATCGCATCCCCAAGAGCAGAAGGACACTCAGATCGAGGCCCTGGGACCGACGAGGCCGCAGATCCCCTCCTAGACGAAATGGTCGTAGGTAAGAACATGGAAGAGTACCTAGATCGATTCATCACCTATCTTGTGGTCGAGCGGAACGCTTCTCCCCACACAGCACAGAACTACCGCCGGGAGGTGGGCGAATTTCTCCACTTTCTAAAGGGGGAGGGAGTTTCTTCCCTCCAAGAGGTGGATCGCCAGGTTCTGACCCGCTACCTCCTCTGGCTCAATGCTGGTGATTACGTCAAGGCTAGCGTTAGGAGACGGATATCGGAGTTGCGCTCTTTCTTCAAGTGGCTGGTACGGGAAAGGGTTCTGAAGTTCAACCCCGTAGAGGCCATCTCCTCACCGAAGGTGCCCAAGCCTCTCCCTCGCTATCTGAGACCGGAGGAGATAGTAGAGATCATTCGAGCGCCTGATACCTCCCAGCCCTTGGGGCAGAGGGATCGGGCCATTCTCGAGATCCTATACGCCACTGGCATGAGGATCAGCGAATTGGTGGGGCTAGATATGGGTAGAGTGGACATCGCCAGAGGTGAAGCGATGGTTCGAGGGAAAGGGAATAAGGATCGGATTGTGCTTCTAGGGCGGCCGGCGCGGGATGCTTTGGATCTCTATCTCAAAGAGGGGCGTCCGAAATTGTTGAAGGGAAGAAGAACGAGCGCTCTCTTTCTCAATCGCTCTGGGGAGCGCCTATCGGTCCGCGGGGTCCAGTCGATGCTGGATCGCTGCGCTAGGAAAGCGGGCTTGAAGTGGGTGACGCCGCACCTTCTGCGCCATACCTTCGCCACCCATATGTTGGGCGGGGGGGCGGACTTAAGGGTGGTGCAGGAACTCTTGGGCCACGCCAGCCTATCGAGCACCCAGGTCTACACCCATGTGAGCCAGAGGAGGGCGCGGGAGGTCTATATGAACGCTCACCCTTTGGCTCGTGAAAGCAAGGCAAGATGAATAAAAAGGCCAGGGTAGAGAGATTACGCCAGATGCTGAATGAGCGAGGTCTGGATGCCATCCTCATAACCCAGCCTCAGAATAGCCTCTATTTGAGCGGCTTCGGGCCATCGGTACAGCCGGATGAGATAGCGGGAGCACTGCTCCTAACCGAAGATGATTCGATCTTGATGACCAGTTTCATCTATCTGGAGCAGGCAGAGAGAGAAGCCCCTGAATTTTGGCTCTTCAAGGTGGAGAGGGGCGATGAAGGGATAGTCAAAGCACTTCCGGGCCTCCTGGAAGAGGTGGGAGCGAGGCGGGTGGGGTTCGAGGCCGAACATCTGACCTTCGCTCGTTACCAGAAGTGGGCGAGCGTATGGTCCGAGTTAGTGGCCACGAGCGGCTTGGTAGAGGAGTTACGGGCTATCAAGGACCAGGATGAGATCGAGGCGATAAGAAAGGCTGTGGCCTTGGCTGACGAGAGCTATGCCTACCTCTGTGAATATATCCGTCCAGGGCTCACCGAGCGAGAGGTGGCTTGGGAGGCGGAGGTCTACATGAGGCAACGGGGGGCGGAGAAGATAGCCTTCGATCTCATAATAGCCGGCGGGCCCAACGGAGCCATGCCCCATGCTACGACCACGGAGCGGGCCCTTAGGGAAGGCGAGCCCATAGTGATAGACATTGGCGCTGGGGTGGAAAGTTACCATTCTGATCTGACGCGCACTATCTATCTCGGTGAGCCAGACGCCAAATTTCAAGAGATCTACGCGCTGGTGAGAAAGGCCCAAGACAGCGCTCTAGCGGGTATCCGAGCGGGGATGAGGGGTAAGAAGGTCGATGGTTTGGCTCGGCAGGTGATCGAGGAGGCGGGCTATGGGGAGTATTTCGGCCACGGCCTGGGCCATGGCGTGGGCCTCGCCGTCCATGAGAAGCCTAGAGCGACCCAAACCTCAGAGGAGGAACTCCAGCCAGGCATGATCCTTACCGTGGAACCGGGCATTTATTTCTCTGATTGGGGAGGGGTCCGCATCGAGGATATGGTTGTCGTTCGAGAGGAGGGGATGGAGGTGCTCACGAAGGCCTCCAAAGAACCGATACTCCTCAGGTAGCCATCGATAGAGAAGGAGGGTTGAAGGATGGAGTATATTGACCGCATCGGAAGAGCGAACCTCATTAAAGGAGTGGTTATCTTCCTCGTCGGGTTGGCCATCGGCTGGTTAGCCATCGGTTGGGGCCTCTGGCCAGTGCAATATTACGATACAGACCCCCAAGACCTCCGTCTCGGCCATAAGGAGGCTTGGATCTTGATGGTCGCCGACTCCTATAGCCTCAATCAAGACGACAAGGCGGCCCAAGAGCGACTGCAAGGCTTCGAGGAGGGCGAGGTGGGAGAGATCATCTCCTCTCTCATCGTTCGTGCAGAAGAGGAGGGCGATCTCCCCGCGGCAACAAGGCTGCGAGATCTAGCTGGAGCCACGGGTGTAACCCTGCCCGGGGCTCTGCCGGAGGTTACTCCCACGCCTGCACCAGTAGCCCGTGGTCCTTCTATCATCCGCTCTTTAGGCATAGTCTTGCTCCTCTTCCTCTTTGTGGCCTTAGTGGTAGTGGGTGGAGGGGTGGCGCTGGCCCGCTGGAGGGAACGGCGAGAGAAGGCTCCTCTGCGCCCCGCTCCTAAAGAGGAGTTGATAGGTTGGGAGATGCCAGAGGAAGCCCCTCTAGGGCAGTTCGTGACCACCTATACCTTGGGGGATGATGGTTACGATATCTCTTTCAACATCGAGACCCCTGCTGGCGAGTTCTATGGAGCCTGCGGGGTGGGCTTCTCCGAGGTGATAGGCGAAGGGGCTCCAGATAAGATCACCGCCTTCGAGGTTTGGCTCTTCGATAAGACCGACCCCGAGAACGTGCAAACGGTCACCAAGGTACTTACGAGCCAGCACGCCTATGGCGATGAGACACTGCGAGAAAAAATGAAGGATCGGGGAGAGGCAGTTTTGGTGGAGAGGGGAAAGACCATCGCCATCGAGGCCGTGGGTTTGGAATTGAGGGCCCAGATAGTGGACTTCGCCTATGGGGTGAGCCCCGATTTGCCTCCTAATAGTTTCTTCGAAAGGTTGACAACCGAACTGACTCCTCATATGAAACAAGAACTCTGAGGCCCGCTTTCAAGTCTGGGGTCGATGAAGATTAGTACCAAAGTCAGGCTTGACTCGATTAGTTCCCTGTGGTAACCTGCGAGACGCAGGAGATGGGAGGCAGATCTGTTTGCCGCTTCTGTCCGAGGAGCCGAGCCGAAAGGGGTCGGCTCCTCGCCTTTTGGGTGGCAGGGGCATTCATTGGCCTGAGAGTTTGGAGAGTTGCTGAAGGGTTGAGCGCATCGCAATTGATGATGTTGAGACCCCTTGACATGCCTTTTTGTCTACGCTCACTCGTAGGGGACGGGGCAGGCTGACAGCGCTGGAAAATCTCGACTGGTGGGAGATCCGACTAAGGGCGCAGATTGAACCCCTCATGAGTGAGCACAAAGTGAACTTTCCCATCCACCTTTGTTCGTTGACTGAACTCCCCCAGAGCAGTACAATAGGATTTAAGATTTCATATGACCTCAAGGATTACGCAAGTCGTCAAGCGAACGGGCGTCATTGTCCCTTTCAACCGCGAGCGCATCACCAACGCCATCTATCGGGCGGCGGTGGCAGTAGGCGGCCGCGATCGCTCGATCGCAGAAGGTCTGACCGACCAGGTTATCGCTATCCTCGAAGAAAGCACGCCACCAGGACATATCCCCACCGTTGAGGAGATCCAAGATATCGTGGAGAAGGTATTGATCGAGAACAGCCACGCCAAAGTCGCCAAGGCCTACATCTTGTATCGCTACGAACAGAGCCGCAGGCGGCGGATGAAAATCGCAAAGTTAGACCGTGACTCCGGAAACATCCCCTACCGGAAGATCTGGGAAGTCCTCTCTTGGGCGGTCGATCATGATGTCAATACGATGGAAAGGGTGAATGCGCGAATCGCCCGTGGGGAGTTTCTGGAAATCGTGCGGGAATCCGACAACGCTTATGAGGAGGATCTGGCGACGGCGGCGGAGATGATCAAGGGAAGAGGGAAAGATTTGAAGATAGTTATCATCGCCGGGCCCTCCTCCTCCGGCAAAACTACCACCACGATTAAACTCAGTGAGCAGTTGCGCAAGATGGGCCTCAGCCTCGTAGCCCTCAATGTCGACAACTATTTCTTCGACCTGGAACTCCATCCCAAGGACGAGTTTGGCGACTACGACTTCGAGACGCCGCAGGCCCTCGACCTGGAACTCATCAATGACCACCTGGTGTGCTTGATCGCTGGGGAGGAAGTATGGGTTCCCCATTACGACTTCAAAACGGGCAAAAGGCACGATAACGCAACCCCGATGCAGATCGGGCCCAATGACATCATCCTCATAGATAGCCTCCACGGTCTCTTCCCCGAGATGACCCAGGGCGTGGCCGACGAACGCAAATTTAAACTGTACATCGAAACGCTGCTCCAGATGAAAGGGCCCGAGGGGAGGTTTATTCGCTGGACCGACTTGCGGCTGATGCGACGCATGGAGAGGGATGCCACCTACAGGGCCTACGACCGTCGTCGGACGCTGGAACATTGGCACTATGTCCGCAGCAGCGAACTTATAAACATCATCCCTCAAATCAAGACCGCTGACTACATCGTCAACAGCGCCCTGCCCTACGAGTTGCCAATAATGAGGGTTAGGCTGATCGCTTACTTCGAGAAATGGGTGGAAGAGTATAGGGACGACCCGCTGCAAGTCGATGCCTTCATTCGGGCTGAGCGTGTCTACAAACTCCTGAAATCTGTTACCCCTGTCGAGGATGAGTCAGCCATCCCCCTCACCTCGCTCCTCCGGGAGTTCATCGGCGGCGGTTGTTACGAATATTAGTCGCTCTTTGAAGAGGAGGTATTAGGGGGTGAAGAAAAAACTAATTGTAGCAGGTCTGTTTGTGCTAAGCGTAGCCTTGGTGTTTATCCTCCTCGCTCGGCGGGATGTGGCTACCGCTGGGCCAATGACGCAAGAGTGGGCTATTGAGCGTGCTATAGAGATCGCGCGGGCGTATGGTGACGATGAGCCTAGGGAGATCGCTGCCGCTATGATGACCTGTGCCGAGTTCGAAGCCTTGCTCGATGATGCAGTGTATTTCCCGGAGGAGATGGCTGCAATACCGGTATGGGTAGTCGTTATGAAGGGCACGGTTCGCTTCCTGGCCCCACCTTTGCGTGAAGGGCCGGCGCCGCCGTCAGAATATGATAACATGTACGTCGTCCTGAATGCCCTGACTGGCGAGGTGATGGAGGTTGGAGCGAGGGCACCCGGCCACGAGATCTTGCTTCCCGCCAGTGAGGTGCCTCCTGGTCTTCCACCCCAGCCCGAAACTCCCCCGGAACCGACAAGCCCTAAAGGCGCAGCAACGGCTACCCCGGTCCCCAAGCCCTGAGTTGTTGCCACACTGAAAAGCGATATCGGTTCGGCGCTGGCGTAGAGCGGCTGGCAGTGACCGGCCCTTAAGTAATAGTAACGGCAACCCCGAAGCAAGAAAGCCCTCCAAATGGTGAGGGTCTTTTTGGTTATACTCAATTTGTGAGTGGCCGAGGATGATTTTGATACAAGATGGACAGTCGCCTTGTCAATTGACATACCTTGCAAAGAGCAGGTAAGAGATGTATCCTTTCAAAAGAAGGCCTAACTATCTACAGATATGTGAGGAGAACTGTGGAGAACCCTTCCGGCGAAGAGATAAGGGAGATACTGAAGAGGGCCAAGAATATCGCCGTGGTGGGGCTGTCAGATAAGCGGGGGCGAGACAGCCATCGGGTGGCGGCCTATCTCAAGAGGCAGGGCTACAAGATATTCCCCGTTAACCCTACCATCGAGGAGATATTAGGGGAGAGGTCTTACCCTCGGCTGGAAGATATCCCCGCGCCCATAGATGTGGTGGACACCTTCCGCGCTCCTGCGCACGTGTCCTCCATCGTGGAATCGGTCATCGCCATAGGGGCCAAGGCGATCTGGATGCAATTGGGGGTAGTGAAAGAGTAGGCAGCACAGAAGGCTCTAGATACAAGGCTCACGGTGGTGATGAATAGGTGTATAATGCAGGAGCATAAGAGGCTCCTGGCTAAGGTTGGCCCATGAAGATCGAAAAGCCTTTGGTGGAAGGGGTTTTTCTCTGGCGGGATAACCGCTTTCGAGCCACCGTCCGTGTGGGGGATGAAGTTGTGGCCGCCCATGTGCCCAATTCCGGGAGGTTAACCGAACTATTTGCCCCTGGTCATCCTGTGCTCGTAAAAGAGGCGGGAGAATCTAAACGCCTCACAAGGTATGACCTTTTCATGGTCTCCCTGCCAAGGACCCTCGTCTCCATAGATGCCCGCCTACCCAGCCGTTTGTTCGAAGAAGCGCTCATCAGTGGCCTCTTAGAGGGGTTCGAAGGTTATAAGAGATTGGAGCGAGAGGTAATCTATGGCCGAAGCAGGTTAGACCTCCTTTTGGAAGGCAAGGACGGAAAGTGTTGGGTGGAGGCTAAGTCGGTGACCTTGGTGCGGGATGGTGTAGCCTACTTCCCAGACGCGGTCACTAGCCGGGGTCGACGCCATCTGGAGGAACTGATCGAAGTTAGGGCGAGTGGGGAACGAGCAGCCATCCTTTTCGTAGTGCAGCGGGAGGATGCGAAATCCCTTTCTCCCCACGATGAGTCAGACCCCAAATTCGGTGTGCTCCTCCGGGAGGCGGTGAGGTGTGGCGTCGAGGCTTACGCCTACTTGTGCTGCGTGAGCCGAGAGGAGATCACTCTAGAAGGGAGAATCCCGGTACTCCTTTGAGAGAGTGTGCCTAACACTATACGAAAGGCAATTGCGTTGACATAACAATGCTCTTGTCAATAGGTGTTTTTGATGGTATAATGAGTTATACAAAGTGCCATCTGCTTGGGAGAGTCCGCGAGGAAACTCATGAGGAAAGGAGGTGGTAGGAGTGGAGGTGGAAGGCTTCTGTGTCAAGTGTAGAGCCAATCGGAAGATACAGAACGCGAGGGAAATAATGACCAAGAACCGCAGGAAGGCCGCCCAGGGCACCTGTCCCGTATGTGGCACCAAGATGTTCAAGTTCCTGCCTATGAAGTGAGGGGTCTTGTGCTCTTCTGGGCCCTTTCTGGGCGCTATAGACCCGCTCTCAGCCTAAGAGAGCGGGTTCTCTTCTTGGCTCTTTGGCGGTGTTCATCTGATTCCACAGAGGTTCCTTTGGAGCCTGAAGGGAAGCGCGCTGGAGGGCTCCATCCCCATAGCGCTCTCGGATCTCGTCCACGGCCCGGTTCAGACGGCTCAGTTTGGCTTCTCTTTGGTCGAAGAGATCCAACTGGGAAGGCAGGCAGGGCGTCAGGTTGCTGATCCTCACGCCTACCAGACGGAGCCGCATTCCCGGCCGCCACTCTCGGCGAAGGATCTCCACCGCTTGATGGTAGATGACCTGGTCTAGGTCGGTGGGACGGGGGAGGGTGGCGCTGCGAGTGAGGGTGGTGAAATCGCTATAGCGTATTTTTACGGCGATGGTCCTTCCTCGCATCTTATGGCCACGGAGCCTGCGCCCCACTTTCTCTGAAAGTTCCAACAGGTGTGGTTGTACCTCTCTTATGGTGGTTAAATCCCGAGCGAAGGTATGTTCGTGGCCTATAGATTTGGGCTCCCTGTGGGAGATGAGAAGGGAGTCATCTCTACCTCGGGCGTGCCGGTAAAGGACTCTGCCCAGGGCTCCAAACTCCCTCTCCAAGAGATCGAGGGGTAGATGAGTCAACTCCCCGATGGTCTCCACCCCGAAGGCGTGGAGGCGTTGGGCCGTGGCTGGGCCTACGCCCCATAGCCGCTCCACAGGGAGCGGGGCTAGAAAGGCCGCCTCTTGCCCAGGGGATACTACGACCAAGCCTCCTGGCTTTCCCTCTTCCGAAGCCGTCTTGGCCAGGAGTTTGTTGGCAGCCACCCCCAGCGAGGAGGAGAGGCCCACTTCCTCCTTTACCCGCCGTTGGATGGTGCGGGCTATCTCTTCCGCCGCCCCCCATAGCCTCTCGCATCCGGTGACATCTAAGAAAGCCTCATCGATGGAGAACTTCTCTACCAAAGGGGTATATTCTTCTAGGAGAGCCATCACCCGGTCGGAGATCTCCGAGTATCTCTCTGGATCTGCGGGGATGAGGATAGCCTGGGGGCAGAGGCGCAAGGCCTGGGCGGTGGGCATGGCCGAGCGGACGCCGTAGGCTCGAGCCGCATAGGAGGCCGAGGCGACTACCCCTCTCCGGCCAGGGCCTCCTCCCACGATGATCGGCTGGCCCGCGATTTCCGGGTTTAGGAGTTCCTCCACGGAGGCGAAGAAGGCATCGAGATCGATGTGGATTATCCGGCGATCTTTATAGACCATTTGTTCTATATTATAGCATAGATATCTTGTGGAGTCAAGGGTTTGCGAGGAGCGAGGACCTGTGGTACACTTATAGCCTGCTGAAGGGTTCACTTTCGACTTTCTTCAATGAGGTTTAGGGATGGATCTAATCACGGCAGTAGAAGAAGGACAACTCCGGGAGGGTGTGGCGGAGATCAGGCCAGGGGATACGGTACGGGTCCATATACGCATTGTGGAGGGGGATAGGGAGCGGACACAGGTCTTCCAGGGGACGGTGATGCGGTTACGGAAGGGTAGTACAAGAACCACTTTCACTGTGCGGCGGATCGCAGCCCATGGGGTAGGGGTGGAGCGGACTTTCCCTCTCCATTCTCCTCGCATCGAGAAGATAGAGGTGCTCCGTCATGGCCATGCCAGGAGAGCCCAACTATACTACCTTCGTGGTCGCCGGGGCAAGGCGGCTCGTTTGAGGGAGAAACGGATCTAGGGTTTGTTTAGGTGGAGAAAAGGGGAGACCCGAATGCGAGGGGCTCCTCTTTTTCCGTGGGGATAAGGGTTATGCTGGGCGTTTTCAAGCGAGGCAAGCGTACTACACTAAAGGTACGTTATCCCCATCTCCAAGAGGAGCGAGCCCTCATTCGCCGCGGTTATGGGCGGATAGCGGGGCTGGATGAGGCGGGGCGGGGCTCCTGGGCGGGGCCGGTGGTGGCCGCGGCGGTCGTTTTGCCCTTGGAGTGGCGCAATTTGCAGACCAAACTCTTGGGCGTCCGCGATTCCAAACTGCTTACCCCCCGTCGAAGGGAGGAGGTTCTGGAGAAGATCATCGGGGTGGCGTTGGGGATAGGGGTGGGGGTCGTGCCTCCTCACCTCATCGACCAGAAGGGGGTCGTGGCTGCCACTAGGCTGGCTATGAGTCAAGCCCTTGATGCTCTGCCGATGAGGCCCGACTACCTCCTGATCGATTATTTGTCTCTCACTCAGGGGGCTTGGCCCCATAAGAGCATCGTCCGAGGCGATAACCTTTCCCTTTCTATAGCCTGCGCCTCTATCGTGGCCAAGGTGGAGCGAGATCGGATTATGATTGCTTTTGAGGCAGAATATCCTGGTTATGGGTTCGCTCGGCACAAGGGGTATGGAACGCGAGAGCACCGAGAGGCGCTTGCGAGCCTGGGCCTTACCCCTTTGCACCGTCTTTCCTTTGCGCCGATGAAATTCATGGTCTGAAGACGCGCGAATGGCCGGCTGCGTAAGGAATCGGTCAACCTCTTTTGCTTTTCCTCGCCCACCATGCTATACTGGCTCTGGGGGTGGGGGTCTATGGAGAAAAGGAGGGAGGAGAATGGCCACTTATATCATGCTCAGCACCTTGACGGAAGAAGGGGCGGAGACGATTAGAGACCGTCCAGAGCGGATCAAGGAAGTGAACAAAGAGATCGAAGCCCTGGGCGTGAAGGTGAAAGCCCAATATGCCGTTTTGGGGCCGTATGATTTCGTGAATATAGTTGAGGCACCCGATAACGAGACGGTGGCTCGCGTCTCGATAGAACTGGCTTCCCGAGGGAGCGTCAAGATTCAGACTTTGGCCGCTATCCCCATCGATGAGTTCATCGCCAAGTTGGAGTGAAGATACCCTAGCACCTCCACCCCTCCCTTAGCCTTTTTCTACAAGGCGAGTTAAGCCTCCGAGGCGATCGGCCTCTTCCCTGGTGGAAGGGGCCCTTTAGCCTTTGGTGAATCGGTGGTATCTTCTTTGAGCGTGGAGAGAAAATGAAGTCTCAAGGATGGCGAAGAAGATTGGGTCGTCGGGGAGAAGAGTTGGCGACTAGTTATCTGGAGGAGAAGGGGTATCTCATACTCCAGAGGAACTATCGGAGCGGAGCAGGAGAGATCGATATCGTAGCCCAGGAGGGGGATTGTCTCGTCTTCGTGGAGGTGAGGGCGCGCAGTAGCAAAGAGTACGGTACCCCCGAGGAGTCGATCATCCCCTCTAAGGCCCAGAGGCTGATCGAAGTGGCACAGGGCTATCTTCAAGAGCGAGGCGAATCAGCGGGGGGATGGCGGATCGACCTGGTGGCTATCCACTGGCGTGGCGATTTATATCGCCTCCATCATATAGTGAATGCGGTAACGGGCGATGGTCTCTAAACCCCTCATCGTCATCGTAGGGCCTACGGCGGTGGGGAAGACACAACTGGCGCTCCGTTTATGCGAGGATCTTGGGGGCGAAGTGATATCCGCCGACTCCCGGCAGATATATAAGGGGATGGATATCGGCACCGCCAAGCCCACAGCCGAAGAGAGGCAGAGGGTCCCCCATCACCTTATAGATCTCATCGAGCCCGATGAAGAGTTCACCTTAGCCCAGTACCAGGAGATGGCCTACCGGGCGATAGACGGTATCCTCTCACGGGGGCGGCTGCCTTTCTTAGTGGGGGGGACGGGGCTTTATGTGAGAGCGGTCTTGGAGGGGTTTGCCGTACCCCGCGTGAGGCCTGACCCGGCCTTGAGGAAAAGGCTTCAGCAGGAGGTGGAGGCGAAAGGCTCAGAGGTTCTACATGGGCGGCTGCGGGAATTGGATCCGGAAGCGGCAGCCAAGATAGACCCCCACAACGTGCGGCGGGTTGTCAGGGCTCTGGAGGTTTGCGAGGCGACGGGTCAGCCCATCTCCCGGTTGCAGAGAAAGGAGCCGCCACCTTATAGGATTCTCAAGATAGGGCTGACCATGGAGCGGAAAGCCCTCTACCGGCACATCGATGAGAGGGTGGATAGGATGATGGGGAGAGGGCTCTTGGAGGAGTTGAAGAGGCTAGTAGAGAAGGGGTATAGTTACGATCTTGCGGCCATGTCGGGGCTGGGTTATAAGCAGTTGGGGCTCTACTTGCGAGGCGAAGTCGATCTGGCGGAAGCGTTGCGGATGATAAAATCGGAGACCCACCGCTTCGTGCGCCAGCAATATAAGTGGTTCAGGCTGGACGATGAGACGATAAACTGGATAGAGGTGGACGGGGATCCCTACGTTGAGGTGAGAGCAGTGGTAGGAGCCTTCATGGGTTCTTTCGTGTAGTGATAGACTATCTCTTTGGCTGTGGTCTGAATGTATCTTAAGTTGTTAAGAAACCAGGTTTCGGCGTGTGTTCGCGTAGTCATTATGCTACACCCCTTCACCCCCAGCCGGCTAGGCCGTCTTCAGAACAGAAGCAGCCGCTCCCAAAAGCCCCACATCGCCCCCCAAGGCTGCAGGGACGATTCTTAACCCCTCTTGGTAAGAGGGCATAGTGCGGGCTTTCACTGTGGCTCGGATAGGGTCGAAGAGGAGATCTCCAGCCTTGCTCACCCCGCCGCCCAAGATTACCAGTTGGAGGTTCAGGATGTGGAGGAGGTTGGCGATCCCCAATCCGATGTAGAAGCCGGCCTCTTTGAAGATGGAGTTGGCTAAGGGGTCTCCCTCCTGGGCGGCTTGAGCCACCACCTTGGCTGTAACCTTACTCAGTTCACCTTCCACCAGCCTGGTGATGGATGTCTCGGTCCCTTTCTCCATCTCCTCTACCGCTCGTCGAGCGATGGCGGGGCCAGAGGCAAGGGCCTCTAGGTGGCCTCGGCCTCCACAGCCACACGGAGGCCCCTCTGGCTCCAGGATCATATGTCCCACCTCTCCGGCGAACCCCTGGGCTCCCATAAGGAGCCTTCCCTGGTTGATAATCCCCCCACCTATCCCGGTGCTGATAGTGAGGTAGATGAGGTCGTTTGCCCCTCGGCCAGCGCCGAAGCGGTGCTCCCCTAAGGCGGCTAGGTTTGCGTCGTTGTTCAGATAGACGGGCACCTTAAAGGCACAGTGGAGGATATCGGCTAGGGGTACGTCGCGCCACCCTGGAAGGTTCGGGGCCTGATGGATGATCCCCTTCCAGGGGTCCAAGGGGCCGGGGGCGGCGATGCTGATGGCCTCGGTACCTCTGGCCACATCTCGGATGCAGGTCTCGATGCGTCCTATGACCGCCTCCGGCCCTTCCTGGGCCAGGGTCTCCCTCCGGGTACGGGCCAATATCTCGCCCTTTTCGTTTATGAGCGCCGCGCGGATGTGGGTGCCACCCAGATCTACAGCCACAACGTTAACTTTCACTTGCCTCGACTCCTCTTCTATGATACAAGAACAAGAGATGAAAACGGTTATTTCCGCCTCTCGACGGACAGACCTCCCTATGGGGTACCCGGGTTGGCTAGCGCGGGCCATCCATCAGGGTTGGGTGCGGGTGAAGCCGCCCTGGGGTGGCCAGGAAAAGGTCGTCTCTCTCTCGCCGGAGGATGTCCATACCTTCGTCCTTTGGTCGAAAGATTACTCTAGGCTTCTGGCCAACAAGGGAGGCCTCAGGGAAGCGCTGGCAATCTACGACCATATTTTCTGCCATTTCACTGTCACCGGGCTGGGAGGGACGCCACTGGAGCCTGGTGTTCTCCCTTGGAAAGAGGCGATGGAGCAGTTGCTGCCTCTTATTCGGTTGTTGGGCCATCCCCGCCGGGTCACCCTCCGCTTCGACCCCATCATCTACTGGAAAGAGGATGGGGTCAGAAGTAACCTTCCCTACGCTGAAGGGATCTTCAAAGCGTGCGCTTGCCAGGGTGTTAAAGATGTGCGGATCTCCTTCGCCACGCTATATAGTAAAGTGCTGACGCGGCCTGGGTGGAGTTGGTACGACCCGCCATGGGAAGAGCGACTCAAAATAGCTGGCTTCCTAGTGGATATGGGCCGTTCCCTGGGCCTGACCATCCACGCTTGTAGCGCTCATACTCTAGAAAGCGTAGGTGCTCTCCCTTCAAGTTGCATCGACGGACGGCTCTTGAGTGAACTCCACCCTAAGGGGTTAGTCGCCAGTGCCGAAAAGGACCGCGGGCAACGGAAGGAGTGTGGTTGCACGGTGAGCGTGGATATAGGGTCGTATGGTCAGCGTTGTCCCGGTGGCTGTGTCTACTGCTATGCCAACCCGACTCTCCCAAAACGAGCATGATTTCATCCTTCTCTTTGGATATCTGGATCACACTCTTAATACTCTCGTAGGAAACGCTTGATAGTGGCTAGGACAGCGCGGAGCAACTCCTCGCCTAGGGGAACCATGCGGATGTCGATGAATAGTTGCTCCTCGGGCAGGCGGCGATCCAGGCTGGACATCTCCTCTCGGAATATCTGTAAGAGTTCGTCCTCGTGTTCTTCCAAGAAGGAGAGGAGGTCGCCCTTAGCCAGCCGAAGAAAGTTATCGCGGATGAAACGCCTCATGAAGATGCTCACTTAAATCTATAGCGTTTACCCCTCGAAGAAGGGCTTCTCTATATCGTCGAAATACCAGATCCCTTGGTTGGCCAGGTAGTCGTGAGAGTTGTCGAGGAGAGCGAAGTGCCTGCTCTCTTCCTCGACCAGGAAGCGGAAGATAGCCTGGGCGGTAGGATCGGAGGTTTCGGCGGCCGCCTTCTCGTAAAGCCTGTAGCCGCGTCGCTCGAAATCCATGGCTATCTTTAGAGCGTCGAGGTCGCTGGCGTCTTCGGGGATCAACCTTTCCACCGCTTCTTCCTCCTGAGGGAAGAGGCGAAGAGAGGGATCGGGCTCTTCCTTTTGAGCGGCCTCCAGGTCAAGCCACTGGCCCGTTCCCGTGATAGCGCCGTGTTGGACCTGGAGGATCTGCAAGTGCTCCTCTTCATCCTGGGCCAGGGAGTGAAACATCCTCTTTCCTAGTTCGTCCTTGGTTCTCTCTGCGGCTTCCAGATATAGCGCTCGGCCTTCCAGTTCGTTGTCCATAGCCTGGCGCAGAACAGATAAGGCGAAATCCATCCCTTCGTTCATCGGCCCTCCTAAATCATTAGGCGATCAAACACACTATCTATTCTAACATAGGGGAAGGGTGGTGGCAAAAGGCTCCCCCTGGAGGGCGAGATATGATATAATCTCTCTTGGAGGCAGGTAGATGGGCAAGATCCGCATTGGCCTTTGTTCTTGGACAGACAAGAGCCTCATCGAGAGCGGCGCGCTCTATCCTCCGGGGGTTGATGACGCCAAAGGCCGCCTACAATACTATGCCCGCGAGTTCCCCATAGTGGAGGTGGATAGTTCGTACTACGCTCTTCCTTCGGAGAGGAACTCCCGCCTCTGGGCGGAGCGTACCCCCGATGGCTTCACCTTCAACGTGAAGGCCTATAGCCTCTTCACCAACCACCCCACACTGACCCGTAGCCTCCCCAAGGAGATATTCGCGGCTCTTCCCCATGAGGTTCAGGCCAAGGAGAGGATCTACTTCGACGATGTGCCGGGTGAACTGCGCCATGAACTATGGGGTATCTTCGATAGCGCCTTGAGGCCCCTCCGCGAGGCAGGAAAAGTGGGGACGATCCTCTTCCAGTTCCCCAGTTGGTTTCTCCCCGGCCGCAAGGGGTTTTCCCATATCTTAGACTGCCAGAGGGGTCTCCCCCACTACCGATTGGCTGTCGAGTTCCGGAATAGCGTATGGCTCAACCAGGACAACATAGAAGACACTTTAGGTTTTTTGGAGGCCTATGGTATGACCTTCGTCTGCGTAGATGAGCCCCAGGGGTTCCGGTCCAGTTGTCCTCCCGTGGCCGCCGTGACCAGCGACATCGCTATGGTGCGCCTTCACGGGCGGAATAAAGACACCTGGGAGAAGAAGGGGATTAGTGCAGCCGAAAGGTTTAACTGGTACTATAAGCGGGAGGAGTTAGACGAATGGGTGCCCAGAATCAGAGAGATGGCCGCGGAGGCGAGGGAAGCCCATCTCATGATCAACACCTGTTACCGTGATCAGAGCGTAGTGAACGCCAGACTGCTCCGAGAGGAACTTTCGCAGGTAGGGTGACCTTCTCTCCTTTTGACTGTTGAGGCGAGGTCCCTTCCCTGTGAAGGGACTCTTGTTTCATTTCCGTATCTTAATTGCTGCTGGCGAGTGGGGAGGGGATATGAAGGCAACTAGGCGTGAGGCGTTAATAATGATTATCTTAGGGCTCTTGGGTTGCCAGCCTACAACTGAGGAGGCAAAAGAGGAAGTGACACCCTCACCGGTGGGGGAGATGCCGCTGCCCACACCGGGCCAAGGAAGTGAGGTATCGCTGGAGGAAGCCCTGACCAGGAGGAGGTCGATTCGGGCATTTACAGAGCAAGGACTGACTTCGGACGAGATCTCCCAGTTACTCTGGGCAGGCCAGGGGGTCACCGACCCTCGGGGTTTCCGCACCGCCCCCTCAGCGGGAGCCCTCTACCCGTTGGAGGTGTATGTGGCCACTGGTGAGGGGGTCTATCACTACTTGCCCCAGGGCCATAGGCTGGCTATTCTCTCTCCAGAGGATGTGCGTCTGGGGCTCTGGGAGGCTGGGCTCAAACAGGGTGCGTTACGGGAGGCTGCGGCGATCATCGTCATAGTCGCCGTTTACGCCCGCACGGAAGGCAAATACGGCCCTCGGGCTGAACGGTATGTCCACCTGGAGGCGGGACATGCGGCCCAAAATATCTTGCTTCAGGCGACAGCCTTGGGCCTGGGGGCGGTGCCCATCGGGGCTTTCTACGACGAGAAGGTGCAGGAGGTCTTGGCCCTGCCGCGAGATCATGAGCCTCTTTACCTCATCCCTGTGGGACATCCGAGGTGAGGCGCTCTCGAGGCGAGAAGGGTGGAGATGAAAAAGGCGATCTACCTTATGCCTGTGGGCGTGGTAGAAGAAGGGCTTTTGGAGGCCATCGCCAGTACGGTCGAGAGGACCTTTAACCGGCCTTGTCTGGTAGGGGAGAGGCTAGTCGAACCGGCCTATGCTTATGACCGAAGACGAAGGCAGTATCGGGTGGGGGAGATCCTTTCGCGTCTGCGGCGGCTGGATATGCCCCCGGCGCATCGGCTATTGGGGCTGGTGGATCAAGACTGTTATACGCCTGGGCTTAACTTCGTCTTTGGCCAGGCGATGGCTGGGGGAAGGGATGCGGTAGTGGCCTTGCCTCGTCTTCATCAGGAGTTCTATGGGTTGCCTAAAGATGAGGTGCTTTTCCAGGAGCGGGCCATAAAAGAGGCGGTTCACGAGTTGGGGCATACCTATGGCTTGGGCCATTGCCCCAACTCCCAGTGCGTGATGCATTTCTCCAATAGCCTGGCCGACACCGACGTCAAGGGGGCTACCTTTTGTGAGAGGTGTCATGCCGAGTTGGATCTGGAGGGTTGAATTTCACTTCTCGACACGGGCCAGGGGATCGAAAAAACTTAGGCCAAGCCACTTCCCAACGAAGATGGCTTGCCATGAACGGCTTGCCACTCAAGCCGCCCACCTCTCGCCTTTTCTTCTTTAAGTCGTAGGCGACGGCGTCTCGGTGGGCGGGATCACCTCTGGAATGGGGATGAGGAGCAGTTGACCGGGGTAGATGAGGTTACAGTTGGGCAGGTTATTGAAGGTGCAGAGGAGATCGGCGGTGGTCCCGAATTGGCTAGCGATGGAGCGGAGGGTATCTCCTGGCTGCACAATATAGACCATGGGGGCCAGCGTAGGAGTGGGAGGTGGGGTGGGGGTAGGGGTGGCTGTCGGTGTCGGGGTAGGGGGAACTACGGTTGGGGTCGGCGTGGGCTGTGCCGGCCTAGGGAAGAGGGAACAGCCACACAATAAGGCTAATGTCAGAAGCAAAGGGCCTATTTTCATTAACTTTACCTGCCTCCTCCTATAATATGCTTTATGAGAGACGAGTGGCTTATGGAGGGGGAAAGCCTCACCCTGGACAAGGAAAAGCCCGGCTGGCAATGGTGAGAGGGGACCACCTCTTATCCCCTCTGGGCGTCAGGGACTCTCCCATAACCTTTTGACCCAGGGGGCGACTCTAGCCTTTTCTACTGAGTCACCTCGGGGGAGGTAGGGCTTGATGTCGAGGACCGGTGTCCCATCGTAGGCGTCGAGGCCTCGCACGTGAAGAGTGTTCCCCTGGCGTTCTAAGAGTTCGACCACAGTGAGACCTATGGAGTTGGGCCGCACGGGAGCCCGGGTAGCCAGGATCCCTACCAGAGGCATATCCTCTCTCATCTCTGGTCGGATCTTCAAAGGGGGAGGTTCTCTTTTCTTTCGGTGAAGCCAGAAGAGGACGATGATATGGGAGAACTCCTCTAGCCCCTCTAGGGCCTCGGAGAACCTCTCCTCTATCACTACCTGGGATTCGATCTCCTCCCAGGTAACATCCTGGGAATCGGAGATGGTGTTTCTCACCCAGCCGATGGGCTCAACTACCAGGGCGGCTTGCGGTTTCATCCTTATCCCCCCTTTCTGATAACAAAAAGTGTAACATAGCCCGGCATGGTTGTGAAGTGGAGCACAATGTTGACTATATGGGTCTTGTAGGTTATAATATTATGAAAGGGTGAACTAGGGAGGTAGAGAGATGAGTTTTTTCCAAAAGGCATGGGCTACGAAGGACTCGGCGGTGTGGCTGGCTTTGATCAGGATCCTCATAGGGTATGAGTGGCTTCGCGCCGGCTGGGAGAAGGTGGGTGATCCCGAATTTGCGGCGGGGCTCTCGGGCACCCTGGCCTTTTTCGCCCAGGAGAACCCCAACGGCTGGTACCTGGGCTTCCTCCAGAACGTGGCCATCCCCAATGTGACCATCTTCGCCACATTGGTGGCTTGGGGGGAGTTTTTGGTGGGCCTTGCTCTTGTGTTGGGGCTGCTCACTGAAGTGGTCGCCTTCTTCGGGATGGTGATGAACGTGAACTACTTCTTCGCCGCTTCCCACCTCAGCCCTTCTACCTATGGCCTCAACTTGGTTATGTTTGTGGTGACCTTGATCCTCCTTTTAACCAGGGCTGGCAAATCCCTTGGCCTAGATCAGTTGTGGTATGATAAGGGAGGAAGGTGGTTTCCCTGGTTGCCACTGCGTGTGGGTGAAGGGTAGCCCTCGCTAGGTAAGAGTTAGAAACAAGCGGCCGCTTTGGCCGCTTGTTCATTTCTCGACGATCTCCATCCAGATATCGATGAGATAGGGGTATTCCACAGCCTTTTTCCTCTGGGAAGGGGGGCATGATAGGGGGCCCTCTGGTTGAGCGACAAGAGCGGGTACTATTGACTACCAACATAAGGCGCGATATAATATAAATAATATAAATAACATAAATAATATGATAGGAGATACAACAAATTCTTCCATCGGTATTCTGCTGCAGAGGAAGAAGAAGATGAATAGAGCGACGGGCAAGAGAGCACTCATGGTTGCGATGGTTGCATGGGTGATTCTGCTTTTGTTGGCCTTGGTTTCGATATCTGGAGTCCAGGCCGAACTGATCAACTACGACTTCACGGGCAAAGTGGCTGGGAGCACCGTGGAGAACCCCCACATGGCTTACACTCTGGCCGCTGCCACTCCCGACCAAAGCCCGGCGACCATCCTAGGTGAAGCCGCCGAGTTCTCCCAGGTCGACTATGACGGGGCAGAGGTGGACGACACCAGTTATGCCAGCCTCGCAGTGAGCAAAGGTTGGGTGGAGGTGGGGAGCGGGTCGGCCAGTGGGGGAGGGATCAGCGACAACGATGGCGACTCCTACGAGCCATCGCTGGCCCTGGATGGCTCGGGCAACCCCTATGTGGCGTGGCCTGACCACGCTGGCGACGATTATGAGATCTACTTGAAGCGGTACGACGGGGCAAATTGGGTAGAGGTGGGGAGCGGGTCAGCCACGGGTGGAGGGATCAGCGACAATAGTGGGTCCTCCTACTATCCATCGTTGGCCCTGGATGGCTCTGGCAACCCCTATGTGGCGTGGCCTGACCACGCTGGCGACGATTATGAGATCTACTTGAAGCGGTACGACGGGGCAAATTGGGTGGAGGTGGGGAGCGGGTCGGCCAGCGGTGGAGGGATCAGCGGCAATAGTGGGCCGTCCTTGTTTCCATCGCTGGCCTTGGATGGTTCGGGCAACCCCTATGTGGCGTGGACCGACGACACCAGCGGCGATTATGAGATCTACGTGAAGCGGTACGACGGGGCTAATTGGGTGGAGGTAGGGAGCGGGTCAGCGACAGGTGGGGGGATCAGCGACAATAGTGGGTCCTCCTACTATCCATCGTTGGCCCTGGATGGCTCTGGCAACCCCTATGTGGCGTGGGGAGACAACACCAGTGGCAATTACGAGATCTACATCAAGCGGTTCGATGGGATAAGTTGGGTGGACGTGGGGAGCGGGTCGGCTAGCGGGGGAGGGATCAGCGACAACGATGGCGTGTCCTCCTATCCATCGCTGGCACTGCATGGCTTTGGCACCGCCTATGTGGCGTGGCTCGACAACACCAGTGGCAATTACGAGATCTACATCGAGCGGTTCGACGGGGCTAATTGGGTAGAGGTGGGGAGTGGGTCGGCCAGTGGGGGAGGGATCAGCGACAACGATGGCGACTCCCACGGAGCATCGTTGGCTCTGGATGGCTCTGGCAACCCCTACGTTGCATGGCACGACACGACCAGCACCGATTGGGAGATCTACATCAAGCGGTTCGATGGGACAAATTGGGTGGAGGTAGGGAGCGGGTCGGCCAGTGGGGGAGGGATCAGCGACAATAGTGGAGGCTCCTGGTTACCATCTCTGGCCCTCGATCCCTCCGGCAAGCCCTATGTGGCCTGGAGCGACCACACCGGCGGCGATTGGGAGATCTACATCAAGCGGTTCGATGGGATAAGTTGGGTGGAGGTGGGGAGTGGGTCAGCCAGCGGGGGAGGGATCAGTGACAACGATGGCGTGTCCTGGTGGCCTTCTTTAGCCCTCGATGGTTCGGGCAAGCCCTATGTAGCGTGGGACGATGATACGAGTGGAAATCGGGAGATCTACATCAAGGCATACCCCCACAAGATATTCCTGCCCTTTGTGGTCAAGGGGTATCCTTCTCCATAACGAAACGGGGACAACGACGGTCTATGTGAAGTACAAAGACAATGCGGGGAACGTATCTGAGGTGTATCCGGATACCATCACTCTTTTTTGCTGAGTAGCTTTTGCCTTTTGCCTCCTGCTCGTCTGGGCTCCGGAGAGGAAGCGGCTCGAATTTGGGCCGCTTCTCTCTTATTTGACGGAGAAGGTGGCTGGTGGTAATATCGAGATATAGAAGGGATAACTTATGGCCAAGGCTCA
>Ga0315312_1000602_pt1 | contig 38412 bp, 37 predicted proteins | sample TDP7_MG_FD_203629 | JGI IMG/M metagenome (GOLD analysis project Ga0315312, IMG submission 203629) | Freshwater sediment microbial communities from Lake Towuti, South Sulawesi, Indonesia - TDP7 | ecosystem: Environmental > Aquatic > Freshwater > Lake > Sediment | place: Indonesia: South Sulawesi... | reverse complement strand
TCGCTTCAGGCTCTTCAGATTCCACCTTACGATGGACACCCTGCCATTAGCTACTGAACCCGCTCATCAACGGTCAGGCAGGACTTTAACCTGCAAGTAATTAAACCTACTGGGCACGCAGCAAATCTTGTCCGACGAGCGAAGCGAGGAGTTTGATTTGTGCCTGGCAGAGTCCTGAGTTTTCTGGCGTTAAGAAATTCCTTGGCGATGAACAAACTATCTTTTTGAGCAATTCATACAGATTAGCCTCAGGTAAACAGGAGCTTTATAACTTCGTCTTCTGTTTTCTCCCGTACCGACCTCAATACCCTCTCCCAAGAACTATTTATCTCTATCTTGCCTAATTTAAGCATAAATCCATCGGAAATAGGCGCTGGCTCAGACGACAGTTTCAGGCTACCTTTCTTCCCAGCTTTCACCAATTCAGCGTTTACGCTATCAATCAACTTCTGGTCGATTCTACCCTTATCCTTTTCGCCAGGAACTACGAGCTCTTCACCAGTCTGGCAGCTCTCCAGCATAATTCTCTTTACTAACTCTCTATAATCTTTGCCGTCTAAATTCCTTATTCTCTTTTCGACTTCCTGATAAAGCTCTTCCAGAATTCTCTGTTTCTCTGCCAGTATCCGCTTGCGCGACTCCAGAGAAGCTAAGGTCACAACTCTTTCCCTGACCTTCCGGGCATTCTCTTCCCCTTCACGGGTGAGCTCTCCCACCACCTTTTCTGCTTCTCGCTTGCCTTCTCCAATTATCTGGGAAGCCCGGGACTTTGCTTCTTCCAGAATCTTCCTTATTTCTTGTTCGCTATCCTCTTTAATCTTTTCCAGAATTTTCTCCAGAGACATAACATCACCTTGAAAACTATAGCCAGCCGTCAATTGTCGACCACTAATAACTAGTGGTCAACTTCCCACGCGAATCCCTGCAAGGAGAAAGAAAGAGGCTACCAAACCCAGAAGGGCGTATGTTTCCACCACAGCTCCATAAATTAGAGCTCTCATTTCTGCTCCCGGCTGTTTTGCCGCCACCCCTATTCCAGCAGCACAAACCTTTCCCTGGTGAATAGCCGAAATGCACCCGGAAAGAGCGATGGGCATGCAGGCACCAAAGATTTGCAGGCCCTGGAATATGGTAATGGCAGGAATTTGCCCTGTAAGAAGGCCCAATTTGACAATAACCAAAAACCCAATGACAAAACCATAAAATCCTTGAGTTCCTGGAAGTGCCACTAGCAGGAACATTCTCCCAAACTTTTCCGGGCTCTCCGAGAGGACACCATTTGCTGCCGAACCAGCCAGCCCTACCCCTATACTTGAACCAATACCAGCCATAAATACTGCCATCGCTCCACCAATGATGGCGATTACTAAACCTTCCATTTTGACCTCCCCATAATATGAATTTCAAATTACAGATTTCAAATTACAAATTGCAGATTTCAGATTTCAAATGCCCGGAACACAACTATATAATTAGTGTATACCTCCTTTCCTCAGCAAAAGGTTTGAAGACTTCGCCTCCACCTTCAAAAAACTTCATAAAAAACTCCAGATACTGTAACCGGGAAGTATGAACATATCCTCCAAATGCATTTATTAACATATTAAATAGATGCGCCAAGACAAAGAGGACAATTACCAAAACAAGTCCAACATAGGGGATTCCTGAAATGAGACCTAAAATTTCATTAATTGCAGAAGCCAAAAGACACGAAGTTAAACCCAATGCGAACAGTCTCAGATAAGAAAGTATATCGGCTAAGGAATTGCCTGCTACCACCCCATACCAGCCAAACAAGCACCAGAAGAGCTTGAACAACAGTCCCCTATTTGTAGTCCACTGATAGTAAAAGATTGTTAAACTGCTAAGAGAAAATAGTCCTACACTGATTATGAACAGAATAGGTATGGAAGGTAAAACCTTGAACAGGTAGATGGCTACAAGTAGTGGAAGCGAAGCTTGTATGCCCAAGGCAGGCATTTCTCTAAACAGAGCGTTCTGCCAGTCTTTCTCTTTTATCTCTCTCAATAATCTTATGGTGACTCCCGTCCAGATCTGGATAAAGCCCAGAGCTACTGCCAATACTAAGAAAAAGAGCGGATTTTCTACGGGGTCAAAAGCAACAAGTGCTTCCTTGATACTTTTCAGGAAGTTGAAACTCTCTGGTAGTCTGTCAATTGTGTTCCCGAACCAGCCACCAGTCGCTGCACCCCAAAAAATAGAAGCGAAGCCCCCATAACTGATCAGACGAAAAAAACGCCTCCCGGTCGGTCCCATCTTTAATTTCTTCAAAGCCAGCCAGGAAAGGATAACCAGAACTATACCATATCCTGCATCAGTAACACAGAGACCGAAGAAGAGGGCAAAGAATAGTGCCAGATAGGGTGTGGGATCGATGCCCCCATATACGGGCCGACCATAGAGGTCAGTAACGAGCTCAAAGGGCTGAACTGCTTTTCTATTTTCCAGAACCACCGGCACCTTTTCGCCTTTCCCGGGAGAAGAAACTACTATTTCTATCTCGGGATACTTCTCTTCTAAAGTCTTCTTTAGCCGGCCGACCCTCGTCGCCTGAATCCAGCCAGAAAGAAGAAAGGAACCTCTGGTACGGGCCAAGAAATTCCCCGCTTCTTCCTTCTTCTGGAGATTGTAGTAATGGTCAAACAGGACCATAATTTGCGGCTTGTAGCGCAATAGGGAAGCGGTCTCTCTCTTCAGCTCTTCTTCTCTCCTTATTGTTTCTTCTATCTCCCGTTCAATCTGAGCAATGTAGTCCCGAGGAGAAAGAGCAACTTCTGGCAAAATAATTCCCTCAAATTCGTGCTTCTTTAGTACGGGAGCGACAATATCTTCCTCCTCTTTTAGGAAGAGAATCACCCCATATATGGAAGTCTTGTCTCGTCCGACTTCATACCAGTAACTGCGTAATAAACTCTTCTCCAATTCCTCTAAAAACTTTTTATAAGCTTTCACCGGCAGGGATCCCGGAACTACCCAAGCCTTATCTGTATCCATAAGACGAGACAATTCTAAGGTCAAATTTATCCACGGAATTAAGCTTCTTCTCTGTTCCTGGAGTCTTTTTCTCTCAACCTCCAATTTGCCCAATTCCTCTTCTACACTCCTGCACTCAGCATAAGTCCCATCCAGGTCAAAAGTCTCCAAGATGTGGTCAAATTCCACTCGGTCCAGAGCCAATCTTTCCTGACTCAAACCTTCCAGAAATATAGATTTCTCCTCGAACCCGGCAAAAAATTCGAGGAGGTAGCGAACTTTTCCCATTCTCTCCGGAAAAACATTCTCCCGCTTCAACTCCACAAAATAGTCCTCACTGAACTCTTTTCGCAGGTCATTAATCTCCACAACTCCCCGCTCATAGAGGAGTTTGATTACATATTCCCGAATAGAATTATGTCCAATTATCTGAATTTTCTTAATTTCAGAAATTGCCATTCTATTTCAGTCCAATTCCCATCTGCTGGAGTACCCGACTCAGTGCCTTGGGCAAGCGGGGTCGCACCTTCTCTTTCAGTTTATCTATTTCCTCTCTTTCTTTCTCAGCAATCCCCTGGCTCTCCTTACGCGCATCTTCTCCCGCTTGATTAGCCAGTTCTGCCATTGCTTTCTGCCTCTCTTCCCTGGCCTGAAGAACCATTTCTTTCTTTTTCTTCAATGCATCCTGCACTATAGCCTCGGCTTGAAGTTGTGCTTGTTTTATCTTCTCGCTGCAATCTCTTTCCACTTCTCTTATTTTCTCAATTGCTGAAGTCACCATTCTATTTCGCTCATAATCAAAAATACCCCATCCTTGAGGATAGGGATTTCAGACAAAAATTTCTAATTCCGATTTTTACCATTTAGTAGAATATAATAAAATGTCCTCTAAAGTCAAGAATTTTCTTGACATTTAGCACATTTTTTAGTATATATCAAGTACAAAATTTAGGCAGAAATGGATAAACTCAATTGATTCAGCAGACCCTGGTGCTCATAAAGCCTGACGGCTTGAAGAAGTCTCTAACCGGAAACGTTCTAACTCGCCTTTCGGAAACAAAGTTGGAAATCGCCGCAGCCAAGATTATCCGGGTCAGCCGAGAACTGGCTGAAGAACACTACTGCCATATGAAGGGCAAGCCTTTCTATGAGGAGCTTATCCGGTATATCCGGGGAGAGCTCCATGAAAGGAGAAAGGTCCTGGCTATGGTGTACCATGGAGAGGATGCCATAAGAAAGGTCAGAGAGATTGCTGGCGCCACCAATCCCGAAGAGGCCGACCCTGTCTCCATAAGAGGTGCCTATGGCCGTATTACCAGTACTGGTCTCTATGAAAATGTAATACATACTTCTACAAACGAGGCAGAAGCAGAGAGAGAAATAAAACTCTGGTTTGAACCAGATGAGATAATATACGAACTGTATCCCAGTGAAGAGGCAATGCTCAAAAAGGTCAGGAAGAGGGTCTGGAAGAAGTAACTTGAGTTTTTAGTTAAGCACGCCGCCTTATTTTTCAGGCTGGCGTTTTATTATTTAAGGAAGGCAACCCATATGGCCAAAAACAAGATTTACATTATTGACGTGACCAACAGAGATGGCGTCCAGACTGCCAAGCTCGGTTTGGCTAAGTTAGAAAAGACGATGATCAATATCTATCTCAATGAGATGGGAATCTATCAGAGTGAGTTGGGATTCCCTGTAACCCGCCATGAGAACAATTATTTGAACGCTAACCTCGAGCTGGCGGAAATGGGACTGCTTAAGCCGATCATCCTATCCGGATGGATTAGGGCAATCGAGGAAGATGTGAACGAAGCTACCCGGCTCACTCGAGTAAAACATTTAAATCTCTCTATTTCGACTTCCGAGCAGATGCTGCGAGGGAAATTCGAAGGCAGAAAGACCAAGGAAGATGTAATTAGAATGATGACGGACGCCTGTGACCGCGCTAAAGAAAAGGGAATAGAAACTTTCGGCGTCAATGCCGAGGACGCATCTCGTACTGACGATGAATTTTTGATAAGGTTTTCTCAGGCAGCAAAAGAACACGGTGCCTGCCGTATTCGCTATTGTGACACTCTGGGTTATGATGACCCCTTCACTATCTATGAACGGGTCAAACTCCTGGCTCAAGAAGTGAAGTTGCCTGTTGAGCTACACTGCCATAATGATCTGGGGCTGGCAGTAGCCTGCTCGGTGGCTGGGGCTAAGGGAGCGATCGATGCCGGAGTTGATGCCTATATTAACACCACGGTAAATGGAATGGGCGAAAGATGTGGGAATGCCGACCTTGTTTCTGTTATTCTGGCTATCAAGAAAGCTAAGGGATTCGAAAATAGATATGTGCTGGACGAGAGGGTAAAACTTTCTTGCGCTTGGAAGATTGCTAAATATGCCTCATACGCATTTGGTGTTCCTATTCCCATAAACCAGCCAGCGGTGGGCGCAAATGCCTTTGCCCACGAATCGGGCATCCATGCCGATGGTGCATTAAAGGACAGAAGAAATTATGAACTTTACGATTTCGAAGAGCTGGGTAGAGGAGAACCGGAAATTATAGAAACGGGAAGACAGATTACTGCTGGCGAGTACAGTGGAATCAAAGGATTCAGAAATGTCTACGGAAAGTTAGAGATAGAATTTAAGGACGACGAAGAAGCGAGAAAAATACTGGAACTGGCTCGCTATGCTAATGTCCACACCCAGAAGCCACTCACTGATGGGGAACTTCGCTTTATCGCCCAATATCCTGAGCAGGCAAGAAAGATATTGACAGTTACACCTTAACTTATTTCCTATTTCTTGCCTTTTCTAATCTCTTTTTCTGTTCTTCCAGCACCTCAAATATTATATCTGGCGTATCGGGAACCTTCTTATAGAGATTTATCATCCTATCAATCTTAGCTAGATTTTTTTCGACCCTCAAAGCGAACTGTTTGTTGTAGCTTTCTTCAGAATAGTCCTTCTTCAGAACCTCACTAAATAGACTCTTTAAATCCTTATACCTTGGTACGAGCCCGGTGGGAGTCTCCACTGCCTCGACTTCCCGATGTACTCGTAGCTCCATCCACTTGAACCAGACCTTCTTGTCAGACTTGCTGTTTAAAAAATTTCCATGCGAGTCCTTGAGAAAATAGTTTGCGGAAAAGATGACCGGGCAGGTCTTCAATCCCTTAACAAAATTCAGATTATCCTGGATGTACCTGCCTATAGGTATGGAAAGAAAATCCAAGTTAGACATGGGATTATATTTTCTGACTCCTTCTTTGTCCAGGGTTGCCGCTGTAGTTTCTGACTCCAGACAGGCGCCTTTGGTTATTATGCCGTGCACCCAGTCAAAAGACTCCTCCACGGGGACACAAGTATCTGAGTCCCTGCCTCCGTAAACTATTCCCCCGATAGGGACGCCTTCTGGATTGTGGACTTCCTTATCCACAGTCTTAAGAAGCTCTATTCCCAGAGTAAACCGAGCGTTGGCATGGGATGGTTTTATCTCGACGCCTCTGGCATCTCTCTTACCAGGCCTCCATTCCCCCGCATGGTTAATTCCTCGCTCTGGGACTTCTCCATCCTTGCCCATCCAGTAGGGGAAACCTCCTTCAGTAACCAGAACATTGGAGAATACGATTTCGCCCGGGCTGTGGAGTGCCTCCCAGAGGATGGGGTCGTCTATGGAATTAACGCCCTGGATTATCCCGAATATTCCTTTTTCTGCATTGACCACCCGAATGGTGCCATCTTTCTTCCTCAAATATGCTATGTCATCCCCTACTATGGTCTCGTTTTCTAACATCGCCGTTGCCGTTTTCCCACAGAGAGAAGGGAAAGCACCGGTAAAGTAAGTAACCCTGTTATTTGGTCCACGCACTCCCATGATAAACATATGCTCCGTTAACCAGCCTTCTTTTGATGCCAGATTTATTCCCAGTCGCATGGCCAGCTTTTTTAGTCCTATTGTGTTTCCTCCGTACTGGGTATTCATACTGTATACTATGTTTTCTTCAGTATCAATGAATATCCTGCGGTCTTTGATGTTCTTGCTTACGCTGTTTTCCAGTTCTCCCTGTGAATGTACGAACTTGAAGAACCTGTCAGAGCGGCCAAGTCTTACAAACTCTTCGTAGCCCGGCCGGTAGAGAAGCTGTTCACTGTGGGCAACATAGGTGGAATCGGTAAGCTGGACACAGGGTATAGAGAACTCAGAGCCGGAAGGACCGAGAGTGAAAAAGAGGACGTACATCTTGTGCCCTTTCATAATATTTTTGAGAATGGTATTAATCTCCTTAAGTCCTTTCTGTTTGTCAATCGAATTCAGACTTGGACCTAAATCAACACCCTTTGGTAGAAGGAACTTCGTGTTCTTTCTGTCTCTACCCTGGTCATAGTATCCATCAAAGTGAACGGTATGTCCGGGAATAGCAAGCCTCTTCTCTTCGCCTGTCTTTATTGCTTCCTCCCTGATATAGTGTCTATCTTCCGGTGCATCCGTGCAGACAAAGACAGTCTCAGGATTGCATAGTTCTATGTACTCAGCAATGAATTGGAAAAGTTTCGGATTATCTATCCTGCTAAGTCTATTGAAATCTTCTTGACTTAGCCTGTTTCTAAGTAGTTTTATTGCATCCATGGGAAATACCATCTATCAGGGCATCCTCACCACATCGCCCCGTCGCAAAGCCTCTCCTTCCAGAACTGTAGCTATAGCAAACTTCTTCTCCACCTTTTTTATCTCAATCTTTCCGACATAAGTTTCTTCAGCTCCCAGACTGAGCCCTGTGTCAGGGTCTATCAACTCTTCGCCGATTTTGTAGGCTTGGAACACCTGGCCGACCCCAATCCCAGCATCTGCTCCGGCATTAACATAAACGTTACCGTTGCTCACTTTGACTACTTTAGCCTGCCAGGGAACTGTTTCCATTCGCTCCACAATTCCATTTACAATTTTTTCTATACATTCACGCGTTGCCTTGCCCAATGGGGTCTTTACCGATAACCCACCGCCAACAATATTGCCAGTTTTAATTACACCAGCCAGGACCACACCCACAGAGGTGGCACTGGCCTCCTCACTTTTCGCTTCCAGAATTACTCCGGTCGTTGCATCGTACATGCGGATGTCACAGGCGACATGAGCGCTTGTCGTTTTGAGGCCTGCTCCCGCCCTCTTTTTCAGAAGGATTCCACCCACTCCTGCCGCGCTGACTTTCTCCTCAAACTCAGTAACTGCTCCCCGCACCAGGACCTGGGCACCCAATATTTCGCCTATCTTGGCTGCTGTTTCCCTTCTTACCCTGCCCCCCTCAGCCAAGTCCTGCTCCTGGATTATGTCGCCAATCTCTTTCCTTTCCAGAAGAACAAACTCTCCTGTCTCGTGCAAGGCAGTAATGAGCATCTCCGCCATGCCTGAACCAATCTTCCAGTGGGCCGCCGGTACTTTCATTTCAAAATCCATAACGGCAATTCTCTTTTTTGGTCCCTTGTACTCTTCGCCTTCAGGGGAAGACTTCACTTGAGCCTGGGCGCAGCTCAGAAGGAAGACCAGTGAGAGAATCACAAAGTTATCTAAAATTTTCCTCATAATCGGCTTCTCCTTTCATTGGGAAAACCTCTTCAGAAGCTTCGTCGCTATCTCTTCTATCTTTTTATTATTTTCTCCCTTAGCCTTCTCCTTTATTCTGTTCAAAGCAGAATTCCTGGCTTGAACATAGTCCTGTTCAGAAATTTCGAACAGACTGTAACAGTTATAGAAATAGTCGAAACCTTCTCCAGTTGTTTTTTCTATTTTTTCATAATAGATTTCTTTTGGTTTTAAATTGTGAATGTTGAAATTTTCAATAACCAAGTCCAAACTGTCAGTCAAAAACTCGCTTGGCGCGACATCACCCAAGCCCAATTCACTTAGAGCTTCACTGAACTCACTCTGAAGCTTCATCTGTATACCCTGGGTAATATTCTTAACCGCTTCTGCCTTAGCCTGACGCAGTGCCAGAGAGAACTCGGCTTGGCCAGTGACCCCACCACTAAAGGAAAGAATGGACTCCTCAATGCATAACGGGGTGGATATCCAGTCCGGCCTCGACTCCAAGCTCCTCTCCACTATTCTCTCTTCACCAATTACCGGGAGTTTCCTGGGAGTGGCACATCCTTCATAAATCGTAACGAACAAAAGAATTGAACAGAAAATAATCAGCTTTCTCAATCGCTTCTCCATCATTCTACATACGAAATAGCTACATTAACGCCGGCTTGTTCGTTCTCTACCAGGTTAACGTTGCATTCTTTCCCTTCCCGTGAGAAAAGGAGCTGCCCGACATTAGCGCCTGGCCAATAATCGGCCCGCACCAAGCCATAACCTTTCTTCTCCATTTCTCGCATATAGAAGTTCGCAACCCTGTCTATAGGATCGGAAGTAGTGAAATTGAGAGTTGACACATTGTCCTGGCTGGACACCTTTATGTTCGCCGCTCCCATATAAATAGGAATTCCCTTGACATCTTTTTTGATTCCCGCTTGCTTGAAGGAATCTGCCTTCGCCTTCAGTCGTTGGGGAATTTTCTTCCTTATCCAAACCCTATCTTTTTCAGTTACGATATCACGACCCAGGATAGAAAAATGGTCACCGAGCAAGGCTTTGAGAGGAAAGCTCTTAGTGAAAATATACCATCCGCCAAAGAATAGAATGACCAAAATAGAAAATACCTTTACCAGAAGATTAACCTTCTGCCTGAGAGAAGCGGTGGCCTCGCCGGGAAGTGCGGTTTCTGTCTCCAGTGGAGCTTCTTCCTGAGTAGTCTTGCTCTCCTTTTTTTGTTGCATCTCGGAGATCTTAGATAGAACTCTAATGACGAGCGGGTGGGAAATTTTCCGCTCTCTTTTTCCGAATTTGGCATCCCGCTCTGGAACTTCTTCCGCCATTTACCACCTCCTGGCACACCGTTCAACTTCTCAATAGTTCCACTATCCTCTCCAGGTCCTCTAATGAATAGTATTCAATCTCTATTTTGCCCCGGAATTTGGCTCCTTCCCTTCCGGAGAACCTCTTCGACCCTACTGTCTTAATCCTCACTTTGGTGCCCAGAATCCTCTGGAGCTCTTCCTCAAGGTCAATAACCTCGGGAATCCTGCCCTTCCGGGAAACTCTTTTTTCTGAACGCCTCTTCCTGAACCCAAATCTTTCCACAATATCTTCTGTCTCCCGGACTGTCAACTTCTGCTGAAATATCCTCCTGGCTAGCCTTGCCCTTATCTTCTCATCTTCAATGGAGAGAAGCGCTCTGGCATGTCCTGCCGATATAAGATTGCGGGAAAGGAGCTCTCTAATCTCTTCGGGCAGATTGAGAAGCCTAAGAGTATTAGCAACGGTTGACCTGGTCTTCCCCAAATGGTCAGCCAATTCTTGCTGGGTTAGATTGAACTCCTTCATCAGCCTCTCAAATGCTATAGCTTCCTCCATCGGGTTCAAATTTTCTCTCTGGATATTCTCAATTAAGGATATCTCGAACATCTCTCTATCGGTAACTTTCCTGACCACCGCCGGAATTTCTTGGAGCTGGGCCATTTTGGCTGCGCACCAGCGCCTCTCTCCCACCACCAGTTGGTAGTCATCCCCAGAAGGAGAAACAATTATTGGTTGCACTACACCGTCTCTCCTTATAGAATTCGCTAATTCCTCCAACTTCCCCTGATCGAACTGCATCCTGGATTGATACTTGTTAGGTTTTATTTTATTAATATCAATACTCACAACCTCCATAGGAGTTAACCGTGATATCTTGGGAATCAATGCCTCTATCCCTTTGCCCAGCGCCTTGCGCATTTCAATTACCTCCGGAAATTCAGCTCTCCTCTTCTATGTCCACTCCATTTCTTCTGAGGAACTCCCGAGTCAATGAAAGGTATGCCTGTGCACCCTTCGAATCTCTACTATACAGGATAACAGGTTTGCCAAAACCAGGAGCTTCGGCGAGTCGCACATTTCTCGGAATTTTCGTCTGGTACACCGCCTGTTTAAAGAACCTGTTTACTTCCTCAACTACCTGGGAAGATAGACTGAGCCTGCCATCAAACATAGTCAAAACAACCCCTTCAATTTCGAGACCGGGATTCAGGTTCTCTCTTACTAACCTCAAAGTTTCCATTAGTTGCCCCAAACCCTCCAGAGCATAATACTCACACTGGATCGGAATAATTACTGAATGGGCCGCGGTTAGCGAATTAACTGTGAGGAGCCCCAGAGAGGGCGGGCAATCCAGGAGAATGTATTTGTAAATCTTATCTATCCCGTCAAGCGCCTTGCTCAGTCTCGTCTCCCGAGAAATGAGCGTTACGAGCTCCACCTCGGCGCCAATCAAATCCACATTTGCTGGAATCAGGTCGAGCCAGTCAATCTCGGTGGGAATTAGAATATCTTCAATTGAAGCCCTTTCCAGAAGTACCTCATAGATAGTGTGCTTGACTTTGTCCTTATCTATTCCCAGACCACTTGTAGCGTTCGACTGCGAATCCATATCTACAAGAAGCGTCTCCTGACCATAATGGGCGAGGCAGCTGGAAAGGTTTATGGCCGTTGTCGTCTTCCCCACTCCTCCCTTCTGATTCGCAATTGCCACAATCTTGGCCATCGGACGTTGCTCCGGCTATTCCGTTAGATCCCACAGTTTTGAGAATATTAGCAAAAAAACATAAAATATACAACAAAAAAATATGTCAAGAACAGAAACTCGAACTTATCTAATCGGCCTTTTTGCTGGCATTCCCGCCCGGCGCGGGTATTCTTCGGGCGTCTTCGCCACTTTATCTACCAGCACCAGATTTCTCTCTAATTCCTGCCCGCGCCACAGGAGTCTATAAGGTAGAACCTGTCTCAGTCTTCCGCCAAGAATCTCGATCGCCCTTCTGGCCCCTTTCAGTTCATCCCCAATTTGTTTACCTTTCTGGGAAATGAAAATTCCTCCCACCCTAACGAAAGGGAGACAGTATTCAGCGAGAACGGCTAAGTCACTGACGGCCCGGGAGACTGCCAGGTCATATTTCTCCCGGTGCTCCGCCTTCTTTCCGTAGTGCTCTGCTCTCCCATGAACTATTTGTAAACCAGTTCCCAAACCTAGTTTGCGAGAAATATGGATTAGGAATTCTACCTTCTTTCCCGTAGCCTCTAACAGGGTCATATGGAGTTCCCGCCGGTAAATTCTGAGCGGTATTCCCGGGAATCCTGCTCCCGAGCCAACGTCTATGACCTTTCTCGCCTCTCCATACACTTCAGACGGAACTAAAGATAGGCAGGAGAGAGAATCTACAAAGTGCTTGACCAAAATTTCTTCGTCATCATCTATGGAAGTAAGATTAAACTTTCTATTCCAATCCTTGAGCTCCTGCAAAAAAAGAAGGAACTTCTCTATCTGGCCTTCCGCGAGTGTTATCCCTGCCTCTTTTGCTCTCTCTTTGAACGAGGTAGCTAAGCTATCCATAAGAGATATTTCCTCAATTTTCGCATTGATTTGCCTATGCCGGATTAGACTCCCTTAAATTGTTTCACGTGAAACAATTCCTCCCTAACCCTGCGTCCCCAAAATGTTTCACGTGAAACAATCTTACTTCAAACAAGCCGCCCAAAAACCAAAGTCTTAGATAGACTTCCCTTGCTTTTCCCGAAAACTATCTATAAAATAGTCACAAAAGTTACTGGGGCCTCAATAACTGGCCCCCTCTTTCCCTCAAGCAAATTATCACGATGCCCGATAGGCGTGGTTCCCGAGGCTTTCGATTATAGCTTTCCACGATTTTGCCAGCTCATGACCGGCCCGGGAGAGGTGCTTTTCCCCTCTGAACCAGGTGTTCACTGACCCGAGCCCGATCACCTCACCACCTCTTTCCACAACTCTTTTCTCCAAAATATCGAGTGCCCGGCGATATCCCACTCCTCTGGAAGTAACTAATAGAATCACTTTTTTGCCCGGCAAGCTACAGGCGTCCAGAAAGGTGTTAATGGCAGGAGTGGGACTGTAGGCCCAGACGGGAGTGGCCAGTATGATTATTCCATACCCGGTCAGGTCAATACTATTAGGGACCACTTCACTCTTTTGACCAAGACGGGCCTCCAGCACGGCTCTGAGGAAACGGAAAATCCCGCCCCTTTTTTTGAGGTCCTTTACCTCCACCAGGTCCGATTCCAGTTCTTCTCCGAGCTCCTCTGCCAAGAATCTTGTCTTCCCCGTACGCGAGTAATAGACAATCAGGCTCCTCACGATTCTCTACTCCCATTATTTCACGCGGTCAGAACCCTTCTTTATCCTGTCCTTCCCTTGCAGGACTTATTTGTAGCGTCAGAGCGGAAGCTATAGGTAATTCAAAGGGGATAATCGAGCGCTTCTCCTTCCACGACCCTCCACCGCCCGTCATTCTCTTTTATCAGAGAGACCTTCAAGAATTCTCTTCCTTTAAGGTAGCCCAGTTCTCCATGGGAGGCCTCAATCACCGCAAATAGATAGAGGTCACACCTCATACCGTCGAACTTTTTTCTCTTTCTCAATATACTAATCTTGAAGTCACCGAATCCGTGGAGGGAATCCACTATCTTGGCCTTTAGACTATAGTAATCGTTACCATATCTATCCCGATATTCCCGGGAAACGTAGTCAAAGGCTTCCTCAAACTTCTTCTCCTCTATTAGCTGTTTCGCCCTTTTAATACCTCTATCAATTAGCCAGCGGTCCTTGATGAACGAATCGTATACGACGAATAGAATAACAAGTACCACAAGGAGCGCAAAGAGCCTTCTCATTTCCCTCCCGGCCTTTCTTCCAGTAGCAACTCGACTCTGTGTTCCATCTCAATTTCCCGTACTTCCCTGTATGCCAAACTCCTGATCCAACTCCTTAGGTCAATTCCCATCCGTGAAGAGATGATCCGACTCTTTTCAAATGAATAGAGTATCTCGCCGTCCCCTTTGCCTTCCATATCTATGTCTATGTCAAACTCCCCTTTTTTGGGAGTTTTGCCCGTAGTATTGATTTCTACATTAACTCCAATTAAAACACACTGGTTGCCTCCTCTTTCCGCAAAGCCAGAAATAGTGTATTTTTGGTCAACTTCCGTCCTGACCAGCATGTCTCCGACGGGAAGGGCAGATTCTGTACGATTGTCCCAGCCATCTCCGACCTTAAGTTCTTTATCGGGAAAGATTGGTCTCATCTGCATATACATATCACGTATGCCCAAATCTCTCAATTCTTCTGAGAATTCTTCCAGGCCTTTTACCGAGATGACCCGACCATCGCGGCCAATTTCCATCAATATGGTCTTACCTTTCAGCCTATCGGCAAAATTGAGGCTCTCCCTTTTTCCCGCAATTTCCATCTTCAACTCTGCATCAATATAAGTGAGTTCTTCCCGGATATTCCCTTCGGCACTAATAGCCAAGACCTTATGGGAAAAGAGAAACTTACCAAAAGTTGTAGATTCCTGCGGAACAGAAGGATAAATTTCTTCCTCCATACCCACCAATTTGGTGGAAGCTTCCACCGCCAGCTCATAGTTGGTACAAGTCCCGGCTTCGGGACGATATGCCAACCTGATTGACCTGGGAAACTCCTTTCCCTCTGACCGCGTCAATCCATAGAAGACTAAAGCCACAAGTAAAAAGCGAACAGTCGACTGTTTTCTTCTATTCATCCAACCAGAACTTCCTTTCTAATTTTCCAAAAAATCATTCCCGGGTATGATTATTTACCTACACAGAACCTAGAGAAAATCCTGCTCAAAATATCTTCAGTAGTAGTCTCTCCTATAATTTCTCCCAGCGCATCCAGTACCTGACGCAAATCGAGAGCTATGAATTCTTCCGACTCTCCTCTTTTACAGGATTCTATTCCATCTTTCAAGGATTTGTCGGCTCGCAGCAAAGCCTCCTGGTGCCTCACATTCGTAACTAGAATAGCATCAGAGATACTTATCTCTCCCTTGATGAATAGATGGTAAATTAGCTCTTGTAAATCCTTTATCCCTATTCTTTGAGTAGCTGAGACTTTGATCAACGGCGGGACACCCGTGCTAAAAGGGTTGCTTGAGCTCACAAATCCAAGGTTAACCGAGCTAACCGATAATGGCTCGCTTTCAACCTGAAATCTCGCAAAGCATGATTCCCACATTTCCCTGATTTCGTTTTCGGATACTATCTCAGAAAGGTCACATTTATTGGCTACTAGCACAGTTTTCTTGCCCATAAGATTCTCCGCAATACGGTGGTCTTCTTCGCTCAAAGGTACGGATAAATCGATGACGAAAAGCACGAGGTCTGCAACTCCTATAGACTTTCTCGTCCGTTCTATACCTGCCATTTCAATTTCATCCCGAGCGTGTCTGAGTCCGGCAGTATCCATAATCTTCATTGGAATGCCAAGGATACTAACCGTATCTTCAACCACGTCCCTCGTTGTTCCAGGAATCGCACTTACAATTGCTTTGTCCTGTTGCAGGAGGGCGTTCAAGAGCGAGGACTTGCCGACATTGGGCTTGCCCACTATGGCGGTCTTCAACCCCTCTCGTAAAATCCTTCCTGATTGAGCTGATTTCAGAAGTTCCGCTATCTCCTGAGATATTTTCTCCATCTGGCGCACTATTTCCCCACGGGAGAGCTCTGGGATTTCCTCTTCACAATAGTCAAGGCAGGCTTCAATGTGGGCCAGAAGGTCAACTATCCACTCCCGCATCCTATTTACAGTTCTCGACAGGTGTCCTTCCAGCTGATGGAGAGCACAATTTAGGGCGGTGTCAGTCTGAGCCCGGATTATGTCGCAGACCGCCTCTGCTTGCACGAGGTCAATTCTACCGTTCAGAAAAGCTCTCAGGGTGAATTCCCCGGGTTCTGCCAGCCTCGCCCCTTCCCTCAGGCATAATTCCAGAACCTTCCTGAGAGGTACTATCCCGCCATGGCAAGAAATCTCTACTACATCCTCCCGGGTATAAGTACAGGGTGCACGCATCACGCTGAGGAGAACTTCCTCTACCAATTTTTCTCTATCATAGATATGTCCGTAGTGAATAGTGAATGTCCTTACGCTCACCAAATTTTTCTTCCTCTTCGGAACAAAAAGTCTCACCACAATCGGAATAGCCTGGCTCCCACTTAAGCGGACAATGCCAATTCCACCCTCTCCCATAGGAGTGGAAATGGCAACAATCGTATCCTCTGTCTCAATCTTCAAATCGAACCTCTCTCTGATTTCTTCTTGGGAGAGACCACCACTCTCCTGCGACCCCCTTCTCCAGTAGAAGTGGTCTGGACATCTTTATCGTCCTGCAAAGCAAGATGAATTATCCTTCGCTCCGTGGGATTCATCGGCTCCAACTCCCGCGGCTCGCCCTTTCTCTTCACTTCCTCCGCTACTTCCCTGGCCATCTTCACCAGTGCCTTTTCCCGACGCTCACGATAATTTTCACTATCTACAATCACCCTTGCCCGTGTCTTCTCGTCTCTGTTCACAATCAGATTCAGGATTAGTTGCAGGGCATTCAGGGTCTGGCCCTTCTTCCCGATTAGAATTGCCCCGCTTTCACTTCTTATATTTGCCATTACCTTCCCGCCTTCTACGGACATCTCCACTTCTCCCTTCATACCCATCAGTCTTAGAATTTCATCCAGTTCTTCCTTCACTCTTTCTTGAGCCGAAACGAGATTGATGCCAGAAGGCTTCTCCTGAAACACCTCCGCTTTTTCCTCTCGTCCCCAATCCTGCGAGGTTTTCACTATCAACTTAACTTTAGCCGGGCTTGCTCCCATGAGACCAAATAATCCCGCTTTGCCCTGGTCCAGAATCTTCACTTCCACATCCTCACGGGAAAGACCAAGCTCTTTTAATCCTTTCTCAATAGCCTCTTCGACATTCTTACCACTAAATTCTCTCTCTTCCATTGAAATGTCTCCTCTAACAAAATCAAAAATTCAGGCCTTAACTTTCACCGTCCGATGCATAACGAATTGCATGGTCAACGTAAGAATATTATTCATTAACCAATAGAGAACCAGCCCCGAAGGGAAATTCAAAAAGATAACCGTGAATAAGACCGGCATAAACGCCATCATCTTAGACTGAGCCGGGTCGCCCGTGGAAGTCAACTTCTGCTGGAGAAACATCGTGACTCCCATCAAAATCGGCAAAACATAGATAGGGTCCTTCATAGAGAGGTCCTTAATCCAGAATATGAAAGGTGAATGGCGGAGCTCCACCGCATTTCTCAGCATCGTGAATAGTGCCCAGAATATGGGAATCTGCAGAAGCATGGGTAGACAACCACTGAAAGGATTCATCTTTCTGGAGCGATATAGATTCATTATTTCCACATTAAGCCTTTTGGGATCGTCCTTATACTTCAACCGCAACTCGTTTATCTTCGGTTGAAGGCTCTTCATTGCTTCCATCGACTTGAAACTTTTCCGGGCCAAAGGAAAAGTGAATACTTGCAGTATACAGGTCAAAATGATTATAGACAACCCATAGTTCCGGGTTAGTTGGTAGGAAAAATTCAGAATGGAAAGAAAGATTACACTCAAGAATCCAAAGAGGCCAAAGTCGAGAGTTCGCTCCAAACCGATATTCAGACTTTTCAGGTAATTATAGTCCTTGGGACCGACCAAAAGGTCAACTCTGTAACTCTTGACCTCCTCCGGCGCTAAGATGGAGGGGGTTACACTTAGAGTGACGGTGGGAGTATACTTATCTAAACCCTCCACTTTGCCTGAAGAGAAATCACCTTGCCGGTTAATGAATGCCGCAAGGAAGTACCGGTTGGTAATGCCTATCCAATCTATCTTGCCGGCATAAGTATTTGGTTTCAACCTTCTTATAGTCAGACCCTCAATCCTTCCCTGTGCTTTCATCATCTTCGTGTTCTCTTTGAGTAAGGCTTGGTCTGTGCCCAATCCCGGTCCCCAAGAGAGAGACATACTCCCCAGTTCTTTAGGAAGTTTAGACCGGTTATGAATTCTCACTTCAATACCTTGCAGATAGCCTCCCCGAGAAAACTTGTATATCTTGGAGAGAAGCAGTTCCTCTCCCAACCGATAATTGAACGGAACAGCCCCTTCTTCCATCTTCTCCAAAATGAGTTCTTCCTTCTCCGTCTCAAAATTGGCTGTGGAGAGCTGCGGGAAACCTTCTATTTCCAAATTGAGAGGCAACATCCCCTGAGTACGAAAGTTTTCCAGAACAAGATCGACCTCACCCTGTTTCTCCTTAATAGACCATTCCAGAATCCTTGCCCCCTGGGTGGTGAGAACGATCCGGGAAGTCTCAGTAATTACCAAAACTTGCCTCGCTTCTCTATCGAGCTCCAAACCTTTGGGGCGAATTCTCACTTCCTTCTCCATCTCCTCCGGGGTTGTCTCTCTCTCTGGTACAGTAACAACTTCCTTTTCCCTAGGCAGAAGCCGCCGGGGAGCGAAAAACCTCGACCAAACCAGAAGAATTAACATTGAGATAATGACAGCAAGTATCGTTCTTTTTTCCAACGAATTGCCCTTCTTAACTCAGAATGGAATTTATCTTAAAGGGTCATAACCTCCGGGATGGAAAGGGTGACATTTGACCAGCCTTCTTATCCCCAAGAATGTTCCCTTCACTATTCCGTATTTTTTGAGGGCCTGAACGGTGTACTCCGAACAGGTAGGATAGAAACGACAAACTCTGGGGAAAAAGGAGGAAATCTTTTGGTAAAGCTGAATCACTATTACGAGGACCCTTACAATCATTCCCTTCACTTCCTCAATATTCCCGCCTTACTCCACAGGGCGACCATTCTCTTTTCTACCTCAGGGTAGTTGATTAGTTCCTTGGTAGAGGAACGGGCAATGGAGATGATTTGAATACCATCCTTTAAACTAGACTGGTGAAAGCGAAATACTTCTCGCATCCAGCGTTTAATCCGATTGCGTATTACCGCCTTGCCAATCCTCCTATCTACGGAAAGGCCGACCCTGGGCCGGGCAGTTCTCTGGCCTACTCTTTTCGCTGAACCGCTAATTCCATTCACGCCCGGCTTACTCTCGAGCACATAAACAACAAAATAATGGTCCGCAAAGGATTTGCCTCTTCGCATAATTTTTTCAAATTCGGTCTCACGACTTATCCTCTGACTTTCTCCAAAAGCAAACTTTTTCATACCCAGAGAAATTTCTCTCTCAGGGGGATAACTTCTTTCTCCCCTTTTTTCTTTTCGCCTGCAAAACTCTTCTGCCTGCTTTGGTAGACATTCTGCTTCGAAACCCATGAACTTTTTTTCTTCTTCTAATTCTCGGCTGATAAGTCCTTTTCATTCTTCTCCACCAATCGGAATTTTTCTAAATTCTATCTTTTATTCCTCCTCTTGTCAAGGAGTGGTTAGCTTGGTGATTCCGGGCAGGGTACTTTTTCCTGCAAAAAATTTTGTTCCAAAAAAATGTTGACAGGCTCTGGGAAGAATAATATAATATCAACGAAAAATCTTCCCTGAATCATGCATGAGCTTTCAAAATTTCAAAATTCTGTCCCTTAACCCCAATTACTACACGATGTTTATGTCCAACCTCAGGATTTGCGGCAGGCAATTATAATTTCCTTACCGAAAGATTGGATAAGCCTGAATCTCTAAAGTATAAATAGTTCAAACTGAAAAACCGACTTAGTCTCTTCCAGTTATCCACACCTGTGAAAAAGTTGTTAATAAGTCCCTCTGAACTGGGGGAGAAGGGTAACAAAATGTCCTTGTCTCCAGAGCAGTTATGGAATGAGATCTTAGAAAAAATAAGAGAAGGAATGCCAAAAGATAGCTACGAACTCTGGTTCAAGCCAACCCGAGCGATATCTTTTGAAAATAATCTGCTAAACATTTGCGTCCCGAACAGGTTCTTTTGCAAATGTTTAGAAGAGCGGCACAAGGCTAAAATCGAGGAATTACTAAGAGCAACCACGACTCCAGAAGCACAAGTAATCTTTACCATTGACCCGCAATCCGGGCTTTGGGAAAAGCAAGGAGAGGAAGAAAAAATAGAACCGACATCCATTGCTGCTGATGAGACAACCTTTACCACTATGGAGTTTAATCCCAAATACACCTTCGAGAATTTTGTAGTTGGCCCCTCTAACCGCTTCGCTCATGCGACTGCGGAAGCGGTGGCGAATGATCCCGGAAAAGCATATAATCCCCTGTTCATATATGGTGGAGTAGGCCTGGGAAAAACACATCTATTACAGGCTATCGGACACTACAATAAGAAAAAACAGCCACGTCTCTCCGTCCTTTACATCACCTCGGAAAAATTCACGAATGAGCTAATTGAATCGATCCGAAACGACAGAATGGTAGGTTTCCGCAATAAATATCGTAATCTTGATGTTCTCCTAATTGACGACATCCAATTCTTGGCAGGAAAAGAGAGCACTCAGGAAGAATTTTTCCATATCTTCAACACACTCTATGAAGCTCACAAACAGATCGTTATTTCCTCTGATTCGAACCCCAAGGAGATTCCCACTCTGGAGGAGCGCCTGCGGTCCAGATTCCAGTGGGGGGTAATTGCGGACATCCAGCCTCCCGGTATAGAAACCAGAATCGCCATCTTGAGAAAGAAGGCGGAAGGAGAAAAAATCTTTATTCCGGACGATGTAGTTCTGTTTCTTGCCACTCAGATAAAGTCGAATATTAGGGAGTTAGAAGGGTCACTGATCAGAATTGTCGCTTTCTCATCACTAACGGGGACAGAGGTCAGTGTTGACCGGGCTAAGGAGATTCTCAAGGATATAATCACTAAGGAAGAGATCACTGTTCCTATAACTATGGAACTCATCCAGAAGGTGGTCAGCAAGCATTTTCATCTGGATGTCAAGGAAATGAAAAGCAAGAAGAGGACAGATGCCATAGCATTTCCGCGCCAAGTGGCAATGTACCTGGCGAGAACGCTCACGGAATATTCAACCACAGAAATCGGTACAGAATTTGGGGGAAGGGACCACACCACCGTAATGTATGCTTGTGAGAAAATTAAGATGAGACTGGCAGGCGACCCTTTCTTCGCTGCTTTGCTGAACAAAATAACACAAGAGATAAAGACTGGCGCGTAGTTAATCTAGAATTGAATAGAATGTTAGTCGTTTGTGGATAACCGGAGATGTTGGTGGGTAAGGTTTAGTTAAGTTTCCCCTGATGAATTATCTGAATAGATTCTAATAGGTATGCACATCATATTCTCCTTTAACAATTTTTCCAAATAGTATAGTCGGCCTGACCTCATCGCCAATATTATCTCTATCCACAATATGAGTTCTATTAACTAATAAGACGACTGAACTAAAATAATAGGAGGTCTTCTATGGAGATCATTTGCCAGCGAGCGGAATTGGTTAAAGCAGTCCACACAGTCCAGCCTGTCGTGGGGATGAAAGCCGCGCTTCCGGTGTTAGGTAATCTGCTGTTGGAAACGAGGGAGAAGATATTATTAGATGTTACGGGAACAGACCTGGAAGTGGGGGTGAGGTGCTCGATCAATGTGAGTGTGGTGGAACCTGGGGCGGTAACTGTGCCGGCGAAAACGCTTTCGGAGGTGGTCCGGGAGTTACCAGCCGAGCAGGTTACACTAAAGGTACGCGAGGGTATTGAGGTGCGAATTGAGAGTGGAAGTGCAGTATTTAACTTGATGGGTTTGCCTAAGGAGGACTATCCTGTTCTCCCTAAATTTGACATTGCGGAAGAATTAATCATTGACCACACCGCGCTAAGCGAAATGATTCGAAAAACTATATTCTCAGTATCTCACGACGAAACACGCTACGTTCTCTGCGGGGTATATTTTAATGTGGAGAGGGGAAAAATGAAGATGGTGTCAACGGACGGTCGCCGGCTTTCCTATATTTCTAGGGAGGTAGCAAGCGAAAAGAAAAAAGAAGCAAAGGTAATTGTCCCCACAAAGGCGGTAAATGAACTAAACCGAATATTGACCCAGGCTATTACAAAGGAGGAGGATGGGAAGGTAAGAATAAGCATCGCGGAGAACCAGATAGGTTTTATGGTGGGGGATACTATTTTGATTTCCAGGTTAATTGAGGGGCACTTCCCGAATTATGAACAGGTCATTCCTCAAAGCAGTGAAATCCGGTTGAATATAAGGACTGAAGAATTGCTGCAGGCAACCAGGAGGGTTGCGCTTTTAACCAGCGAAAAGTCTAACTCCATCAGGTATTTGCTAAGAAAGGGTGAGTTAATTATTAGTGCCAACACAGAGGGATTAGGTGAGGCGCGCGACGTTGTGGGGATTGACTATGCCGGTGAAGAGATGGGGATTGCATATAATCCGCAGTTTCTCATTGATGTTCTAAGGAATATCGGTTCTGATGAGGTCTTCTTGGAACTCACCAATTCGCTCAACCCCTGTTTGATAAGGCCGGCAACTGGTGAAGATTATATTTCCATAGTCATGCCTATGAGAATATGATATAATTATATAAACTCGTGGGAAGAGACCCTGTATTCTTGATATAAAAGAGAGAACGAGTAGAATGACATACCTCAAGCAAGTAAAGGATATACTGAAAGAAACTTTTGATAAATTCAACTTGGCCAACGACAGTCAGAGACTATTGGTCATCTGGCGGGAAGAGATGGGTAGGATAGCAAACCATGCCCAAATGAGTAGCTTAAGAGAAGGCAAATTGACAATAGAGGTAGATAGTCCAGTCTATATGCAGGAACTGTCGGCCAAGAGGAAGCCCATAATGGAGAGAATTAACGAAAGGATGGGCAGAAAAGCTATAGTGGAAATTCGGTTCAAACTTGGCAAGGTAGTTAGAGGCGGAAGTGAAGATTAAGACGAGAATCGTTCTTATTGCCGGTCTATTCCTGTCCGGTACGATCGGCGTATTGATCGTATCCGGCTTGTTTATCGAAAAAAGAGCCATTCTTCCTGTGGGCATTTTGGGAATCGTGTTAGGAATTCTTGGGGCCTGGGCTATGGCTAGCCGAATATCGACACACATTGAGAAAATAACTGCGTTGGCGAAGTCTCTCGGTCCCGGGCAATCTGAGACCGGGACAGAACCGGGAAGTGATGAGCTAAAACAATTGGCTCAAGAAATAAGTAGGATTTCGGAAAAATTCGGAGAACTGGACCGTTTGAAGAGCGATTTTATCTCCAGCGTTTCCCATGAATTCAAATCTCCTCTCACAGCCATAGAAGGGTATATTGATTTTTTCATTGAGGGGATGGACACAGGGATTGAAAAAGGGAAACAGATTAAGGCATTAAACATAATGAAAAATAATGCTTCCCGTCTAGGCAAATTAATCAATGATGTGCTCGATTTAGCTAAGATAGAAGCGGGACAACTTGAGGTTAAAAGGCAGCCCCTGAGGTTAAGTTCAATCCTCAAGGAAAGCACGGGAGAGTTTCAACAGATTGCCCGGGATAAAGAGATTGAAATCGAGGTGAAAGCGGAAGAAAAAATAGGGCAGGTTTTAGGAGACAGAGAAAAGCTGAAAAGAGTTTTAAATAACCTTTTGAGTAATGCCTTGAAATTCAATCGGAGAAAAGGCAAGGTGATTATAGAGGCAAGGGAAAGCAGAGCCCGGTCAAAGGAGGGCGCTGGTTTCATTGAGGTGTGCATTAGCGATACGGGTTGCGGAATACCAAAGTCAGATATTCCCCGGGTTTTTGAGAAATTTCGCAGGTTGGGTCCGGAAGACGAGGCAGTGACAGAAGAATTGAGAGGGCCTGGTCTGGGATTGGCTATTGCTAAAGGTATAGTTGAGGCCCTGGGCGGAAAGATATGGGTAGAGAGTGAACCGGGGAGGGGTAGCAAGTTTATCTTCACTCTGCCCAAGCTGTAAGTCACTGTGTAGCGGCCGACCTTGGCCGGTCAAGCAGGGAGGGCGTGCCGGGAAATCGGCATAAATTGCGTTCGTCCCCTACACCGGAAGGGGGTCCTGTGCCTAAAAGAAAAATTTTGGTTGTCGATGATGAAAAGTATGTGGTGGAGCTAATCAGCGATATTCTGGAATCGGGAGGATATAGAGTCATCCCCGCTTACAACGCTAAAGAGGCACTGGAAAAGGTCTATATCGAATCTCCCGATTTGATTCTGCTGGATATTTTGATGCCCAGGGTGGATGGCTATGAAGTTTGTCGTGAGATAAGGAAAGACATTCTTCTATCTAATATCCCTATCATTATGTTGACCGTGAAAGGGGCGGAGAAGGATGAGATTAAGGGATTGGGCATTGGTGCTGATGACTATATAGTGAAGCCTTTCCGTCCCGGCGTTCTTCTGGCCAGGGTAAAGATGGTGCTCAAGCGCACACTGCGGGGACTGGAGGCAAATCCACTCACTCGCTTGCCTGGGAATACGGCGATCATTGAGGAAATAGAAGATCGCATAGACAGCAACAAACTTTTTGCGGTGCTCTATTTGGACCTCGACAATTTTAAAGCTTTCAATGACAGGTACAGTTTCCAGATAGGAGATAAAGTAATTCAGCAGACAGCCAGGATAATTGTAAAGTATGTGAAGGAACTCGGCGATGCTGAGGATTTTGTCGGCCATATTGGCGGAGATGACTTCATTGCCATTACTGTTCCTGATAGAGTAGATACTGTCTGTTCTGCGATTATTAAATCTTTTGATAAGGAGATTGTTAAATTCTATTCGGCAAAAGACCGAGCCAAGGGGTATATTATTGCTAAGGACAGACAGGGCAGGATAAATAAGTTTCCGATAATGACTATAACTATAGGTGTAGTGACCAATAGAAAAAGGAAGTTCAGCCATAAGGGGCAGGTGGCAGCAGTGGGTGCTGAACTAAAGAAGTACGGGAAGTCCCTTGAAGGAAGCAATTATGTAATAGACAGAAGGGAAAAATAAGAGTACTATGATGGATGAGAGGAGTGACTGTGACGAAGCAGAAGATTTTGGTAGTGGATGATGAGCCTGACCTTGTGGAGTTAGTGAAGGATGTCTTAGAGCGGAATGATTATTTAGTCATTTCGGCGGCTAATGCGGACCTCGGTATAAAGAAGGTTAGAGAGTCTAGACCCGACCTGATAATCCTGGATTTGAATCTGCCCGGTATTGGAGGAATAGAGTTATGTCGTATTCTAAAGCGAGAGAGGAAAACGAGTGGTATCCCTATTATTATGTTAACTGTGAAATCAGCTGAGACTGATAAGGTCGCCGGATTGGAGGCAGGAGCCGACGACTACATCACCAAACCATTCAGTACGGCTGAACTCGCGGCCAGAGTCAAGGCTGTTCTCCGAAGGATTCTATATGTAGGGGAGCAAGGAGAAGTGCTGGTGTCTGGCGATATCAAGCTCGATTCAACCGAACACATCGTATATGTGAAGGACAAGCAAATTGACCTCACGCCAAAGGAGTTTAATCTGCTTTATCTGCTAATGAAGAAGAAGGGTAAGGTGCTCAGCAGAACTTTTCTCATGGAAACTATCTGGGGATACGAGTATATTGGGGGGACGAGAACTGTGGACGTGCACGTCCGCCATTTGAGGGAGAAACTGGGCAAAGAGGCGAAGAGGATAGAAACTGTGGAAAGTGTTGGTTATAAGTTGGTTGAGGAAGAATAACGGCGACAGAAAGAGGCGTGCCGAATTTACAAAAATTTTACAAATTCTTTACTTATCCTTAATATTGATAGGCTATAATTAATTTAGACGTTGAGACCATTTTGTCCTGTCTGTGTTGCGGGGAAGAGGACCATGAAAGCAAAAATACTCGTTGTTGACGACGACCCGGATATTACAAATTTGGTGAAGAGTATCCTGGAAGCAGAGGACTATGAGGTTTATTCTGTGGAAAGCGGAGAAGAGGCAATAGGAGAATTGGCGAAATTGAGGCCTGATCTGATTATTTTAGACATACTCCTTCCGGGGATGGATGGATATGCCATCTGCGAGATGTTGAAGATGCGCGACCAGACGAGCCCTATTCCAATCATAATATTAAGTATTAAGTCCTCCGTCGAGGACAGAATTATGGGACTGAATGTGGGAGCAGATGATTATATCACTAAACCTTTTGACCCCGGTGAGCTAGCGGCGAGGGTGGAAGCAGTGCTAAGGGGCTATGGTTACTCTTCCCTTTCTTGAGGCGAGAAACTTAGCTTTTGGTCTATTTGCGATTTTTAGGTAACTCCCCGATATCTTTCGGGGAGTTTTTATTTTTATTATTCTCGGATGGTGTTTTTCCCGGGACGGGTATTTCAGAATGGCGATTCTACCCATAATTCAGAATAGTCCGAGTTTCATTTTGATGCAGCCCGTAAAAAATAATTGCACCGATGGGGGAAAAACCCCTTGCAACGAAGGCTTTTAGGGGATTTCTCTTGACAAAGAGTCCTAAAATAGGTAGAATAAATTTGGTAAAAAATAAGGGTTGCTTTTTCTAACCTTTGTTTTTTAGGGGAGTATAGGAATCAGGGAGAAGGACAGGAAATACTTGCTATAAGGCCATTCTCCACCATTTCTGGGAAAGAGGAGAGGGGCTATTTGCCTGTCCCAAAGTAGGTGAGAAACTTCCCGGTAACCAATTCAGTAGAGAACAGGAGTACCTGATTGGATAGGACCGATTATACCGCTGATAAGATTCAAGTTCTGGAAGGCCTGGAGTCGGTTCAGAAAAGACCAGCCATGTATATAGGCTCTACGGGCCCAACCGGGTTACACCATCTGGTAGAAGAAGCTGTTGATAATAGTATTGACGAGGTCCTGGCCGGCTACTGCAAGAACATTGATGTTACGATTCGTCAGGATAACAGCGTCTGTGTGATGGACGATGGTAGAGGCATTCCTGTAGATATCCATCTGGAAGAGAAGAAGCCAGCTGTGGAAGTTATTATGACCAAGCTTTTTGCTGGCGCCAAGTTTGACAAGAAAGTGTATAAGGCGGCCGGTGGGCTTCACGGGGTAGGTATTTCAGTGGTAAATGCTCTTTCCGAATGGCTGGAGGTTGAAGTTTATCGAGATGGGAAAATATATAGGCAGTCGTACCATCGAGGTAAACCAGATTACGACTTGAAAGTGGTGGGCACAACTGACGACCAAGGGACGAAAATAACTTTCAAACCAGACCCTAAGGTTTTTACCGAGACAGTCTCTTTCAATTTTGATATTCTCTCCAATCGTTTGCGCGAACTTGCGTTTTTAAATCCCGGCACTACTATAAGTATTTATGATGAGCGGGAAGATAAGCAACACACTTTTTGTTACGAGGGAGGAATCAGCTCTTTCGTAAAGTACTTGAATGCTAATAAGAACATTCTTCATAAGGACCCTATTTACTTTGCTCGGGAAAAAGAAGGGGTAACCGTAGAGATTGCCCTCCAGTATAATGATACTTATACAGAAAATATCTTCTCTTTCGCCAACAATATTAATACCAGAGAAGGTGGCACTCACCTTATCGGCTTCAAAAGTTCCCTGACCAGAGTGATCAATGACTACATAAAGCGGAACATTGCTCTGAAAGACAGAGAAGTTACGCTTTCTGGCGAGGATGTACGCGAGGGATTAACCGCAGTAATTAGTATGAAGTTGCCCGAGCCGCAATTTGAAGGTCAGACAAAAACAAGGCTGGGGAATTCCGAGGTGAAGGGAATTGTTGAATCTGTGGTCGGTGAACACCTCGGCGCCTTCTTAGAAGAGAATCCCTCTATTGCCAACAAGATTGTAGAAAAATCAATCACGGCAAAACGGGCCAGAGAAGCTGCCCGGAAGGCGCGCGAACTGACCAGGAGAAAGGGCGCATTGGACAGTGCTTCCCTGCCCGGGAAACTGGCGGATTGTATCGAGAGAGACCCCTCATTGTGTGAACTCTATATAGTTGAAGGAGATTCTGCAGGAGGAAGTGCGAAACAGGGAAGGGATAGGGGATTTCAGGCTATCCTTCCTCTGAAGGGGAAGATATTGAATGTGGAAAAGTCGCGGTTAGATAAAGTGCTTTCTAATGAGGAAATCCGGACAATAATCGCTGCTGTGGGAAGCGGGATTGGCGAAGAGGAGTTTGACCTTAATAAAGCCCGCTACCGCAAGATTATAATTATGACCGATGCTGATGTAGATGGAGCCCACATCCGCACTCTGCTTCTGACTTTCTTCTATCGGCAGATGCGCCTTCTGATAGAGAAAGGTTATGTGTACATAGCGCAGCCGCCTCTATATAGAGTAAAAAAGGGCAACCGTGAAATCTACTTAGGTGATGAAGACGAATTGGACAGATACCTTTTAAGCCAGGGTATGCAGGGCATAAAGTTGTTTAAGTTGGAGGCCGGGAAAGAAGTCTTGGAATATGAAGAAGAAAAGGTTACACGAATCCTAGAAGGGTTGATGGAGCTGGAAGGACTGGTCAAGAAAGTTAGAAAGAAAGGAATCACCTGGGGAGATTTTTGGGAGATGAATAAGTCGGGCAGGCTTCCCCTCTATTCTGTAGTAGAAGGTGGGGGTGAGGGTTCTTCGTCGCGGGAGAAATATTTATATTCAGAGAAGGAGTTGAAAAGTTTTCGTAAGGAGCAATTGGAGAAGCAAAAAATTCAAAGCAAGAGCAAGGCTACATCCGTGGAAGAGAAACGGCAGGAAATAAGGGACCTGTGGGAATTGAAAAAAATTGCAGAGGTTGTAGTGGACTTAGAGAAGATAGGTGTGGATATTTCCCGGTATGGCAAGGTGAGCGGTAAGGAAGCCATAAATAGAATAAAATGCGATGGAGCGCAGTTCGACGTACACAGTTTTGATGAGATGCTGGAAGTGATAAAAAAGCTGGGGAAGAAGGGTGTCAGTATACAGAGATATAAAGGGTTGGGAGAGATGAATCCCAGTCAATTATGGGAGACCACAATGGATCCTAAGAAGAGAACTCTGCTTCAGGTCCAACTGGAAGATGCAGTAGAGGCGGACAGGATATTCACCGCTCTCATGGGAGATAAAGTCGAACTGCGAAAAAATTTCATACAAGCTCATGCTCCGGAAGTTAGGAATTTGGATATATAATATGGGGAGATAGAAAAGTTCGGCTTGTAGGTTAGGGATTTGTTTTTTTTCTCAGGTCGAACTTTTTTGGCTTAGAGGAGAAATAATGGAAGCTCCTGAGAGAGTTAGACCGCGAACCATAGAAGACGAGATGCAGGATTCCTATATAGACTATGCGATGAGTGTTATTGTAGGCAGGGCTCTTCCCGATGTCAGAGATGGTTTGAAACCGGTTCATCGGCGTATTCTCTACGCCATGCAAGAGCTGGGCCTGGTTCCCAATAAACCATATAAGAAAAGTGCCCGAGTCGTGGGTGAAGTACTGGGGAAATACCATCCCCACGGAGATATGGCTGTATATGACTCTATGGTTAGGATGGTCCAAGATTTCTCCTTAAGGTATCCCCTCATTGAGGGCCAGGGGAATTTCGGCAGCGTCGACGGGGATATGCCAGCAGCAATGAGATACACCGAGGTGAGGCTGGCAGACATCGCTTCAGAAATGCTCATCGATATTGATAAAGACACAGTAGATTTCGTCCCGAATTTTGACGATTCTCTGGAAGAGCCTGTGGTACTTCCTTCCCGGCTCCCCAATCTCTTAGTAAATGGGTCTTCCGGTATTGCTGTGGGAATGGCGACCAATATTCCTTCCCATAATCTGGCAGAAGTAATCGATGGTTTAACAGTACTCATAGATAACCCAGATACAGAAATTGCAGAGTTGATGAAGGTAATTAAGGGCCCCGATTTCCCTACCGGGGGAGTAATTTTTGGGAAGAAAGGAATAAGAGATGCCTACCGGACGGGGAGGGGAACGATTCAGTTGAGAGCGGAAGCGGAAATTGAAGAGATTAGCGGAGGGAGGCAAGCCATAGTGGTGAAAGAGCTTCCCTATCAGGTAAATAAGGCTCAGCTGCTGGAAACAATAGCTAATCTGGTGAATGATAAGAAGATAGAGGGTATCAGTAACCTGCGTGACGAATCTGATCGCACGGGGATGCGAATGGTCATTGAACTGAAGCGGGAGGCAAATGGTCAGATTGTACTTAATCAGTTATTCAATCATACGCCGCTTGAGACCACTTATGGAATAATTATGATTGCCCTGGTAAATAATGTTCCCAGAATATTGAATCTTAAAGAGATACTTTTTCAGTACCTGGAATATCGAAAAGAGGTAGTTACCCGGCGGACAAGATTTGAATTGGAGAAGGCTGAACAGCGAGCTCATATTCTCGAGGGATTGAAGAAGGCGGTGGAAAATATAAATAAGGTAGTTAGTATTATTGAAAAATCGAAAGACGCAGACATGGCAAGAGAATCGTTAATAGAAAATTTCAAATTTACCAGAGCTCAGGCCCAGGCAATTCTCGATATGAGGTTGCACCAATTGACCGGTTTGGAGCGAGACAAGATTTTGGCGGAGTATGTGGAATTGGTCAAGAATATAGAACAGTTAAAAGTGATTCTCGCCACTCCCGAAAGGGTTCTGGAGATTATCAAGAAAGAATTGATTAGCGTGAAGGAGAAATACGGAGACAATCGGAAAACTAAAATCAAGGCTCAGGCCATAGAGATGGATATAGAAGACTTGATTCCGGAAGAGGACGTGGTTGTCAGTATTTCCCATGCTGGCTACGTCAAGAGACTACCTGTCTCTACCTATCGTGCCCAGAGAAGGGGAGGCAGAGGGATCACGGGAATGGTGACCAGGGAAGAAGATTTCATAGAGAACATATTTATCACTACAACGCATAGCTATATGTTATTTTTTACTAATCTGGGCAAAGTATATTGGTTGAAGGTTTATGAGATTCCAGAGGCAGCTCGAACTGCTAAGGGGAAAGCCATAGTGAATCTGGTCAGGCTATCTTCTCCCGGAGAATTAATTACAGCAATGGTAGCGGTAAAAGATTTTGCTAAAGAAGAAGAAAAACATTTGTTAATGGTGACCTGTAATGGTATAATAAAGATGACACCTTTGAGGGAATATGCTAATCCGCGCCGGGGCGGTATCATAGCCGTAAAACTGGGCAAGAAAGATAGCCTCATCGATGTCAAGCTTACTACTGGTAAGGAAGAAGTAATTATCTGCACCACAAAGGGGAAGGCAATCCATTTTGCCGAAGAGGAGGTGCGTTCTATTGGTCGTACAGGCCAGGGAGTAAGAGGTATAAGGTTGGGACAAGGTGATAGCGTGGTGGGTATGGAGATAGTGAAGAAAGGTGATACAGTCTTGACTGCCACATCTAAGGGGTATGGAAAAAGGACCTCTATCGAAAAATATAGGTTACAGGGTCGGGGAGGCAGGGGTGTGATTAATATAATAACCGACCAGAGGAACGGTGAAGTGATTGGCATAAAGACAGTAAGTGATGAGGACGACATAATGTTGGTGACTTCTCACGGTCTATTCATTCGTCAACCCGTCAAAGGTATTCGCCTCATAGGCAGAAGCACTAAAGGCGTTAGGTTAATCAGACTTGAAGAGGGAGATAGATTGGTTGCTATTGCCAGCGTGGTCAAAGAGAATGGGGATAAGGTGTGAAGAAGTTTGAAGTGATAAATCACACGGCGGATATGGGAATTAGAGCCTATGGTAAGGACCTGGCCGAGTTATTTACAAATGCAGCTTATGCCATGGCAAGTCTAATGACGAATTTGGAGAAGGTTAATCCTGGCCATTCAGAGGATATCTCGCTCTACGCAGGGAATAGTGAGGAGCTTTTAGTTTCCTGGCTTAATGAGATACTTTATCTTTTCGCTTCAAAGAAAATGTTATTCTCAGAATTTGAGGTGTCGGAGATAGATGAGAAACATTTAAGGGCAAAAATATTTGGAGAAGAGTTTGATACTAAAAGACACGTTATTGAGACAGAATTCAAGGCTGCTACTTATCACGGTTTGAGAATTTCCGAGCTAAAGGGAGCTAATTCTCCTTTGCCTGAAGGAGTCTTGCAGGCAGAGGTAATATTTGACATTTGAGAGGTTAATAATATGGCAGAAGAGTGGCACGGAATATTGCAGAAGATTGATGATTATAGATGGCTACTTCCCAAGAAAGAAGGGATGAGAGTTCCAGGATTAATCTATACCAGCGAAAAGATGCTGAAACACATGAGAATGGATAGAACTCCCGAGCAGGTAGCCAATGTGGCCCACCTTCCTGGAATCGTGGGCAAATCTCTGGCAATGCCCGATATACATTGGGGCTATGGGTTTGCGATTGGGGGAGTGGCTGCAATGGACATCGCTTCTGGAGGCGTGATTTCACCAGGAGGAGTCGGATATGATATCAATTGTGGAGTCAGGCTTCTCAGAACGAATTTGAAGGAAGAAGAGGTCCGTCCCAGACTTCAGGATTTAGTCTCTGGATTGTTTGTCAATATTCCTTCCGGAGTGGGTTCGAGAGGCAGAATAAAGATATCCTCCCAGGAAGTGACAGAAGTTCTGGAAAAGGGCAGCCAATGGGCAATAAGGAGGGGGTACGGACTTCCTGAAGATGCTCTTCATACAGAAGAGAAAGGTTCTATGAAAGAAGCCGATGCCAGCAAGGTTAGCCCGAGAGCCTTAGAAAGGGGAAGAGAGCAACTGGGTACATTGGGGGCAGGAAACCATTTCCTTGAGATTCAGGTTGTGGAAGAAATATATGACAAAGGGATTGCCGATGTCTTCTGTCTATTTCCGGGACAGATTACGGTAATGATACATAGCGGGTCGAGAGGTCTCGGTTATCAGATTTGCGACGATTACCTGAAGGTGATGGGCAATGCTGTAAGAAAATATAATATCAGTCTCCCTGACCGACAACTGGCCTGCGCACCAGTTGAATCCGACGAGGGTCAGGACTATCTGAAAGCAATGAGGTGTGCCGCTAATTATGCCTGGGCAAACAGGCAATGCATAATGCATTGGACGAGAGAGACTTTCGAAAAGGTGCTTAAGGCCAGTCCTAAAGATCTGGGGATGATGCTAATATACGATGTAGCACATAATATAGCAAAGATTGAAGACCACTCGGTAAATGGAAAGAAGAAAACCCTGTGTGTCCATAGAAAGGGCGCAACCAGAGCTTTTCCGACAGGCAACCCCGACGTGCCTGAAGATTATAAGACTGTCGGACAGCCGGTTATTATTCCGGGGACAATGGGTTCTAACTCCTATGTCCTGGTGGGCACCCAGAGAGCTATGGAAGAGACCTGGGGAAGTACCTGCCATGGTGCAGGAAGAGTGATGTCCAGAACAAAAGCCTTGCATGAGGTTCATGGCCAGCAGCTACAGCGGGAACTGAGAGACAAAGGAATCATTATCCAGGCAAAGGGATACAAAACACTGGCAGAAGAGGCCCCCAGCGCTTATAAAGATGTTGATGAGGTAGTGGATGTGTGCCACAATGCAGGCATTTCTAAGAAGGTAGCTAAAATGAGGCCAATCGGGGTGATTAAAGGATAAGATGCTCGATTTGAAGTTTATCAGGGAGAATACAAAAAAAGTCAACAAAGGACTGAAGGAGAGGGGAGAGAAGATTTCTCTCGACGAACTTATCGGGTGGGATGAAGAGCGGAGAAAAATCTTAGTTGAAGTGGAGGAGTTGAAGCATAGAAGGAACGAGACTTCGGAAGAAATAGGAAGACTGAAGCGGAAAGGCAAGGAAGTCAAAGAATTGATTGGGGAGATGTATAGAGTCTCTGCACGCATAACGGAGTTAGAGGACAAATTGAAGGAGGTTCAGGAGAAGACGAGGGACCTTCTTTTGCTCATTCCCAATATTCCACACGAATCCGTGCCTGTAGGGAGGACGCCTGAGGACAATAAGGTCATAAGAGAAGGAAAGCCGCAGAAGAAAAGATTCAATTTTGCGCCCCGGGAACACTGGGATGTCGGAGAGAGCCTGGGGATTCTCGATTTTCCCCTCGCTTCCAAGATTTCTGGTTCCAGGTTTGCACTTTTACGGGGAAAGGGAGCAAGGTTGGAAAGGGCACTAATCAATTTTATGCTTGATGTACATACCAAAAGAGGGTATAAAGAGATATTGCCCCCCTTTATGGTCAGTGGAGAGAGTATGATGGGAACAGGACAGCTGCCCAAGTTTTTGATAGAGCTTTATAGGTGCAAGGACGATGACCTCTATTTGATTCCGACAGGCGAAGTACCTCTGACCAACCTGCATAAGAATCAGGTTCTGAGGGAGAAGGACTTACCCTTAAACTATGTAGCCTATACACCGTGTTTCCGTAGAGAGGCTGGCTCTTACGGGAAGGATACTAAAGGACTGATCAGGAATCATCAATTCAATAAGGTTGAGCTGGTAAAGTTCACCAAGCCCGAGGATAGCTACGCAGAATTGGAGGTTCTACTTTCCGATGCGGAAAAGGTTCTGGAGCTATTGGAGATTCCTTACCGGGTGGTGGCTCTCTGCACAGGAGATTTGGGCTTCGGGGCAGCCAAAACCTATGACCTGGAGGCATGGATGCCAGGCGAAAATAGGTGGCGGGAAGTCTCTTCTTGCAGTAACTTTACTGATTTTCAAGCCAGGAGAATAAACATCAGGTACAAGAAAGAGGAGACAGGAAAACTAGAATATGTCCATACTTTGAATGGTTCTGGGCTGGCCATCGGCAGGACCTTCGGTGCTATTTTAGAGAACTACCAGACCGAGGAGGGCACAGTAATTGTTCCCGAAATAGCCCGGCCCTATATGGATAGTTTAGAAATAATTGATAGGGACTAAAATGAGTATGGAAGCATGGAAAGTTAACAATAAGGTAAAGATAATACTGAGCAAAAACTGGGTTGACGTGCCTAAACTGTTGGTTAATACAGTGAAGGACACAGTATGTATTAAAGGGGAACTCTCCTTTAGGGGTGATAAAGTAGACGGACATAGTGATTATTCAGTCTCTAATCAATTGAGGAAAGTAGAAAGGGAAATCCTGGCAATTCGTGATGTAAAACATGTTGACTGGAGACTGGTTGGCTGGCAGAAAAGAAAAAGTAAGTGGGAAAGGGAAGGATTCAAACCTTCGGAAGAGAAGAAGGAGTAATTGGAAGGGTGGCCGAGCGGTTGATGGCGCTGGTCTTGAAAACCAGTTTCCGAGTAATCGGAACGTGAGTTCGAATCTCACCCCTTCCGCAGATACACAGGAGAGATTCGAAGCCCGCGAACGCCGACCTCAAGGGAGGAAGAGCACCGGAGGTGCGGAAGAGAGCGGGCAGCCGCAGGAGCGAGGGAAGAAGGGGAGAGCGACGAGGAGAATCTCACCCCTTCCGCAGATACACAGGAGAGATTCGAAGCCCGCGAACGCCGACCTCAAGGGAGGAAGAGCACCGGAGGTGCGGAAGAGAGCGGGCAGCCGCAGGAGCGAGGGAAGAAGGGGAGAGCGACGAGGAGAATCTCACCCCTTCCGCAGATACACAGGAGAGATTCGAAGCCCGCGAAGGAAATTCTAATCAAAATTTTGGAGTCAATTTAGGGAAAGGGCTGGTGCAAGAAGCCAAGACATGGTCAAGGATTATAAGAGATTCAGGTCAGATGTAAAAAAGGGTCTACACAAGGTTACTATCACTATTTCTGATGAGGCTGTAGATTGGTTTTACCACTTGTCCAGGATGATGAAGAGGAAAAAGGGTTACAAGCTGCCTCGATCTTATATAATAAGAGCTTTAATCAATGTATGCATGAAGTTAGAAATTGGTGTGGACGGTGTAAGAGGAGAGAAAGGTCTGGAAGAAAGGATACTGGAGGCTATCAGAAGATACCCTCAGAGTTAAGTGATTTTTTTTCTGGATTGAAATATTGATTTCTATACTACCCCAGGATTTGGAGAATAGAGTCGGTGAGAAGCAAACGTATTTCGGTACTATTGTATGACACGCAAATTGACTTTTTGAGGAATCTGGCAAAAAGAATAGAAGAGGAAGGACCCAAGAAGATGTCGCGTTCCCAGATTGTAAAAGTATTGACCAGGGTCCTAACGTGTATAAAGCCGGAAATTCGTGAGTGTAGGAGTGAAGAAGAAATAGAGAAGGAGCTTATCCGGTGCCTTAAGCAAGCGGTGGAGGAACTGGAAAGGTGAGATAAGAGGTGGTGCTATATTGACAACCTGGGAAGATTTTTGCTTTACTTGGAGTTGATAGAAACAAGAAGCAGTGAAGTATGTTTTCAACTGCAGGTTTTTCTCAAATTGGAGATATGGTCAAGAGAGGGGAAAAGAGGGTGAAGAAGGCGAGTCAGCTGCCTGACCTAAAGGATAAGTATAGAATTTTGGTGGAAAATATGGGTGAAGGATTGCTTGTTCTGGACAAGAACAGGTTGATAACCTTTGTTAACGATAGGCTATGTAAGGTTTGGGGCTATAGCAGAAAAGAGGTTCTAGGTAAGGAAATTTCCTCTTTCTTTGAAGGAGTTAATAAAAAGATAATAGGAAGGGAGTTCGAAAAGAGAACCGGAGGCAAGTCATCAACTTATACTTTGGCTGGCAGGACAAAGGATGGGAAAGAGATGGTCTTCTCGGTAAGCGCTGTTCCTTTTCTGGATAGAGCGGGAAGATTTGGTGGAAGTATAGCGATTGTCTCCAATATTACGGAAAGAAGAAGATTAGAGGATCAATTGAAAGAGCGCACACTTAAGTTAGAGAAGGAAGTGGACGAGAGGACCGAGCAGCTGGTCGACCTGTATAAAGGAGTTACGGTTACAGCCGAGAGGAACAGATTAGCCCAGGAGATTCACGATGGTTTAGCCCAAACCCTGGCCACTTCACTCTTGAAGATTGAGTTCTGTGAGAGACTTTTGGAGAGCAATCCAGAGCAGGCAAAAAGAGAGTTATCTGAACTGAGGAATACGCTGGCAAAAAGTATTAAGGAGACCCGGAAGGTGATATTTGAGTTGAGCCTTCCCCGGTTTCACCGAACGGGTTTTGCTGCTGTCCTGAAACAGTATTTCCGGGAGTTTTGCAGAAAAACGGGCATTAAATGCCAGTTAGAGCTTGAACTGAAAAAGACTATAGCGGTAAAGATACAAGTGGGTATCTACCGTATTATTCGGGAGGCATTGAACAATGTAAGGAAACACGCTGGAGCACAGCAGGTGGAAGCGAGATTAAGAACTGACAGGAAGGGGAATCTTCACCTTATTATTAAAGATGATGGGAAGGGATTTGACTTGGAAAGAATTTTAGCGGAGGGTAAGTATAACAAGCATTTTGGCCTGAAAGCAATGGAGGAACAGGCGAGGGTTCTGGGAGGTAAGTTTTCTATTGAAAGTGCAAAAGGGAAAGGGACTAGGATAGAGATAGAGGTCCCACTTGAGGAGTGAAATGCGAAAAGTCGACCCGAGGAGAGTAATCAGAATTATTGTAGCAGATGACCACGCGCTCTTCCGGGAAGGATTGCGAAGGATACTGGACCTGGAAAAAGATATCAAAATAGTGGGAGAAGCTAAAGATGGCAGTGAGATTCTCGAACTGATAGATAGATTGAGGCCGGATGTGATTCTGATGGACATAAGCTTACCCGGTCCAAATGGAATAAGAATTACACGCAAGATTAAGAAGAAACATAAAAAGGTTCACGTTATCATGTTATCTATGTATGAGGACACAGCCCATATTATTGAGTCGTTTCAGGCAGGTGCTTCTGGTTATGCAATAAAGACCGGTCCTTCGAGTGAACTATTGCAAACTATCCGTTCGGTGTTCCGAGAAGGGGTTTCCCTCCCGCCCACCATTGAGCGGAAACTGCTGAAGGGGATAAGGCAGCCAGAACTTTTCGCTGAGCCAAAACGTGTTACTCTAACAAAAAGAGAAGTGAGAATCCTCAATTTAGTAGCTTCCGGGAGTACGAACAAGGAGATTGCCACGAGGCTCTTTATCAGTGAAAAGACAGTCAAGAACCACCTCAATCATATTTACCGGAAACTCGGCGTGAAGAACCGCGCCCAGGCAGTGGTAGAGGGGCTGAGGAGAAATTATATTAGCCCGCGTTGACAGGTTTTCTTCTTCGCAGGCCTACAGGAGCTACTTACCCAAAAGTCCTATACGGTATGGGACTTTTCTCCCGCCAAAAACTTCAGAAAAATCACCTCATAGACCCATTGCAAAACTTGAGTCCAGCCAATAGAATTAAGTTAAGTATTTTTTAATTTCATTAATAGAATTTTCCCCAACATAGAACACGCAGTGAAATTCGGAGTGCATAGCACAATCTACGGCTAAGGCTTTCCATTAAAGTTCTTCCAGAACTGCCCAGAAATTAGTGAATAGGCTGTGATTAGTATCCATTGATTTACGGTAAATGAGGGTTGCTCAAAACTAGGGGTGAAGCGTAGAGAGATTATTTCAGCCAGGCAAAATATACTGGTAGGCTCTTTGAAAATGGAGTTATTCTCGAGCAAGTTTCTTGAGTAATCCCTTGATGAATCT
>Ga0315312_1000601_pt1 | contig 38565 bp, 32 predicted proteins | sample TDP7_MG_FD_203629 | JGI IMG/M metagenome (GOLD analysis project Ga0315312, IMG submission 203629) | Freshwater sediment microbial communities from Lake Towuti, South Sulawesi, Indonesia - TDP7 | ecosystem: Environmental > Aquatic > Freshwater > Lake > Sediment | place: Indonesia: South Sulawesi... | reverse complement strand
GGCCTCCTTGCCAAAAACGGTCATTTGACGAATAACTTATCGGCACAAGAGGCCTTTTTGCATGAAAAAACGTATTATTGTATGCCAATATCATGAGGCACTACCCAATTCTAAATTCTAACTTTTTACTAACAAATTGATGTGCCAGACGCGTTGGCTCTGGTATGCGGTATTTAGTTGTCCAAGAGAGGGTAATTTCTATTGCATCTTTTAACAGGCACTTATTGCCCACAGAGACAAAAACCGGCTCTACATTTGTGCGTGTCCGAACGGCGGCGCCAATAACTTCTTGGCTGTCTGTCAGCGGGCTGTACGCACCTTTTTCCGACCCCGGCTCTTCGAAGCTGCCGGTCAATCTACTTTTTGCGCAGCCGACGGTTGGTTTATCAAAAAATAGTCCGAGGTGCGACGCTATGCCGAATCGGCGTGGATGAGCGATGCCCTGACCGTCAATGATAAAGGCGTCCGGCTCAGCTTTTAGTTTTTCCACAGCAGCAAGACAGGCAGGCGATTCGCGGAAAGAAAGTAGACCCGGAATATACGGAAAGGTAATCTTTTGCGAGGCCGTTGCCGTTTCTATAAGCTCAAATTCCGCTTGTTGTAGCGGCTCCCACAGGCCCTTTGCTACGCTGGGCATCTTCAGAACCACAACCGCAGCAATAATACTCTCGTTGTCTGTACTCAGAGCACAATCCAGGCCAGCTACGGTTTTAGGCTGAGTTTTTAAGGGCAGCAGTTGCACCTTCTGTGCAAGCTCCCTCTGCAGCGCTATTGCCTGCACGTAAGACAAATTCCAGTTATGCAGCCTTTTTGTTTGCATATACATCATGGGTTTTGATAACTGAAACGCAATCGCTGCAAGATGCAACGGTCGCGGTAACTGGAAAAAGATTTTACCTGTTTGAGAGGGTTTGTTACAATTATTAGTTTGGGTCAATATGGATTTTTTCCAGGATATTCCGCAAAGTAATGGCGTCATGGCAAAAGCAGTAGAAAAAGTGATTAGAATCACTGGGGCCGCTGAGCACAATCTGAAAAATATCAGCCTGGATATTCCTCGTGATAAGCTGGTGGTGATTACCGGCATCAGCGGCTCGGGCAAAAGCTCGCTGGCCTTCGATACGATTTATGCTGAGGGCCGGCGAAAATATGTCGAGTCGCTAAGCGCCTACGCCCGACAATTTCTTGAACAAATGCAAAAGCCAGCCGTGGCAGATATTTCCGGGCTGCCGCCCACCATTGCCATTGAGCAGCGTAGCGCCAGCGGCAACCCCCGCTCGACAGTCGCTACCACCACCGAAATCTACGACTATTTCAGGCTTCTTTTTGCCCGTGTGGGTCAGCCGCACTGCTGGGTATGCGGCAAAGAGATTACCAGCCAGCACTCCTCGCAGATAGTAGATTCGATTCTTGCCCGGCCGGAGGGTACGAAAGTCCAGATTTGTGCCCCGCTTGTTCGCGGCAAAAAAGGCGAGCACAGGGACATTTTAGCCGGCATACAACGTGAAGGTTTTGTCCGCGTGCGGGTCGATGGCGCAATTTATGACGTGAAAAATGTCCCGCTTCTGGATAAGAACAAAAAGCATGACATCGCCGCTGTCGTGGATAGATTGATACTCAAAGAGGGGGTTCGCATTCGACTGGCTGATTCTGTTGAGACCGCGTTGAAACTGGCGGACGGGATAATCTTAGTGCTGCTGCAGGAACCGTCCTCATCAGAAGGGAGAATACAGAATACAGAATACAGAAGTCAGAAGTCAGGATTGGGCAGTCAGAATTCTGTCTCCTGTCTCCTGTCTCCTGGTTCGTGGCAGGAGGTCATATATAGCGAGAAATTTGCCTGCCCGGAGCATCCGCAGGCCAGTCTGGAGGAGATGTCGCCTCGCCTATTTAGTTTTAACAGCCCTTATGGTGCCTGCAAAAGCTGTGACGGCCTGGGCAGAGTCCTGGAGTTTGACCCCGATCTTATTGTTCCGGACAAATCTATCTCGCTGGAGCACGGCGCTATCGAGGCCTGGCGAAAGGGCGGAAAGAGGATGAATATCTTCTATAACCGCTTGATCAATCGCTTCTGCCGGAGTATGGGCATCAGCAAATCGATTCCATTCGAGAGGATTCCCCAGGAGTGCAGAAGGATTCTTATGTACGGAACGGCGCCTGCTGATGAGGAAAAATACGGTGTGTGGTTTGAGGGGGTCATTCCGAACCTCGCCCGGCGGTGGGAAAACACTTCGAGCGAATACGTCAAGACGAGACTCACGGGCTATCTCTCGGAGCAGCCCTGCCGGAGTTGTAATGGTGCCCGGCTTCGACCTGAAGCGGTGGCTGTAACCGTCGGAGGCATGAATATTCACCAACTCACTACGCTGTCTGTGGAAAAAGCGCAAGAGTTTTTCAATAACCTCCGACTCGAACAGCAAAGGGCTGTTATTGCCGAGCAGGTACTAAAGGAAATAAAGGCCCGGCTGAAATTTATGGTTGATGTTGGTCTTGAATATCTGACGCTGGACCGCAGAAGCAGCACGCTCGCCGGCGGCGAAGCCCAACGGATCCGCCTGGCCACGCAGGTTGGAAGCGGCCTGGTCGGCGTCTGTTATGTGCTGGATGAGCCGACCATAGGACTACATAAGCGCGATAACACCCGCCTTTTAGGGATATTGAAACGGCTGGCCAGGCTTGGAAATACCGTGGTCGTGGTCGAGCACGATGAGGACATTATTAAAAGTGCGGATCATATTATCGACATCGGCCCGGCGGCGGGCGCGCACGGCGGCGAAGTCGTCGTGCAGGGCGACTTGAAGCAGATAACTGCCTGTGCCGAGTCGCTGACCGGCCAGTACCTCTCAGGTGTGCGCAGTATTGCCCTGCCGGTCAAAAGACGACCATACAATCTGCGAAAGTGCATCGAGGTAAAAGCCGCCGCCGAAAATAATCTGCAAAGTATTGATGTCAGGTTTCCGCTCGGTGTATTCATTTGTGTCACGGGGGTTTCTGGCTCCGGCAAAAGCACTCTGGTCAGCCAGATTCTGCTGCGGGCACTGCGGCGTCGGCTTTATAGCTCCCGCGAAAAGCCCGGCAGACACGACAATATCCTGGGCACATCGCAAATCGACAAGGTTATAGAGATAGATCAGTCGCCCATCGGCAAAACACCCAGAAGCAATCCGGCCACATACACTGGTGTTTTCGATGAGATAAGAAGACTGTTCAGCATGACGCGAGAGGCAAAGATTCGCGGCTATAAGCCCGGCAGATTCAGCTTCAACGTCAAGGGCGGGCGATGTGAGGCCTGTCGGGGACAGGGGACAATGAAGATTGAGATGCACTTTCTGCCCGATGTTTATGTCACCTGCCAGGCCTGTCGGGGCAAAAGATACAATCCGGAGACGCTGCAGGTCACTTACAAGGGCAAAAACATCGCTGACATTCTTGATATGCCGATAGAGCAGGCCCTCGATTTCTTCGCCAACTTTCCGAACATTGTTCGGCTGCTCAAGACCCTTAACGATGTTGGCCTGGGCTATATGCAGTTGGGCCAGTCCTCGACGACATTGTCTGGCGGCGAGGCCCAGCGCGTAAAACTGTCCGCCGAGTTGGGAAAGGCTGCTACCGGACATACGTTCTACGTGCTGGATGAGCCTACCACAGGGCTGCATTTTGCCGATATAGATAACCTCTTAAGGGTCCTGTCGCGGCTGTGTGATATGGGAAATACGGTCGTGGTGATCGAGCATAACCTTGATGTTATCAAGATGGCCGACTATATAATAGACCTGGGTCCGGAAGGTGGGGCCGCCGGCGGCAGAGTTGTGGCTAAAGGCTCGCCCGAGGAAATGATCAAGAACAAAAATAGTTATACAGCTCGTTTCCTTGGCACAAAACTGAAGGCAACACTTTGAAAGTAAGCTAAAGTGAACTAAAGTGCCTAAAGTGAGCTAAAGTTGAGACTCTGTGTCATTTTAGGCACTTTAGGCACTTAAAACTTTAGGCACTGGCGATGTGGGAATTCAACCTTAGCAGTATTGCAGATTTGAAGGAATTGGCCGAGCGGCTGGGCGTCCAGATTGACGCCATAGAAGATGTATCAATTCTGGCTGAGCCTGTCCGGGTGGGCAATCTTTTCATACCCAATTCGCTGGCCGTGCATCCTATGGAGGGTTGCGATGGCGATTCTCAGGGCAGGCCGGGAAAACTCACCTTCCGCCGATATGAGAGATTTGCTGCCGGCGGAGCAGGGCTTATCTGGGCTGAGGCAACAGCAGTCGTGCCTGAAGGTAGGGCCAATCCAAGACAATTATGGCTGAACCAAAATAGCAAAGATAGTTTTGCGGCAATGGTCAAGAAAATATGGGACGCTGCCCATCAAAGTCTTGGCCGAAAGCATAAGCCGGTAATCGTACTGCAACTGACTCATTCAGGCAGGTACAGTCGACCCGATGCTGCTCAGCCGATGGTTGCTCAGCGTGACCCTTATCGGGACGCGATGGTCCCACAGAAGACGCCTGAACTGGGCGCCAAAAGTAAAATACCGGCTGACTGGCCTATCGTGACGGATGACTATCTTGACCAGCTTCAGGATGCCTATGTCGAGGCGGCAAAGTTGGCGTTTGAGGTCGGCTTTGATGCGGTGGATGTAAAGTCCTGCCACGGATACCTGATAAACGAGATTCTTGCTTGTCGTTTAGCCGTCGCCGGCACGGCGACGGACCCCACAATAAATTGCGGGGCTAAATACCGCGGGACATTTGAAAACCGCACCAGATTTTTGCTGCAAGTTGTCGATAGGATTCATAGTGAGCTTGGCAAAGATAAAACCATCGTTACGCGCCTGGGTATTTATGACGGCATACCTTATCCGTATGGTTGGGCTGTCGACAAAGATGATTATACAAAGCCGGACCTGACCGAGCCGAAGAAACTGATTGGGCTTCTCAGGCAGCGTGGCGTTAAACTGCTAAATATCACCGCGGCGAATCCCTATTACAATCCGCACATAGGCAGGCCTTTCAATGAGCCGATAGTTGGCGGTTACGAAGAGCCGGAGCATCCGCTGGTCGGCGTCGTTAGGCTTATCAATCTAGCAGGCGAAATTCAGAAGCAATTTCCGGACCTGGCAATTGTCGGCACCGGCTATAGCTGGCTACGGACGCTTTTTGCCAACGTCGCAGCGGCAAATAAGGCCGGCGGCTTGGTCACTCTGGCCGGCGCCGGACGTATGGCGTTTGCGTATCCGGATTTTGCCAGGGACATTTTAACCTGCGGCAAAATGTTCCCTGAAAAAGTCTGCGTCAGTTGCAGTGCCTGCACACAGATAATGCGAGATGGCGGAATGACCGGCTGCGTAGTGCGAGACAACCAGGTATATGGGCCGATATTCAGGTTCGGTAGAATGAGTGACAGAGATAACCTGGCAAGACTAGCGCGGGCCTGCCGAAAGTGCCAGGAGCCTATGTGCCAGTTAGCGTGCCCAGCGGGAGTGGATATACCGAAATTTATCACCTTATTTCTGGACGGCGACGACCGAGCCGCTTACGAAGTTTTGAGGCAAACAAATGTGTTTCCTGAAGTTTGTGCCTGGCTGTGCCCGGTAGAGCAGCAGTGTCAGGGAAACTGCCTGCAGCGATTTGTCGGCGACGGTCCTTTGCCTATCGCTGACATTCAGAGGTATCTGGCTGAGAAGGCCAACAAGAATGGTTGGTCCAAATTGCGGGTGCCGCGAAGAGCAAGCGGCAAGAGTGTGGCAGTAATCGGTGCTGGACCGGCAGGTCTATCCTGCGCAGCCAAACTGCTGGAAGCAGGACATGCCGTGACAATCTTTGATAAAAATATCGAACTTGGCGGCCTGATAGAGTCTGCTATCCCGCCGAGCCGATATAGCGATTCACTCAAACGAGAGATTAAAGCAATATTCGTGGATATACCTCAGGATAGGTTGATGAAGCGTCTCGGCAGAGAACTCGACGCCGAGTTTAATCTGGATGCGATATTGTCTGAAGGTTTTGATGCTGCCTTTATCGGTCTGGGTCTGGCAGAATCCGAAAGTATCGATAACAAGAAGCTTTCTGGATTATTTGATGCGATGGAGTTTCTTGCCACGGCCAAAGAGCCTGGGCGGTTGGACCTGACTGGCAAATCGGTGGCGGTGATAGGCGGCGGCAATACCGCTATGGATGCAGCGGTAACTGCCGGACAACTGGGTGCCAGGGATGTTTATGTCATATATCGGCGGTCGTTCAAGGAGATGCCGGCTTGGCAAGCCGAGCGCGACCGGGCAATGAACGAAGGCGTACACTTTCTGATATTGACCCAGCCGCTTGAATACATCTCTCGGGATGGTAAACTCACAGGCGTTAAGCTCTGTCCTACCAAACTTGGTGAGCCAGACGCCTCAGGCAGGCGCAGGCCTGAGCTGATGGAATCCAGCGCGTACGAGCTCGATATGGACATTGTAGTCGAAGCGATGGGCCAAAAGGCGCCTGAGCAGCTTGAGAAAATTTTGCCGGGCGTTCAGTTTAAGGACGGCCTTATTCAAACAAAAGCTGGGAGAACGGCGACATCACGCCTTGGAGTCTTTGCCGGCGGCGACCTGGTCAGAGGACCTTCTCCGCTTGGGGACGCCTTACGGCGGACAGTAGTTGCAGCCGTCGCGGATGGTATAAAAGCGGCCAAAGAAATAAACGAATTTCTAAAACAAACACAATGAATCAGACCCCGCGGTAAATTGTGGCAGGAACCCCCCAATAAATTGGGGGCTAAATATAACCTTATTTAGTCCCCGGTTTTACCAGGGGTTTCACCGGGTGAAAAAATGGGACAAAAAACCGTAGCGATTGTTACCGGCGCAGGTCGCGGAATAGGCCGTGCCATCGCAAAAGAGTTAGCCTCGCTGGGTTACGACCTGGTGATTAATCGAGCCAAGCCTGAATCACAGCCAATAAAAAACGAGGTTGAGCAGCTCGGCGCACAGTGCGAGTTTGTGCCAGGTGACATAAGTAAGAGCAAGGATCGCAGGCGTCTGGTTGATGCGGCAAGAAGCAGATTCGGCAGATGTGATTTACTGATAAATAATGCTGGGGTCGCCCCACTACAGCGAAGAGACATTCTGGAAGCGACTGAAGAAAGCTACGATAGGGTGATGGCCATAAATCTTAAAGGGCCTTACTTTCTAACCCAACTGGTTGCCAATTGGATGATCGAGCAGAAAAAGCAGTATCCTGAGCGGATTTTTCGGATCGTAAATGTCGGCTCAATTTCTGCTTATACCAGTTCACCATCTCGCGGGGAATACTGTATTAGTAAGGCCGGCGTCAGCATGATGACAAAGCTTTACGCCGATAGGCTTGCCGAGTTCGGGATTGGTGTCTTTGAGGTCAGCCCCGGCATTATAGAAACCGATATGACCAGCGCCGTCAAAGATAAGTACGATAAATTGATCGCCGAGGGGCTTACGCCGATTAAACGCTGGGGTCAGCCGGAGGATGTCGCCAGAGCCGTCGGTGCAATTGCCGAAGGCAGATTGGACTTCTGCACCGGACAAGTTATTAACGTGGATGGCGGTTTTCATTTAAGAAGACTGTAAAGATTAAATCCTAAGCACGAAATCCGAAACTCGAAACAAATTCAAATGACCAAAATACAAAATTGAGTGCCTGCGAAACAGTTCGGCCACAATGGTTTTGAACATTTGAATTTTTAGGTTTTGATATTGTTTCGGATTTCGATATTCGAATTTCGGATTTCTGGGAGTAATGAAGTATGGATATAAAAAGTACGATTACTACTCTGCTAAAGGATGGACTTATTCTTGTATTTAATCAGGACAAACTCGACATCGTTAAGACCGCGCAAGCGCTTATAAAGGCAGGCGTCAACAATATGGAGGTAACATGTCGGATAAAAAAGCCTCTGGAGAAACTTGAGCGTTTACGGGTTGAGCTGCCGGATTTTGTTGCAGGTGCGGCAAGTCTGATTGATTTACGTCAAATGCTCGCCCTTTATAATAAGGCTAATCCTGATGACCCACTGCCTACTGTCGAGCAAACGGTGGATGCCGGGGCAAGATTCCTTGTTTCGCCCGGCAACTTCGGTGACGGGACCTACGAAAAATTTGCCGGTAGCATACCCATAATACCTGGATGCGGTACGGTCACCGAAGTAATAGAGCAGTTTTCTAAAGGAGCGAACCTTTGCAAGATATTCCCGGCTGAGCAGCTTGGCGGCCCTGGTTTTATCAAGGCTATCGACCCGGCTATTCATAAAACCATAAGCTTAGTGCCTACCGGTGGCACCAACGCCAGTAACATACCCGATTATATTGATGCTGGCGTTCTGGTTTTGGGCGGCTCATTCAGTATGATTGATAAGGCTACGATGCAAAAAATAATCGACCAGCAGGACTACGACCTTTTAGCTAAGGAATTTACCGCAATTAAAAAGTTGATAGACCACTCGCGCCAGCAGAAATATCGCGACATAGATTTTGCCAAAGCCTCCATCGAGCAGATTAGCTCGGTTACCGGCAGACAATTTAATCTTTTTTGACAGGGATATGTACAATGGGGGTGAAAAAAGCAGGCAAACATACAATTAACGTTTATCATGTAAATACTGTCATAGTCGGGGCTGGGGCTGCGGGGCTGAATTGTGCGGTGCATTTGTATGAATTCATGTCAGGTAAGGACGTGCCTGATCCGGAAAAAAGAATCGCGGTGTTAACCGCCGGGGTCGGCCTGGGCGCATCGCGGATGAGCGGCTCGGATAAGCAGACCTATTACAAGATTGGCACCAGCCCGGATGTGCCGGATAGCGCGGAAGAATTCGCAAAGAGTCTGACCGCTGCTGGCTGCTGTCACGGCGATTTGGTACTTGCCGAAGCGATAGGCTCACTTCGTGAATTTTATCATCTGGTGCAGCTCGGTGTGCCGTTTCCGACGGATTCTACGGGAACTTTTATTGGCTACAAGACAGACAATGACCCCTTTGAAAGGGCCACGTCTGCAGGCCCCAAAACTAGTAAGTTTATGTGCCAGTGCCTGCAAAAACATCTTGAGTGCTACGGCGTGCCGATCTGCGGCGATCAAGAGGTTGCGCATCTTCTTACAGTCGGAAGCGGTCAATCCAGGAGACTTGTGGGAGTTGTGACAGTAGACAAACTCGAAACGCGAAACTCAAAACCAAAAATCAACGTTTTTCTTGGCTCAAATATTGTTCTGGCTGCGGGTGGGCCTGGCGAACTTTACAGAGCCAGCGTTTATCCGAAAGGCCAGATTGGTATTCACGGCCTGGCATTTAAGGCGGGCTTAGTCGCTGAAAATCTGACCGAGTCCCAGTTTGGACTTGCAAGTACAAAGTTCCGCTGGAATGTCTCCGGCACCTATATGCAGGCAATTCCGCGGATTTTCAGTACCGACTCAGCAGGCAAAGACCCGCGAGAATTCCTAGCAGACTTTTTCCCCTCGATGAGCAAGATGGCAACAAATATCTTCCTTAAAGGTTATCAATGGCCTTTCGACCCCCAGCGCATCGAAAATTCGCAGTCATCTTTAATTGATATTCTCGTATTTAATGAGACTCAAAAAGGCAGACGTGTCTTTATGGACTTCCTGCACAATCCGGTCCACAGACGACAGAGGACAGAAGACAGCAGGCAGAGGACAGAGGACGGACAACAGAAGACAGAGGACAGAAGACAGACTTCTGACTTCCGCCTCGATGAGCTTGAGCCGGAGGCATACAGTTATCTGAAAAAAGCCGGCGCCTTGCAGAGTGCGCCGATTGAGCGCCTCCGCTGCATGAATCCTTTGGCCATCGAGATTTATCAAGAAAATGGGATTGATTTACGTTCAGAGCCGCTTGAAATCGCAGTTTGCGCCCAGCACAATAACGGCGGCTTTGCTGTGGACAAATGGTGGCAGTCGAGTATCCCACACACCTTCGTAATCGGCGAGATGGCCGGAACTCACGGCGTCAAAAGGCCCGGCGGCTCAGCGCTAAATGCCGGCCAGGTGGGCGGCCTACGGGCAGCGGAATATATCGTAAACGTTTATGGCTGCGATTTGCCTGACTATTCCGACAAACAAGACCAAATCGACCGACAAATAACTTCACTGCTGGGTAAACTAAGCGCATACACCAGCTCCTCAGGATTTGTGCCCGAAGAAGTGATAGAGGAAATTCAGTGCCGAATGACAGCTTCGGCGGGACATATAAGAGAGTTAAATGATGCGCACAAAGCTCTTGGCCAAGCGCTTAAGCTATATAAGGATATACAACAAAGGGGCTTCTATTCGCAAAACACTCAGGAACTTATTAGGGCAATCCACGCAGAGCATTTGGCACTGGCCAGCGTTGCATATCTAAAGGCGATTGTGGAGTTGCTGCAGCAAGGAGGCGGCTCTCGCGGCTCACACCTTGTCCGGGCTTCGGACGGCATTCAAATTCATCCTGATGTTATCAATAAAGCCACCGGTGAGCCCTTAAAGTTCAGGCCTGAGAATAAGGCGCTGTGGGATTCTATATTGCAGATCGAATATGATGATAGTTTGCCTGATCTATTCCGATGCCGTACCGTAAAGCCAAGGCCGATGCCCACAGATCGGAAGGCATTTGAGCTGGCCTGGCAGGATTACAGACAAGGAAAAATTTACTAAAATCCTAAGCACTAAATCCTAAATTCTAAACAATATCCAAATTTGAACTTAAAATGTTCAAAATGTTTTGAATTTTGGTCATTTGGATTTGTTTAGTATTTAGAATTTAGATATTAGGATTTATTTATGCTTATTCAAGCGCTCAAATGGGTCGGTGGCACCCACGGATTTCTGGAGCTGATAGATCAAAGACGACTGCCCGGCAAATTCGTGAAGCTGCGGTGCTGCGAAGTTGAGCAGCTTTGCGAAGCGATAAAAACGCTTGCTGTTCGCGGCGCTCCAGCCATCGGCGTGGCGGCAGCCTATGGCCTGGTTTTGGCGATGCAAAAGTTGGACGCAGCAGCCGACTTGCAGCAAGGGCTTGCTACATTGGCTAAGGCGCGAGATTACCTGGCTGCCACGCGTCCCACCGCAGTCAACTTGTTCTGGGCGCTGACCAGGATCAAAAAAAACGCTGAGGATTTTGTCGCGGCACACCCGGCGGCAAAATTAGAAAAGTTGCGTAGGCATGTCTTGGCTGAGGCAAACGCTATCTATCGGGAAGATGTGGATATGTGCTTGCGGATCGGCTTGAACGGCCAGAAGTTTATCAAGGCCGGTGCTGGCATCTTGACGCATTGTAATGCAGGGGCGCTAGCGACCGCCGGCCAGGGGACTGCTTTATCCGTGATGTTCGAGGCGCACAAAAGGGGTAGAAGGTTTAAGGTTTATGTCGATGAGACCCGGCCACTGCTGCAGGGAGCGCGTCTGACGGCCTGGGAGCTTCAGCAGGCCGGCATCGATGTCACGGTGATATGTGATAACACAGCCGGCTGGCTGATGAAACAGGGCAAAATAAACGCCGTTGTAACCGGCGCGGACCGGATTGCGGCAAATGGGGACGCTGCCAATAAGATCGGCACGTATAGTTTAAGTATTCTTGCCCGTGAACATCGCATACCGTTTTATGTTGCGGCACCATCGAGCACATTTGACCTGAGCATAAAAAACGGAGCTGATATACCAATCGAGCAAAGACCGGCCGATGAGATAATCCGATTTGCTGATACTCAAATTGCTCCGGATGGAGTTGCCGTATGCAATCCTGCTTTTGATGTCACTGAGGCGAAGGATATTTCCGCCATTATTACCGAGCGTGGTGTGATTGAGAGGCCAAATGCGCGCAAGATAGCAAGACATCTTGGATAAACAGGTAACCCCCACCGCAGGGGTGGGGGCTAAATATCTAATCTACGGCGATGACTTCTTTGACCTCGGGTACTTTTTCTTTGAGGATTCTTTCGATGCCCATTCTCATAGTCATTGCTGCGCCAGGGCAGCCCTGACAGGCTCCCTGTAGGCGGACTTTTACGGTATTATTGTCATCGGTTTCAACCAGTTCGATATCGCCGCCGTGGCCTTGCAGAGCTGGCCTGACCGACTCAATTACCTCCTGGACCTTCTGGTAAAAACTCTTCTCGGTTTTAACTTCGCCGCAACCGCAGTTATCGCACATAAAAAGTCTCCTAAGACATAAGCCAACAAAACATTATAACCGCTATTTAGGCGGAGGCCAAATTATTTCTGTCTGCGTAACTGTTCACGCAGGCAAACCGGCGTTTCTGTGTCATTGCGAGGCCTTTAGGCCGAAGCAATCTCAAATCCTCGCGATAAGGAGATTGCCGCGCTCGGCTCCGCCTCGCTCGCAATGACGAAAAATGGCCCAAATTCAACATATTAGGCCGTGAACTGTTACCTGTCTGCTTTGCAGAGAGACGGGAAATTTCTGTTGTCATCCTGCAAAATTGCCGAAAATACTTGACAGCGAAGATTCGGTTTCATAAAATTTTTTTGCGTTTGCATGAAAACGTGCGGGCGCGGTCTTGAGATCCGCCAGAGGCGGAGTTTCGGGATTATGGTAAGGGCCATAAACTGCCGGTCCTTCGGTCGCTTCGTCTATAGAAGCGATTGATGCCTGTAGCGGCCAGAAAAACTATAATTTACCGGCATAACGGTATAGCGTTTATCAGGAAAGGGCAAAAAATGGAACCCAAATCCGGCACTTCGGCTGAAGCCATCGATGAATCCTCCCTCAAAACAGGCGCCCAGATAATAGTTGATGCACTTCTGGAACACGGTGTAGACACGATGTTCGGCTACCCCGGCGGCGTGGTGCTGCCTTTGTTTGACAGGCTATACGACGCGCCGATCAGATTCATAAATCCGCGGCACGAGCAGGGCGGCTGCCACATGGCTGACGGCTACGCCCGCGCCAGCGGCAAGGTCGGCGTCATGGTCGCTACCAGCGGGCCCGGGGCGTGTAATCTGACTACGGGTCTTGCTACCGCGATGATGGATTCGGTGCCGATAGTTGCTCTTACAGGTCAGGTTCGCACTGAGCTTATCGGCAACGATGCCTTTCAAGAGGCTGATACAACCGGCATTACCCGCCCAATTACCAAATATAACTGCATTGTTAAGAGAGTCGAGGATCTGGCTCGGACCATTCGGGAGGCGTTTTATATTGCTTCGACTGGTCGGCCTGGTCCGGTGGTGGTTGACTTGCCTGTTGACGTCCAGGTTGCTAAGTGCGCCGGCAGCGGGCAGGCGGAGATGGATTTGCCCGGCTATCGGGTTCGGACCAAAGGCAACGCCAGACAGATCTCTTTGGCAGCCGCAGCGATAAACAACTCTGAGCGGCCAGTCCTTTATGTCGGCGGCGGTGTCATCAGTGCCAACGCCAGCGAAGAATTAAGGCAATTAGCTGAAAAAGCACATCTGCCTGTTACCACTACGCTTTTAGGTCTGGGTAGTTTCGACCAGAGAAAGTCCGAATCGCTGGATATGCTCGGAATGCACGGGGCCGCCTACGCCAATTATGCGGTGCAAGAGTGCGACCTACTGATCGCGGTTGGTGCTCGCTTTGATGACAGGGTCACGGGCAAGCTGAAGACCTTTGCTCCGAACGCCAAGATAATCCATATAGATATCGATCCTGCCAGCATATCCAAGAACGTGCGAGTGGATATTCCGGTCGTGGGTGACGCCAAGCTGATACTAGCGGAGCTTCTGGAGCAGGTAGAGTTTCGCGAAAGAAAGCAGTGGTTCAAGAAAATTGCGGACTGGAAGAAGAAATATCCATTTAGCTACGATCGGCAGGCCAACTCCGTTAAGCCTCAGTATGTTATCGAAGAGCTTTGTCGCCAGACCGAAAGCCAGGCCATTATAGCTACGGGCGTTGGTCAGAATCAGATGTGGACGGCTCAGTTTTATCGGTTCATCAAGCCACGGCAGCTAATAAGCTCCGGAGGCCTGGGTACGATGGGCTTTGGTCTGCCGGCTGCTATAGGTGCTCAGGTGGCAAAACCCGACGCCACGGTCATAGATGTGGACGGCGACAGTTCTTTCAATATGACGATGACCGAGCTGGCAACTGCTGTTCAATACAATCTGCCGATAAAGGTTTGTATTCTTAATAATGGATATATGGGCATGGTTAGGCAGTGGCAGGAGCTTTTCTACAATAGGCGTTATTCCCATAGTTTTCTGTCCAACCCCGATTACGCTACCGTGGCAAAAGCCATTGGTGCGGTTGGAATAACTGTTGACAAAAAAGCTGACGTCCCCAGCGCTGTTAAAGAAATGCTGGCGCAGAAGCAGCCTTGCGTAGTTGATTTCAAGATCGAGCGGGAGGAAAATGTTTGGCCGATGGTTCCTGCCGGCAAGAGCCTTGATGAAATGGATGGGCTTGATATATTGGAAAGGTTGATCTAATTTTCGCCTGCAAAGTGGGATGACAAATGAAACATATAATAAGTGCGTTGGTTGAAAATAAGCCCGGCGTCCTGGCTCACGTTGCTGGGATGTTTGCTGCGCGTGGGTTTAATATTGATTCGCTGGCTGTTGGCCGAACCGAGGATCCGAAGTTGAGCCGAATGACGATTGTTGTCGTCGGCGATGACAGAGTCCTTGAGCAGGTTCGAAAACAGTTAGCCAAGATTGTTCCGGTAGTTAAAGTGCAGGATTTTGCCGGTCAGCCGGTTGTAGCCCGTGATTTGATGCTTATAACGATTTCCGCCCTGGCGGAGAAACGGCCCGAAATCTTATCTTTGATAGAGATGTTTAAGGGAAAGGTTGTTGATATCGGCCAGAAGTTTGTTATGGTCGAGGTCAGCGGACCGGAGGAAAAGATCGAGGCTTTCATTGACGTGTGCAAGCCTTATGGCATCAAAAATGTAGCCCGAACCGGCACCATCGCTATGCCTCGACAGGCAAAGACTGAGGCGGATTGAGTCTGTGCATCGAAGGGTCCCACAATGATTATTTAGCCCCCGGTTTTACCGGGGGTTTTTCTTTTGCCTGGTGAAAGCATCGTATATAATGTGCGCATACATTGCCACAATAAAGTTTGCTGGTTTGACGATGTTAGTTTGGAACTAAGGAGAATTGAAGGTATGGCAGCAAAAATTTATTACGAAAAAGACGCTCCAATAGGTCCTCTAAAAGCTAAAAAGGTAGCTGTTATAGGCTATGGCAGCCAGGGTCATGCCCACAGTCTTAATCTGCGCGACAGCGGCATAGAAGTAGCAGTAGCTGAGCTTAAAGGAACGGACAACTATAAGCTGGCGGTTAAACATGGCTTTAAGCCAACCAATATAAAAGCTGCTATTGATGGTGCGACCCTGATTATTTTCACTGTGCCGGATGAGATTCAGGCAAAAGTCTATAAGGATGAGATCGCCCCAAATTTAGTTGCGGGTCAGACCCTCGGTTTCTGTCACGGTTTTAATATTCATTTCAAATATATTGTGCCGCCTAAGGACGTTAATGTGGTGATGATTGCTCCGAAGGGGCCGGGACATCTTGTACGCAGCGAGTTTGAAAAAGGGGGCGGCGTGCCGAACCTGATAGCTATCCAGCAGGATGCAACTGGCAATGCCAAAGATATTGCTCTGGCCTGGGCACGCGGAATCGGCGGCGCCCGAGCGGGCATTATCCAGACTACCTTCAAAGAAGAAACCGAAACGGACCTTTTCGGCGAGCAGTGCGTTCTCTGCGGCGGCCTTACAGCGCTTATTAAAGCCGGCTTCGAAACGCTTGTAGAAGCAGGCTACCAGCCGGAGATCGCGTATTTTGAATGTCTGCACGAGGTCAAATTGATAGTCGATCTTATGTATCAAGGCGGCCTCAGCTATATGAGATATAGCATCTCCAACACCGCTGAGTACGGCGACCTGACCCGTGGGCCGAGAATTATCGATGAGCGGACCAGAGCAGAAATGAAAAAGATTCTGTCGGAAATTACCTCCGGCCAATTTGCCAGAGAATGGGTAAACGAGTACCAGACCGGGCTGAAAAAATTCAAGCAGCTTTATGAGAAAGACTACAATAGTCAACTGGAAATGGTTGGCAGAAAACTCAGAAGTATGATGAAGTGGATTGGTGCCAAAGAAATCTAATGCCAGATGCTGAAATTGCCGATTGAAAGCTGAAAAGCTTTGGTTCAAAAAGGGCAAGTTCTATGAAGGCAGTAAATGCGAAAAAAACTATACCGGCAGCACAAACGTGGGCATTTCGGCAACGTTTAATCTTTGGGTCACCGCTCTTATTTATTCTGTGTTGGTTTTTATGTGGTTGTTCTGGGCCCGAACGGGCTGCTTATGAGAGACTCTTTGCCAATTATGAGAAGACGAAGCTAAAAACCACCGGCTCTCTCGATGTGCTGGGCATGATTCGTACACCGCAGTACCAGGTGGATACCGGCTCAGGTGTAACCTATCTGGTAAGTCAAAGCGATACGGTAGTCGCGTCGTTAGGTCAGGGCGAAAAAGGCTATAGGACCTGGTTCACTCTGGTTGCCTTTGATGAGCATACCATGATTGCCAGGCGGAAGTACTTCTATCTGGTGGATGAGATGGCAGGCTCTGCAGCGTCTCAGCCGATACGCTTGTTGACCGGACCCGAGCGGGGCTTGCGATTTGATTGCCAGATGGTGCTCCAAACAGAAGTGCTTGCCAAGCCGTACGAAAACGAACAGGCTCGGCAAATCGCGATTTTGAAGCAGGTTGCCGAGAATCTCCGCCGGGACATAGATGAGCTTACGGGTCAGAGGGGCGCGCCAAGCCAGGGCAGTCAAATACTGACCGTTTCCGGTATGGTTATGAACCAGATATTCGAGTCGGTTTTGCTGGAGTTGACCAAATCGGCAGTTCCCACACAAGAACTGATGGACAAGAGTGGTTATCAGTTTAATCACATCAATTTTGATAAGGGCAGAATCCGGCTGACACTTCAGGACGATATCGCCACTGTAAAAATCGGGCTCGGCGTGTTCAGGCGTGAGTTTGGGCGGCCCAGTCCCGGAAGCACAGAGGATTATTCACCACGTGAATTGCTCTATTTTATTACCAACAATTCAGATTCCGTGTAGTACGAAAACAGAAAGAGTGGATCTGTAAGCCGAGTTCTGTATCCCACCTGGTCAGGCAGGCGGCGGCCATTTATCTTGACCAACTGTTGCCAGTTGGCTCTCCCGATATATCGGCAAGCGACCTACCCGCTGGCCGAGCAGCTAAATCAGTTGCTCATACTCGGGCCGAGTAAACCCGCTATACTTCTGGCGGGTAAACCAGCTACTTGGTCTTGCAGGCGGTGGGGTTTGCCCTGCCGGCGACGTCACCGCCGCCGCGGTGCGCTCTTACCGTCCCGCTACACCTGCCTTGGCCAGAGGCTGCGGCAGGCTTCGCAGGATCCTCCAAAGCTCCGGTGGAGCGAAGGAAGACACCATTTCACCATTGCCTCCGCCAAAGGCGGATCGGCTGTGTATTTTCTGTGGCACTTTCCCTGGGGTTGCCCCCGGTGGCCGTTAGCCATCACCGTGCCCTTTCCTGCTCGGACTTTCCTCCCCAAACCTGCTCTGCCAAGCAGACCATAAATCCTAAATTCTAAGCTCTAAGCCCTAAACAATTTCAAAACGGCAAACTCAAATGTTCAAAATCTTACTGTTTTAGATTTTGCGCCTTTGGTCATTTGAATTTGTTTAGGATTTCGAATTTAGATATTAGAATTTAGCTTTGCTGCTAAGCAAAGCAAGTGGGGGCGGCCGCCCGACCCACTCTTTCAATTGCCTATTTATTATTGACTATTGTATATCACCTGATAGACCAGTATACCAAAAGTTCGATTTGTTTTCCAGCGTGACTTTGCATGCAATTGCCCATTTTACAGCAGGCTAAGGAAATACCTTTTTCTGCTGTTCACGGACAGACTACCGACCTCCGATCACGGACGACCGCGGACTGTACTCCGCCCTCTGTCTTCTGTCGTCTGTCTTCCGATTTGAAAATTGGCTTTGTTTTTCATTAACCGCCGAGTTCGCAAAGAACACGGAGAAATAGGATGGAGACCGTATTTCTTTATTTGACAATCACTTACACAAATATTGTTCGTCTCTGCGTACTCAGTGTTCTCCGCGGTAAAAATGTAAATTGGCTTTGTTTGGGTTTGTTTTTGCTCGACTCTGAAAGCCCATCTTTTTTCATAATCCTTTGTCTTTATTAGTCTTGCGTTCATTTTTGGTTTTGCCGAATTGGCTTTGTTTTTTAAAATCATGCTCTTTCATTCGGCATTCATTCATCTTGTTTCGGATTTAGTATTTTGTGCTTAGGATTTCCGGCCCAAGGCCGGCTGTTGGCTTTGTTTTGCATAATTACACTGGGCATCAGCGTATCGGGTTACCAGGCAGTGGTTATCAGAGTATCGGGTTATCAGGGAGATCGTTCCTGATTCCCTGGTCTGCTGATTCCCTGCATCCTGATTTCCTGTTATTCTGATCACCTGCACCCTGTTATCCTGGTTCCCTGATTTGCCTATTCTGTCTCTTGTCTTCTGTCCTCTGTCTTCTGTCCCGCCACTGGCGGGTAAACTTCTATCTCCTGCCTTCTTGGCATTAACCACAGATTGTTCACCGCTCGCGGGTCGTTGATACGTACATGCGTGAATGTGTAAATGCGTGAATGTGTTTATGTGCTCTCTTATTTACCCATCTTCTCATCTACTAATTTACCCGATTAGGCCTTTGCCTTGTTTGTTATATATATATTATACGCCGCATCGGCTCGGCGTCAAGCAAATTCCCGACAAAATCCCTACGACCCGAGCGCCAAGCAACGGGATCCTCTCTTATCTCATTGGCCAGCCGTCGGGATAGTGATAGGCGATGAGATGCACGAAAGTGGCCGACAAATCAGTAGAAAATGGCCGAAAGTGCGTGATCTGGGCGATTTTTCCGGATTTTTTGAAAAAAGAGTTGACGAGAGAGCTTCTGATGGCGATAATTACAACAGGTTTGTTGGCAACAATATTGTTGGCAACGTTTTCGTTGAAAACAGGAAGTCAGACAGACGGAGTCATAAAATGAAAGATAAGTTGAAACAAGCGGTCGGTAAGGTTGTGACGGGAGAGTGGTTCTGGGACCGGGAGACAGAACTTGAGTTGCTCACAAACAAGGTTGATGAGGGGGCAAACATACTTCTGGTGGCCCAGAGGCGGATCGGTAAGACGAGTGTGTTGGCGGAACTGCATGAGCGACTGAGGGAAAGATATACATGCTTGTTTATCGATCTTCAGCGCGCTCGAAGCAGCGCACAGGCTATCGCCGACTTGAGTATGGCGATCCATGACTACAAACCGCTTTGGGAGAGAACCAAGGAAGTCTTCGCGAACATTTTGGAAAAGGTCAGCGAGTCAATTGAAAAGGTTGACGCTGGAGAATTGGGTATCACTTTACAGGCGGGCCTGACAGGTGGTAACTGGATGGAGAAGGGCGACCAGATCTTCGATATTTTGGCAAACTCGGAAAAGCCTGTGGTTGTTATGTTCGATGAGGTACCCATCATGGTGAATTACATGCTGAAGGGTAACGACTTTAGAATCACGCCGGAACGAAGGAGAGAGGCTGATGAGTTTCTGTCATGGCTGCGTAGAAACAACGTTGAGCATCAAGGCAAAGTACGCACGATAATATCAGGTAGTATTGGTTTGGAACCGATTCTTCGCCAGGCACGGCTGAGCGCAATGATAAATCATTTTCTTCCCTTCGAGCTGAAACCGTGGGACGAGAACACAGCAATCGGGTGTATAAAAGCGTTAGCGAATGAATATGGCGTAACTCTGCAAGACAGGGTGCCAAAAGAGGTAGCTAACAAACTTGGATGCTGTATTCCGCATCACGTTCAGATGTTCTTCTCCCATATCTACGACCGCTGCAAGAGAAAGGGGAGGATGGAGTGCTCGGTGAAGGAAGTGGGTGACGTGTATAAGACCGAGATGCTAGGGATTCGCGGTCATGCTGAACTGACCCATTATGAAGAACGCTTGGAGATGGTCTTGGGTAAGGAGCTGTTTACGCTGGCTATTGACATGCTGACGCAGGCTGCTGTGACGGGGTGCCTGACCAAAGAAGCGATCAAGGCTCTTCAAAAAGAATATGCCTTTGAAGACCAGGATATTGTTGAGGCTCAAAAGGAAATCATATGGGTTTTGGAGCATGACGGGTATTTGAAGCAGACCAAACAGGGATATGTGTTTGTGTCGAGGCTCTTGCGCGACTGGTGGAAAAACCGACATGGCGCGTTCTTTACTCCTATCTCAGAGAGAGGAGCCTAAGAAATGGCTAACCGAATAAAGAAATACAATCCTGCCTTTCTCACGCCAGAGGAACTGGTACAGTCGTTCGTTGTTCGGTACGCTGAGCTTGACACGATTGTGCAGGTGATAAGGGAGAACGTGACGGAATCGAATCAGCACATTCTGGTGATAGGGCCGCGTGGTATAGGCAAGACGATGCTGGTGTTGCGCGTGGTTGAGAAGATTCGAGAAGAAGATGATTTGCGGCAAAGGTGGTATCCGCTGGTCTTTGGGGAGGAGAGCTATCAGGTGAGCACGCCGGGTGAGTTTTGGCTGGAAGCCTTGTTTCACTTAGCCCATAAAACGCAGGACGAGCGATGGGGGCGAACACATGAAGAACTGATGCAGGAGCGGGACGAGGAGCGGTTGCGGGAGCGAGCGTTGGCGCAGCTTATGGACTTTGCCGATACCGAGGGCAAGCGAATTCTGTTAGTTGTGGAAAGCTTCAATATGTTGCTGGGCGAGCAGATAGATGACAGCGACGCGTGGAAGCTGCGGCATACACTTCTCCATGAGCCGAGGGTAATGCTATTGGCGACAGCCACCAGCAGATTTGAAGAGATAGATAATTCGGATAAGGCCATGTTTGACCTGTTCAAATTGCATGAGTTGGGACCTCTTGATGAGGGAGAGTGTGGAACGCTATGGAGTTCGATTAGCGGGAAAGAGGCAAGCGACGAGCGAGTCCGGCCCCTTCAGATTTTGACGGGCGGCAATCCACGGTTGCTTGCTATCATTTCGACGTTCGCAGCGCGGATGTCGCTCAAGGAGCTCATGGATGACCTCATGCAATTAGTGGACGATCATACGGAATACTTCAAGACGCATTTGGATAATCTTCCGCCGATAGAACGTAAAGCGTACTTAGCTCTTGCAGAATTGTGGGACCCGGCCCCGGCCCGCAAGGTTGCCGATTTTGCGAGACTGAACGTGAACAAAGCCAGCTCACTTTTGCAGCGGCTGATCGAGCGAGGCATGGTAATAGAAGCCGATGGCCAGGGCCGGGCCAAGCTATATCAGGTTTCTGAGCGGATGTACAATATTTACTACCTAATGCGGCGCCGAGGCGCGCCATCGAGCAGGATCAGAGCACTCGTGAGGTTTATGGTGCCTTTCTACGGACCGAGCGAAATGGTGAGTTTGACGCGGCGAATTGCAGAGGAGGCCTGCAAGTTACAACCTGAATTTCGGCGAGAGCACTTCTGGGCTTATGAGGCTATTATTGAGAGCGCTTCAATTCCATCCTTGCGCCGGACGCTCCTTGAGGCAGCACCGCCTGAATTCTTTGGGATGCCGGATATACCGTCTTCACTTAGAAAATTCGTTGAATTGGAAAAACCAAAGGAGGCGGAGGGGGTTAAGGCTCAGCTTGCCGAACTGCTAAAGCAAGGGCAGGAATTACAAAAGGCTGGGCAGCTTGAAGAAGCTGAGGCAGTCTATCGGAAAGTTGTGGCGATCGCGCCGGAGAACGTGGGAACCTGGGCGCTGCTTGCCCTGCTTCTGCATATCAAACTTGAACGTTACGACGAAGCGGAGAAGGTGTATCGAAAGGCTGTCGAGATACACGAGAAGGCTGCACCGGTGTGGGTGATGCTTGGTCTGCTTCTGCATAAGAATCTTGAACGCTACGACGAGGCCGAGAAGGCGTATCGAAAAGCTATTGAGATAGATCAGAAGTTTGCACCGGTGTGGGCGGCGCTCGGTCAGCTTCTACAGTATAAGCTTGAACGTTATGACGAGGCCGAGAAGGCGTATCGAAAGGCTGTTGAGATAGACGAGAAAGATGCGTGGGTCTGGGCACAGCTTGGTCTGCTTCTGCATGAGAAACTTCAACGTTACGACGAGGCTGAGGAGGCGTATCGAAAGGCTGTTGAGATAGACCAAAAGGCGGGACCTGTGTGGGCGGTGCTTGGCCTGCTTCTGGACGAGAAACTCAAACGTTACGACGAGGCCGAGAAGGCATATCGAAAGGCCATAGAGCTGGATCCCAGTCATCGGATGGCGAGGGGTGCGCTCTTCGAGATAGTGTTGAGCAAGCCGGGACGTACAGAGGAAGCCGTGAGTTTAGCGGAAGAGTACCTTAGAAAACATCCGCAAGATGCGGTTATGTTGAATGAATTCGCGTGGGGACTGTACAAACACGGAACTCGGGATTTGTTGTCCAAAGCCGAAGCGTGGGCTCAGAGAGCGATCAAAATGCGACCAGAGGATGCAAATACTCAGGGGACACTCGCTTCGATTTTGGTTGCGCGGGGCAAAATGGATGAGGCGTTGGAGCACGCCCGCGGTTATCTCAAGGATAGGGAGACGGTCGAGGAGACGATAGATGATGGCATCGATCTATTTGTTGGGATAGCAGCGATGGGTTATGGTCGCGAGGGACTTGAGGTGCTGCGTGAGTCACCGAGTGCGGAGATATTGGAGCCTTTGGTGGTGGGACTACGGCTGTATATTGGTGAGGGTGTGAAGGCAGCGGCGGAGATTATGGAGGTGGGCAAGGACGTTGTGAAGCGGATCAAACAACGGCAGCAGGAAATGGGTTCGGCGTCAAGCGCGGAATGATAGCCTGCTTATCGAACTTGACAGAGTACTCGAGGCTAGCTTTGGTTTCTGCGCCTCGGCAGCATAGAGTCTATTTTTCAATCTTGATTTCTATATGCTTCTTGAAATTCTTGTCATCGGTGGCCGGGAAGTCGCTTCGAAAGTGCACGCCGCGACTTTCCTGACGCAATTGGGCGGAATTGGCCATAAGCAGACAGACCGTCAGCATATTCTGACATTCCCAGCCTGCCGGCGAATCGAAGATTTTGTCCATCACATATCGCTGCCAGAATCTAATGATTTCCTGAGTCTCTATTAATGCTTGTGCTTTTCGGGTGATGCCCACGTTTCGCCACATAAGGGCCCGCAGTGAATTTCTGACGTCGGCGGTATCCAGCCGGCTGCGGTCCGAATGCGGAACTTGATATTTTATCAGTGTATGTTTCAGTTGTGCAACGGTTGCTTTTTTGTGCTGGCAAACGGATTGTCCAGCGGTTTTGCCGAAAACCAGTCCTTCCAGAAGCGAGTTGCTGCCGAGCCGATTTGCCCCATGCAATCCGGTAGAGGCAACCTCGCCACAGGCGTAGAGATGTCTGATGCTTGTCCGGGCTGAGGTGTCGGTTTTGACGCCACCAATCATATAGTGTGCGCTCGGCCGGACAGGAACCAGGTCCCGGCTGACATCGATGCCGAAACTTTCGCACAGCTCGTTAATCAGCGGGAACCTTTTTGCAAAATATGCTTTATCGAAATGGCGAAGGTCCAGATAGACATGAGTGGAGTTGGTTTTGAGCATCTGCTCGAGGATTGCTCGGCTGACGATGTCTCTTGGTGCAAGCTCAGCGGCTTGGTGGTATTCTTGCATAAAGCGATGGCCGCGGCTATCCAATAGCACCGCCCCTTCGCCACGAACGGTTTCTGTTATCAAGGCTCGCGAGGCACCGGCGACATAGAGCGTGGTGGGATGGAACTGCATAAACTCCAGGTTCCGCAGTACAGCACCTGCCCGGTAGGCCATGGCAATGCCATCGGCGGTTGCGCCTTCGGGGTTGGTGGTCTCGCGGTAAAGTTGGCCTGCTCCGCCGGTGGCCAAGATTGTATTTGCAGCCCAGATTATTTGTTGGCCCAGCCGCTTGTCGTGGCCGATTATTCCTATGCATTCGTTGTCTTTGTTAGTAAGCAAATCGATAGTGTAGAATCCTTCTATGACCTTTATATTGGGAATTTGTCTTACTTTCTTTATCAAAGTATCGGCGATTACCCGCCCGGTTTCATCGCCGTGAGCGTGAGCCACGCGAGGGTGACTGTGACCGCCTTCGAGGGTGGTGGCAATGCGGCCATCAATTAGATCAAAATCTGCACCCCAGGCCAGCAGTTGCTCTATAAGTTTAGGCCCCTGTCGGACGACCAGTTCAACAACTTCCGGATCGCATATTCCGCAGCCGGTTTCGATTGTATCGGCTATGTGTGACTGGAATGTGTCGGTGTCGTTCAGCACCGAGGCGATGCCGCCCTGGGCTTTCCAGGTGTTGCTGTTTTGCAGTGTGTCCTTGCAGACGATGATGACGTTGCGGCTCTCTGCGGCTTCGATAGCGGCGCGCAGACCCGCGATTCCGGCTCCGACAATCACGCAGTCTGTGAACAATTGATGCGTTGAAATCGAGTCAATGTTGACCAAATAGCGTCTAAATTCCGGCGTACCGGTCATACAACTGCTGCCGTCCGACACCTAAATTGTAAATTGACAATTGAAAATTGAAAAATGCCCTGCTGATAGCTCTATTTGTCTTTCTTACGGATCAAAACGGCTTCTGCTGGGAAAATCCTTTTGTCGTCAGCATATTTAAGCACGAATTTCTGCAGCTCGTCGGTTGATGCTGTCAGGACAATTCTGTCTTCGACCAATTCGTGCTTAATTGCGTTGGGCTGTTCTTTAAGGAACTTTTCCATTTCATCTTCGTTGGTCCAGCGTATCTTCAGTTGTGGTTCAATGGAGTCTATTACTGCAAATGAATGGCCAGGTATTAAAAAGACCGTATTGAATACCCAATCTTGGTTTGGGTCTGGCTGTGCAGAAGGAAACTGACTCGGCAAAACATCCAGAAATAGCCGACCTCCGAGCCTTACTAAATGTGCGAAAAATGAGCCTTTCGCACCTTCTTCATTAGTCAGAAGAAGTTTGTAGGCTTTCTCGGGTTTTTTTGGAGGGGGCAATTCCCAGTCCTTCTGGGTGCTATCTGTGACTCGCTTGAATTCCCAGATGCTTTTGGGGCTGTTGGGATCGTCGACCCAAGTCCCAAGCAGTTTTTCTTCAAAAACAATATTTTCTTCCGTGAAAAGCGGGTGCAGCGACATAACAGGCACGCAACCGGCTAGAAGGCCGGCTAATAGATAAAAAAGGAACTTTTTGGTTTTCATTTTTCGGTCTCCTTACAATTTTTGAAGATTATTTATTATCTATCGTACATTATATCGACATTGGCCGGTGGTGGAAACCCCCAAAATAAATCCGCCGTCTGTCTGGCGGATAAATTTGGGGGCTAAATATTTAGGGGTTTCTAACGCTAATAATGGGACAAGGTATGTTCGATCTGGACCTGCTTGGCTGGATGGTAGTAGCCTTATGTGCGGTTATGGTGGGGCTTTCCAAGACCGGAATTCCTGGGGTGGGGATTTTGGTGGTTCCGCTTATGGCCACCGTTTTACCTGCTCGCAGTTCGGTAGGGGTTCTTCTGGGCATCTTGATACTTGGCGATTTGTTCGCCGCGACCTATTACGGGCATCACGCTCAGTGGGGGCACGTTTTACGTCTGTTGCCTGCTGCTTTTGCCGGCATCGTAGCAGGGTATTTCGGCTTGAAAGTCATAACCGACCAGCAACTCAGGCCGATTATCGGCGGCGCCGTGCTGGCAATGTTAGCCGTCAATTATTGGCGCATAAAGGCGGAAAGTGAAGATGCGCAGATTCCTTCGAAGTGGTGGTTTGCAGTAGGTCTTGGTTTTTTAGCTGGCGTCACGACGATGATGGCTAATGCCGCCGGGCCTGTAATGATTGTTTATTTGCTGGCTATGAAGCTGCCGAAGGTTCAATTTGTGGGCACCGCCGCGTGGTTCTTTTTCGTTGTTAATTGGCTGAAGGTGCCATTCAGTGCCAGCCTGAAGCTGATGACCGCAGAGTCTTTGAAGCTTGACCTGTTGATGTTGCCCTTTATTGCTGCCGGTGCGATAACAGGGATATTGGTTCTCAAACGCATCCCGCAAAAGGCATTTAATATCATAGTGCGAGTTTTAGCCGCCGCCGCGGCTATTAAGCTCCTGTTTTAATCAAAGCTTGCTCCCAATCAACTGAACCTTGGTTTTACCCCACGCGGCAGAATTGCTTTGCAAAGCCAGCACGCAAAGGCGATGATTAGAATATATGGCTGCGTCAAGGAACCCAGATATACTTGCTAAAGCTCGCCGGCGGATGCTTGAGCGAGACCTGAAAGGTCGCGGCATAATAGATCGGCGCGTCTTGGAGGCAATGGCTGAAATACCGCGCGAAGAGTTCATATCAGACGCCTACAAGCCGCAGGCTTATGCTGACTGTCCCCTGCCTATCGGGATGGGCCAGACCATTTCTCAGCCCTATATTGTTGCCTTAATGACCCAAGAACTGCGTGTGGACAGCAATTGCGAGGTTCTGGAAGTGGGCACGGGCAGCGGATACCAGAGTGCAGTGCTGAGTCGGCTGGTAAGAAAAGTCTATACGATAGAAAGATTTAGCGAGCTGTCTGAGTCGGCGCGGGCGGTTCTGCGTCGGCTTGGCATCAGCAATGTTGAGTTTTCTGTCGGCGATGGCAGTTGTGGCTGGCCGCAGGACCAATTGCCACCAGGCGGATATTTTGATAGGATCATCGTCACCGCAGCGGTGCCACAAATACCCGAGCCGTTAGCTGAGCAGCTTGCCGACGGCGGCTTGATTGTGATGCCGGTCGGTTACGGAGCACTGCAAGAGCTTATAGTTGGCAAAAAGCAGCGGGGACAAATAGCGGAGAAAACGATTTGCAGTTGTAGGTTTGTCAAACTTATTGGGAAATACGCATTTGAAGAGTAGAAATGGATTCCCGCCTGCGCGGGAATGACAGCGAGAAGAGTCAGAGTTATGAAGCGCAAGGAAATTGAGACGAGAAAAGCCCAGTTGAGTGAAATACTCAGGCAGAGCGATGACGGTACTCGCATTGAGAAGGTTAAGACCTGGGCAAGGGAAGTAGATGCAAGTATTACCAGAATAGTCAACGTCCAAGTAGGTCACGATGCTTCCAATGTATACTACAAGCCGTATAACGTCATTACAGAATCAGAGATAGTCCATAACATCCAGGCAGCACTGCAGACAGAAACAATGATAGATATGTCCAAAACAGTGGCGAGAAACTGGATAATCGCCGTGATAGCTTCCGCAGTGGGCTTCTTGAGTATGGTAGCGGCCTGGGTGGCTGCGATGGCAGCATGGGCACGGTGAGCACGCGTACTGTCATTCCTGCGCAAGCAGGAATCCAGGCATGAAACAGTATTACGTTTACATCCTGGCAAGTAAGAAGAATGGGACACTTTATATCGGTGTGACCAACAATTTGCCCAAGAGAGTCTACGAGCATAAGAACAATCTCGTTGAGGGTTTCACCCGTAAGTATAATGTCCCTAACCTCGTGTACTATGAGGGTTATAGGGACGTTTACGGGGCGATAGCCATAGAAAAAGCGATGAAAAAATGGAAACGGCAGTGGAAAATCGAGTTAATCGAAAAGGGTAATCCTTACTGGAAAGACCTTTATTGTGACGTAATTGGGTGACTGGATTCCCGCTTGCGCGGGAATGACATTTGGGGTGTCTGAAAATTCAATGAAGTTCTTTGATCATTTGGGAATTGTCACCCCTGCGAAAGCATGGGTCCAGAAACCTTAAAACATGTCTGGATTCCGCTTCCAGTTCGGAGTCACAGACAAGTTGCCCGGAAATAGCGTGTGGAACAGACAGCGACACAACCGAAAGCAAAGGGCAAACTTGATCTCTCTACGCCGGTTCAATATCTCAAAGGGGTTGGGCCGGCCAGGGCCAAGGCCTTTGCGCAGTTGGGGGTCCATACCGTGGGCGATCTGCTGGAGTATTTTCCGCGCGATTGGATATTTGCACCTGCGCCCATAAAGATAATTCAGATGCAGCCAAACCAAACTGCTACAATCGTAGGCCTGGTCGAATCAGTGGACTATCAGAGTTATCGCCAGCCGCCCCTATTTGAAGCGATGGTCAGCGATGAGACAGCCATGTGCCGGATTGTGTGGTTCCATGGCGGTTTTCTGCGAGACAAATTGAAACCTGGCCAGGTGATAATGGCCTCCGGCAAGGTCGTTTCATACAAGCATCAATTGCAGATGACCAATCCGAAGCTTGCCCCCGCGCAGGCAGGGGTCGAACATTTCAGCGGCGGCGTATATCCTTCAAGCAGCCAATTGAGCAGCGGACAAATCAGACGAATAATCGCTCCGCTACTGGATAATTTAGCTGGGCTTGTCCCTGAATTTTATGAGCCAAATTTCCTGAGCGAGGCAAAACTTGCTGGCAGAAAGGACGCATTTACCTGGATACATCTGCCGCCCGACCAGGATAAATTAGCCCAGGCAAAGCGAAGACTAAAATACGATGAGCTGTTTTTAATGCAGCTTGGTTTGGCACTTCGCAGGGAAGTCGTGCAGCATTTTTCATCTGCGACTCCGTGCGTTTGCAGCGAAGAGATTGACCGGCGGATCCGAAGGCGTTTCCCATTTCTGCTCACTGAAGATCAGAATACCTGCATCGGCGAAATCATCGCTGACATGGCAAGTTCAAAGCCGATGAATCGGCTCCTGCAGGGTGACGTAGGCTCAGGCAAAACGGTAGTGGCACTTTATGCCGCATTGCTGGCTGTCGCTAACAAAACCCAGGTAGCGATTATGACGCCCACCGAGATTTTAGCTGGGCAGCATTTTCTTAGTATTGAAAGATACCTGAAAAATAGCAGGGTAAGAAGAGTTTTGCTGACGCGAGGATTGACTGGCAAAAAGAGGGTCGAGCTTTTGGGCCAGATAAAGCGTGGTGAGATTGACATCGCCGTCGGCACGGTGGCATTGCTGCAGAAGGATGTTGAATTTCGGAAACTTGGCCTGGTAGTTATTGATGAGCAGCACAAATTCGGAGTCCATCAGCGGGCGCAACTGCGAAAAACGGACGAGCACGGACGTCAGTGTCGTTCCGTGTCTCCACATTGTCTGGTTATGACTGCTACGCCTATCCCTCGCACGCTGGCAATGACGGCTTTCGGAGATTTGGATGTCTCTGTTATCAAACATTCTCCGCCGGGTAGAGGCACCGTAATTACCCGCTGGGTTGCGCCACACAACCGCGCAAAGGCGTATGAATTTATTCGCGAGCGATTAAAAGCTAAGAAGCAGGCGTATTTTGTCTGTCCACGGATTGACGCAGACGAACAGGAACAAAGTCAGTGTTTGTCTGTGTTACGTCAGTGTCAGTCCGTGTTTCCGGAGTTCAGGGTGGAGCTGTTACACGGTCAGATGCCCTCTGCAAAAAAGCATCAGACTATGGCTGAGTTCAGGAAAGGCAAGATTGACGTACTGGTTTCTACCATTGTAATAGAAGTTGGCGTGGATGTGCCTAATGCAACAATAATGGTTATAGAGGGGGCGGACAGGTTCGGACTGGCACAGTTGCATCAATTGAGGGGACGGATTGGAAGGGGGCAGGCCAAATCGTATTGTCTTCTATTTGCAGAAACCGACAGTGAGGTAGCCAGAAGCAGACTTGAAATGATAACGCGAAGCCAGGATGGCTTTGAGATAGCCGAGCACGATTTACGGCTGCGGGGGCCGGGTGAGCTTTTCAGCACACGCCAGCATGGGCTGCCAGATTTGAAAATCGCAAATATTATCGATGACTTTGATTTGCTTGTTATGGCAAGGAAAAATGCCTTCGAGCTGGCCTCGCAAGCCCCGATGTTGAAAAAACCCCAGCACCAGAATATTCGCCGGGCACTATTATTAAAGTTCGGTGACTCACTTGGATTGGCGGATGTAGCTTGAAAATTTCCGATTTACGATTTTTGATTCAGTACTTACAATCTTTGATTAGTCGCTTCAACAAACGTCGGCTAAACAAACTATGATACCTTAGGGTTATGGAGAGGCCAGAATGTATGTGATAATAGTGGGCTGTGGTAGGGTTGGTTCGGAGTTAGCCAGGCTATTAGCCGGCGAAGGTCACGATGTGGTCATTATTGATAAGAACCCTGTCTCTTTCCAACGTCTGGGAGGCACATTTAATGGCCTGACCGTAGTAGGCAACGGCTTTAATGTGGATCTGTTAAAGCAGGCGGGTATTGAAAAAGCTGATGCCTTCTGTGCGGTAACTAATGGAGATAATACTAATCTGGTTTCGGCACAAGTGGCAAAAAGGATATTTAATGTGCCCAAGGTTGTTGCTCGTGTTTACGACCCACAGCGTGCGCATATCTACGCTGCTTTGGGTTTAGATATTATTAGCGGGACTATACTTTTTGCTGCTATGCTTAGGGATAAGATTATTGAAAGCCGTTTTTCAAGCTATCTAATTGAAACCAAGGAGCTCGGAGTCATTGAGATAGAAGTGAAGAATGATCTCGTAGGCAGAGCCGTTCATCAGATAAACGTCCCTGGCGAATTCCTGGTGGTGGCAATAAGAAGATTGGAAGGCGTGTTGATCCCGGAGCCCAAAACTGTCTTAAAGGACAGGGATACATTGATGGCCGTGGTTAAGGTGACAAGTTTGGACAAGATAAAGGATAAATTTGGCTTATAGCGCCGAGGTAGAATATGTATATAGTAATTGTGGGTGCAGGCAAGGTGGGTTATTTTTTAGCCAAACGTCTCCTTCAGAGTAAACATGCCGTCAGCCTCGTTGAGAAAGATAAGAGTGTCTGCGAGGAGATAGCCAGGGAATTGGATGTTGTAGTAATCAAAGGAGACGGTTGTGACCCCCAGGTTTTAGAAGAAGCTGGCGTAGATAGAGCGGATGTGGTAGCCGCAGTTACGGGAGACGACGAAGACAATATCATCATTTGTCAATTGGCTAAGCAGCGCTTTGGTGTGCAGCGCACGGTGGGGCGGGTGAATAATCCGTATAATGAACATACCTTCTCCGAACTGGGCGTGGATGTCCCAATGGATTCTACCAAAATTATTGCCAAGATTATTGAGGAAGAAGTCTCCTTTTCGGATTTTGTTTCTCTTTTGAGTTTTAAGCAGGGCAAAGTAGCGATTGTGCGCGTGGATTTACCAAAGGATTCACGTGTGATAGATAAGCAGGTCAAGGACATCCAATGGCCAGAAAATTCTGTATTACTTTCCATACTAAGACGGGAAGACGTAATTATCCCCAAAGGAAACACTGTCTTGAAAGCTGGGGATGATGTAATTGCACTTACCACAGTCGGCAATGAGTCACAACTGTCAAATTTATTAGCGGGCAAATTATGAAGATGAAATCCCTCTATAATGCTGTTTTTGGCATTGCAACAGAAGTTTTGTATGCCATAGTAATAATATTGACGGCATTTTTGATTTGCCTGGCAGTATATTTCTTAAAATTATGATTCTCAGGCCCCAACCGCAAGACATCAAGAATATAGGATATTATTCAGGCAAAATTATTATAGGCATAGGCCTGACGATGCTGGTGCCTGTCGTTATCGCCCTTCTATTCGCAGAGATAAATCCTGCCCTGGATTTTTTGATCGGCTCAGAGATTGCCTTGATTGTCGGCTTCACTTTGAGCAGATTGTGCTTTACAAAAAAAGACCTCAACTGGATGCAAGGCATGGTTGTGGTTTCTTTTTCTTGGCTGGCGGCGATGCTGCTGGGGGCCATACCATTATATTTGAGCGGACACTGGCAATCTTATTTGGATGCCTGCTTTGACGTAATGTCAGGGTTTACAACAACAGGCCTGACGCTTGTACAGGACCTTGACCATCTCTCTTACGCGCATAATCTGTGGCGGCATTTCACTCCATTTATCGGGGGCCAGGGGATCATCATTGTTGCGCTCTCTTTGTTTATGAAAGGAGTTTCCGGTGCGTTTAAGATGTACGTGGGTGAGGCCCGCGATGAAAGATTGCTGCCCAACGTAATTCGCACCTCTCGGTTCATCTGGTTAGTGAGTATTGTCTATCTAATCTTAAGTACATTGGTGCTGGGAGTTGTCGGCATCGCAAATGGGATGAAAGCCGTCAATGCCTTCTTTCACGGCGCATGCGTCTTTATGGCAGCCTTTGACACGGCTGGGTTTGCGCCTCAATCACAAAACATACTCTATTATCATAGCCTGTCTTTCGAAGTTATCACCATAGTTATTATGCTCTTGGGAGCAATGAATTTTAACTTACACTATCATCTTTGGACTGGGAACCGTCGGGAAATATGGAAGAATATTGAGACCCGCACGCTGTGCATCACTATAGCCCTTACATTCCTGATCGTGCTCATTGGTTTAAATCAGGTTGGCAGTTACCCACGCGCGCCTATTATGTTTCGCAAAGGATTTTATCAGTTGATTTCCGGCCACACCACTACAGGGTATATGACTATTTATGCCAGGCAATTTATCGATGACTGGGGGAATCTGGCGCTTGTGGGAATAATCTGTGCTATGGCCTTTGGAGGCGGGGCCTGTTCCACCGCGGGCGGGGTCAAAATGTTGCGTCTGGGCATCATCGCAAAAGCACTCAAACAAGATTTAAGGAGAATCATTCTGCCGGAGAGGGCTATCGTAGAGCAGAGATTACACCACCTTAAAGAGATATTTCTGGAAGACAAACAGGTAAGAGGTGTGTTTTTGATTACGGTATCCTATTTAGCGTTATATGGCATAGGCGCATTGGTGGGGATGCTCTACGGATACCCCTTTTTGGAGTCCTTGTTTGAATCCACTTCAGCGGCGGCGAATGTCGGGTTATCGTGCGGAATTACGACGCCAGGTATGCCGGCGGGCTTAAAGCTTACCTACATTGTGCAGATGTGGGCCGGCAGATTGGAGTTTATGTCGGTCTTTACCCTAATTGGTTTTTTCATTGCAGCAATTAAAGGAAGATAATGAAAAGGCCTGTCACCTGTTTAGCCCCCGGCTCTGTGCCGGGAGTGACCCTGCTTTTCTTTTGTGCGATCTGCTATGCACCGCCTCTTTCAAGTACAGAATTGATTAACAAGGCTAAGGAATACGACGGACAAAGTGTTGTCTATACGGGCGAGGTCATTGGCGATGTAATGGTACGCGGAGATTTTGCCTGGGTGAATTTAAATGACGGCGAGAACGCCATTGGTATTTGGCTGGATAAAGAGGCAGCTAAGGAAATTCGATTTACCGGCAGCTACCGGGCTAAGGGGGATCGGTTGGAGGTTACTGGAGTTTTTCACCGTGTTTGCATCCAACACGGTGGAGACATGGACATACATGCTCAAGACATACGTAAGATAACTCCAGGACAGATGGTTAAACGAGAGTTAAATCCCGCTAAAAGAAACATCGCCTTTATATTATTAGGGATGCTGTGCCTGGTATTGATATTTGTACGTCGGCGAAGGAGCAGAATAGCGATGTCCTAATAGCGGCTGGCTCTGATACCGACCTGGCAAATCTGCCACAGGAATAGGCAATTCCGCAAGGCAAGGTTGAAAAATAATCCACACGTCCAAGATTTTGATTGAACTTTTATCGCAATAATGTGATACTATACAGTAAGCAAGGATGCCAAGAACAAAGGTCCTTATATACAGAAATGAAGACGGTTCGGTTCCACTGATCAACTGGCTTAAGAAACAGCCTCAAAGAGTTCAGGACCGGTGCACTGCGATGATTGAGTTGCTGGCTGCCAGTGGTTACGAGCTCAGACGACCATATACTGACTATCTTGATAACGGGATTTATGAACTTCGCCCTACAGTTAGACACGTACACTACAGAATATTGTACTGCTTTGTAGGCAAAGATGTGGTGCTTCTTACTCATGGTCTTGTCAAAATTGAAAAGATTCCCAAGAGTGAGATAAAGAGGGCATCTGAATTTCGAGATAAATTTATTCAAAATCCGTTGTTGCATGGCTATGAAATGAAAGACTGATTATGAGTAAGAAAAATAAAACTACAACTGATGCAGTAGAAATACTGCACAAAACCTTTATTAAAGATGATCCCCGGCGGCTTGCTTCTTTAGAACGAGAACATGAGAAACTACGAATAGCAGGCCAGATTTACACTCTGCGGACGCGCGCAGGTTTAAGTCAGGCACAATTAGCTAAACTGGTCGGGACGACGCAGTCTGTCATCAGTCGGCTGGAGGACGCGGACTACGATGGTCATAGCTTGAATATGCTTCGCCGCATAGCAAGGGCTTTGAATTGCAGGATTGAGGTGCATTTTGTTGCAGAAAAAGCTATATCCGCGAGCAGATAGATGCTTACCGGTTTCGGCGTCAACCTGGCAAAATGCTACAAGGGTAAAGCACCTCAAAGAATGTCCTAAGCTTTTCGATATTTTCTCAGCATATCGAGCAGGTTCTGCATATCTGCAGGCAAGGGGGCTTCAAACTTTAGAATTTCGCCGGTAGTGGGGTGCGCCAGTTCCAACGTCTCGGCGTGAAGGGCACAGCGCTTTATAATGGGGGCCTGTGTGGATGGCTCGGCCTCGGCTAACTGCCACTCGTAGACGAATTTTCCGCCGTACATATCATCAGCCACGATGGGATGCTTTATGTATGAAAGGTGCACCCGTATCTGATGGGTTCGGCCGGTCCTCGGCGTGAGCCTAAGCAGAGAAAAGCCGCGAAATTCCTCCAGAACCTCGTAGAAGGTAATCGCCTCTTTGCCGATTTCCGGCCGGATTGCATATTTTTCCCTGATTCTGGGGTGCACGCCCAGCGGAGCACTTACGCGGTCGGCGGATAGGTCCGGCGTGCCGTGGACGATAGCCAGATAGGTCTTTTTGACCTGTCGGCGTTCGAATTGTTTGGCAACCTTCCACTGGGCGATATCATTTTTGGTCACTACCATAACGCCGGTAGTATCTTTGTCCAGCCGATGGACGATGCCCGGACGAAATTCGCCCAGGCCGCTCGATAGCTCATTGCAGTAATACGCCAGGGCATTTACCAGTGTGCCGCGTGTATTGCCTCGCGCCGGATGAACAATCATATCGGCCGGCTTGTTAATGACTATTAGGTCTGAGTCTTCGTAAATAATGTCTAAAGGAATGTCTTCCGGCGGAATCTCTTTACTGGCTGGTTCAGGTATTATCAGGTCAATTCTGTCGCCGGTAGTAAGTTTGAAGCTGGGCTTGACAGGTTTTCCATTAACCTTGACGTTGCCGCTCTTGATGGCATCCTGGATGGAGCATCTACTGAGGTTTCTAAATCGGCCGTGCAAGTATTTATCAATCCTACGGTCTTTGATTGTGTGCCCGACGTAAAGTGTAATGGGCTGGCCTGCGGTATCTGGCAACTGACGCATTTTGCTTGATGAATTTACATGCCTGGCAGCGATCCTGCGTGCAACGTGGAACAAAACCCCGCAAGGGTTCCCGCTTCGCAGGGGCCCGATTGCGGGGCTAAATAGGTCAAGTATTTAGCCGCCGAATTTATTCGGCGGTTTTACCATTACGGTTTCACTGCAGGTACATCTGGGACCAAAGGAACTATATTCGGCCCTTCCGGTACCGCTTGGATACCGATGGGCAGATTCGTTTCAGTGGGCCGATTTGAATCTTTCGGTTTTAATTCCAGTGGCGGCTGGCCAATAGTGGTGGCTTGCCCGCCGCCCCGACTCGCTTCGGGAGACGCGGGGGCGGGCGGCTTTGGTGCCGGCTTAAAGACCACCTTTGTTTTGTAATCAGCCATAGTATCGAGGCGATGTTTTGCCGCTGCCTGCGCTGTGGTGCCTTCAAAATTTGGGTCCGCGGCGACATCCTGATATATTTGGCGTGCCTGCTCGAAGTTGCCGAGTTCCTCCTCACAGAGTCCCAGGCCGAATTTTGCAGTAGCTGTCAGTGACAGGTTGGCCGAAGCCCTTTCTAAGGCCTCAGCATAGCTGGCTTTTGCCTGATTTATCGCCGTTTGTAAATCCTGCTCGCTTACCTGCCCGGGCCGGTAGTGTAATTCCGACCGCAGAGCTTCCGCTCGCTCTATAAGTGCTAAAGCGGCCATCTGCTCGTTACTTGTGTCTTGGGCAAAAACTTTGAGATTCTCAGCGGGCTGAAGCAGTATGAAAGAAAGGTCCCTTCCCTCTGACTGGGCCTGAAGAATCTGAATTTTGGCCAGCGCCAATTGATTAGTAAGCCCTGTAAGCCTAAGCTGGTTTCGCCCCGCCACATTTTTTCGATAAGATTGCCAGAAGTATATACCGGCGGCCAGGGCAATTACCGCAGTTACGCCGATAATCATGGTGCGGTTTTCTTTGGCCCACTGTGGCAGGTTTGCTATCCATTCAGCCAATTCGTTGGTCTTCAGTTCGTGCCGATGGTCGGCTTTCATTTCTTTCTCCGTTTCTAAATCTTTAGATACTATTGACCCGGATTTACAGCGGCTTGAACATAGGTCTCAAGCAATAGTATAGCAGTATTTCAGACTTTCCTCAAGAATAAAAAAGTGGTGGAGTGCTGGAGATAGACGAGTTGAAACGACGCAATTCCCCCTTGCTCCATTTGGCATCTGCCAATCGCACTTATAAATATCAGCCAGCCAGATAAAACTGCCCAGATACACCAGTAGTAGTCTTGACAAACGTAAGAGATCCTGAGACGCTCGCTAAGTTCAAAGGAAAACCCTTAGTAGAGCTCGTCCCCAAAAAGGATTGCCCACCTTTTGAACTCGCCGAACTTGTTGAGGAGATGGTTCACAAACACACAAACCGCTCTAATTGCTTGGAAAGGTAGGGTTTCGAATGTCTGAAACAGATATTCAATTTTTGGTAGTGCCTCATGATATTGGCATACAATAATATAGTTTTTCACGCAAAAAGGCCTCTTTTGCCGATGAGTACTCATCAAATGACCGTTTTTGGCATGGAGGCCCTCTATGGCTAAAAAACACACAGAACAAAAAAGCACCGAGCAACCCACAGAATTGCCACTATCCTTCTTCGCCTGTCCTAACCAAAACTGCCATGACTTCAATCGTTTCAACGCCGGCAATCTGTCCATCGCCGAAAGGATGGGCAAAGATTAATCCGCCTGCGGCGGATAAAGCTATCCGCCGATTGTACTGCCAAGTCCCTTAGGGACAAGCTGCGGCACTCGCACAAGTGCCTCAGGCACTGGTCAAGAAGCTGCGGGATGCCAGAAGCAATCTGTTTGGTGTTACCGCTGGGGCTTTGTTTGGCCGATTGAAAGACATCCACAGTCGTATTCAGCAACTGGGTATCGGCTGTATATGAAAAAGCGGCTATCTTTGCATGACAAGGCTCTTTTGGCTATGAGAGAGGCCGTCAGAGAAGTCATCGAGCGGCACAAAAAAGAAAAACGCCCGCTTGCCGTCTGGGATCACAAGGCACAGAAGGTTGCATTCATGTCACCGGATGTGGCTTTGCGCAAATACAATAAAGAGGTGGGCTCGGAAAATCAGGGTCCACGAGGAGGGGTATAAATAATCAGCTTGGGCACAGAGGGCAAAGAGATCGCAGAGAAGTTCAAAAATACTTAGCCTGCCGTTTCACGGCAGGTTTTTTTGCCCCAAAAAAGAAAGAGGCTCGACGAAATCCAGCCGGAAGAATTGGACACGGATCGACACCGATGGACATGGATTAGAGAAAGATAACCGGTGCGATCCATCGCACTCTACCTACTGCCTGCTAACATTATTGGTGCGGTGGAAGTCAGCAGCAGATAGGGGATTTCTCCGGTTGATTAGGCCATCAACGTCCTCCCCAATTGACTTTTCTGTTTACCATTCGGCAAACTCAGTGACGATTCCACACATCTGACTCCACCGCATTATGAATTACTTTTGCCTAACATAATACTATATAGTTTTTTCGATAAAAATTCACGACAGCCATCGTTTTCTCTGTTCAGTTCTTCGATTTTCTGTTTATTTGCAGCTTTGAACTGCCTTTTCTTCTTCGCATGGCCTATTGGCCATCAACGGAGCCTAAATGAGTAAATGTAAGTAACTATCCCCTATAATGAAAACCGTTTTCTCATTTTATCCATCCTTTTTGTAAGCTCCTTCACTTCCAGAATGAACGCTTTAATAGTATCTTCATTATCTGTTTCGATAGCACGGAGCAATGGGGCTGCTTCAATGTTCCCAGAAAAGCCAAATGCTTTCGCAATGGACTCCCCCCCGCACCAATTGAGGTCACGTTGGCGGTTTGTTCTTTCGCTAAGGATAAGACCCGCGATGGCGGACAATTGGTGCGGGGCAACCCATGTGCGCTTAGCTTCTTCTTTAAGTTCGTTAATGTCCATATCATCGACTCCAACTGTTCGCTTTCTGTCAGCTAAATTATGTCCTGAAGGCGTTGTATACTTTAGCTGTAGTGTCTAATTTCATTTTCGTTCTGCAACACGTAGTGGGGCTAATAAGTTACGGCGTTTATAATGATGAAAACGAGCCAACTCTCTTCGTTCGTTTTTGCGCTTCACCAAGCGTATTGC